>Ga0070737_10004242_pt1 | contig 14573 bp, 13 predicted proteins | sample Coa_R1_10_FD_66438 | JGI IMG/M metagenome (GOLD analysis project Ga0070737, IMG submission 66438) | Surface soil microbial communities from Centralia Pennsylvania, which are recovering from an underground coalmine fire - Coalmine... | ecosystem: Environmental > Terrestrial > Soil > Unclassified...
TGATCGCCGAGACATGGAACAACCGCTATCGTGCCAAGGCCGCGGGCGTGATGATGTCAGGCTTTGCTTTCGGGTTCTTCCTCGCGGCGCTCGTGTACTATGTCGTCGGACCGCTCGGCTGGCGCGCGGTGTTCGCCGTCGGCATCCTACCCGCCATCCTGGTTGTGTTTATCCGCCAGTTCACCCACGAGCCCCCGCCGTTCGTCGCTACCCAGGAACGCCGCCGTGCCCTCAAGCGCAAGGCGGTCTTGACCGAGGAGGAGCGGCGTTTCAACCAGTTCATCTTGGTTCAGCTGTTCCGGCCGCCACTGGTGCGGCATACCGTGCTGGCCATCGCCATGAGTGTCGGCGGGTTGTTCGCCTTCTGGAGCGTGACGACCTGGACGCCCCAGATCGTGCGCGACCTGATGGCAGCGCAGGGAGTCAGTGGAGCCGCGGTCGTCCCGTATGTGACGGCGTCCAATATGGCGCTGAACGTCGGCGGCATCATCGGCTACATCAGCTGGGGGTTCATCGCGGACCGTATCGGCCGCAAGCCGGCGTTCTTGATCAGCTTTCTGACGGCGTTGGGCGGCACCTGGCTGCTGTTCCCGCTGCAGACCGCCTTCCCCGCATACATGCTCCTGCTCCCGATCATTGGGTTTGGGATCTTCGGGTTCTTCTCCGGGAGCGCGGCGTACTTCCCGGAGCTGTTCGCCACCCACCTGCGCGCCACGGCCTGCGCGCTGGCGAACAACATCGGCCGGCTGATCACGGCGCCCGGCCCGTTCGTCGCGGGGCTGCTGGTCGCCAGCGTTGGGGGCAGCTTCGCCCTGGCTACCACCCTGGTGGCCTCGACCCTGGTGATCTCCATCGTGGCGCTGCTGTTCGCCCACGAGACGCGCGGCCAGTTCCTGCACGGCTAGGCTGGCGGGCGCCGGGCGGTTGCGCCAGAATCCCGGTATGCGGGCGGCAGGCGGGGAGCACCCGAAGCGGGCGAACGGGTGAGGCGGGCGCATGGCGACCGGGACGGGGCTGCGTGTCGCGGTGGTCGGCGGCTCGCTGGGCGGTCTCAATGCGGCGCTGTGGCTGCAGGCGGTGGGCTGTGCGGTCACCGTGTTCGAGCGGGCGCCCGCCCCGCTGGAGGATCGCGGCGCGGGCATCGTCCTGCACCAGGCGACGATCCGCTATCTCGCACTGCCCGGCGGGCAGCCCGTCGAGCAGATCAGCGCACCGGCCACGTGGTTGCGCTACCTCGACGCCGCAGGGCAGGTCGCACACGAGAGTGCCTGCGCCTATCGCTTCACGGCCTACAACGTGCTCTACCGCGGCCTGCTGCGCTGCCTGGGGCCTGACCACTACCGGCTCGGCGCCGAGTGCCTAGGGTTTGAGCAGGACGCCGCAGGCGTCACGGCGTGGTTCGCCAATGGGCATGCGGAGCGCTGCGACCTGCTGGTGTGCGCCGACGGCATCGCTTCGTTCGGCCGGCGCCGGCTATTTCCCGCTTGCGCGCCCCACTACGCCGGCTACGTGGCCTGGCGCGGGGTGGTGAGCGAGCGGGAGCTGAGCCCCGCCACCTTCGCACTGCTGCACGGGGGCATCACCTATCACTTACTGCCGGACGGCCATCTCCTGGTGTACCCGATCCCTAACCGCGACGGCGCGGTCGAGCCGGGCCGGCGCTTGATGAACTGGCTATGGTACCGCAATGTAGCCCCGGGGGCGGAGCTAGAGGCGCTAGCGGAGCGGCGCAGCAGCGAGCGCTGGCTGATCTCGATCCCACCGGGAGCCGTGTCGGCGCGGGCGGTGCGACAGCTCCACCACGACGCCGCGGCGCTGCCATCCGCGCTGGCCGAGACGATTACCAAGACGCGCGCGCCGTTCATTCAAGTCATCTACGATATCGCGGCGCCGCGCATGGTCGTCGGGCGCGTGGTGCTGATCGGCGACGCGGCCTTCACCGTGCGGCCGCACGTGGCCGCGGGCACCGCCAAGGCGGCCGAGGATGCCTGGACGCTGGCACACGCCCTGCGGGCGCGCGATACGGAGCTCACCGCTGCCTTGGCACGGTGGGAGGCGCGCCAGCGCGCGCTGGGCGAGCGCGTGCTGGCGCGCGCGCGGGAGGCCGGCGAGCAGTTGCAGCACGGGCGCTGGCCGGTGGGGCGGCCGCTGCCGTTCGGCCTGTACGTGGAGGGGGACAGCGTGCTGGGCGATGTCGCTGGCGGGGGTGGGCACGAGGCCTAGCGCGCTTGGTGTAACATGAACGATGCTGGCGCCCGCCGCGGTGGGGGGCGTGGCGGCGCCTTGCTCCGTGAACCTGGAGACGGCTCGCGTCGAGGGGAGGAGACGCCATGGCGCAGGCGGACACCGCGCAGGTGCGATTGGTCAAGGCGAACGAACTGTCGAGCCAGACCGGCCAGACTGCCGGCATCCGGCGCTTCGAGGCGATCTCGGCGCGCATGGCGGGCGCGCAGGGCATCTGGATGGGCTACTCGGTGCTGCCCCCGGGGGCCAAGACTGGCGCCCACCACCATGGCGAGTCGGAGACCGCGCTGTACATGCTGCGTGGCAAGGGGCGCTTCCTGGTCGGCGACCGGCTGGACCAGGAGCTGGTCGCCGAGGCGGGCGACTTCTTGTACATCCCGCCGCACACCGTGCACATCGAGGAGAACGCGAGCGACACGGAGCCGGCGGAGATGATCGTCGCGCGCAGCACGCAGGAAGCGATCGTCATCAACCTGGACGAGCCACGATGATGCGTCGCACCAGCCGCCGACAGTTCTTGCGCTACGCGCTGGCGGCCGCCCCGCTGGGCCTGGCGGCCTGCGCGCAAGCGACGCCCGTCGGGGCGCCCGCGAGCAAGCCCGGCGGCCAGGCCAGTGCGCCCAGTCCTGCGAGCGGCGCGCCGGCGGCCAAGCCGTCGGCGGGCCCGCCGATCAAGATCGGCTTCATCAGCGGCTTCACCGGCCTCTATGCGGCGGAGGTGGCGGCGCAGTTCGCGGGCGCCCAGTACGCCGTGGAGCAGGTCAACAGTCGCGGCGGGGTGCTGGGCCGGCAGGTGGTGCTGGTACAGCGCGACGACGCCCTGCGGCCGGACGAGGCCACCCGGCGCACACAGGAGCTGGTGGAGAACGAGAAGGTCGACTTCGTCGTCGGTAGCCTCTCGGCCGCCACGCAGCTGGCCATCAACACCGTCACCTCGAAGGCCGGGGTGATCTTCGTCTCTCTGAGCCAGTCGGACAAGATCACCGCTATGCCGGACTTCAGCAAGTACACCTTCCACGAGTCGCTTACCCCGCGCCAGACGAGCACGGTGGTGGCACGGTGGGCGCTACAGAACCTGGGCAAACGGCCGTACTTGCTGGTGGCCGACTACGCCTTCGGCCACGAGCACCTCGACGGCTGGCGGCGGCAGATCCAGGCGGCCGGCGGCCAGGAGGCGGGGGTTGACCTACACCCGCTGGGCGCGCCAGACTTCTCGGCGTTCTTCCCCAAGATCCTGGCCGCGCGGCCGGACTTCCTGGTGCTGGCCAACTTCGGCAAGGACACGCTCAAGTCGGCGCAGCAGGCGGTCGCCTTCGGGCTCAAGCAGCAGATGCCGATCGTCATCAGCATCACCAGCACCGAAACGATCCAGGAGGGCGGCCCGGAGGTGTTCGGCGACTGCTATATGGGCGGCAGTTGGTTCTGGACGCTGGCCGACCGCATCCCCAGCGCCAAGCAGTTCGTCGACGGCTTCCGCGCCAAGAATGGCCGGCCGCCCAGCGACTACGGCGGCTACGCTTACAGCGGCGTGCTCGAGCTGCTGGAGGCGGTGGAGCGTGCGGGCACCACCGACGCCGACCGGGTGATCGCTCAGCTCGAAGGCCACCAATACGATCACTACAAGGGGCCACAGTACTGGCGCCGGTGCGACCACCAGTCGATCCAGGACGTGTACGTCTACCGCATCAAGACGCGCTTCGAGGACCAGTGGAACATCCTCGACATCATCCACCAGGAGGGCGGCGAGGGCATCGCGGCTACCTGCGCTGAGCAGGGGCACGCTGCCTAGCGTCGCCGGTGGCCGGGCGACCAGTGCCGCGTGGCCGGCTGCCGCCGCGCCGCCCGCAAGGGGAGGGCATGGACGCCACGCTCGTCGCGCTCGTCACGCAGCTGTTCACGGGCCTGGCGGTGGGGAGCCTATACGTGCTACTCGCCGTCGGGCTGGCGCTGATCTTCGGCGTGCTGGGTATCACCAACTTCGCCCATGGCGCCTTCTTCGCCCTGGGCGCTTATGTGGGGCTCACGGTGCTCGGGCGGACCGGCAACTTCTGGCTCGCCCTGGCCCTCGCCCCGCTGGTGGTCGGCCTGTTGGGGCTGGCGGTCGAGCGCGGGCTCATGCAGCGCATCGCCGCGCGCGCCGACGTGATGTCGCTGCTACTCACCTACGGCCTGGCCATCATGCTGGTCGAGATCATCAAGCTGGTGTGGGGCAAGACCGGCTACCCGCCCACCGTGCCCGCGGGGCTTCAGCTGCCCGTCAACCTCGGGTTCGCCTACTTCCCCGCCTACCGCCTGTTCGTCATCGGCCTGGCGCTCGTGGTGACCGTCGCGGTGATCCTACTGCTGGAGCGCACCGACTGGGGGCTGATCATCCGCGCGGCGACGCAGGATCGCGAGATGGTGAGCCTGCTGGGCGTGGAGAACGGGCGGTTCCTGGGGCTCACGTTCGCGCTCGGCGTGGCGCTGGCCGGGCTGGCGGGCGTGGCTGCCGGGCCGATCGTGGGCATCTTTCCTGATATGGGCACGGACATCTTGATCGAGAGCTTCGTGGTGGTGGTCGTCGGCGGGTTGGGCAGCCTGCGCGGGGCGATCGCCGGCGGCCTGCTGATCGGCCTGGTGATCAGCTTCACCACGCTGGTGTGGCCGGCCGTGTCGCAGCTGTCGATCTTCATCCTCATGGCCCTGGTGCTGCTGTTCCGGCCGCAGGGCCTGCTGGGGCGCGCGGCATGAGGTGGTTGCAACGCCTCGCGCGGCGACCGATGCTCGTGCTGGCGGTAGCGTTCGTCCTGCTGCCGCTGGTGGTGCCGTACTACGCGCTGGCCAGCCACATGCTGGTGTTCGGGCTGTTCGCCAGCGCGTTCGACCTGCTGCTCGGCCACACGGGGCTGCTGTCGTTCGGCCACGCGGCGTTCTTCGGCGTCGGGGCGTACACGGCGGCGCTGGCGGCCAAGCTGTTCGACCTGCCGCTGCTGGTGTGCCTGCTGCTGGGCACGGCGGCGGCCGGGCTGTGGGGCCTGGTGGTCGGCGCGCTCGCCCTGCGCCAGCGCGGCGTGGCGTTCGCCATGCTGACGCTGGCCTTCGGGCAGATGATCTTCTTCGTCGTGCTGCAAGCGCGAGGACTCACGGGCGGCGACGACGGCCTGCGCGGCATCCCCATCCGCGGGCTGGGCGTGCCCGGGTTCGAGTGGCGGCTGGACAACAGCCTGCACGTGTACGTGTTCGTGGCGGCGGCGGTGTGGCTAGCGCTGTGGGCGCTGCAGCGCGTGCTCGCCTCGCCGTTCGGCCACGTGCTGGAGGCGATCCGCGAGAACGAGGTGCGCGCCCGCGCCTGCGGCTACGACACGGTGCGCGTCCAGCTGGTCGCCTTCGTGTTCTCGGCACTGTTCAGCGGCTTCGCGGGCGCGCTGTACACGTTCACGCTGTACTTCGTGGCGCTGGAGACGCTGCACTGGACGCTGTCGGGCTACGTGGCGCTGATGGCGATCCTGGGCGGCAGCGGCACGGTGTTCGGGCCGCTGGTGGGCGCCGGGGTGTTCATCCTGCTGCGCGATATCGTCAGCACGTTCCGCGACGACTGGCAGCTGTTCGTCGGCGCGGCGTTCGTGCTCTGCGTGCTGCTGTTCCCGCGCGGCATCTGCGGCACACTGCAGGACGTGCTCGCGCGGCGGCGCGCGCCCGCGGCGGAGCTGCCCGCCCCGGCGGTGGCGCCGACGCTCGCCCGGCAGCCGCGCGAGGGCTGACGATGACCGACACGCCCGCCGGGGCAATTGGCCCCGCGACGCTCAAGGCCGACGGGACCGGCGCGCCGTTGCTGGAGACCCGCGGGTTGACCCACCGCTTCGGCGAGCTGCGCGTCGTCTGCGACGTGAATCTGGCCATCGCGCGCGGCGAGCTGCGCGCGGTGATCGGGCCGAACGGCGCTGGCAAGACGACCCTGCTGAAGCTGCTGTCGGGCGAGCTGCGCCCCACGAGCGGCCGGATCCTGTTCAAGGGGCGTGACATCACGGGCTGGCCGATGCACCGCGTGGCGCGGCTGGGCATCGTGCGCTCGTTCCAGATCACGCACTTGTTCCCGCAGCTCAGCGTGCTGGAGAACGTGCGCGTGGCGGTGCAGGCGCGGCACAGCACCTACAACTTCTGGCGCCGCGCCGAGGCCCTGCCGGGCGTGGTCGAGCGTGCCCGCGCCCTGCTGGAGGAGGTCGACCTGCTGCCCAAGGCGGCGCTGCCGGCCGGGGTGCTGTCGCACGGCGAGCAGCGGCACTTGGAACTCGCCGTGGCCCTGGCCGCCGAGCCGGAGCTGTTACTGCTGGACGAACCGACCGCCGGCATGAGCGTGGAGGACACCCAGGCGACCGCGCGGCTGATCCGGCGGCTGGCCGAGCGTCTGACGATCGTGCTGGTCGAGCACAAGATGGACGTCGTGATGAACATCGCGCAGCGCATCGTGGTGCTGCACTTCGGCGAGGTGCTGGCCGAGGGCACGCCGGCGGAGATCCGCGCCAACGAGGCGGTGCAGGATGTCTACCTCGGACGCGGGAGGGCGGCCGGTGCTGGCGCTTGACACGGTACACGTCTACTACGGCCAGAGCCACATCCTGCATGGGGTGTCGCTGGCCGTCGGCCGCGGGGAGATCGTGGCGCTGGTGGGCCGCAACGGCGCGGGCAAGACGACCACGCTCAAGAGCATCGTGGGGCTCGTGCCGCCGCGCGCCGGCACCATCCAGTTCGAGGGCCAGCGGCTCAACGGGCTGCCCGTGCCGCAGATCATCCGGCGGGGCATCGGCTACGTGCCCGAGGAGCGGCGCATCTTCCCGCAGCTGAGCGTGGCCGAGAACCTGCGCGTGGCGCAGCTGGCCCAGCCGCGCCAGGCGCGCCGGCCCGAGCGGCTGGAGGAGGTGTACGCGCTGTTCCCCGTGCTGCGCGAGCGCCACCGCCAGGCCGGCGGCACGCTCAGCGGGGGCGAGCAGGAGATGCTGGCCATCGCCCGCGCGCTGGTCGGCGCGCCGCGGCTGCTGCTGATCGACGAGCCGACCCAGGGGCTGATGCCCAAGCTGGTCGACCAGCTCTACGCCGCCCTGCAGACCATCAACCAGCGCGGGGTGACCATCCTGCTGGTGGAGCAGATGCTGGCGGTCGCGCTCGGCGTGGCCCACCGGGTGTACGTCATGGACCAGGGGCGGATCCGCTTCGAGGGCACGCCCGACCAGTTGCAGAGCGACCGCGAGCTGCAACGCATGCTGCTGGGGGTAGCGTGAAGCAGTACCCGACCATCGACATCGTCCTGCCCGGCTACGCGATCACCACCGACGAGGGGCACCCGGCGTTCTGCGGCGTGTTCCTCATCGAGGGGGCCGACCGCGACGGCACGCGCAAGCGCATCCTGGTCGATCTCGCCCACGTGGGCCGCCGACCGGTGCTGGAGCGACGGCTGGCGGAGCGCGGGCTGCAGCCGACCGACATCGACATGGTGGTGGTCACCCACGCCCACTGGGACCACATCCAGAACCTCGACCTGTTCGACCACGCCCCGCTGCTGCTGCACCCGCACGAGCGCAAGTACGCCCACCGGCCGCACCGCCACGACTGGGCCACCCCGAAGTGGACCGGCGCGATCATCGAGCAGTTGCAGATCCGCGAGGTGGCCGAGGGCAGCGAGCTGATCCCGGGGGTGGGCATCATCGACATGATCGGCCACTCGCCGGGTAGCATCGGCGTCACGGTCGAGACCCCGCAGGGGCTGGCGGTGATCACCGGCGACGCGCTGCACTACGCCTACGTGGCCGTGAGCAAGGTCAACCCGCTCGTGTTCTGGGACGCCGACGCCGCGCGGGAGAGCATCGAGCGGGTGACGCGCCTCGCCGATGTGATCTACCCCGGCCACGACCAGCCGTTCCGGCTGACCAAGAGTGGCGAGATCGAGTATCTGGAAGCGCTGCGGCTCACGGTGATGGGCATCACTGGCCACGAGCCGGGCCTGCGCTTCGTGCAGGATCCCGGCTGGCCCGCGTGGGTCATGCCCGGCATCGAGGAGCAGAAGGCGCGGCTGTTCGGCCCCGACGCGCGCTAGCACGGCGTGCCGGGGCGACGCCCCGAGGTGCTCGGGAGCGCTGGCTCAGCCCACCGGCACTCGCGCCCGCTCGATGGCGGCCAGCACCCGCTCGGGCGTGATCGGGTGCGTGGTGATCGCCACGCCCAGTGGCGCGAGCGCATCGTTGACGGCGTTCTGGATCGCCGCGGGCGCCCCGGCCACTCCCGCCTCGCCGACCCCCTTGAACCCGCCGACGGTCAGCGGCGACGGTGTCTCCAGGTGGTAGACCGCGATGTCCGTGAGGTCACCGGCGCTGGGCACCAGGTAGTCGAGCAGCGAGGTGGTCAGCAGCTGGCCGCTGGCGTCGTAGCGGCACTCCTCGAGCAGGACGCCGCCCAGGCCCTGCGCCACGCCGCCGTGTACCTGGGCCTCCACGCGCGCCGGGTTGATCACCGTCCCGCAGTCCTCCACCACCACGTAGCGCCGCAGGGCGACGCGGCCGGTCTCGCGGTCGATCTCCACCACCGCCAGGTGCACGCCGTTGGTGAACGTCCATAGCTCTGGGTTGGTGAAGTGGCGCGTGGCGTCGAGGCTGGGCTCGATCTCGGCCGCCAGCGGGCGCGCGCCGAAGTGGACGATGCGCGCCAGCTCGCGCAGGCTGATGGAGCGATCGGGCACGCCCCGCACCTGCGCGCGGCCGTCGACCAGCTCGATGTCGGCCGCGCTGGCCTCGAGCAGGCTCGCGGCGATCTGGGCCACTTTCTCGCGCAGCGCGCGCGCCGCGAGCACGGTGGCGCTGCCGCCGATGGGCATGCCGCGGCTGGCCCAGGTGCCCCCGCCGTAGGGCACCGCCGCCGTGTCGCCGGAGATCACCGTCACATCGTCGGGAGTTACGCCCAGCTCGTCGGCGATGAGCTGGGCGATGGCGGTGTGGTTGCCCTGGCCCTGCTCCGTGATCCCCACCAGCGCGGTGATCTTGCCGTTGGACTCGATGCGGACCGTCGTGGCGTCCTGGGCCGAGATCGGGGCGCCGCCCAGCCCGTAGAACTGCGCGCCCGGGCCGGTGATCTCCACGAAGCAGGCGAAGCCGATGCCCAGCAGGCGGCCCTGCGCGCGCAGGCGCTCCTGCTCGGCGCGCAGCTCGGGGTAGCGCGCCTGCTCCAGCAGCAGCCGCAGGGCCTGGACGTAGCTGCCGCTGTCGTACACGTTGCCGGTGACGGAGGTGTACGGGAACTGGTCGGGCTGGATGAGGTTGCGGAAGCGCAGCTCGGCGGGATCGAGCCCCAGCCGCCGCGCCGCCGTGTCCAGCAGGCCCTCGACGGCAGCGAAAGCCAGCGGATGCCCCACGGCGCGGTACTGCGAGGTCATCACCTTGTTCTGCGCCACCACCCGTAGCGTGTAGGCGTAGCGATCGACGCGGTACTGGTTCGGGATCAGCCGCGCCACCTGGCTGCCCTCGACCACGCTGGAGCGTGGGTAGGCCGAGAAGGGCCCGACGGGGCAGACAATGTCGGAGCGCAGCGCGAGCAGGTGGCCCTCGTGGTCGAAGGCGCCCTCGATCGTCACCCGTTCCTCGCGGGCGTGGATGTCCGACAGGAACGACTCGCGGCGGTCGGCCACCCACTTCACGGGCACCCCGAGCTGCATGGCCAACAGGCAGGCGGCGATGTCGTCCTGGTACACGTGGATCTTGATGCCGAAGCTGCCGCCCACATCCGGCGCGATCACGCGCACGCGCTGCTCGTCGAGCCCCAGGATCTCGGCGAGCACCGCGCGCATCATGTGCGGCACCTGGGTGGAGATCCACACCGTCAGCGCGCGGGTGGCCGGCTCGTACACCGCCAGCAGGCTGCGCGGCTCGAGGGGCACGCCCGTGTGGCGGCCGAAGCGATACTCCTGGCGCAGGACCAGCGCGGCGCTGGCGAACGCGGCATCGACCTCGCCCTTGGTGAACGTGGCGCGATAGATCTCGTTGTCGGGCAGGTCCTCGTAGATGCGCGGCGCGTCGGGGGCCAGCGCCTGCTCGGGGCTCACCACCGCCGGCAGCGGCTCGTACTCCACGCGCACCGCGTCGCAGGCGTCCTCGGCGGTGTAGCGGTCCACCGCGGCGACGGCCACCACCGGCTCGCCCACGTAGCGCACCTTGCCCAGCGCCAGCGGGTACTGCTCGCCCGTCTTCATGCCCTGGTAGTGCAGCAGCACGCCGCGCCAGGGCCGGCAGCGCCGCGCCGCCTCCTCCGGCGTGAGCACTGCCCGCACGCCGGGCAGGGCGCGGGCCGCCTGGACATCGATGTGGCGGATGCGGGCGTGGGCGTGGGGACTGCGCACGAACGCCACGTGGACTAGGCCGGGCGGCTGCAGATCGTCGACGAACTGCCCGCGGCCCGTCAGCAGGCGTGGGTCCTCGGCCCGGCGGAGGCGCTGGCCCACGTATCGCTGGCGCTGCATATGCCCGCTCCCTCGCTGTGGCTGGTCGCCGGCGCGGGGCGCCGCGCGCGGCCCGGTCATTGTAGAGCACCTGCGGCCCTTGGGAGGCGCGCCGCGGGCGCGGCTCAGCCCGGCGGCGGGTGGGCGTCGAGGAACCGCGCCAGCGCCCGCTGCTGCTCCTCGATCGCCGCCTCGGTCCAGCCGTGGCCGACCCCGCGCTGGACCAGCACCTCGGCGCGCGGCATCAGCGCGGCCAGCGCCAGCACCGCGTCCGCCTGCACGAACGGGTCGTGCTCGGCGACGATCGCCAGGGTGGGCGTCGGACACGCGCGCAGCAGGGGGCGGAAGTCGGCCCGCACGGCGTCGCGCGCCAGGCCGCGCAGCACCGGCAGCGACGCCCGGCGCAGGTCGTCGGCCAGCTCGGCGGTGGCCGCGGGCGCGTCGGGGCTGGCGACCAGCCGGCGCAGGTACCAATCTTGGACGCGCGGGTGCTCCAACGCCCGCCGCGCGAGCGCGAACACCGGCGGCGCGGCCAGCAGCGGTACGCCGTAGCGAACCAGCGGCCGGACGGCGCCTGGATAGTAGGCCGGGGTGTGCAGGACGAGCGCGGTCAGCGGCGGGGTGCCCGGCGGGGCGACCGCGAGGTAGGCGAGCGCCACGCTGGCGCCCAGCCCGAGGCCGATCAGGGTGGTGGGCGGCGCGCCCAGCTCGGCCACCAGGGCGTGCAGCAGCCGCGCCCAGGTGCGCAGCCGCGGCCGCGGCCGGCCGCCCGGCGGGGCCGGCGAGTCGCCGAAGCCCGGCAGGTCGGGGATGATCAGCGTGCGGCGCGGCAGCAGCGCGGGCAGCCAGGGGCGGAAGTTGCGCCACGAGCCGGCCGTGCCGTGCAGCAGTAGGGCCGGCGGCCCCTGGCCCGCGCGCACGCCGCGCACCAGCAGCCCGTAGGGCCGCGCCTCGAACGGCGCGAGCACCGTGCCCATCCGCCACCTCCGCCCCACGGCCGCCCGCGGCGTGGCTCCCTGCCGTTAACCGCCTGCAACGTGGCCCGCAGCGGACACCGGGTAGTGTACTGTAAGCAGGAGGTGAGGCCGTGGAGACGCTGCCCCGCGAGACGGACGTCTTGATCGTCTACTACACGCGCTTTGGCACGCTGGGGCGGCTGGCCGAGGAGATCGCGGCCGGCGCCCGCTCCGTGCCGCGGACGGCAGTCAGCCTGCTGCGGGTCGAGGACCAGCCGATCGAGGAGCTGCGCCCGGGCGAGGACGAGGCGGCCATGCAGCGCCGGCGCGCGGTGATCTTGCAGCGCCTGGCGGCCGCCGACGCGCTGATCGTGGGCGCGCCGGCGTATTTCGGCAGCATGGCCTCGCCCGTGAAGCGCTTCTTCGAGGACTGTGTGACTGCCAGCGTGCCGCCGATGACCGATCGCTCGCGGCCCTGGCGGCAGCACCTGTTCCAGCGCAAGGTGGGCGGCGCGTTCACCACCTCGGCGACCCCCCACGGCGGCAACGAGCAGACGCTACACTCTATCTTGACGATGCTCATCCACCTGGGCCTGATCCTGGTGACCCCTGGCCAAGGCGCGCCGATTCTGGAGAACGAGGCGGCGCCCTACGGCCCGACCGCCATCACGGGGCCGGCGGGCGACCAGCTACCCAGCCCGGCCGAGTGCGCGGCGGCGCGGGCCTATGGCGCCCTGGTTGCCGAAGTGACCGCCTGGCTGCGCTGGGGGCGCCAGGCGTGGGAGCGCTGGCGGGCGGTCGCGTACCCGCTGCCTACCGCGCCGCACGACGCGCCGCCAGCCTGACCCGCGGCCCAGCGTGGGGCCGGAGGGATCGCATGGCGGCGCATGAGGTGCCCGCGCCCAACGCACACCCCGACTACGGCTACTTCGACCACGACGCCGATGTGGGCCTCAGCGGCCGCGGCCCGACGCTGGAGGCCGCGTTCGAGGCGGCGGCCACCGGCTTGTTCGCCTTGATGGTCGACGTGGCCGCCGTGCGGCCGCGCGAGCGCGTGGCGTTCGTCTTCGAGGAGGCCGATCCCGAGCTGGCGCTGGTCGAGTGGCTCAACCGCCTGCTCGCCGAGGCGCGCAGCCGCGGGCTGGTGTTCGGGCGCTTCCGCCTGCGCCGCCAGGGCGACCGCTGGCAGGGCGAGGCCTGGGGCGAGCCGTGGCGCGCGGGGCTCGAGCCGGGGGTGGAGGTCAAGGGCGCTACCCTCACCATGCTGGCCGTGCGCCAGGAGCCCCAGGGCTGGGAGGCCCGCTGCGTGGTCGACGTGTAGGGGCGCGCGTATGGACCTGTCGCGACTGGTACCGTTCAACGGACGTACAGACAACGAGTGCACCGTGTGGACCGTGCCGCTCCGTCCCGGCGAGCGGCGCGCGCCGGTAGTGCTGTTCGGTACGCGCCGGCTGCTGGCCACCATGGACGACAAGGTGCTGGAGCAGCTCACCAACGTGGCGCGCTTGCCCGGGCTGGTCGGCGCGGCGATGGCTATGCCCGATGCGCATTGGGGCTACGGCTTCCCCATCGGCGGCGTGGCCGCGTTCGACCCCGACCAGGGCGGCGTGATCTCGGCCGGCGGCGTGGGCTTCGACATCTCCTGCGGCGTGCGCTGCCTGCGCACCGACCTCGCCTGGACCGACGTGGCGCCGCACGCCGAGCGGCTCGCCGATGCGCTGTTCGCCGCTATCCCGGCCGGGGTCGGCTCGGAGGGCACGCTGCGCCTGAGCGAGCGCGAGCTGGAGGCCGTGTTGGTAGGTGGCGCGCACTGGGCGGTCGAGCACGGCTACGGTACGCGGGCGGACCTCGACTACATCGAGGATGGCGGCCGGGTGGCGGGCGCCGAGCCCGCGAACGTGTCCAAGACGGCGATCCGCCGCCAGCTCGGCGAGATGGGTACGCTCGGCTCGGGCAACCACTACCTCGAGGTGCAGGTGGTCGAGCGGGTGTACGATGCCGCGGCGGCCGCTGCCTACGGGCTGTTCGAGGGGCAGGTGGTCGTGTCCATCCACTGCGGCTCGCGCGGGCTGGGCCACCAGATCGGCACCGACTACCTGGTGGCGCTGGCCAAGGCGGCGCAGCGGCTGGGCATCGCGCTGCCCGATCGCGAGCTGGCCTGCGCACCGATCCGCTCGCCCGAGGGGCAGCAGTACCTCGGCGCGATGTACGCCGGCATCAACTGCGCGCTGGCCAACCGGCAGATCCTGACGCACCTGGCCCGGCAGGTGCTCGTGCGGCTGTTCCCCACCACCGCGGTGGAGACGCTGTTCGACGTGTCGCACAACACCTGCAAGGCGGAGCACCATGTGGTGGACGGCCGCGAGCGGCTGCTGTACGTGCACCGCAAGGGCGCCACGCGGGCGTTCGGGCCGGGGCACCCGGCGCTGCCCGAGCGCTACCGCGCGGTCGGCCAGCCGGTGATCATCGGCGGCAGCATGGGCACGGGCTCCTACGTGCTCGCCGGCACGACCGCGAGCGAGCAGCGCGCGTTCGCGTCGGCGTCGCACGGCGCGGGCCGGGCCATGAGCCGGCAGCAGGCGCTCCGCCAGTGGCGCGGGCGCGAGCTGATCGACGAGCTGGCGGCGCGGGGCATCCTGATCCGCGCGCGCTCGCTGCGGGGCGCGGCCGAGGAGGCCCCGGGCGCCTACAAGGACGTCGACGAGGTGGCCGAGGCGACCGAGCGGGCCGCGCTGGCGCGCCGGGTCGCGCTGCTGCGCCCGCGCATCTGCGTGAAGGGCTAACACCTACTCGCCGGCGGGGCCCAGCTCGGCCACCGCCGCCTGCCGGAAGCTGTCGTCGACGATCGACAGCGGGTCGAGCGGGTTGCGGATGTAGCCGCGGTCCGCGTACCACTGGTACTCGTCGCGCAGGCTGTC
>Ga0070737_10004243_pt1 | contig 14572 bp, 13 predicted proteins | sample Coa_R1_10_FD_66438 | JGI IMG/M metagenome (GOLD analysis project Ga0070737, IMG submission 66438) | Surface soil microbial communities from Centralia Pennsylvania, which are recovering from an underground coalmine fire - Coalmine... | ecosystem: Environmental > Terrestrial > Soil > Unclassified...
GCCCTCCGGACCGAGGCGGAATACTCGGTGCGTGGGGATGAGTCGTCGGCAGCTGCTGGTCGGTGGAGGGTGTCTGGCCCTGGTCGCGGCAGCGGGGGTCGGAGGGATCGACCACTTCGAGCATCCGTTGGTCGAGCGAGGACTGCACCGGGTGGGTCTCGCGTCCAGCCCCGACCTCCTCCTGCCCGACTCGGGGGCGCTCTTGCGGAGCGGGATCCTCCGCAGCCGCTTCATGCACCGCTCGGTCGGTTGGACCGTGTCGCGCCCCCCAGGGTCGGGGGCATTGGACGGGATGATTTTTTGCTTGCACGGCTACCACAGCAACCATCGCTTCGCGTTTGATTACGTGCACGTGCCTGACGCGGCCGCTTCTGTCGGCCTGCGAGTGGCGATCGCCGGCGCAACGGGACCGACGCCCTGGCCATGCTCCTCCAGGAATTCGTGCCCATGGTCCGGAGGATGGTCGGTGACCTGCCCGCGGCACTGATGGGATGGTCGATGGGTGGCTACGGCGCCCTCCTCGCGGCGGAGAGAGGGCGCCGGCAGTTCGTGACCGTCGCTCCCGCCAGCCCGGCGGTCTGGCTCACCCCGGGGACGACGGCCCCAGGCGCGTTCGACGGTCCGGCCGACTTCTATGCCAATGACGTCTTCACCGATCTCCGGGTGCTGCGCGGCATGGGTGTCGCGGTCGCGTGCGGCACCGGTGACCCGTTTTACGCCACCACCCGCGACCTCGTCGCGCACATGCACTATCCCCACCGGAGCTTCTTTGGGCCTGGCTTCCACGACGCCGAATACTGGGCCAGCGTCGCCCCGCAGCAGCTTCGGGCGATCGCACCCAGCTTCACCTGATATGCTGCCAGCGAGGCCAATTTTGGACCTTTACGGAAGTTGCAGGGAAAATTTTTGAGGGTCTTTTCAGCGCGCCTTCGCGCTTGATTGTGGTTTATTCCGGCCGTATTGTCTGGCGCCGTGGCCGGGCTCATTTTGGATGTGACGCCGCTCCGGCGGGTGCCGGCGTACCGACGGCTGTGGGTGGGAAACGCCCTCTCCAGCATCGGGAGCTCCATGACCGTGTACGCGGTGCCGCTTCAGGTGTGGATGCTCACCCACAGCTCCTTCGCGGTCGGGCTCCTCGGTCTGGCGATCGCTGTGCCGACCGTCGTGGTGGCATCGGTCGGTGGGGTGATCGTCGACTCCGTCGACCGGCGACGGCTGGTCCTCGTCTGCACCTCGATCCACGCCGCCCTTTCGGTGGTCCTCGCCGTGCAGGCCTACGGTCAGTGGGACCGTCTCTCCGTGTTGTACGGCGTCACGGTGGTGTCCTCCGTCGTCGGTGGCTTGAACGCTCCGGCGCGGCGGACCTTCATGCCCGCCCTCCTAGGGGCCGAGCAGATCGGGGCTGGGGCCGCCCTCCAGGTCTTCTCCATCCACGGGGCGCTCATGGTCGGCCCCGCCCTGGCCGGCTTGGTCACGGCGGCAGGTGGGCTTCGCGTCTGCTTCGTCATCGACGCCTGCAGTTTTGCCTTCTCGCTCTACGGCGTGGCCCGGCTCCCTCGTCTCACCGTCCCGCGTGGGGACCGACCGGGACCACGAGCCATCGCCGAGGGCTTCCGGTTCATCGGTCATCACCGCCCTGTCTTGGGGGCGTTGCTGGCCGACGCCTCCGCGACTCTCTTCGGGATGCCGGTCGCTTTGTTCCCTGCGCTCAACGCCGAGCGCTTCGGCGCGGACCCGACGACGCTGGGTCTCTTGTCGACGGCAGTGGCGGTCGGGGGCGTGCTCGGCAGCGGTCTGTCCGGCCGCACCGGACGGACCGATCGGCGGGGGCTCGGCATGTTGATCGCCGGATCGGTGTGGGGCCTGGGCATCGTCGCCTTCGGGCTCACCTGGAGCTACCCGGCCGCCCTCGCCGCGCTCGTGCTGGCCGGGGCGGCCGACTCGACCTCGGTGGTCCTACGGACCTCCCTCGTCCAGTCGTTGACGCCTGATCGCCTCCGGGGCCGGGTCACCGGTGCCGAGCTGGCCGTCGGCATGGGGGTCGCCCAGCTCGGCAACACGGAGGCCGGCGCGGTCGCCGCGGTCACGTCGACGACCGTGTCGATCGTGTCCGGTGGCCTGGCTTGCGTCGTCGCGGCCGGGCTGATCGGAGTCTTCGTGCCGAGCCTCGCTCGGCACAAGGCGTCGGACCCCATCGAAGCAGACCCGTCAGCTCAGACGTCGAAGAGCTGAGCTCCTCAACCCGCGGGAGGTGAGCTCAAGATGCAGAACTCGTTGCCTTCGGGATCGGTAAGGACGACCCATGGCTGCTCACCCTGGCCGATGTCAGCTCGAGCGGCGCCGAGGCTGAGCATGCGCTCGACCTCCCGCGCCTGATCGTCGGGGCGGAAGTCCAAATGCAGACGGTTCTTCACCGTCTTTTGCTCGGGTACGGCAACGAAGAGCAAACCGGGGAATCGGTCCGGCGCGGCTCGAATCTCGAACTCTTCCGGGTCGTCATTGACGACCACCCAGCCGAGCGCCTCCTGCCACCATCGGCCGAGTGAAGCTGGGTGCTGCGAGTCGACGACGATCTGCTCCCAGTCCAAGGTCATGCCTGGCAACGTAGCTTCAAGTGCCGGTCGGAGCTGCCCGTTGCGGGTATGAAACCGACCATGGTCGTCGTGGACCGCCTGGATCACTTCCAACGCCGCCACTGGTGGGCGGGCTTCCCTCTCACGGTCCTCTACAAGTGTCTCGACGATCGGGTGACGTACCTGGCCGCCACGCTCACCTACTACGCCTTGGTGTCGCTCTTCCCGCTGTCGCTGGTCTTCGTGAGCGTCGCCGGCTTCGTCCTCGACGGTCATCCGACGCTCCGGGCTCAGCTCATCTCCACGGCGGTACACGATCTGCCCGGCATCGGCTCGAAGCTGAGCACCAGCCTGCGGGAGTTCCGGGGGAGCCCGGTGGCGCTTGGAGTCGGGCTGGCTGGAACCCTCTATGCGGGCCTCGGGGCCACCACCTCCGCCCAGTGCGCCTTCAACCAGATCTACGGGATCATGCGCCAGGACCAGCCCAACCCGATCGTGACCCGGGTCCGGGGCCTCGGCCTGCTGGTGCTGCTCGGCATGTTCATCCTCGCCACCACCGGTCTCGGAGTCCTCGCCGCCACCGCCAACGGCCTTTCGGCTCGCTTTGGCCTCGGGGTGCACATCGCCGTCTTCGGCGTCACCTTCCTTGTCGACGTCGCTCTTTTCAGCGCCGCCTTCCAGCTGTTGACGGCCCGCGACATGCGCTTTCGCGACGTCCTGGGCGGCGGGGTCATCGCGGCGGTGGCGTGGGAGCTGCTGCAGACCCTCGGCGTCCGCTACATCGCCCACTTCCTCAGCCATGAGACCGCCCTGTACGGGGCCTTCGGGGCCGTGTTGGCCGCCATCGCCTGGATCTACCTCGAAGCCCTCGCTCTGATGATCGCGGCGGAGGTCAACGTCGTCGGCGAGCGTCACCTGTGGCCGCGGGCGCTGATGGGCCAGTTCATCGATGGAGCCGACTTTTCCGACGGCGACCGCGCCTGCTACGCCATGTACGTCGAGGCGTGGAGGTTTAAGCACTCCCAGCAGGTCCAAGTCATCGGTCCGCCGCCTCGGGATCGCTCGGCCTCGCGTGAGTCCGAAGGCGCTCCTGCGGCCGAGCTGCCCCGTCGGCGCGAGGCGGTCGCCCGGCCTCCCGACCGCTAGCACCCGCGTCGCCTTTTGTTGCCGGCCCAGCCGATTCTGTGGGCGCCATTCGAGCGAAAGCGCTCATCCGCCCCGCCAGCGGCTCCGAATCACGCGGCGAGCGTCAGGCGGCGCGGTCTTCTTCGGCGGCCCCCTCGCCGCCGAGCTCGGTCTCGATCTGCTCCAACGACTTGCCCCGGGTCTCCGGGACCCGCAGCGCGCTGAAGGCGAGGGCGCAGAGGGCGAAGAACCCAAACAACCAGAAGGTGCCGTTGCGGCCGACGGTCTGGGTCAGCTGAAGGAAGAAGTACGAGACGAGGAAGTTGAAGGCCCAGTTGACCATGGTGGCCAGTGCCATCGCCTTGGGTCGGATGCGAAGTGGGTAGAGCTCGGAGATCATCAGCCAGAAGACGGGGCCGAGGCTGATCTCAAAGGCGATCAGGTACACGAGCACGCACACCAGGCCGACCCAGGCCTGCTTGTGCTCGAACGGCGAGGACGTCGAGAAGTACCAACCGAGCGCGCCCAGGGCCACCGTCATACCGGCCGTCCCGGCGATGAGCAGCTTGCGTCGGCCAATCCAGTCGAGCATGAGTGCAGCTGCAGCGGCACCGGCGAAGTTGGCTGCGCCCAGCGAAATGGCGTCGTAGACGGCGACGTTGGTCTTGTGCCCCATGAAGCCCATGATCGTGGAGCCGAAGTAGATGACGGCATTGATGCCGACGAGCTGCTGCAGGACCGCCAGCGTGAGACCGATCACCAAAAAAGGCCGGAGGGTGCGGCGCCCGAGCTCTCTGATCCCGGCGTGCCGTTGGCGTTGGAAAACATCCTTGATGGAGTCGAGCTCGTCGTCGACCTCGTCCTCCGGCCGGGTGCGCTCGAGCACCTCGCGGGCCTCGTCGTCGCGCCCCTTCTGCACCAGCCAGCGGGGGGTGTGAGGCACGAAGATCATGGCGAGCGCGAGAGCCGCACCGGGGATGGCCTCGACGCCGAACATCCACCGCCAGTTGTGCTGCAGCCCGCTGAGGGCGTAGTCGGACAGGTAGGCGATAAAGATGCCGAGGGCGATCATCACCTGGTTGAGCGCGGTCATGCCGCCCCTCAGGGCCTTGGGGGACTGCTCGGAGATGTACATGGGCGCCACGAAGGACGCCGTCCCCACGGCCAGTCCAAGCACGAAGCGGGCGATGCAGACGAGCTCAACGTTGGGACCGAAGGCCGAGCCCAAGGCGGCGACGGTGAAGATGCAGCCGGCCAGGCACTTGGTCCACTTACGGCTGATGGCATCGGCCAACCAGCCGCTCGCGGCGGCGCCGGCCACCGCTCCGATGAGCAGCGATCCGACGACCCAGGACTCGCCGAACGAGCCGATGCCGAGCGACTTGGAGAAGTACGGCTCGGCGCTGCCGACGACGCCGGTATCGAAGCCGAAGAGGAAGCCGCCGAGAGCGGCCAGAGCGGCGATCCACGCCACGTAGCGGTTGGAGGGCCGGCGGATCTTGGTGACGAAGCTGATCACGGCGGCACCTCCGGGGTTACGGGCTGGGTTGGCCCGACGGGTACCCACCTGCCGCCGAGTCATCCCCGCCCGACGACGACCGGGTGCGGACGGCCCGTCTCCAGTTCCCAACGGACCAGCGCCTGGCCCAGCAGGTTGACACGCCCGGGCGCCTCATCCGGGCTAGAACCGTCGGGCGTGGACGAGCAACTCCTACCGACGACGGTCGTGGGCAGCTATCCCCAACCCGACTGGCTGGTCGACAAGACCCTCCTGGAGGGCAAGGTGCCCCGGGTCCGGTCTCCGCGACTGTGGCGGGTCGCCGAGCCGTACCTCGAGGAGGCCCAGGACGACGCCACCGTGGTTGCCATCCGGGACATGGAACGGGCGGGGATCGACGTCATCACCGACGGCGAGATCCGGCGGGAGAGCTACTCCAACCGATTCGCCACCGCCCTGGAGGGCATGGACGGCGAGCCCGAGCTGGTGCGTGACGCGACCGGCGCCGAGTACCTCCTGCCCCGCATCGTCGGGCCGGTCCGGCGGCGGGGTCCCATCGAGGTCCGGGACATGGAGTACCTCCGGCGCGCCACCGATCACCGGGCCAAGATCACCCTGCCCGGGCCGTTCACCATGGCCAAGCAGGCCAAGGACGACTTCTACGGTGACTTGGAGGCGGCCGTCATGGCCTTCGCCGCCGCCGTCAACGAGGAGGCCCGGGCCCTCGAGGCGGCCGGAGCGGACGTCATCCAGCTCGACGAGCCGTGGCTGCGCAACGACCCGGAGGCGGCCGCCCGCATCGCTGTGCCCGCCATCAACCGGGCGCTGGAGGGGATCACGGTGACCACGGTGATCCATCTCTGCTTCGGCTACGCGGCCGTCGTCGCCTCCCAGAAGCCGTCCGGGTACACCTTCCTGCCCCAGCTGGCCGACACCACCGCCGACCAGATCTCCATCGAGGCGGCCCAGCCCGACCTCGACCTGGGCGTGCTCCGCGATCTCTCGCCGAAGACGGTCATCCTCGGTGTGCTCAACCTTGCCGATCCCGAGGTCGAGTCGCCGGCGAGCGTCGCGAGCCGCCTCCGCCGCGCCCTCGACTACCTCCCGCCCTCCCGCCTGGTTGCCGGCCCGGACTGCGGGATGAAGTACCTCCCGCGGGCCACTGCGTTCGGCAAGCTGCAGTCGCTCGCCGCCGGTGCGGCCCACGTCCGCGCCGGATTGTCCTGACCCCTTCCGCCCGCGTCCAGGGTTAGCCTGGCTCCGGCCATGACAAGGGGGACGACAATCTCCGATACCACGACCAGCCAACAGCAAACGGCGCCGGGCGGGTCCGCCGGGCTGCCCTCCCGGCTCCATCACACCGCCTATGTCACCAAGGACCAGGTGGCCACCCGTCACTTCTACGAGGACCTGATCGGTCTTCCCTTGGTGGCCACGTGGACGGAGGTCGACGAGCTGTTCGGGGCCGAGCGGGTGTACTGCCACACCTTCTTCGGTTTAGGTGACGGCAGCGCCTTGGCCTTCTTCCAGTTCGCCAATCCGGAGGACCAGGAGCAATTCGGGCCCGAGATGCCGGCCACCCCGTTTGTCCATATCGCCCTGCGGGTCACCCGAGAGGTGCAGGACGCCATCGAGGGACGCCTAAACGCGGCCGGGTGGCGGCCGGAGGAAACCTATGTCCTCCAGCATGGGTATTGCCGCTCCCTCTACGTGCCGGACCCCAACGGTCTGCTGCTCGAATTCACCGTGGACGCCCCGAACGCCGAGGCGATAGCCGCCACCCGCCGGCAGCAGGCCGACGCCGACCTCGCCCGGTGGCTCGGGGGCGACCACTCGAGCAACAACACCTACCGCTGATAGTCCGGGGCCAGCGCCGGCGAACGCAACGCGATCTCGGCGATGGCGTGCCGGGAAAACCGGGCGAGGAGCCGCCGGAGGGTCTCGATCTCGTCCTCGTCCCAACCGACGATCACCTCGGCCAAGTGTTGTTGGACACTCTCCATGATCCGCTCGCCGAGCACCCGGCCGGCCGGGGTGAGCGCGATCAGCACGCTGCGGTCGTCGGCCGGGGAAGGCAGGCGCCGCACCAGGTCGATGCGCTCGAGCCGCAGCACGATCTTGGAGATGTTGGCTTTGCCGGTGCCCAGGGTGGCGGCCAGATCGGTGGGCCGCAACGCCCCCCGATAGGCCAGCTGGTTGACGACGAGAAACATGGGAATGTCGTCGACCGGAAAGCCGATGCGGCTCATCATCCCGACCCGGACCTCACGGCTGTCGGCCCAATGCACGATCGAGGCGATTGACAGCCGGAGGTCCATCGGATCCTGAGGGAGGACCGGCGAGATGTCCACCCCGTCCGTCATCTGACCAAAAGTAGCCGCACCGGCCCCAAAAGCCCGTAGTCCCGGACCTTGGTCGTGTGCGGCTCCCGCCGACCGGAAAAGAAGCGGGCGATGTCGGGGACCTGGTCGTAATATCCCCGGGCGATCAGCCGATTGTTGAGCGAACTGGCTACCCGCACCACGACCTCGTTGGTCCCGGCCGTCACGACGTCGGTGATATCCACCACGGGATGCGAGGTGTCAAAACCCCGGGCCGGCCCGTCGTTGACGACGACCGCTCCCAGCCCCCCGCCGGTCGAGCCGAGGTCGAGCACGAGGCGTTGATCCCCGGCGGGGGCGGCGGTGAGGCTAAAGGACGTCCGGTATTCGCCCACCCCGGACACCTCCGGTCCGACGCCGGCCAGCTCGGACCAGGGGCGAAGCCCGGTCGATCCGACCACCAGCCGGTTTATTGCGGTCGTCGGGTGGACCTCCCTGGTCGTATACCCGAGGCCGCGATCCTCGACCAGGATCTCGGGTTCGCCGGCATCCCAGCTCTCGACGGCGACCGTCCATTGCGTGAGCACCTGGATCTCTTCGGAGACGGCGGGGGGAAATGAGGCCGGAGAGGCGGTCCGATCGATCGTGAACAGGGCCGTTTCGCCCGGAAACAGGATGGCGCTGAGGACGGTCCTCCCGTTGTCGGTGCGCACCCCCCGGTGGGGGGCCATCCGGCCCGTCCACGGGTCGATCCGCTGCACATCACCCAGTCCGGGCAGGGCCACCTCCACGGTGGTGGGGGAGCCAGTCTCGTACAGGAAATGGTAGAGATACACGTGCAGCAGGTCGCCGTCTTCCCGCAGGTACCCGAGCACGTTGCGGTTGGGCTCCACGAACTCGGCCCGCCCGACCACGCCGAGGCGCCGCAGGGCGTCGAGGGTTTGGGCCGGGTCGGAGATCTCGGCCACGGTGGGGAGCCGTCGCAGGGCGGCCATGGTCTCGGCCAGCTCGCCGTCGCGCCCATCCAGACCGGGAGTACGGGACGCGGCGGCCCGGTGCTCGGTGTACTGATCGGTGAGCAGCAACTTGAGCTCGCGGGCCCCGTTGACGATGAGCACCCGCAGACCGGCGCCGGCCCATTCGAGGAGGCGGCGGGCCGCGGCCGGGTCCAAGGCCTCCTGGTACACGATGAGGGCCTGGTAGCCGGGACCGTCGGGTTGGACCACACCGTCGGCAAACCGGACGTCGTCGCGCAGGAGGAGCGTGGGGTCGAAAAATTCGTAACTCCAGCCGGCGTCCTGCATGCCCAGGTCCTGCCACCAGTGGTTCTGGCGGTCGCGCATCCCCCGCCGGCCGTAGACGTCCTCGTCGGGGACCCGGTCGCCGTTGGGGTCCACCAGTTTCATGCCGGACATGTTGTCGACGAAGTGGTCGGTGCGGAGGACGCCGACGTCGATGCGGGGGCGGCCCTGGCGGAGGAGGTACTGGAACCGGCCGATGGCTTGGTTCCAGAGGGGATAAAACTCGCTGGCCGGCTGGCGGAGGTCGAACCGCTCCGAGAACATCGGCCACATGCCTTCGTGGCCGGGCCATTCGGTGGTCCCTTCCGCTCCCGTCGTGCTGGCCCACCCGTGGAGCACGGTCTTGGTGATGCCGGCGGCCAGTTGGGTGGCGATGATCTGGTCGTAGAAGCGGTGGTCCAGCATGTGATTGCGGGTCGTCGCGCCCGTCTCCGACGAGTACTGCTTTCCGAAAAGGTGGGCGGGCCCGGCCAGCAGGCGGTAGGCGTCGATCTGGGAGCCGAACTCGAGTGACTCGGTCTCGATGCCGTCCACCTCGGGCCCCGGCCGGGTCAGCTCGAACGGCAGGCCGTAGCTGATCTCGGCCCGCAGCAGGAGTCCGTTGTCGTGGAGGAAGGCGGCGAAGGGCCGAAGCATGTTTTCGATGTAGAGGTCGGTGAGGGTTTGGACATAATCGTGTCGCACCTTTTCCACCGTGCCGGCCTGGGCCGCAGTGCCGTCGTAGCGGTAGGTGGTGGCGGCGGCCATCATGCGCACGCTCCGTGTCAGCACCGGCAACCATGGCCGGATGTCGTAGCCGCGGTGGCGGGCGAATTCGTCCGCCACGGAGTCGCCCCAGAACATCCCGCCGTCGCCCCACGTCGTCAGCTCGAGGGAGTCCATGTACATCTGGGCTCGGGGGTTGCGGGCGATCTGGTCTCGGAGCTCGGGGGTGAGGACGGTCGAGTCCCAGTACTCGGTCAGGGCGTCGACGCCGGCCCGGTCGAGGTAGTTGATGGTGTAGTTGACCGACACCGAGGGCGAGGCGGTCTGACCGGTCCCGTGCGACCAGAAGACGAACAGTCGCCATGCTTGATCGTCGGGCGGCTACCATGACAGTTGCTCGGCTGCGACCGCCCCGGTCAGGTCGACCACCTGTTCGGTGTCGATGACGACGGGGCCGTCCCCTTCGGCGACGACCGGGGCGGCGACGGCCGCCACGAAGTCCTGCCGGGTGGGGGCGACGCGGTGGCCGGGAAGGAGATCCGGCTCCCGCTCGGCGTTGAGGTCGATCCGGGGGAGCGGACCGCGTCGGCCGGCGGCGGGAACGTCCTCGACGACGAAGTTGAGCTCCTTGGCCGCGGCCGGGTGGTCGGGGTCGATGGTGGGGAGGTTGGCGTTGGACCAGTTGGTCCCCGAGGTGAAGCTGACCGACATGTTCCGTTTGGTGGTCTCATCCACCACGATGTCGGAGTCGTGCACCCACTCCTCTGAGCCCCACCCGTACCGGCTGTGGTCGATGCCCGCCTCGTCCATGGCCAAAAACTCCATGCCGCCGAAGCCAAGCCGGTGAGCGGCCTCGATCTCCGCTCGCAGCGTCTGGTCGGTGTGCAACCCTTCGGCCAGCCACCACCGCAGCTCCGGGCGGTACTCGATGGGCGGATCCTGCAGCGGTGCGCGGTGGTCGTCCAGCCTGGCCATGGTCCCCTCCTGATGGTGACAGCACCACGACGGTGTGTCGTCAAGAGACTAGTTGGTATCGCCAGGACACAATTAGGTAGGAGCGGTCGAGCTTTTCGGAAGCGGCATGATGGGCGAATGCCCTGGTCGGTCGAAGCGACTCGTGTGGTGAGGCGGGCGACGAGCGTCGCCGCAGCCACCAAGGCACGGGTGGCTCAGCCGATCCACCTGTTGCTGGCACTGGCCGAAGGAGCCGACGCGGTCGGGGAGGCGCTGAGCAAAAACGGCTCGATCGACGCTCCGTCAGCCGGCCCGGCCGACAGCCTTCGCCTACCGCAGGTGGAGGGAGCGGCCGAGCATTTCGCTCTGGAGCAAGGCCAGTCGGTCTTGCCTGCCCATCTGCTTGTTGCCCTGCTCGATCAGGGCGACGCCGATGTCCGACAAGCGCTGGTCACCAACGACCTCGACCTCGGATCGCTACGACGCACGGCACTGCGGGCCATCGGCGCCCCGGAGGACCTGCCCCCGCTCGTCATGCCAGATCTACGCTGGGGGCCTCTCTGACCCGGCGGGTTCGCGGCGCAGGCGAACCCCGGTGGGTCAGGGCGGCGACATGCAGGGCGATGGCCAGAGGTACGGCCACGGTGGGAATCAGGGCCAGGGGCAGCTGGCTGAGCGGGAGGGTCGAGGACGGGACCGCGATGAGGTGGATCGGTCCGAGGCCGCAGAGAAACCCGAGGGTGAGGGCCACGATCAAGTCGGCGATCCCCAGCAGGTGAAATTTGGTTGCGCCGGGCGCATTGGGGTCGCGGGCCAGGCGGCGGGCGACCCGGGGGGCCGCCGATCCGATGGCCATGTCGCCCAATCCGGCCGGGAGGGCGAACAGCCAGGGCAGGCGCCCTTGCGCGGCGAGGATCAGGAACACGACGCCGACCACTCGGACGGTGTGGGGCACGGTCAGCCAGGCAGATGCGTCCCGGGTGGCGAGCAGGCGCCGCGCCGTCGGAACGAGGCTGCTGCCGATGGCGATGGCCAGCACCCCAAGCACGGCGATGGCGAACCAGGGAGCCGTGTGGCCAGCTCGATGGAAGCTGCCGGAGTCGGCCAGGACGACACTCGAGGCCAGCCAGATGCCGGCGGCAACGGCCAGTACCGCTCCAGGGGACCGGCTCATCCCAACCTGTCGGGCGGCCCGGTCAAGGACGCCGGCGGTAAGCGCCGGCAAACCCACCGCCCCGGTCAGGACCAGGGCCCAGATATACCACGGCTCGGCAGACACGAACCCTCCTTTCCTCGCTGGCGGGTCCCCGCCAGCGTGTCACTTGGGATCTCCAAGTATCGCCGCTTGGATCTTCCAAGTCAATGGGGTATGGTCAGGAGGTGCCACGATCCCGCGGGTACCGGCAGTACTGCCCGATGGCGACCGCCCTCGATGTGGTCGGGGATCGGTGGGCGTTGCTGGTAGTGCGAGAGCTGTTGCTGGGATCGCGGCGCTTCGGCGAGCTGGCCAACGGGCTCCCCGGGGTGGGCACTGACATCCTCACCGCCCGGCTCCGCCAACTGGAGGGCGCCGGCGTCGTGGCCCGAATCGGAGCCGGACGGCAGCAACGCTATGAACTCACCGACTGCGGGCAGGCGTTGCGGCCCGTGCTCGTTGAGCTGGCCCGTTGGGGATCACACCGGCTCGGCCTGCCTGCGAACCCTCAGGACGTCTCCCCCCGGGTCGCGCTGACCTCAATCCTCATCGATCCACCGGCCCCGCCCACCGGACTGCGCGGGCACTTCCGGCTGACCGTTGAGGAGGAGACGGCTGGGGTGCGGGTGGATGATGGCCGGATCGTCATCGACCCCAGTCCGGGCGGAGATGAGCCCAGCACAGTGATCTCGCTCACCCGGGAAGGCATGCTCGGCTTGCTGGTCGGCGCGAGGGCCAGAGCGCTTGCTCGCTCCGGGGACCTCACCGTGGCCGGGCGGCGTAACGACGGGCTCCGGCTGGTCGACACCGTGCGGGCCCCAAAGGTGTTGGCCGGCCTGGATCTAGCGAGCCGCGCCCACTCATGAGCTCGATTGGGATCCAGCCTCGGGCGACTCTTCCGGGAGGAGGGTGAGGCGGGCGGTGGCGGAGGCGTCGACGGCGGCCGGCGAGTACGGAGCCGGGAAGAGACGTCCCTCGGCCCAGGCGGCTTGCTGGTCGGCGAAATGGGGCCCGTCCGGCTCGCCGTCCGCTCCCAGGGGCAAGACCCAGAGGGACTGGTCCCAGTCGGCCGGGTCGAACACGTACCGGGCCACCGATCCGGTACGGGAGCGCAAACCCTCGGTGATCCCGCCGGCAGTCACCAAGGCGCCGCTGGCCTGGACGGTGTCGGCGTCACCCCCGTAGGCCACGGCGGGGGGATCGGCCCCCTGGGCGCCGAGGGGATGCCGGGGGGCGACGGCGTGGAGCCGACCCCAGGGTGAGCCGTCCCAGGCCGCTTCGGCCCGCCGGACCGCCTCGGCGATCGCCTCGTCCCACGTCCAGCCGCCAAGCAGGCCCGGATTGTCGGCTCGGGCCAAATCGTGAGCCGCCGCCCACACCGCCGCCTCGGGGAAAATTCCCGGGAGGAGCCGGTTGGGGAATTCGGCGGCCTCAGCGGCGAGACCCGAGCGCTCCAGGCAGAGCAAGGCCAATTGCCGGCGGAAGACCTCGTAGGCGGCGGCCGCAGTCGAGTCGGGCCGGAGGGTGCCGTCCCATCCGGTGAGGGGCGCCCACCCGGCCAGCCGCTCCTGCCACCAACGGGCTGGTAACGAGACCCGGTCGCGGTGGACTACGGCCATATTTCCCCTGGTGGCCTTCTGGAGACTGGAGAGGGTGTCGATTAGGCGCCGGGACCGCCAGGGGGTGGCCACGTCCCGACCCAAATACGGACCGTGGGTCACCGGCGGATTGTTGGCGCTGAACAGCCACCCCTCGGCCGGGTCGACGAGGCGGGGATGGTCCTCGAAGGGCAGGAAACCGTCCCAGCCGAACGAGGGATCGTCGCCGTCGACGATCTGCCCGGTCGCCTCCATCCGGCGTCGGCGGGGCACCCGACCCCGGAGCAGGTACCCGATGTGGCCGCCGGTGTCAGCGGCCAAGAGATTATTGGCGGGCTCGGCCCACGGGCGCATGGCCTCGAACAGGTCGTCCACCGACTCCGCCCCAAGCATGGCCGGGATGGCGTCGAAACCGGTATTGGGGGCTGCCGTTGCCGTCCACTGGAGCGCCAGCCGCGGTTCCAGCAGCATCCCTCGCTCGGTGCGGGCCACCTCCACTTCGACCGGATCACCGCCCCGCACCTCGATCCGCTCAATTCGGCGGTGGGCCGCCGGCGGCGCGGCGAAACGGTAGAGGTCCTGGTCGTCGACCATGCCGTGGGTAATGCACCAGGCCACCGTGGCGTTATGGCCAAAATGGGAAAAGCCGGGCACACCGGGGATCCCGATCCCGAGCGCGTCCCATTTATCGCAACGCAAATGGCCCTGGGCGTACACGTTGGGGACCTCCAGCTCCCGGTGAGGGTCACCCGCCAGCAACGGCCGGCCGGACGCCGTGCGGGACCCGGTTAGGGCCCAGCTGTTGGATCCTCCGTCGGCACCCCCGTCGCTCCACCAGTCCGGCGGGCAGGGCGCCCCGGGCGGCGCGGACGCCACGTGCCCTTTCGCCGAGGCGGCTAGCACGGCGGCGGCCGCCTCCGCCCCCAACACCCGGGTCAGCAGGTCGCGCCACAGCTTGGGCCGGGCCGAGCCCATCAGCACGTGGCGAACCCGATGGACCGCCACGCAGTGCCAGGGCTCCCAGGGCTCCGGGGTGACGCCGGCGGCGTCCAGGCTCCCGGACGTGGCCGCGCCGGATCGGAGAGCGGCGTTGATCCCGTCGCTGTAAGCGGCCAGCATGGCCCCGGCGTCAGGGCCGAGGGCCGCGGTGTCCCGGCGGGCGAACCAGCCGTGGTCCATCTGCCGGTGGAACCGGTCAGCCGCCACCGCGCCGGGTCCGACCACCTCGGCCCAGCGCCCCAAGGCCCGCCGGCGGTCGTACTCCAGCTGGAAGAGCCGGTCGGTGGCGTGGCACCAGCCCTG
>Ga0070737_10004245_pt1 | contig 14565 bp, 14 predicted proteins | sample Coa_R1_10_FD_66438 | JGI IMG/M metagenome (GOLD analysis project Ga0070737, IMG submission 66438) | Surface soil microbial communities from Centralia Pennsylvania, which are recovering from an underground coalmine fire - Coalmine... | ecosystem: Environmental > Terrestrial > Soil > Unclassified...
AGATAAGCGCGGCCGACTTCGCCTTCCGTATAAACCGGGTCGCCGCCGGCCCCGCCGGTGGTCAGCAGATAGGGCGCAAGACCGCGGTCGTATAGCGCCAGCGCATGGTCGAGACGGGCCTTCAAGACAGGCGAGGGCTTGCCGTGATACTCGGCCGCGCCGAGCACCAGGATGACGTCGGCAGCCTGCGCCTGATCCTTGTTCGATTGCCGTTCGATTTGCTTTGCCACATAGAACAGGTAGCCTAGGAGCAGAATCGAAAGCAGGGCAACGGTGCCCACAACGGCGCGCCTCATGCGAGTCGTTTCAACGCTGGCATGTCATTCAGTTGAAAGATTAGTTTACGCCGTGAGCAAAGCTCTGCAAAAATGCAGTTGACGAGCACAAAAAATCCGCTTTTACAAAGCATTCGGCGGGCAGCCGCCGAGGGGCGGCCTACCGACAGCGGCCTGATTGTGGCCGAAGGACCGCATCTTTTGGCAGAAGCGCTACGCGGCAAGTGGCAGATTGAGCAGGTTTTCGCCACCCCAGGCGCCCGCGGCCGGTTCGCGGACCTGCTGAGCCGGACAGATGCAGAGATCGTCGAGATTTCCGCCCGCGCTTTCGAATCCATTGCGGCGACCGAGACCTCTCAGGAAGTGCTGGCGCTCTTGCGGCCGTCCGCGGGGCGATGGGAGGAACTGGTTGCCGGGCGGGCGCTCATTGTCGTACTGGACGCCGTCCAGGATCCGGGGAACGCAGGCACAATCGTGCGCTCGGCCGAGGCGTTCGGCGCGACCGGCGTGATGTTGTTGCGGGGCTGCGCCCGTGTCGCCAACGGAAAACTCTTGCGGGCCACAGCGGGATCCATCTTTCGTCTGCCGTTTCTTGAGGGCTGGCCGCCAAACGAGTTCCTGGCCGTGGCCGAGCGTCACAAGCTGATGCTGTACGCTCTCGACCAGACGGCTGGCGCCGGCCTTTCAGAAGCCGATTTTCGACCGCCTTCGGCATTGGCGGTGGGGAGCGAAGCCCGCGGTATCGGGGCGGAATTGGCGAACCACATGCAACGGATTTCGATTCCAACTGTCAACGTGGAATCGCTCAATGCAGCCGTCGCCTGCTCGATCGCACTTTTTGAAGCCCACCGGCAGAGAAGTCAGTATGAGCCTGTTTGATGCCGCGCCGCTGCCCGGAGACCGGGAGCGCGAATTAGCGGGCCGGCCCCTGGCAGACCGCATGCGCCCTCAGAGTTTGAGCGAATTTGTCGGCCAGGAGCACATTCTCGGCCCAGGAAAACCCTTGCGGGCACAGATCGAAAGCGGTCATTTGACGTCGCTGATTCTCTGGGGCCCTCCGGGATCGGGAAAAACCACGCTGGCAGCGCTCGTCGCCCAGCAGAGCCGTGCCGATTTCATCCCGTTCAGCGCGGTTCTGAGTGGCATTAAGGAAATCAAGGCCGTCATGGCGGATGCCGAGAAGGCCAGACGCCTCGGGCGTCGTACAGTTCTATTTATTGATGAAATTCATCGCTTTAACAAGGCCCAGCAGGACGCCTTCTTGCCGTATGTGGAACGAGGCGACGTAGTGCTAATCGGAGCGACTACGGAAAACCCGTCCTTTGAAGTGGTTTCGGCCCTGTTATCTCGCACCAAGGTCTATACTCTGCGCAGGTTGGAGTCTGCGGAGGTGGTGGTGCTGCTCGAGCGGGCGCTGGAGACGCCCTTGCGTGGCTTAGGTCACCTGGGCCTAAAGGTTTCGCGCGAATCTCTCGATGAGATTGCAGTAGCATCGGACGGGGATGCACGGGCCGCCCTGAACACGCTGGAGATAGCGGCGGAATTGGCCCAGGAGGGAGTGATTGATCGGCAGGCGATAGCGGATGCCCTGCAGCAGAAGGTATTGCTTTACGACAAGTCGGGAGAGGAGCATTTCAACCTCATTTCGGCTCTGCACAAATCGGTGCGGTCGAGCGATGCCGATGCGGCATTGTATTGGTTAGGACGCATGATGAAGGCCGGCGAAGACCGGTTATACCTGGCGAGACGGTTAGTGCGTATGGCAATTGAAGACATTGGATTGGCGGATCCGCGCGCTGTGGAGCAGGCAATTGCCTGTATGCAGACGGTGCATTTTCTTGGCATTCCCGAGGGAGATCAAGCGCTTGCGCAACTGACTATTTATCTGGCGCTGGCGCCAAAATCGGATGCCGCCTATCAGGCCTTGAATAAAGTGAACGCGACTATCGAAACCACGGTGGCAGCGCCGGTTCCGCTGCACCTAAGGAATGCACCCACGCGGTTGATGAAGCAGTTGGGCTACTCCAAAGGGTATAAACACGCGCACCAGCAGCCCGACGCCGTAACGGACATGTCCTGTCTGCCTGAGACATTGGAAGGAACGGTTTTCTATGAGCCCACCGAGCGGGGCTTTGAACAGAGACTTCGCGAACGTTTGCAGTGGTTAAGCGAACGGCGCGTGAAATCGGGGCCAGAGCAGGGATAAGTACTAAAACAAGATGCCCTGCTATTGTGTATGTTTAAAGATCGGAGTTATGATATTGTGTCAGAAACTGTGACTCTAGGCAGGCGCCTTGAGACTCCGGAGGTTACCACCACGGAGCGGCGGCGGTCGAGCCGCTTTCCCATTGAGCGCGAACTCCGCTATAAGACCTTAAACCAAAGGTCTGAGATTCTCGCCGGCAATGGCAAAACGCTGAATATCAGTAGCTCGGGAGTGCTGTTCACGTCCGACCACGACTTGCCGGTAGGGACGAGACTAGAGGTCTCCATCAGTTGGCCTGCTCAACTGAATGAGAAATGCCTGCTGAATCTGGTCGCGCGCGGGCGCGTCACCCGGCATACCGCGGGCCAGTTAGCGCTGCAAATCCAGCAGTACGAGTTCAGAACCCAGAGCAGACCGGGGACGGGCAAAGAAAAGTAGTCTGCCAGCAACCCGCCGCAACGCTTGCGCGAGAGCCCAGCCGCCAATTGGGCTACCATCGGTGTTGTGCGCAGACGCTTCACTCTGGCTGCCGCCGCGCTGAGCCTGCTGGTGCTGGTGGCCTTGCTTGTCTGGCAAGGTTCGTTCAGCTTTTGGTTTTCCCCGCCAGGTCCCCGCGAAACAATTCTGCTCTGGTCAGTCTCCACACTGATCTTCCTGTTGACCGTCACCCTGACCTTCATGCTGTTCCGGGCGGGCGTAAAGGCTTATCTTGAGCGGCAGCAGAACAAAGAAGGCTCCCGTATCCGCTCCAAGCTGCTGCTCGGCGCGCTTGCACTCACACTCGCGCCGACGCTGTTTTCCGCGCTGTTCAACTACGCCGTTCTCAACCGCACCCTCGACAAGTGGTTCACACAGCCGGCACGCGGAATTGAACTCAGCCTTCAGGATTTGGACAAATCCTACACCAAAGAAGCGCAGGCTCAGGTGGCGGCTGAGACGGATTGGATCAGTCTTCTGCCTCAGACCCGTGAAGCGGCCCAAACCGGCCACATTGACACCGCCTTTTTCCGCGATCTGGCAGCCGCGCGCGGCATTCGTCAGATTGTGTTGACCCCGCAGCAGGGCGTGCCGATGCTGCTCTATCAGCAGTTCGAAAAACCGGAGTCTACGCTGTTGCGCGCCGCCGCTGAGGTGGTAGATGGAGACCGGAAGCTAGGCTCCGTCAGCGTCGCGGGCGCAATGGCCGGGAACCCCCGCGCCAATGAAGACACGCTGCAACGGCTCATGCAGGAACAGATGCAGCTCGGAAGCCGGAAGAAGTTTTACCACGACACGTACTTCCTTTTGATCTGCCTGCTGACCTTGTTTGTCCTGTTTTTCGCCGCCTGGTGCGCGCAGATGCTGTCGCGCCAGCTCAGTGTTCCGATTTCGGCCTTGCTCGGGGCGGCGCAGGAGGTACGGCGCGGCAATCTGTCCTATAGGGTGCGCGTCAATGCCATCGATGAATTGGCGACGCTCGTTCGGGCATTTAACGAGATGACGAATGAGCTCGAGGGAAATGCCCGCGAACTTGAATCGCGGCGGCGTTTCACCGAGGCGATACTCGAGAGCATCCCCACGGGCGTCATTTCCCTTTCCTCCGATGAACGGATTGAACGGGTCAATCGCGCGCTGAGCGGCATCTTCCCGCGCGAGGTCGCCACCGCCGCCAAGCATTTGCGGGATCTGTTTTCGGGCGAAGACCTGGATCAAATTCGCTATCTGCTGAAGCGCGCCCGCCGCACGGGCGCCGCGGCCTGTCAACTCGAAATCCAGCGGCCCTCGGCACTGCTGCATCTGGCCGTCACCGTGGCCTCGCTCGAAGAGCAGCGCGGCTTCGTGCTGGTGCTCGAAGACACGAGTGATCTGCTGCGCGCCCAGAAGGCGGCGGCCTGGCAGGAAGTGGCGCGTCGCATTGCACATGAAATCAAGAATCCGCTCACCCCGATTTCGCTCTCGGCCGATCGTATCGCCCGCCAATTGCGCCGGCTGCAATTGCCGCTCGAGGCCCGCGCCATTCTCCAAGAATGCACAGCGACGATTCAGGAGGAAGTGCAGACCGTCAAGTCGCTGGTCGATGAGTTCTCGCAGTTCTCGCGTTTCCCCACGGCGCAACCCGTTGCCACCAATCTGAACGACATTGTCGAAAGCGCGCTGGCGTTATTCGCCGGGCGGCTGGACGGCATCGCCGTCTCCCTCCGTCTCGACCGCAAACTGCCGCTCGTGTACGCCGATCGCGAGCAGTTGAAGCGCGTCATCGTCAACCTGGTTGACAACGCCGTCGAGGCGATGCGGGAGTCGCCGGCGCGAAATTTGTTGGTAGAAACGACACCGTGCTCGCCCGACCTCATCGAGCTTTCCGTCACCGACACCGGATCGGGCATCTCCGCCGCCGATAAGGAGAAGCTGTTCCTGCCCTACTTTTCCACCAAAGGGCGCGGCACGGGACTGGGGCTCGCAATCGTCAGCCGCATCATCAACGAGCATCACGGCAGAGTGCGAGTCGAGGACAACTATCCGGCAGGCGCGCGCTTCATCGTTGAACTGAATGCCATGCCTTATGAATTTGTTCCCGCACCGGATACGGGCGAGATTCAGGCTGCACCGGTAAAGGTCTAACCTTCCCCTATGCCAGCGCGCGGTCCGAAGGTCCTTATTGTCGATGACGAGCCCGCCATTCGACAGTCCTTGCATGGAGTCCTGACGGACGAGAGTTATCAATGTGCTGCGGTTGCAGGCGGCGCGGCATGCCTCGCGGAACTGGAACGCGAATCCTACGAAGCCGTGCTGCTGGACATCTGGATGCCAGGTATTGACGGGCTCGAAACCCTGGCCCGCATTCAGGAGTTGCCCGCCGGAGCGCGGCCGGCGGTGATCATGATTTCCGGCCACGGCAACATCGAGACCGCGGTCAAGGCCACCAAGCTGGGCGCGTTCGACTTTTTAGAGAAGCCGCTCACCATCGAAAAAGTCAGCGTGGTGGTGAAGAATGCCATCCAGCAGCGGCGCAACGAACTTGAGTTGCAAAGGTTGCGCGAGGACGCCGACCTTCTCGAGATCATCGGCGATAGCGTGCCTATGAAGGCGCTGCGCCAGCAATTGAAGTTGATGGCGGGAACCAATGGCCGGGTGCTGATTTATGGCGAAAGCGGAACCGGCAAGGAACTCGTCGCCCGCGCCATTCACCGGGCGAGCCTGCGCGCGCAGGGGCCATTCGTCGAAGTGAACTGCGCGGCGCTGCCGGAAGATCTGATCGAAAGTGAGTTGTTCGGCCATCGGCGCACGAACCTGGATGGCGCCGCCGACCACAAAATCGGCAAGATGCAGAAGGCGCACGGCGGGACATTTTTCCTGAACGAAGTGGGCGACATGAGTCTGAAGACGCAGGCGAAAGTGCTGCGCGCGCTCGATGAACATCGCTTTGAGCCGGTCGGCGCGCCGCAATCGATCCAGGTAGACGTACGCGTCATCGCCGCGACCAACAAAAACCTGGAAAAAGAAATCGAGCGCGGTAATTTCCGCGAAGACCTCTTCTATCGTCTGAACGTGATTCCTTTCACGGTGCCTCCCTTGCGCGATCGCGCCGAGGACATCCCGCAGTTGGCCACGCATTTCCTGCGCGAATTCGCAACCGCCTACGGGCGCAAGCCGAAAGAGCTGAGCGAGGATGCGCTCGCGGTGCTGATAGACTATCACTGGCCCGGCAACGTACGCGAGCTGCGCAATTTGATGGAGCGCCTGGTGATTTTATACCCACAGCGCCGGGTGGAAGTGCGGCATTTGCCCGTTTTGGACGGCACGCGCAAGCCGCAGGGCAAGCCCTGGGAGGGCTCGGGCAGCCTGCACGACGTGAAAGAGGCCGCCGAGCGCGAATATATCCTCCGGAAACTGGAAGAAACCGGCGGCAATGTGAGCCGCGCTTCCGAGCTGCTCGGTTTGGAGCGCAGCAACCTGTACCGCAAGATGAAGGCCCTGGGCATCGCGCCGAAAGAATAGGCCCGCGCAAGAAAACCCGCAGCGCGCCTCCGCCGAGCATCGTAAGAGCGGTAGATGTCTGTCCAAGCCGAGCGAATCTCGAAATTGAACACCGCACCGGAACGGCCCGAACGCCGTTACGTCCTGTATTGGGCGCAGATGAACCGGCGCGTGGAAGCAAACCACGGCCTGCTCTACGCCGCCGAGCTGGCAAATCGCCATCAGCTTCCGGTGCTCTATTACGAGGGCCTGACTTGTTCGTACGAATACGCCAACGACCGGCTGCACACGTTCCTTCTCGAAGGGGTGCCCGACACGGCGCGGCGACTGAAGACCGCAGGCATCGGCTATGTTTTCTACCTGCGGCGGACGCGTACCGCTCCCAACCATGCGCTCTACGATCTGGCCAAGCATGCGGCGGCCGTGGTCACCGACCTCTATCCCACTTTCATCGCGCGAGATCACAACCGCCGCGTGCCGGAGAAAGTCGATGTCGCCTATTACGCGGTCGATTCGAGCTGCATCGTTCCGATGAGTCAGATACCCGAGCGGCAATATGGCGCTTATACGATCCGGCCCAGAATCAAGCGGCTGTTACCGCGCTTCCTGAAAGAGCCGGACGCACTGCGGGTAAAGCGCCGCTTTGATGGTCCGATCCCTGCTTTTCACACCGAAGTGGCGGCCAAAGACATTCCCGAGTTAGTCGCCTCCTGCGAGATTAATCATTCGATCGCACCGTCGCCGGATTTTCGCGGCGGCAGCGCACGGGCCGCGCAACTACTCGAACTGTTCCTGGAAAAGAACCTCAGCCGTTATGCACTCGGGCGTAACCAACCTTCCGAGCACGCGACCTCGCACATGAGCCCCTATCTCCATTTCGGCCAGATCTCCGCACTTCAAATTGCGCTGGCGGTCCAGTCCTATGCGCAGCAGCATAAATTGATTGCAGACGAGTACCTGGAGGAGTTGATCGTCCGGCGCGAGCTGGCGTTCAACTATGCGGCGCATGTCGAAACGCCGGAGAGCCTGGACAATTTGCCCGAATGGTGCCGCCAGAACATGCAGAAGCACGCGCGTGACAAGCGCGACCCGAGCTACACGCCGCAGCAGTTGGAGCGCGCCGAAACCTACGACGAGTTATGGAACGCGACGCAAAAGGAGATGCTGATTCGCGGCAAGATCCACGGCTACTACCGAATGTATTGGGGCAAGAAGATCATTGAATGGTCCCCCACCTACCAGCAAGCGGTCAGGACCATGATCGATATTCACGGCTGGTATGCGCTGGATGGTCGCGATCCGAACACCTACACCAATATTCTGTGGTGTTTCGGATTACACGACCGCCCGTGGCCCGAGCGGCCCATCTTTGGCAAAATGCGCTACATGTCGCTCGATGGAATGAAGCGCAAGACAGATACGGCTGCCTACATCGAAGAGATCCGGCACTTGCATGGATAGCAGTTACGACGCTTCCGCACATGGTATCCTGAGGCATATGGCAATCCCGAATGTAAAGCGCTTTCGGCCGTTTTGCCCGACTTGCAACGAGAATTTCACCATCATGGCAGTCCTGCCGAAGGACGCCGACGTAGACGCCTACCTGGCGGACGCCGTCGCGCGCCACGACCATAAGGCCTATCAGGAAGCCAAGCAGCTGCACTTCAAAGTTCGCGTCGGCCAGCAGAAACAGAAGAAAGCCAAGTAGACGCTCCGTTCCTATTTCTTACCGAGCCCGCAGGCTGCCGTTACGACAGCTTGCGGGCTTGTACTATCCGCAGACTCCTCGCCGCCGCCATCGATACCGCCGGGTCGATGTCCTTTGAAAGCGTGTTCAGCACGGGAATGACATCTTCGCTCTGGCTGGCGGAGAATACCGCGCACAGGGCGATCTTCTGGTCTTTGGACGCCTGCGCTACCAGCGGGAATAACGCTTTGCGCACGTCCTCCCGCTTGGCCAACTCGGCCAGATACGGCTGCGCGACGCCGGCCCGCCCTTTCACATCCAGATTCTCCACCAGATAGGAGAGCGGGCTGAACTCTGCTGTATCGACCTTGCCCTCGTCGACCAGAGCAAACGCGGCTGCCAGGTGCACTCGCCAGTCGGCATCCTTTTCATTGAATGCTTCCTCCAGCACCGGTGTGTCTTCCGGGTCGCGAAGGCGGCCCAGTCCTTCGAGCGCCGGCGCGCGCAGGTCCGCATCGCTGTTTTTCGCGTAGGCCTGGAACGTGGCGCGATCTTCCTGCATGGCCAGCATCGCGAGCGCCTCGAGTGCGGCATGCTGGACCCGCGCGTTGCGAGCGTGCGAGAGCGCCGCGCGCACGTCCGGAGCGGCCTCCACGCTATGCAGCACGCCAATGGTTTCAAGCGCAGTCGCCTGAATGCGGTCGTCCAGATCATGGGTCAGAAACACCATGCGCACTGCGGCCGACTGGTCGTGAATCTTCTCGAGCGCGACCAGGCTTTCAAACAGCGTTTGGTTGTCCTTGGAGTGCAGCGCCTGGACGAGCGCCGGGACCGCGGCATGGTCGCGCAGAATACCGGCCGCTCGCGCCGCGTTGGCGCGCGCATCGGGACCGGCCGCGGCTGCAATCTCATCGGCCAGCGCCTGCGCAACCTCCGGTCGAACATTCACGTCCGGATCGATCACCTGGTCGTTGCGCGAAGAAAAGAACGTTTTCATCTGGCGCACACCGCGCGTCAGGTATCCGCTCAACCCGCCCTTCACAACATATCCGGGCACATAGTAATTGATCAGGCCGTCGGTGGCCCGGATTTCGACCTCGGAATCGCTGTCGTGGGTAGCCTTGGCGAGAGGCTCGAGACTGCGCTCGGTGTCGAGCTTGACGATCGCCTTCACCGCCTCGATGCGGATGTCGCGGTTGGGATCGCTCAGATAACCGGCAAGCGTTGGGATTGCGAGCGAATCTCTCTTTGCCAGTTCACGAATGCGCTGAATCCGCTGATTCGAGGTGTATCCGTCTTCGCTCTGCGCGGCAAGCGCGCTCACCAGGCATAGAACACACGCAGCGGTTCTAACAAAAGACAAGAGCATATCTGAACTTAACCGGCTTTAGCGGATCACTTCAACGGTAATCTTATGCGGAATGAGACCGGCCTCGTAGCCTAGATCCAGCAGCTTCTGCGCAGCCCGCGGCACAATGTCGCCGCCATTGACGGTATGGTCATTCACGTACATGCCCACGAACTGCTCGGCCAGCGCCGGGTCCAGGTCCCGCGCGAACTGCATGGCGTAATTCAGCGCCTCTTCGCGATGATCGAGCGAATACTGAATGCTCTCTCTCATCAGCCGCGAACACTCGCTTTGAATATCAGGCGGCAGGTTGCGCCGTAGAGCATTTGCGCCGAGAGGCAGTGGAAGTTGGTATTTTAACTTGAACCACTTACCCAGGTCGATAATATTGTGCAGTCCGCTGTGACCGTAAGTGAGCTGCCCTTCGTGAATCACTAAGCCGCCATCTACCGCATGGTCTTTCACGGCGTCGAGGATTTTGTCGAAGGGAATCACCACGTGCTCGAAATCCGGCTGGAACAATTTCAGCGCCAGATAGGCTGTCGTCATCGTGCCGGGAACGGCGATCTTCTTGCCCTTCAGATCGTCGGCGGCCATGTGATGCGAGCTGACCACCACGGGACCATAGCCATCGCCTACGCTGGAGCCGCTCGCCATCAAAACGTATTTATCCGCTACATACGGATATGCGTGATACGAAATAGCTGTTAATTCATACAGCCCGCGCGTAGCTTTCTGATTCAACGATTCGATGTCTTCGAGCACGTGCCGAAACGCCACCAGGCGCGAGCGCAGCTTCTTGGTCGCCAAGCCGTAGAACATGAACGCGTCGTCGGAATCGGGACTGTGGGCGCACGTAATTTCCAACGGTGTGGAGATGCTCATGGCAAGGGATATCAGCGAAAAGAACCCTCAGTTTAACAGAGCTTGAGGAACGGGCTAGCGCGGCCGAGCAGGCCCGCGCAACGCCAAAAGCTGAGGCTCCAGAACCTGGAGGTCGTATTCCAAGGCGGAAAGCGCTTGACGGCATTGCGCGGCATCGCAGCCTTTCGCTGCCGTCTCTAGTTGTCGAGCGTGGGAGTACGCCTGCCCGGCATGCAGCGAGGCGAAGGATCCTTTGATGGTATGAGCGACTCGCCCGAGCCGGTCAAAATCGCCCCCCGCCAGCGCCTCGCACATATCAACGAGTTGGGTAGGGCTTTCGGCCAGAAACAGGTCGATGACCTCTATCATCAGGTCGTCGTCATTGCCCACTTGGGCGCGAAATTGCTCCACATCGAACGCCGGCGACTCGGAAGGCTCCTTGTTTGGCGTTTCACCGGCGCGCGCGATGGCTGCCGCCAGACCGCTGATCGCTTCACACAAAACCGCCGGCTGGAACGACTCTACAAGATAGCCGTCCACGCCTCTGTCGCCTGCACACCAGTCGGCGCCGTTCGGCACTTCAGAGGAGAGCGAGAGAACCGGCGCGGGCGTCGCGCTGCGCTGGCTCTTCTCCAACTTCCGAAGCTTCGCCGTAAAGTCTGTAATGCTATCGGGCGGCAGCGGCGAACTAAGCAATACCGCATCGAACTTTTGCACGAACAATGCTTCCGCCGCTTCTTCTAAGCCGGTCGCCGGCAGAGCCGTGTGCTGGGCATCGGCCAGCCGCCCCGCCAGACGCTCCGCCTCTTGCGCATCACTATTCACGACTAGTATGCGTAATGTGTTCATCCAGCCATCCTCAGAGAATCCCGTCCAGCCAGCAGCGCGCCGGGCGCTCTTCTAGAACCACTTCGGCACATTTCAGGGCAACTTTAATTCCGGCCCGTCCACTTACTAAATTATGTTGTATACTTTCCATTTAGTGGGGGTGTGCCTTCCCTAGTCTCACGACTCGCACCGTCATCTCTCAACGCGGCCCCTGGGCCAAAGCCTTCCTGTCCGCAATTGAAACCACTTCCAGCACAGTTTTCAATTTAGTCTTCCCCGACGAATGCAGGCTTTGTGAGCGGCCGTTGACGAACATGTCCCGGCTTCCGGTCTGCCCGTCCTGTCTTGCTCTCCCTGTGCCATTGACCGCCGAATTCTTCTGCCGCGCTTGCCAAACGCCCTTTGTGGATGCCTATCCGCTGGATGAACACGACCTCTGTACGGGCTGCCGGGAGAGCCAGGTGAACTTCGACACCGTCTACTCTTTCGGCAGTTACGAAGGTCCCCTCCGCAAGCTCATTCATCTATTTAAATACGGGAAAGTAGAGACGCTCGCCGCTCCGCTGAGCCGTCTGCTCATTCGGTCGCTGCCTCTCGATTTACGTTTTGACATGGTCATAGCCATGCCGATGCACTGGCGCAAGCGCTGGGAGCGCGGGTTCAATCAGGCCGAGCTGCTCGCGAAACCCGTTGCCAGGCGTTATGACCTGAAGCTCGCTACCAATCTCACACGCAAGCGCTACACCAAGGCGCAGGCGAGCCTCACCGGGGCGCAGCGGCTGGCGAACTCCAAAGATGCCTTCTCCGTACGGAGACCCGGCCAGATCAGCGGAAAACGTGTACTGTTAATAGACGACGTATTGACGACGGGTGCGACGTTGCGAGCAGCGGCGGCGGCCTTGAAAAAAGCCGGTGCTGTCCACGTTTGGGCCCTTACTCTGGCGCGTGTGGATCGTAGAGGTTTCGACGCAACTTCATCTTCCCCCGGGAAAACTGTAGGTGCCGCGGCTCTCGCCGGGGCGGGAGTGAACTAGCGGGTAGTCAAATACTTCAGGGAGCGTGTCTTTAGGATGCATAGTCCGGATCGACTTCATAGGCCCGTCCTCGTACTGAACGCCAGCTACGAGCCGATCAACATCTGCGCCGCGCGCAGAGCGGTTGTGCTGATTCTGAAGGGCGTCGCGTCGGCTGAAGAACTGGCGCCGGCGCAGGTCCATTCGGCACGTCGCTCCCTCGGGGTGCCGTCGGTGATCCGGCTGCTTGAATATCGCCGCATCCCCCGGCAGACGCGCGCTCTCTCACGCAAGAACATTTTGATGCGCGACCGCTACACCTGCCAGTATTGCCATCGCACGCTGCCATCGGGGGAAATGACGCTCGATCATGTGATCCCGCGCTCGCGAGCCGGCGAAACCACCTGGGAAAACCTGGTTGCCTGTTGCCATCCCTGCAACAATAAAAAAGGCAGCCGCACGCCGGAAGAGGCGGGCATGAAATTGCTGCGCCCGCCGCGCCCGTTCACCCTGCACACCAGCCGTCATCTCATGCGCCTATTGGGGCGCAGCGACGACCAGTGGCGCAAATATCTGTTTTATTCCGATTAGCCGGTTTCAGTTCTCACCAGGCGAACTACGCAGGCGGGCCGTTCGGCGAAGAGGCCCCTTGCTCCTTCGGCCGTTCGCTCTTCTCTTTGCCGCTGCCCGTTCCGCTCTTCACCGGGCTGATGAGCACGTGCGCGTTGCGGCCTTCTAAACGCGGCTGACCTTCGATCGAGCCCACGCCCGCAAGGTCCTCGGCAAACCGCAGCAGCAGCTTCTTGCCTAAATCCACATGCGCGATTTCGCGTCCGCGGAATTGCACTACCGCCTTCACGCGGTTTCCTTCTTTTAAAAAGCGAATCGCGTGGTTTTTCTTAAAGTCGTAATCGTGATCGTCGGTATTCGGCCGGAACTTAAGTTCCTTCACCTGAATGACGTGCTGCTTTTTCTTCGCATCGTGCTGCTTCTTCTTTTGTTCGTATTGCCACTGCCCGTAATCCATCGCCTTAGCGACGGGCGGCTCGGCGGTCGGAGCAATCAGGATCAGGTCCAGCCCCATATCCTGTGCCTTGCGCACCGCAGCCGGCGTGGGCATGATTTCAACCGAGCCATCCGGGAAAACGGCGCGAACCTCTTTCACCCGAATCGCTTCGTTCACGTTTTCTCGAATTCTAGGCCGGCGTGGCGGGAGTCCTCTGGGTGGATACATGCCAGACTAACGAACGGCGCTGACCCGCGCCCGGGGATCGAAAAGGAGGAAATTCAAATGCTATACCTCGTTCTAGTTTACATGGAAAAGCCTCGCAAGGGGCGCTCGTCTCGTGATCCTTCTCATTACACTCGCCGCTCTGCTTACCGCCGCCCTCTTCTACCAGTCACTTAGTTCTTACCTGGACAGTCGCCGCCTGCCGCCTCTCGGCCGGCTCGTCGATACCGGCTCCTGCCGCCTGCACCTGCGTGAACTTGGCGCCGGTACTCCGGTGGTCATTCTCGAGTCCGGCATTGCCGCCACTTCCATTAGCTGGGCGCTGGTTCAATCGCGCGTGGCCGAGTTCGCCCGCGTGGCCAGCTACGACCGTGCCGGCCTGGGCTGGAGCGCGCCATGTGTGGCGCCGCGCACTCTGCAGCACATGCTTTCCGAGCTCAACACTCTTCTTGCTGCCGCACAGCTTCCGCCGCCTTACGTTTTAGTCGGCCACTCCTTCGGCGGACTCCTCATTCGAGCCTACGCTCATCTGCATCCCGCCGAAGTCGTCGGCCTGGTCTTCGTGGATCCGGTCTCGCTCAGTCATTGGAGCCGCTGCACTCCCCAGGAGATTCGCCGTCTGCGCACCGGAGCCCGATTATCGCGCCGCGGCGCTCTGCTCGCACATCTCGGCGTGGTTCGCGCCGCCCTGGCCTTGCTGGTAGCCGGAAACCGGCGTCTGCCCGCATTCATTGCCCGTGCCAGCGCTGGCCGCGCTACCGGCGTCCTCAGCAACATTGTTGGCCAGATCCAAAAACTCCCGCCTGTGTATTGGCCGATGGTGCGCTCCCACTGGAGCAGTCCCAAATCCTTCCGCGCTATGGCCGCTTACCTGGAATGCCTGCCCGCCAGCGCGCAAGCCGCCACGCAGATGTCGCTGCCCCCCGACCTGCCCTTCGTCATCCTTTCGGCTTCCTCCGCCACGCCCGCCGAGCTTCACGAACGCGATCTGTGGACCCGGCAAAGCTCCTGCGGCCGTCACGTCATCATCGAAGACACCGGCCATTGGCTACCATTCGAACGGCCTGACGCTGTGATCCGCGCGATCCGGGAATTGGTCGATATTGCCCGCCACCGCTCGAACAGTTAACATCCAGAGACATGAAACGACACCGCCTTG
>Ga0070737_10004247_pt1 | contig 14563 bp, 13 predicted proteins | sample Coa_R1_10_FD_66438 | JGI IMG/M metagenome (GOLD analysis project Ga0070737, IMG submission 66438) | Surface soil microbial communities from Centralia Pennsylvania, which are recovering from an underground coalmine fire - Coalmine... | ecosystem: Environmental > Terrestrial > Soil > Unclassified...
GGAGACAATGTCGAAAGAGGGCCATAATTTAGGGTTCCTTCAAATAAGAATGGTGCATCCATTCCCTGAAAACTTTGTGAGTTCGATTATTGGTAATAAGAAATGGGTTATCGTGGAGAATAATTACTCAGCCCAGCTCGGGGGTTTGATAAGGGAGAAGACGGGCTTTGTACCTACATACCAAATTGTAAAGTACAATGGAAGGCAGATATCATTGGACGAGCTTTATATAGCTGTTAAAAGAGTTATATTCGGGCAAGCGCCCAAGAGGCAGGTGCTGACAAATGGAGCTTAAATTTAAGCTTACAGATTACAGAACTAGCGTACATAATAACTGGTGCCCAGGCTGTGGTGATTTCGGTATATTGAGTTCTATTCAGCAAGCATTGTATGAGTTACAAATGGATCCGAGCAATGTTTTGATTTTTTCAGGTATAGGTTGCTCAGGTAAAACGCCGCACTATATAAACACGTATGGTTTCCACACTTTACATGGTAGAGCACTTCCATATGCGATAGGGGCAAAACTTGCTAGGCCTGATCTTGAGGTGATAGCAGTAGTTGGAGATGGAGACGGCTTAGGAATAGGAGCTGGTCATTTCGTTAATGCTGGGAGGAGAAACGTTGATTTTACAGTAGTAATATATGATAACGAAGTCTATGGCCTTACAAAGGGTCAAGCTGCACCTACACTCAAGTTGGGTGTTCAGACCAAATCCTTACCAAAGCCTAACATCAGCCAAGCTGTAAATCCAATATTGCTAGCTTATGCATCTGGATATACTTTTATAGCGCGAGGGTACGCATATGACACAAATCATCTTAAGGAACTCATTAAGCAAGCTATTCAGCATAGAGGCAGTGCGGTTGTTGACGTACTTCAGCCATGCCCAACTTACAATGATATTCATACAAAAGATTGGTATGCAGGCAAAGGAAATGTAGATCCTAAGACAGGCAAGGAGATACCTAGGATCTACAAATTAGAAAATGAAGGCTATAATTGCGTCATCACCAATGATATGAGTGAAGAGGAAATTTCTAAGAAAATTGCTCAAATGATAATAAAAGCATATGAGTGGGGAGATAGAATACCTGTAGGAGTTTTCTATAGAGATCTACGATTTGATACTTTCGAGGAAAGGTTAGAGAAGAGGATACCAAATTATAAGGCTTATCCTCCTGGAAAGCAGGCAATCAGTAATAGAGAAGGATATCCGATTGCCGATATTAGCAAAATAGTTCAAAGTTTATCAGTCTAAACCGAATACTTTTTTTGTAACGTTTAATGCTGAATATAAAGCGTCTATATCTTCTTCATCGTTGTAAAGGTAAAAGCTAGCTCTTGCCATGGCAGGTACGTTAAATTTCTTCATGACAAGTTTAGCGCAATGATGTCCAGCTCTTATTTGTACACCTTCTTGATCAAGAATAGAGGCAACATCATGGGCATGTATGTTACCTAAATTGAATGAAATGACACCGCCTCTTATTTCAGGATCTTTAGGACCATAGATTACAAGTCCTTTAATATCCGATAACTTACTGAGAGCAAGCTTCACAAGTGCTTTTTCATGTGCGCGAATATTTTCCATTCCAATATTTTTCAAGTATCGAATAGCCTCGGCAAGACCAATAGCCCCTTCAACATTAGGTGTACCAGCCTCGTATTTCCATGGTAAATCATTCCAAGTACTCTCATAGAAGTCGACATTCTTTATCATTTCTCCTCCAGTTAAGAAAGGAGGCATTTCTTCGAGTATTTCTCTCTTTGCAAAAAGCACACCTATACCCATAGGACCAAGCATTTTATGGCCCGAAAAAGCTAAGAAATCACAATCTATCTTCTTTACGTCCACAGGCATGTGGGGGACACTTTGTGCGCCATCAACAAGGACTAAGGCCCCCAATTCATGTGCAATCTTAGTTATTTCTTCAACTCGATTTATCGTGCCCAGTACGTTTGATACATGTGTTATTGCCACCAGTTTGGTTTTTTTATCTATCTTATTGAAATCCTCTTCATTAAGCTTACCTTCTTCTGTTATTCCTATGAATTCTAGCTTTGCCTTTTTCTCTCTGGATAGTATTTGCCAAGGAATTAAGTTACTATGATGTTCCATTTGGGATACAACTATCTTATCACCTTCTTTAATGAATTTCCTCCCCCATGCATAGGCTACGAGATTTATTGCCTCTGTAGCGTTTCGAACAAAAATTATTTCCTCATAGCTATTAGCGTTTATAAAATCAACAATTTCTTTTCTGCTTTCTTCATATGCTGCTGTAGCCTCTTCAGCTAAAGTATAAACTCCTCTATGTACATTAGCATTGTAGTACTCATAATACTTTCTTATTGCTTCAATTACCTGTATGGGTTTTTGCGTAGTTGCAGCGTTATCTAAATAAACTAATTTTTTCTCATTGACTTCCCTGTTTAAAATAGGAAAGTCCTTTTTGATAATTTGAATTCTTTGTTTGTCAAGCATTCATGGTTAGATCCATTAATCCTTTATATAAGTTTGAAAAGGATTTATTATTCATCGAATAAAGAAGACATATGCCAAAGCCTAAGGAAGGTGAACCTGCTCCAGATTTTACAGCTGTTTCTTTGAGAAGAGGCAAGTTTAGGTTATATGATGTGATAAAGGAAAATAAGTATACCGTTCTTTATTTTTATCCCAAGGATTTCACATTTGGTTGTACAAAGGAAGCTTGTAGTTTCAGGGATTATTATACCCAGATCAAAAAATTGGGCGCAGAGGTCATTGGAATTAGCCTTGACGATACTGAAACACATAAGGAATTCGCTGAAAAACATAATTTGCCTTTCGATTTAATCTATGATGAAGGCGGAAAAATATCTGAAGCCTATGGAGTGTTAAAGAGTATGTTCGGTAAAAAGTTCGCTTCAAGAGTAACCTTCATACTAAACAGCGAAGGAAAAATTCTGAAAATATTCAATAAGGTCAATGCTGCGGAACACGGTAAAGAAATAGTTGATTATCTCAGTGCTTTAAGCTAAAGTTTTTAATGGCTATGCATAAGATTATTCGTAATGTCAGTAGAGGAAGCTTTTCAAGAAGTTGAAAGAGTAAAAAAAGAAGTAGAAGCAAAAGTTGAGGAGTTACGAAACACCAAGCCTTTCCTAGGCGATATTGTTCAAGATGTTTTTGAACTATATAAAAGAATAAAGGAAGAAATATTCAAGATAAGAGCTATCAGGAAGGAAATAGAGAGGAAATTGAGTTCAAAAGAATTCGATTTTATAAAAAATAATTTTAATTTAGATGCCAAAGATTTAGAAACTGATAGATATAAGAGTTATGATGAACTTGCATATATCCTTAAAATAAAAACTTATCATGCGTATAATTGGGATTATTTCTTAGAACCATGGATTAAATATTATGAAGAATTAGATAAATTAAAATACTATTTAAGAGAATTTCGGAATAAAATTAAAGTCATAAATTATTACACGAAACTTAATTCTTTTTCTACAACTGTCATAGATCAGTTGTTGAAGGCCTAACGTTTATGTATTTGCTTTCCTAATATTCGTTTATGAGTGAGAAGATAACCTATGCGACTTTAATGGCCGATGAACGAATACATCCGAATTTTGAAAAGGCATTAAGCGAGGTCGAAAAGGAATTTGGGAAGCACTACCCTTTATACATAGGTGATAATGAAGTATTTTCTTCCGAGGAATTTGAAAAGCGCAGCCCGATCGATTCAAACATTCTTCTTGGATATTTTCAGCAGGCTAATGCAGGCCATATTAAGGAAGCCATTAATGTGGCAAAGAAGGCGTTCAAAGAGTGGAGTGCTTATGATTATAGAGAACGTATAAAGATATTTAGAAAAATTGCAGATAATATAGAAAGAAATCTCTATTATATTGCTGCATGGATAACTTATGAAGTTGGCAAAAATAGGATGGAGGCAATAGCTGAAACTTTCGAAGCTATCGATGCGATAAGATATTACTGCAAGGTTTATGAAGAAAATGAAGGCTACATTAAGAAAATGGGTTCAGGAGGTCCTGGAGAGAATTGTTATAGTGTAGCCAAGCCTTATGGTATTTGGTTCGTCATTTCTCCTTTCAACTTTCCCTTTATGCTTGCAAATGGCATGTGCTTAGGCGCGTTATTAACTGGAAATGTTGTTGTGTTTAAGCCCACTTCTGAGGCTCCAATAGGAGGCTATCTTCTTTACAAGATGTATAGGGAAGGAGGCGTTCCTGCAGGAGCCATTAATTATCTTACTGGTCCTGGAAGCGTATTTGAGGAGGAAGTCACCAAGAATCCAGATGTTGCAGGGCTCGCTTTTACTGGTTCTAAAGAAGTAGGATTCAAACTTTATAAAAAGTTCTTGACAAATTCTCCCTATCCTAAGCCTATAGTGCTCGAGACAGGCAGTAAGAATCCTACAATCGTAACTAAAAATGCTGATTTAGATAAAGCAGTTGAAGGTATCGTAAGATCAGCATTTGGTTATTCAAACCAAAAGTGTAGTGCGACATCCAGAGTCTATGTACAAAGAGAAATTAAGGATGAGTTTTTAAAAAGGCTTGTAGAAAGAACCAAGAAGATAGTGGTCGGTGATCCTAGGAAGAAGGAGACATTCATGGGCCCTGTAATAAACAAAAAAGCACAAGAAAACTTTATCAAATATGTCGAGGATGCAAAGAAAGCTGGAGGCGAGATTTTGTTTGGAGGCAATGTTCTGAAAGAAGGGCAGTATTCTAGAGGGTATTATGTGGAGCCTACTATAGTAATTGGTTTACCTCATGATCATTATCTTTTCAAGCAAGAACTCTTCGTTCCTATTCTCTTGGTCGATTATTTTGACACATTGGAAGAAGCTCTGAACAAAGCAAATGACACTGAATATGGGCTAACCGCTGGTATCTTCAGCGAAAATGAAGAGGAAATCAAGTATTTCTTCAATAATATTCAGTTCGGAGTAACTTATGCGAATAGAAGGGGAGGTGCTACAACAGGTGCTTGGCCTGGTGCACAAAGTTTTGTTGGATGGAAGGCCTCAGGCGCTACAGGAAAAGGTGTTGGAGGTCCCTATTATTTGCTTACCTATTTGAGGGAGCAAGCACAGACCGTGGTTAAAGAGAGTTGAAGAAAAAATATCCAAGAAATGAAGATGTAAAAGAAGCAATAAGAAAGTCCACATTATATATCGGGCATCCTCATGACTTTCCTGATATCGTTTTCGAAAAACTGAAAGCAGAAGGATTCGACACAACTTTTCTCAACAGAAGAAGAATTTGGAGACTTTATGAAGAAATGGTAAGGAAGAAAGAAATAGATGATTTTTTAGACGTGGTTATAAAGTAGCTATCTTTCCCTTTTTCCTTCAATATATTCTTCGAGCATTGTCCTAGCTAGCTCATCTGGATATTGAATTGGTGGAGACTTCATGAAATATGCAGAAGGACTTATAAGAGGGCCTCCGATTCCCCTATCTAAGGCAAGCTTTAAGCATCTTATGGCATCTATCACTATACCAGCTGAATTAGGTGCATCCCAAACCTCTAGTTTGAGTTCAACATTAATTGGTGCATCTCCAAACCCTCTACCTTCTACTCTTATGTACGCCCATTTTCTACCCTGTAACCATTTCACATAATCACTCGGTCCTATGTGGATATTATCTTCTCCAATTTCATAGGGTATCATGGAAGTAACGGCTTGTGTCTTAGATATTTTCTTTGATTCCAATCTTTCTCTTTCAAGCATATTTAAGAAATCTGTATCTCCTCCCACGTTAAGCTGATAAGTTCTGTCTATCTTTATTCCTCTGTCTACGAATAATTTAACCAAGGTTCTATGAAGAATTGTAGCGCCGAGTTGAGATTTGACATCATCTCCTATAATAGGCAAATTCCTCTTGTAAAAAATCTCTTGCCATCGTTTCTCTCTAGCAATGAAAACAGGTATTGCGTTTATGAAACCCACTCTGGCTTCCAGAGCTTGTTCTACATACCATTTGGTAGCAGATTCACTACCTACAGGCAAATAATTAATTACTAGATCTGCCTGTGAACTCTTAAGTACATCAACTACATCTACAGTAGGAGAAGGATGTTTTTCAATAACCTTTTGAAGATATTTACCAATGCTGTCATGTGTCATTCCTCTCATCACTTCTACTCCTAGCTTTGGCACTTCCGCAAATTTCAATGTGCAATTAGGCGATGCAAAAATAGCTTCGCTTAGGTCCTTACCTACCTTGTTTTTATCAATATCGAATGCAGCAACGAATTCAATATCGCTTACATGATAACCGCCCAATCTAACGTGCATTAATCCTGGGACAAAACTGTTTTCATCGGCATCCTTATAATAGTGCACTCCTTGAACCAATGCAGATGCAGAATTCCCTACCCCAATGATTGCTACTCTTATCTTTTTCTGCATACGTTAGTTAAGTGATTCTTCTTATTAAGTTTTGGATGCATAACATTTTATATATATATCTACAAAAGATTTAATTAAGGGTAACATTGTTATACTTAGAAATGCCAACCGAAAGTGAAGGATTTACGTTGAAGGATTATGTGCTTTACTTTGCTACAGTGTTCCTATTATTATTGCTTTATCTTTACGTAGGCGATTTCGGGAATTTATTCGAACCGGTATCCAATGCTACAGAACAAATTCAATTCATATACAGGGTCACATACTTCGCTGCAGGAGTTATATTTTCCCTTTTCGTAGGAGCATTGATTTACTTTACTTTGAGATTTTGGGATAGAGGTGCTAAAGATGGTAGAAGTAGCTAAAATTTTTGAGTGGACCACGATTATAGGAGCTTCAGCATTGTTTATTGTCCTATCTATCATTTCTGCAACCATATTACTTCAGATAAATAATCCTGTACAGGCCACCACGAACAATGATTTTGTGACCATAAAAGTAGTAGGGCATCAGTTTTACTGGGAATTCATATATCCTAATGGCACTTCGAAGACGAGCTTAGTAATTAAAGCAAATCAAATGTATCTCTTAGAGATTACTAGCGCTGACGTTATACATTCCTTCTTCATTCCCGAGCTAGGGCTAAAACAAGATGCCTATCCAAACTACTATACCAGGATGTGGCTTAATATTACATCACCAGGTATATACCATGTGTATTGCACTGAATATTGTGGGACTGGTCACCATACTATGCTCTCTGAAATTGAGGTGATTAGCTGACATGGAGCACGAAGATTTTAAGTTTTATAAGAACTGGCGAACTCTGTTATCTACTACTAGACATACCGAAATAGGAATATTATATCTTTGGACAGCTTTCATTAATCTATTGCTTGCAGGTTCTTCAGCTGCTATAATGCGTCTTCAGCTTGGAGGTTTTGAGGGTATTGTAACACCGGATACATACTATACGCTAGTGACCTTGCATGGTCTTGCTATGCTTCTATTTTTCGTGCCTCCAGTATTTACTGGATTAGCTAACTATGTATTGCCAAAGATGATTGGAGCACCTGATCTTTACTGGCCAAAGATTAATGCCCTTGCTTATTGGATGTTTGCTTCATCCTCTATAATGCTTTGGTCTAGTTTGTTGATAGGTCACGCTCCGCTAGGATGGACTCTATATCCTCCTAATTCCATCATAATTCCCGATCCTGGGGTTGATATCGTTATAATGGCAGTAGTTCTAGTAGGAATAAGTACTGTTATAAGTGCAATCAACTTCTTAATGACCATTTTAAGGCTAAGGCATCCAAGCGTTAAGTTTACCCTTTCGTCCCTTCCATTGTTTGTTTGGGCTTTCTTGGCAACTATATTACTGATGATTGTAGCGCTTCCGCCGTTAGCTATAGGAGGTATTATGCTCTTGCTCGAAAGGCACTTACATGCAGATTTCTTTATGGGGACTGGAGATGCCTTGTTATGGCCGAATGTTTTCTGGTTCTTTGGTCATCCAGAAGTCTATATACTTGTACTACCTGCATTTGGTGTAGTCTCGGAAGTAATACCTAGAATGGCCAGGAGACCAATATATGGAAGGAGAGCCATCGCGTTATCTTCTATTTTGATTGCTTTCATTTCTTATTTTGTATGGATACATCATATGTTCACAACTCCCACATCTTTATACATAGATATTGCATTTATGGTAACAACAGTTGCTGTTGCTGTACCTACGGGGATAAAGGTCTTTAACTGGGTTGCTACGCTTTATAAGGGAAGAATTAGAGTTTGTACACCAATGGTTTTCTCACTAGCATTCGTTGGTGTTTTCATTATTGGAGGAATAACTGGTGTTTGGTTGGCATGGATTCCATTTGATTACGCTGTACATGGAACATATTTCGTACTAGCACACTTCCATTTCGTTGTCTGGCCTATTGTTTTTGCGCTACTGAGCGGCATTTATTATTATTTCCCATACATGACTGGCAAGATGTTCCATGAAAAGTTGAGCAAAGTTAGCTTTGCATTATTGCTTATTGGAGTCCTAGGTACATATCTCCCATGGATAGAATTGGGCCTAATGGGTATGCCTAGGAGATATTATGAATATCCTGCTGAATATGGGTCCTTACAAGATATATCCACATTCTTTACTTTCTTCATCGTAGCTGGTATTCTTGTATTCATCGTTGATATTTTAACAAGCATTAGATCTGGAAAACCTGTAGCTGATAGAGAAGACCCATGGGGAGGTGGAAAGCTAGGTATGCCAGATTTCGCCCCTGTTCAACACTCATTGAATCTAAATGGCTCTGCCTTCCAGTATCACTATCCTCATCCAAGGCCTGCTATAGTAGGATTGTTCTCAAGTGTAGCCATGATTGGTGGCTATCTAATCTTAAATGGGGTTTATTCTCTAGGAATTATGTTGATTGCTATATTCATCGTTTTGCTTGCTGAATGGTTCGACTTCGATTATTTAGGTAAATTCTCAACACTGGCTAGATATCTTTCTGAGTTTACGCTTGAAAAACTAGAAAGAGCTAGGAGAAGTGATGCACTTATTGCAGTACTTTGGTTCATATTCTCTGAAGCGATGATATTCGGTACGGCTTTTACAGCATATATGTTCCTAAGAGCTTCGTATGTAGCTAGATTTGGTACTTGGCCACCTATTGGTGTTACGCCTGTTGAAACTACACCTGTAATAATAAACTCAATATTCCTATTCTCAAGCAGTTTCACAATACAGTTGGCTTATTCATATTATACCAAGAAAGATTATACTAAGTTCTTGGTATTGCTTAATTTAACAACAATTTTGGGCATAATTTTCATAACAGGTCAAATTAGAGAATATCTCACTTCTGGTCTTGCAATTTCCAATACGATATACGGAAGTACTTTCTATCTCATAACAGGCCTACATGGTTTCCACGTTATAATGGGTCTGATATTCATGGCTCTTGTTACTGCAGCAGCGTTAAAGGGAACCTTAGGATTTGAAAGAAAGGGCTTCGTTGAAGCAGCGACGATATACTGGCATTTCGTTGATATAGTATGGATATTTGTTCTAGCAATAGTCTATTTCAATCTCGCAGGAATAATAGCTGCCTACTGCGGTATACACTTCTAAACGTCAAGAACAATTCTTGCATACCAAAATCCATTTTTTTGCTTTAGTTCGAACAAATGCATTGTAACTGCCTTTACATCGACAAGTGTTTCGTGTCTTTTGTAATCTAGTTTTTCTCCATAAGCTTTTGCCTTCAACTTTTTCTTACCATTAGTCTCAATTGATACATCGAAATCAGAAAATACCAAACCCTCCGTATCCTTGTAGTAAATTATCTCTTCTAAAAAATTATATAAAAGTATCTCAAGATCTTCAGACTCAATTAATATATCTTTTGTAATTTCTTTTTTTATTGAATTTAAATCTAAAACCATTGCGTTTGAAACAGCTTTTCCTGCCAATTTAAATAGGTTTTCAAGATTCTTAGCTTGAACCTCAAAAGCTAGGTCTGCAATTGCTATATCTTCAAGATATCTATATCCTTCATTCATGAATTAAAATTTCCTTAAATTTTTTATATAATTCCTCCTTGTATTTAGCGATGTCTACACCTACGAATAATAGCTTGTTCCCTTTTTGTTCATATTTTTCATAATTTAATCTTCCAGCAACGAAATTTACAAGATAATTTCCTTCAGGAAAAGTAACGAAACCTTTTCCTCGATATATTTCTCTGGGAAGATTTCCAAGTAGTTCTTCAAACTTGTATCTATCTAAAACTCCCTCAATCTCCAAGTATATGCTGTCGTATATTTCGTCATGGTGTACAAATTCTCTTTTTTTAACTTCTTTTTCAATAAAATATCCAAAGAAAAGTGAGTAATCTAAATTTCCATTACAGAACTTTGTTTTGAATATTATGGCTCTATCATTGATGGATTTAATTTTTTTCTCTATAGACTTGAGATCTTCATTATTCACGAGATCAATCTTATTAAGTAATATGAAGTCAGCCATTTCAACTTGTACTCTTCCCGTATAACCAATCTCAGGAAATCTTATCATACTATCGCAATCCACGATTGTTATTATATTATCTAGAATAACTTCTTCAATGTTTTCTAAATTCAATAAGAGTGCGTCTGGTTCAGCAATTCCTGTGGTTTCAACGATAATATATTCAGGCTTAACTTTTTGTTTCAATTCTTTGATTGCATATTCGAACTCACCGGTCAAAGAACAACAAACACAGCCACCTTGTAGTTCGATGATATCGATTGCTTTACCTTTTATGATTTGGGCATCTATAGCTATCTCACCGAATTCATTCATTATAATGGCGATTTTTTTCCTTATTTTATCTAAATTTTCAATTATCCTTCTGAGAAAAGTAGTCTTGCCAGCGCCTAGGTAGCCTGATACAATTATAATAGGAATCTTCATGAAATTAACCCTTTATATTCCCTATAGGAATCAGCCTTACAACTTTTTTAGAAAGTTCTGCAATAGATACAGCTTCAACTACTTCATCGATAGACTTGTATGCGCCGCCGAATTCCTCTGCAACACCAGAATAGGATACACTTCTTACTATGATTCCTCTTCTTTCCATATCTTTTATTAGCTGCTCACCTCTAACTAACTGCCTAGCTTTGGTTCTGCTCATTGTCCTTCCGCTTCCATGGCAAGTTGTGCCAAAGGTTTCCAGCATAGCTTGTCTAGTTCCTAGCAATAAATACGAACCTGTTTCCATGCTACCACCAATGATTACAGGCTGACCAAGTTCTTTGTATATATCAGGAATATCTTGGCTTCCTGGACCGAATGATCTAGTTGCACCTTTCCTATGAACTAACACTTTTTTTCTTTGTCCTTCTACGATGTGTTCTTCAAGCTTGGCAGTATTGTGAGCAACATCATAAACTTGATGGAGACCTAATTTCTCAGGGTCGGAATTGAAGATCTTTGAAAATACCTCCCTTATTCTGTGAAGAATTACCTGTCTGTTAGCAAAAGACATATTGATGCCACATTTCATTGCTGCGAAATAATCTTGTCCTTCTTTCGAATTGAATGGTGCACATGCCAATTCTCTATCCAAAATCTTAATCCCATATTTTCTCTCCATTACATTTAGAAAGACTTGCAAATAATCTGTAGCTACTTGATGACCAAAACCCCTGCTTCCACAATGGAACATTATCACAATTTGGTTTTCGAATATTCCTAGTTTTTTGGCAATTTCTGAATCAACTATATTTTCAGGCTTTACCCACTGAATCTCTAGGTAGTGGTTTCCAGAACCAAGTGTACCGATTTGATCTATGCCTCTATTTACTGCCTTTTGGGATATTTTCGAAGGATCAGCGCCTGCAATGCAGCCCTTTTCTTCTGTTTTTTCAAGATCTTCTTCCCATCCATATCCCTTTTCTACGCACCATTTTGCTCCTGCTTGCAGTACCTCTATGAATTCTGAATGCTTTAGTTTTAGGAAACCTGTTGCGCCTACACCCGCTGGAACTCTTTGGAAAAGCATTTCGACGAGTTCCTTTAACTTAGGTCTTACATCATTGATTGTAAGGTTTGTAAGTACCATCCTCATTCCGCAGTTTATGTCGAAGCCGATGCCTCCAGGAGATATAACACCAGTCTCTGCATCCATCGCTGCAACTCCTCCAATGGGGAATCCATATCCAGAGTGTCCGTCTGGCATTACATAGGAATATTTGAGTATACCTGGAAGCGTTGACACGTTTAGTGCTTGAGAAAAGACCATCTCATCCATATTCTTAAGTAATTTTTCTGTTGCGTAGATCCTAACAGGTACACGCATATCATTTCTATAACCTTTAGGGATTTCCCATACGACTTCAGAAACTCTCTGAATTTTAGGCAACATACAGAATCTAATATTTTAACCGTATTTATTTAAATTTGAGTATATTACCTAGAACATATGGCCCGTTTATTTTTGGGCAAAGAGAATTACATAAGGTTTTTTTGTTTCGCTCTAGTTCTGATCATATCATGTGTAATTTTTTACAAGTTGTATTTACAAGCTTCCGACCCAGCTCTTCAAGGTAATCAAGGATATGTAAGTGATGAAATTTGGTATGCAGATTCTGCTAGAAATATTTTAAGAGTATTTTTCAACGTCCAGACACAATACGTAGATTCAAAAGGTTATGCATATTATACTTTAATTTTCGATAGTTCGAAATCCAGAGACGCACAGCTTTATAATTTCCAAGTATTTTTGAAGGAGCACAATGGAGATATTGTAGAAATATATACTCAATTTCCAGGCGTTGCTTTTAAAGTACCAAATAATGAAACCTTAACACTCAATTTAGAAAATGTGACGATGCTCCTTTCAGGCTATCCCTATCCTGATGTTAGCGGAATTTATCTATATCTAAATTTGGAACATCCTCCATTGGCCAAATACATTATTGGAATTTCGATGATTCTAAATGGAGATAAACCAATCTCATGGAGACTCCCATCAATAATACTAAGCTCTTTGTTGCCAGTTGTGGTATTTTTTATAGTTAGAAGGCTTTCAAATTCGATCATAGCTGCGATTTCAAGTGTTTTCTTCCTTTTCGATACATTGTTATTCAACGAAGGCTTTCTTGCGCTTTTAGATGTTTATCTTGCATTTTTCATAGCGCTTTCTTTACTATTCGCAGTTTATAATAGATTCACAATAAGTTCAATATTTATTGGTCTTGCTGCGGCTGTGAAGATAAGTGGTGTTTTTCTCATATTTCCATTGTTAATCTATTTACTTTTTGGGACAAGGAAAAGTATATTCAATATAATTATCATTTCCTTCATCATACCTCTCATAACTTGGATATTAGCTAATTTACCGATAATTTACGTGCTCGGTATAAAAGAATGGATACAAAGTGTAATCTCAGCTCTTAGTTGGCATACTACTTCTAGACCTCAAGGCCCCCCTACTTCGCTACCATGGGGTTGGTTGTATAACCAAAATCCATTTTTCTTTCATTTCAATCCCACGTATTCTGCTTCCGTAAACGTACCTATTTATATTCTGGCTTTCTTGTCGATAATTCTAACTCCGTATTTGCTTACTAGATTGAAGAAAGAGTTTGCTTTACCTACTCTATGGCTATTAGGTATATTTCTTGGATACTCAATCTTACCTCTCCTTGGTAATAGCACACTTTATAGCTTCTACGCATTCGCCTTTATTCCTATGATATATTCTATCTTTCCAAACCATATACTATCTTGGTTATCCAAATCTCCTCGTTCAGCTATTTCAGACTTCTTTAAGACTTATGAAGCTATTTTAAAACGCTTTTTCACAAATGAGTTGTCAATCATCAAAGCATTTGCTATAGTTTCGATTTTCATCAGCTTTATCCTACATCTTCCTAGCTGGTTAAATCCCTTGGGTCTATACAGTGATATTGTGTATACAGTTTATCCCATGCAGGGTATAGGTTCTTTTTACTCAGGAATTCCATATATTGATTTTGTCTTTGATTATCCTGTATTTGTAGGGATACTGGTGTTATTTGCTTCTAAGATAGCTTGGGCATTGCATCCCTCAGCATTGCAATATTTCAATGAAAGTGGACTTTTGATATTTTACTTCATCAATTTTGTATTCATAGCTGTAGCTGCATATTATATAGCTGAAGATATCTATCATATCTCAATTAAAACTAATTCGTCTGTGGGCAGAGCGATCATGTTCTTTGGCTTCCCTGCTTTAATAATATACGGTGTTTATAGTTGGATATTAATTGCACTTGCTTTTCTTTTGAGATCGATTAGGTTGTTCATGGAAGGAAGGTATAAATCAAGTTACTTCCTACTATCCCTATCGATCGCTACAAATCTGTATTCAGCACTTGTGCTTTTACCTTATGCAAGAGAGCTATGGAAGATTTCAAAGAAAAAAGTTTTCCAATGCGTATTTTTCTCTTTAGCACTTTTCAGTGTTTACAATCTCCCTTTTGCAATACTTGGATATTTAAATTGGTATAAGAGTTTCATCGCTTCAATTATTCCAGGCTATATAATGGGTTCATGGATTGTTCTCGTCTTTGGAAATCCC
>Ga0070737_10004249_pt1 | contig 14549 bp, 17 predicted proteins | sample Coa_R1_10_FD_66438 | JGI IMG/M metagenome (GOLD analysis project Ga0070737, IMG submission 66438) | Surface soil microbial communities from Centralia Pennsylvania, which are recovering from an underground coalmine fire - Coalmine... | ecosystem: Environmental > Terrestrial > Soil > Unclassified...
TGGTGTCCTTCCCTGACGGTCACGAAGAGATGCTATGCACATACCCGGGCGGCGTAGCCTGATCCCCTGAGCGGGAAGCCGAGGGCCGGGAGGGCGCTGGACGGCGATGTCAGCAGGTCGGCTACAGCAGGAGCCGGTGCTGCGCGCGGCTGGCCCGGTGCTGCGCGGCAGCCGGCGGGCGCTCACGTGCCTGCTGATCACCGCCGCCCTCATCGTGGCGGTGCCGCCCCAGCACGCCGCCGTGCCCGTGGTCGTCAGCTATCGCCACGACCTGGCGAAGCTCACCAGCCTCGCGCGCTACACAGTGGTCGTCCCCGGCAGGCTGCCGCCCTCCTGGTATCCGGTGAGCTCCGGGCTCGCGATCGGTGGCGCCAACGGCCCAGGAACCGCGACCTGGCACCTCGGCTTCTGGACGCCTTCCGGGCGGCTTGCTTCCCTTGAGGAGACCGACGCCAGCCCCGGCGAGTTCGTCCGCCGGATGACGAACGACGGGACGCTGGAACGACCGGTGCGCGTGGCGGGGCGGGCGTGGGACACCCGCTGGAACGCGGACCGGGACCAGCGGTCGATGTACTACACCAGCCGCGCCGGGGTGACCGTCGTCGTCACGGGCGACGCCACCTGGGCGGAGCTGCGCGTCCTCGCGGCATCCCTGCGCCCGCAGCCCCGGTGAGGCAGGCTGGGCGCGGTCCGCCCGGGCGGGATCCGGGTTCCGGCGGGCGGCGCGGAAACGGGCTCGTCGCGGCCCCAGGCACCGTCGGCGCCGCGGGCAACCACCCCCGGTTCTCACCCCGCCGGGCGCTGCCCCAGGGACCCCGGACTCAGAACGGGGCGTCCGGAGCCTCCGTGCCGCCCGCGTCAGCGGGCCGCTCGGCCATGACCGCGGCCAGGCGCGCCCGCGCCCCCTCCAGCAGCTCGGCGCAGCGGGCGGCGAGCTGCTCCCCGCGTTCCCAGCACTCCAGCGACTGCTCCAGCGTCAGCCCGCCCGCCTCCAGCCGCCGGACCACCGCGGCCAGCTCGTCCCTGGCCTGCTCATAGGAGAGCGCCTCGGCCCGCTGCCCCGCTCCGTCCGCGCCGCCGGCCGCCTCGCCTCCCCCGCCGGCCTCGTCTCCCCGGCCGGCCTCGTCTCCCCGGCCGGCCGCCCTGCCTGCCTGGCCTCCCCGCTCCGCCGGCCGCCTGCCCGGCGTCGCGGGGCTGCCGCCCTGATCGCCGCCTCCGGCCGTGCCGGTACCCGTCATGCTCATAACTTACCCCGCGATCTCCGGCCGGCCGCAGTATCCGGCCGGCCATCAGGTCAGGCTGGGCTGGACACCGGAAGGCCGGCGTGCTTAGCGGCGTCAACCAGCCGCGGATCGTAGGCGACGAAGGCGGCCAGCGCCCGGCCAAGGCTCAGCGCGGCCGCCGTGTGCAGGGCATCCAGCGACATCAGCCGGGCATCCGGCGTCAGCGTCCCGGCGCGGTCGCACAGCTCACGGAGCAGCCGGATAAGAGCGCAATCCGCCAGCCAGTGCTCCGCCTCCTGCCGCGAGTCAGGCCCTGCCCCAGCAGCCCCACGCGCACGGCGAAGCTCGCACCGGGTGAGGCCGGACGTGAGCACGAGGGCGGATCCGCGGTCGGCCAGCCATTGTTCCAGGGCAGCAGCCGTCCCGCCGTCCGCCCGTGCCGGGTGACGACATAGCTTGTTCCCTGCTCAACGCGCGTCATCACGGCCGCCGCGTTCCGCTGCAGGTCACGGGTGCTGATCATGTTGCCAGGCATATTTTTTCACGACGCACGCCGGCTTTCGCCGGAGACTTGTTGAGGGCCGGCTGCTCAGCGGGCGTCCGCTGCCGGGTGGGGTGCCGAGCCCGCCAGCGGAGTGTGGTCGAGGTACCTGACCTCGTAGACGCGCTCGGTGAACCTCCAGCCGTCACTGGTGCGCCGGTAGCGGTCGTGATACACGGCGTAGTTGATCTCTGACCTGCCGTCGCGGAAGCGGATGAGCTCGCAGATATAGGCACGGCCGGTCGCGGTGTCGCCGTCGAGCCGGATCGTGCCAGGGTGTGTGGTCTGCACGAAGCAGTCCACCAGATCCGGTACCCGCTCGCCCCAGGCACGGATCTGTTCCCAGCCGGTCAGCTCGGCGGGGATGTTGGGCATCCGCAGCACGCCGTCCGGGGTGAACAGCGACCCGACGCGGTCGTAGTCGCGCATCATCGCCGCGTCGGTGAACTCGCCGCGCAGCGCCTCGATCTCAACCCGGTCCGCGATGGCCTGAAGGTCGCTCATCGGTGCCCTCCCTCATCTGTGTGGTACCTGTATCGCGGTGCCCGTCGGCTAAGCGGCATACCAAAGGTCCTGCGCGCAATGAGACGGGAACCAGAGGCTGGCTGTGCTGACTGACCGGCCCCGTGCGGGCGCCCCCACGCTGGGCTACGCGCAAGGCTTCCGGATACGCGCTTAGCACGGTTCCCCGGGGCATTTGCCCCGGCCCTGCGCAGCGGCCGGGATGCCCCGGGCTCATTCTTTCTCCGGCATCCGGGCCAGATCAGACACCGGTCCGAGGTGGCCGAGCTTGTCGGGATTGACTACGGCGCGGATCGCCTGGACCATGCTGTCGGCGACCTCCAGCGCGAATACGGCGACCACGCGCCCTCCGGCGTCGTGGGCCACGGCGCCCGGCTGGCCGTTGACCCAGGCCAGCCGCAGGGAGACGCCGAGCGCCCGGCCCCGGCGAAGCAGGCCGGCCAGGTGCCGGGCGACGCGGTGCCGTCCGGCTGGCGGCTTTCCCGCCACCTGCGCCTTGCCGCCGCCGTCCCCGTGGATCACCGCGTCGGGCGCGAGCATGCCGAGCAGCGCGTCCAGGTCGCCGCCCGCGGCGGCCTCGAAGAACCGGCGGGCCAGTTCCGCGCCTTCGGCCCGCCGGGCCGGGGACGGCGCGCGGTGGTGCGCCTGCCCTCCGGCGGCGATGCGCTGCCTGGCGCGGGCGAAGATCTGCCGGCAGTTCACCTCGGTCTTGCCGGTGATCGCCGCCACGTCCGGGTATCCGTACCCGAACACCTCGCGCAGCAGGAACACCGCCCGTTCCACCGGCGACAGCGCCTCCAGCAGCACGAGGAACGCCATCGACAGCGAGTCGGCCAGCTCGGCGTGCTCGGCCGGGCCCGGCCCGGCGGCGGGCACGACAACCGGCTCGGGCAGCCAGTCGCCCACGTACGTCTCCCGCCGCACCCGCGCTGAATTCAGGTGGTTGATGCCCAGCCGGGTCACCGCCGTCGTCAGGTACGCCTTCGGGTCGGCGATCCTGGTTCCCGCCTGGCGCGCCCGGGTCAGGCCAACGAACGCATCCTGCACGATGTCCTCGGCATCGCCCACCGACCCGGTCATCCCGTAGGCGATGGAAAACAGCAGTGGCCGGTATCCCGTCCCCACCGCGCCGGGCACGCCGGCCGGCCCGGGCGCGGCCTCTTTCCCGCTGTCAGCCGGCCCAGGCACGGAACCCCTCCCGCCAGCTCGCGTACCGCGGCTCCCAGCCGAGTTCCTTGCGCGCCTTCTCGTTGGAGTACCCGCGTGAGCTGGTCATCTGGGCCACGACGAACTCCCCGGCGAGCAGCCGCCCGAGCCAGGCGGGCACCCGCAGCGGCGGCTTCGCGCCCACGACCCGGGCCAGGTACGGCAGCCACTCCGCGACCGGCGCCGGGTCATCGTCCACCACGTTGTAGATGCCGGGCGCCCCACGCCCGACCGCGGCGGCCGTCGCGGCTGCGGCGTCGGTGATCTCGATGAACGACCAGACCCCGGTCCCGCCGCCGACCACCGGAACTTGCCGCTTGCGCACCGCATTCAGCAGGAAATCCCCGGTGCCCGGCCCGTAGAAGCCGCCGTAGCGCAGCACCAGCCCCTCCGGTGCCTGCGCCGGCACGGCCTGCTCCACATGCGCGAGCGCAGCCGGTGCGTGCACGGCCGACCGGACGGGCCGCCAGCGTGGCGGGTCCTCCTCGGTCTTCACCGGGCCGGGACGCTCGTCCGGCCCGGCGCCCGCGTAGCTTTGCGCGACCACCCGGCGGGTGCCCGCCGCCGCGGCGGCCGCCAGCAGGTGGTCGGTGCCGCGGGTCCGCAGCTCGTTCGTGACCGCGAACAGCTTGTCGGGGTTGCGGAAGCTGCGCATGCCCGCCAGCGCGGTCATCTCGTGCACGATCACCTCCGGTGCCGCGGCCCGCACCGCCGCGACCACCGCCTCGCGGTCCAGCCCGTCGAGGATCACCGGCTCCGCGCCCGCCTCGCGCAGCCGCCCGGCCTTGCCGGGCGTCCTCGTGGTGGCGGTGACCTCGTGACCCGCCGCGACCAGCATAGGGATCAGGTGCTGTCCCAGCGCCCCGGTCGCCCCCGTGACGAACACTCGCATGATCTTCCCTTCCGCCTGATGCCTTTCCCTTCTCTTGAAGACAGGGCACCACCCGAAGCTGTGACATTCTCCGCCCTGGCTGCCGGCCGCCGCGCGGCGGCCGGCACATGAACGCGGGTCCGGGCGCTCCCGGCAACGTGGCGGCCCGCGCCCTGACCGGCCGGCCGGGATGTACCGGCCGTCATGTCCGCCGCCGGAGGGCACGACGGCCCTGGTCACCGTGACGGCCTACGCAGGGCTGGCGGGGGCTGCCACGGGCGCAGGCGGGGGAGCCAGCGGGGCACGTTGCGCCGGTACTGTTCGTAGTCCTCGCCGAAGGTCGCGGCGAGTTTGGGTTCTTCGTACAGGTGCACGAACAGGGCGGGCGGGATGGCGAGGAGCGCGGCGTAGCCGAGCAGGCGGCGCTGGCCGAGCAGCAGCGCCTGCCCGAGGATCACCGCTTCCAGGGACACGTACGTCGGGTTGCGCACGTGGCGGTAGAGGCCGCTGACGACCAGGTGCCCCGGCGGGGCGGCCGGGAGCGGGGTACCGAGCCCGTCGATGGCGAAGCGGGCGAAGGAGTGAGTGACGGCCGCCCCGCCGGCTGCGACCAGGCCGGCGCCGAGCACGCGGGCCGGCAGGCCACCGGGCACCGGGTGGCGCACCGTCCAGCGGGTGAGCAGCCAGGGCACCAGGCCGGTCATGACCCCGGGCCCTGCCACCAGGAACGCCGCGCTGCCCAGCGCCGCGCGGCGCCGGCGTCGGTGTAGTCGATGGTCCCGGCGGACAGTTCGACCTGACCGCCGGACTCGACCCACGCGGCGTGCAGGCCACCCGCCGGGTTCTCGCGCACGTCACACTGCGGGCTCGCACCCTCCGTGACCAGCGGTCCACCTGATGGCGCCCGGCCACCCGGACCCGCCCCGGCACGATCCCGGTGACGGGTTCTTCATGCGACACCTCGGCGTGCGGATCGCCAAGACCCCGTTCGGCAAGGTCTACGCCGACCTGGCGCAGATGGAGGACGTGCTGCGCGAGTCCGGCTGGAGTGGACCGTGCTGCGGCCGCCCCAGCTCACCGGCAAGCCGCTGACCGGGAACTACCGGATGGCGCACGGGCAGAACGTCCGGGGCGGCTGGCCCGTTTCACGGGCCGACGTCGCCCACTGCATGCTCGCCGCCCTCGGTCAGCCCGAAACCACCGGCCAGGTCATCGGCATCGCGACGTAGCCGGTCCACTGCGGTGCTCGCCCGCTGTCACCGCGAGCTGGTCGTTGGCGAACCTGACGGTCAGTTCCTCGCCGCCGGTCACCTCCGCCGCGGCGCGCACGACACCGCCGTCGCTGGCGCGGGTGACGATCGCATAGCCGCGGCGCAGCGTGGACGCGGGGGAGAGGGCGAGCAGCCGCGCCCGCGTGTGGGCGAGGTCGTCGGCGGCCCTGGTGAGCGCGGTGTCCATGCAGGCCCGCGTCCGCTGCGCCAGGGCCGTCACCTGTTCCTGGTGCCGTTCCACCTCGCGCACGGGGTCGGCGATCGCGGGCCGTGACCTGACCGCCTCCAGCCACGCCCACTCGCGATCCAGCCGGCCCGCCAGGCAGCGGCGCGCCCGGTCGCGCAGGTCCGCGACGAGCGCGAGCTGCTCCGCGACGTCGGGCACCACGCGCCGTGCGGCGTCGGTCGGCGTCGCCGCCCTGACGTCGGCCACGTGGTCGAGCAGGGGGACGTCCTGCTCGTGCCCGATCGCGCTGACGACAGGCGTCCGGCACGCGGCCACGGCACGGAGCAGCGCCTCGTCGGAGAACGGCAGCAGGTCCTCGACCGAGCCGCCGCCGCGGGCGATGATGATCACGTCCACGTCCGGCGCCCCGTCCAGCTTCCGCAGCGCCTCGATGACCTCACCCGCCGCGTAGGGCCCCTGGACGGCGGTCTGCTCGACGCGGAACCGCACGGCGGGCCAGCGCCGTTCCGCGATGCGCTGGACGTCCCGCTGCGCCGCCGAGTCCCTGCCGCAGATCAGGCCGATCACCCGCGGCAGGAACGGGAGGCGCTGTTTCCGCTCGGGGGCGAACAAGCCCTCAGCGGCCAGCGTGCGGCGCAGCCGTTCGAGCCGGGCGAGGAGCTCCCCGATGCCCACGGGACGGATCTCGGTCGCGGTGAGGGCGAACGACCCCCGCGTCGCGTTGAAGTCGGGCTTGGCATGGACAACCACGCGCGCGCCTTCCGCGAGGGACGGCCCGGCGGCGCCGAAGGTGGCGCGCGTGCAGATGACCCGCACCGAGACCGCCGCGACGGGGTCGCGGAGTGTCAGGAACACCGTCCCGCCGCGGCGTGCGCACTCGGCGATCTCGCCCTCGACCCAGATCCGGCCAAGCCGGGAGATCCACCCCCCGACGAGCTGCAGGACGGTGCGGACGGGGGCCGGTGAGTCGGCTGACGTCTGGAGTGCCATGACGGGCGGCCCGGCTCAGCCCTCCCCGGCTTCCAGCTTCGCGGCGCGCCGTTCGTACATCGCCATGACCTCCGGGCGCTTCGCATGAGCCTTCTCATACTCGAGAAGCTCCCGCACGCGGGCCGCGCTGAGGCCGCGCAGCCGCGCGCGGAGCGAGGCGACCGAAAGCTCGTCGTAATTGGGGATCGGCGGCTCGCTAGCCGGGGCAGCCGCGGGCGCGGGTTCCGGGGCGGCAGGCGCGGCTGCCGCTTCCTCTGACGCGGGTGCCGTGACCTCCGGTGCGGCTGCCGCTGTGCCCGATGGGGGTGCCGCTGCCTCCGGCTTCGGCGGGGGTGCTGCCTCTGGTGGCTTCGGCGGGGGTGCTGCCTCTGGTGGCTTCGGCTGGGGTGCTGCCTGCGGGGCGGGTGCTACGGCCGCCGCTCCCTTCGTCGCCTCCGGTGAGGCTGCGGGAGCGGGCTGCGGGTGTCCTGTCCCGGCCTGCTCCGGCGCCGGGCCGGGCTCGCCGGGGCGGTACAGCGTCCTGCGGCCGGGCGGCCTGCTCCTCAGGCGGTCGGTGACGAGCAGGAGCTGGCCGATTCCCGCGAACACGGCGCGCAGCGCGTGCGCGGGTGCCTCTTTCAGTTGTCCGGGGATCTCCGGGAGACGCTTCAGTTGTCCGGGGACCTGCGGGGCACGCTTCAGTTGTCCGGGGATCTGCGGGACACGCATATCGATCTCTCCCTTGGGGTGGATATGTGCAGGATGCCACACGCGCACGCCTGGCGCGGGCCACGCTGGCGTGCTGCCGTCCGCTGTCAGCGCGTGTTCCTGCCGGGTATCCTGGCGCCTCGAACAGTGCTGCCGCAATAGCTGATAAGCCGCAATAGCCCAAAGCGGTGAAACAACGGCGTGCCCGCGCCCGCGGGATCACTGCGTGTCAGCCAGCGTGCACTGGTCCGGGAGAGGCGGGCGCCCGCAGCGAGAGCCTCGCCTACCATGGGAGCATGTCTGCGACCACCAGGCGGGTTCTTCTCGCCAAGCCACGCGGTTACTGCGCCGGCGTCGACCGGGCGGTGCAGACGGTCGAGATGGCCCTGGAACGGTTCGGCCAGCCTGTTTACGTGCGCAAGCAGATTGTGCACAACGTGCACGTCGTCCGTTCCCTGGAGAAACGCGGCGTGATTTTCGTCGATGACAACGACGAGATCCCCGAGGGGGCGGTCGTGGTCTTCTCCGCGCACGGGGTGGCGCCAGGGGTGCGCGAGGACGCGGAGCGGCGCGGCCTGCGGCCGATCGATGCGACCTGCCCGCTTGTCAGCAAGGTGCACAACGAGGCACGGCGCTTCGCGGCGCAGGATTACGACATCCTGCTGATCGGCCATGAAGGGCACGAGGAGGTCATCGGCACCACAGGTGAGGCGCCCTCCCGCGTTCGCCTGGTTGACGGCCCGGAAGGGGCCAGCACGGTCGAGATCCGTGATCCGTCCAAGGTGGTGTGGCTGTCACAGACGACGCTGTCGGTGGACGAGACCAGCGAAACCGTGGCGGCGCTGCGGCAGCGGTTCCCCACCCTGCTCGACCCGCCGAGCGACGACATTTGCTACGCGACCCAGAACCGGCAGGCCGCGGTGAAGCAGATCGCCCGCGAGTCGGACGCCGTCATCGTCGTCGGCTCCCGGAACTCGTCGAACTCGGTCCGGCTTGTCGAGGTGGCCAAGGACGCGGGCGTGGCCGCCGCGTACCTGGTGGACGATGCCTCGGAGATCGAGGAGGCATGGCTGGACGGCGTGACCACGGTCGGGGTGACGAGCGGGGCCTCGGTGCCAGAGGAACTCGTGACCGGCGTGCTCGGCTACCTGGCGGAGCGCGGCTTCGGCGCCGTGGAAGAGGTCGAGGCCGTCAAGGAGCGCATGATGTTCGCGCTCCCGCGCGAGCTGAGGACTCGGTCCCGGGCCAGGTAAGCCGGTACGGCGCCTGCCGCTGGCGGTCCTGCGCGCACGTTCGCGGTGTTCAGTACCGGTCAGTACCAGCCTGGGGTGCGGTCAGCGCGCGGCCCGCCCCGCCCGCTGGCAGCGCCTCGCCGCTGTACGCCCGCCTCGCCGCGCAGCCCTGCGCGCAGCTCACGCACATTGCCGGCCAGCCCGCGCCGTAGCGCTATGAGCACGGTGAGGGCGGTACCGCCGAACAGCCACGGCGCCGAGCTTGCCAGCGTGATCAGGGTTCCCTCGACGGCGGAACCGGTGCCCGCCGACGTGAGCGCCTTGGCGCATACGCACGCCACGAAGAAGACCAGCGGCGGGCACACCGAGACAGGCAGCAGGTCGCGGGGCTTGACGTAGCGGGCGATCGCGGCGCAGCCGACGGCGAATGTCACGCCGGCCAGCACGCCCGCGCTCAGCCAGCCGGCGGCGACGATGCTCAGGAAGCATGCCGCGAAAAGGCAGAGGATGGCGCCGCGACCGGTCAGCCGCACCCCAGAAGGGGCGCGGGCGGACCCCTGAGGCCCGCGGGGTCCCGGAGGCCTCCCGGTCCCGCGCCGCCGGCCGGCCGGGGTACCGGGCCTGCCGGCATACCGCGATCCCGCCCGTGGCATCCCGCTGCCGCTCCAGTCACCGGGCCCGGGACCGTGGGGGGGCTCGGGGCCGTACCCGGGGCCGGGACCGTACCCGGCGTCGGGGCCATAGGCGGGCTCGTGACCGTACCCGGGCCCGGGACCGTAGGGAGGCCCATGGCCGTAGGGGAACTCGGGGCCGTATCCTGGTTCATGCCCGTAGCGGGATCCGGTGCCGTATGCCCGCCTGGCGGCTCTGTTTCCGTACGGGCGCGGTGTCCGCCGCATCTCCTGGTGCACGCCTGCGCTTCACCCTCCTGCCGTGGCAATGGTGGCTTCCTGAGCGGCCCGCGGGTTCCCCGGATGACCCCGCGGGCCGACGTTACCGCGCTCGTCCCCATTGTGACGTTCGGATCATCCTAGTGTCACGTTCAGTGTCGGGCGATTCCGCGCTGGTTCCGGCCGTGCCGGGTTCCGGGGCGGCAAGCTCCGGGGCGGAAAGGCCGCGTGCCGCCTCCTCCACGGGCCCCGGTGATGGCAGCTCTGCGTCGACGATGCCGAGCTGGCCGAACCGCCGGGCGCTGACGAGCACCCGGTTCTCCAGCGAGCCGACCGTCTTGTTGTAGGCGGACACCGCCGACGTGAGCGCGCGCCCGAGGCGGTCCACGGCCTGGCCGAGCCCGGCGATCCTGCCGTGCAGCTCGCGCCCGAGGTCGAACACGGCGCGGGCGCTGGCGGACAGCGCCTCCTGCTGCCAGGCATAGTGCGCGGTGCGCAGCATCGTCACCAGGGTGGTGGGGGTCGCGATATGCACCTTGCGTGCCATCGCGTACTCGAGCAGTCCCGGGTCCCTCTCAAGGGCCGGCGCGAGGAATGCCTCCCCGGGGATGAACAGGACCACGAACTCCGGCGACGGGCTGAGCGCCGCCCAGTACGCCTTCGCCGCCAGCTTGTCCACGTGCGCGCGAAGGTGGCGCGCGTGTGCGTCGAGCCGGGCGTCCCGCACCGCCGAGTCGGCGGCCTCCACCGCCTCCAGGTAGGCGGCGAGCGGCACCTTGGAGTCCACCACGATGTTCTTGCCGCCCGCGAGCCTGACGACCATGTCGGGCCGCTGTGCGCCATCGTCGGTGGCGACGCCCACCTGCTCGTCGAAATCGCAGCGGGCGCTCATCCCGGCCAGCTCGACGACGCGGCGCAACTGAAGCTCTCCCCAGCGGCCGCGGGCCTCCGGGCGGCGCAGGGCCGTGACCAGGGCCTGCGTCTGCGCGCGGAGCTCCTCGGCGCTTCGCCTGGCAAGGCTCACCTGCTCGGCGAGCGCGGCGTGCGAGGCACGGCGCGCCGAATCCGATTCACGCAACTGCGCCTCCACGCGGGCGAGCGTCTCCTTCAGCGGGCCGACCAGGTGCTCGACAGCGCTGCGGCGCATCTCCAGCTCCCCAGCCGCCTTCGCGTTCGCGGCCTGGAGCCGTCCCTCGGCGATCTCGAGAAAGCGGGCGGTGCTCGCGTCGAGCGCCTCGGCGGACAGTGCCTGGAAGCGCTGCGCGAGGTGCCCGTCGACCAGCGCCGACCGCTCGCTGGCCGCGCGCTCGACCATCGCGGCCTTGTCCTCGGCGGCGCGGGCGCGTTCCTCCGCCGCGCGGGCCCGGCCGGTGAGGTCCGCGGTGGCGGCGGCGAACCGGCTGCGGGCGAACAGGTATCCCATCACGGCCCCGATGACGATCCCGGGCACCAGGCCGGCAATCAGCAAGATCGCGCTCATGTACGGTCATTCTGGCAGCCAGGTACGACAGCACCTGGCCGGACACGCTGGGCCGGCAGGGAGATTTGCCTGACGGCAGGAGAGCCCGGCCCAGCATCCCGGAAGGCTGCTGGCTTCCCGCCAGGCCGCGTATCTTCCCGCCAGGCAGCGGCTCGCACCAGTCGCTGAACCTGAACTCCACGACGTCGCCGTCGCGCATGGCGCGGTCATCACCCCGGTCCGGGGCTTGCCGAGGGCCTGGGCCGGCGACGCCTCCGCCCTGCAGGTGGCCCCGCCCGGCGGCGCAACCGGCTGGCGGCATGGCGCCAGGTGGGTCAGGTGAGGCCGACGGCGGCCACGTTGAGGCGCTCCGCTTCTGCGCGCAGGCGTTTGTCCCGGGTCCATATCCGGACATCATCGTTGATTCTGGCGGCGGCGAGGAGATGCGCGTCGACGACGCTCAAGCCCTTGCCGTACAGCACGGATGACTCCACGAGGCGCAGAACCTCATCGTGGGCAGGAAGGCTCACACCCGGCAGATCGCCGAGCAGGCCGAGTACCGTCCTGCGGTCCCGCATGGTGCCAAGTGCCAGCTCGGCGATGACCATCGGATGGCGGCATACCTCTGCCTGCTCCAGCAGTTCCGCCAGGGCAGGTTCCCCCACGTGAAGGTGATCGACCCAGACGGAGGTGTCAACGAGGATCATGCGTGCTGACGCCGCCTCGGTGCGGCGGCCGCCTCCGGGTCCGTGCCCCCCAGGCGAGCAAGGCGCCGGGCGCTCTCCCGGGCGATCAGTGCCTCAAGACCCAGCCGGACCAGCGCGGACTTCTCCCGCCGTCCGGTGAGGTCGGCGGCCTTCTTGATCAGCTCGTCATCCAGGTTGATGGTAGTGCGCATGGCTCGCAGCCCCTCTCAGGATACATAAATTTTAGCATCAAATGACATCAAAATCCGTGCATCAGACCCAGACAGCCGGCCCGCGCCGGCATCATCTGCCTGATCCCGATCTGCGCTGCGACATTGATGTGCGGCGGCACTGATGTGCTGCGACAGTGATGTATGGAGCAGTGCACCGGTGGCCAGGACGGGCGGCCAGTGGGAACGGACGCCGGCCTTGCTGGCCGCCCGGAAAGAAGACTGGTGACCGGTGAACGCCCGTACCGCCATCTGGCCGGCGAAAGCGCCGGTGGCGGGAACCCTTGACGGGCCAACGTGCAGCCCGGCCATCGAGACGGCCAGACCGGCGGCCGGCCGGGGTTCCTCATCTGGGAACAGGATGATCTTGCACTGTTCAGCGAGCTGGACGCCGTAGCGCGGTCCACCGCACCGTTCGTACCGGTACCCCGCGAACCGTTCGTACCGGTACCCCGCGAACCGTTCGTACCGGTACCCCGCGAACCGCCGTGTGCTGAGCCCGGACGTTACTCATGTCGGCCCGTGGCGGAACTCGACGACGTCGCCGTCGCGCATGACGTAGTCCTTGCCCTCCATGCGGACCTTGCCCGCCGCGCGCGCCTTCGCCACCGAACCCGCCTCGATCAGGTCCTCATACGAGACGATCTCGGCCTTGATGAAACGACGCTGGAAGTCGCTGTGGATGACGCCTGCCGCCTCGGGGGCGGTCGCGCCGGCGCGGATCGTCCAGGCCCGCGCCTCCTTCGGGCCCGCCGTCAGGAACGTCTGCAGCCCGAGCGCCCGGAAGGAGGCCCGGACGAGCTGGATGAGCCCAGGCTCGCCGAGCCCGGACTCGGCGAGCAGTTCCGCCGCCTCGTCCTCGGGGAGCTCGGCCAGCTCGGCCTCGGTCCTGGCGTCGAGGAAGACCGCCTCGGCGGGCACGACGAGCGCCGCGAGCCTGTCCCGCAGCGCCTTGTCGGCCAGGCCCGCCTCGTCGGTGTTGAACACGTAGAGGAACGGCTTCGCGGTCAGCAGGTGGAACTCGCGGAGGTCGGCGAGGGCGATGCCGGCGGACGCCGCGCCCGCGAACAGCGTCACCCCCTGGTCGAGCAGCCGCTGCGCAGCAGCCGCGGCCTCAGCCACCCGCGTCCGTTCGGCATCCTTGGAGAACCTGGCCTCCTTGGCGAGCCGGGGCACGGCCTTCTCCAGCGTCTGCAGGTCGGCGAGAATCAGTTCGGTGACCACGGTCTCGATGTCGCGCTCCGGCGACACGCTGCCTTCCACATGGCTGACATCCGGGTCCGCGAACACCCTGACCACCTGGCAGATCGCGTCGGTCTCGCGGATGTGGGCGAGGAACTGGTTGCCCAGGCCCTGCCCCTGCGACGCGCCGTGGACCAGGCCCGCGATGTCGGTGAAGCGCACCGTCGCCGGGACGATGCGCGCGGAGTCGTACAGCTTGGCCAGCTCGGCGAGGCGCGGGTCGGGGACGGCGACGACGCCCACGTTTGGCTCGATGGTCGCGAACGGGTAGTTGGACGCCAGCGCCCCCGCCCGGGTCAGCGCGTTGAACAGCGTCGACTTGCCGACGTTCGGCAGCCCGACGATCCCGATGGACAAGCTCACCCGCGCGAGTCTAGGCGCTGCGGGCACGGAGGCGGCAACGGCAGCCGCCGCACGCAGGCCCCGCCACGCCCCGTATGCACGAGTCAGCCGAACGAACGGCGGGGTGAGTCTCCTCCAGCATGATCCGTCGCCGCGGGCGTGAGCCCCGCGCTCAGGGCCGCCAAAGCTGGTGATGGACCCACCGGAGCCGAAGGGGCGATCATGCTAACCCGCGAGAACGCCCCCGCCGGAGCGCCGTGCTGGGCTGACCTGCCGTCCTCCGGCGTCGGGGCAGCCGCAGGCTCTGCGGCGGGCTTTCCGGATGAAAGGCGCAGCCGCCGAGCCCGGAGTTCGGCGGCTGCGCCATGGCCCCAGCCCGGCTCTGGCGGCTGTCAGCCGGGCGGCAGGACCGCCCGTGTGGCGGGCGCGGTGCCCTCCAGGCTGCCGTGAGCCAGCACCGCCCTCCAGGCTGCCGTGGGCCGGCGTCGTCCCTCAGGCTGCCGTGGGCCGGCGTCCGCATGACGCCCGCATCAAGTCCGGCGGGATCGTTACTTACGTGAGCGTTTGGCGCGTGTCAATACGCCCGGCTCCGCATTGACCGTGATACACTCCCCTCCCTTCCGGGTTATGCCGGACTGACATCTAGTTTGTTGTTAATACTGACTTTATGTCCATTTTGCTATCCGCATGCCGGTTCGTTCCCGGATAGCTGGCCGGACGGGCACGCGGCCCATGGCACGCCGCCTGCGCGGCGCGGCATTGCGCCGATCCCGGTGACCGTGCACGGCGTGGCAATAGTTCCCCGCACGGCCATTGTGTCGCACAATGGACGTCAAGATCGTCATACGGCGCCGGGCATGCCCTGCTGCCGGGCGTGAGAGCGGAACGGAGATGTGATGGGCCGGTGGCCGGGCGTTGATGATAGGCCGCGGTCGGCCATGTACGGTGATATCCCCGGGTTCGGCAGCGG
>Ga0070737_10004250_pt1 | contig 14542 bp, 12 predicted proteins | sample Coa_R1_10_FD_66438 | JGI IMG/M metagenome (GOLD analysis project Ga0070737, IMG submission 66438) | Surface soil microbial communities from Centralia Pennsylvania, which are recovering from an underground coalmine fire - Coalmine... | ecosystem: Environmental > Terrestrial > Soil > Unclassified...
AGGCCGGGGTGATTCGGCGCCCGCTGGCGCGCCGCTCGCCGGTCGTACGGCCGCGTCGTATCAGCGCTCCCACCGTCCGCCGGCGCAATCGCGTTGCGCATCAGGCCTGAGCGTCAGGACTGATTAGCCGGCGGAGGGTCTTCACCGCCGTTATCGGGGCAGGCTTCACGGCCTGCCCTTTTTTTTTGGTTGACGGGGGCCGGTCCGGGCCTTCTCTCCGCAGCGCCTCAGGCAGCTTGAAAAACGATTTTGTCGCCGCGCTCGAACTTGCGCGCGCGGCCTTCGAGGTAGGCGTGTTCCAGATGCGCTAGCGTTTCAAACGTCGCTGCCATCCACTGTGCGAACGGCCGCTCCTCATCGCCCCACACCTGCTGCGCCACCTCCCAGGCGGTCATCGCCTGATGCTTGAGCAGGTCGAGCATCTCCTCCTCGCGATAGCGATGGTGTTCGATGATCTGGTTGGCGCGATGGCGATGGTCGTGAAAGGTTCCGCCGTGGGCGGGCAGCACCAGTTCGACGTCGAACTTCTGGATCTTGAGGTGGGAATTGATGAAGTCGCCCAGCGGGTCGGGTGTGCTGTCGGGATAGATGCCGACGTGGGGGGTGATGCGGGGCAATAAATGATCGCCGACCACCATCACTTTGTCGTCGGGCAGGTAGAAAACCGAGTGGCCCGGGGAATGGCCGGGCGTCCAGATCACTTCAAAGCGCCGCTCGCCGACCTTGACGATGTCGCCGTCGCGCAGATATTTGTCGGGCGTCTGGGTCGGAATATAAGCCCCGTTGCTATAAAACGCAGGCCTTAACCCTTCGTAATTGTGCGGAGGGACCCCGTTTCTTTCAAAAAACCGCAGCGCCTCGGGCGGCCGCTGGGCCATCCCGAACATGCTCAGCACCCGCGCCACCTTTTCCTGCTCCAACCGATGCAGGTAGACTTGCGCGCCGCTGCGTTGCTGGATTGTGGCCGAGGCGCCGAAATGATCGGGATGGTGATGGGTTCCGAACAGGACGTCGATGTCCTCGACCTTGATGTTCAATGTAGCCAGCGCCTGCTCCAACGTCTGGATGCTGTCGGGCAGGTTCATACCGGTATCGATCAACGCCCAAGCGCCGTGGCAATCGATCAGCCAGACGTTGATGATGGTGGGCCGGGCCGGGAGCGGCAGGAAGATTTCGTAGATTCCCGGATGTACTTCAACGATCTTCGCACTCATCTTTATGGGCCTCGCCAGGATGCTGGATCGGCGTGCGCCGCCTGACCCGCATCCGCCACGTCACCCGCGCTGTCCTCCCTTGCAGAGAAGCCCCGCGCCGCAGTGGGTTATGCCCGCCGCATTCCAGACACGGAAGCCTTCAGTCCCGTTGTCAATGCGAAAGGCGGGGTACAAAACAGTTTACCATTCACCGGCCGGCGCCGCCTCCGCAGCGCACGCTCGACAGGCTGGGTCATTCGTGCAAAGACTCAGTGACCCTGAAGGTGCAGTTCACCGTCACCTTCCATCGGGTAACCCGCTTGTCTTCGATTTCCGCTTCAATCCCGATCACCTTGGCGGAATGGATGCCGGTGATCGTTACGCTGGCGCGCGCGACCGCCAGTTGCACCGCATCCTCGATCGAGTTGGCCGAGATCCCTGTTAGCCGAATCGTCTTTTCAACCATACCCAATTTTCAACCATACCCAACAACTTTCGTCCTGGAATGCGGGCGCCGGGCGCGCAATTGCGCAAACCTCCGGCATTCAGTTATTTCCCTATCTCAATCAACCTTATGCCCGCCTGCGATGCAACCCCTGTCCGGCGGTGGCCTCGTGCACAGTCAGAATGTAACAGGCGGTTAACCGACGGTTTCCGCAGTCAGGTCCGCTTGCGACGCCAGCCGGGTAAGACCGTTTACCGCAAAGGATAGCGGCGATTTTTTGCCCGTTAATCCTCCTCTGCCCGATGCCCCATTGGAATAACTCAAAGTAGTGGGGCGGGCGTCGCGGCATGCCCTCAATTCGCGAGCAGCGTTTCCGCGCCACCTCATTTTCCAGTGGTGGCGCGACAAAAATGTTCGCGCGTCAGCCGCAACGCCGCTGCCGGCAGGATGCCTGGGCCGAATGCTCAACCCTAATCGAGTCCCTATGCGTGGCGCGGCAGATTCGCCTTGCCGTGGCGCAGCAACGCGCCGGGGCATTGTCCGGTCGGCTGACCGTCGATAAATGTCGGCTCGCCGTTGACGATAATGTAGCGATAGCCCTCGGCGCGCTGTACGCGGCGCCATTCGCCGCCCGGCAAGTCGTGTACCACCTCGACCGGCGTTATCTTCAACTGGTCGAAATCGTAAACTACGATGTCGGCGGAATACCCCTCCTTGAGCAGGCCGCGATCGGAGAATCCGGCGCAATAGGCGGGCAGGGCACTCAGCCGCCAGTGCGCATCCTCGAGGCTCAGCGTATGGTGCTCGCGCACGTGCTTGGTCAGAAACTCGGTCGGATAGCGCCCGGCGGTCAAAAACTTGGTGTGGGCGCCGCCGTCGGACGCGCCCGGGATGACGTATTCGTAAGCGACCACTTCCTTTTGCAACTCCAGCGGGCTGTTGATCGCGCGGGCGTAAAAGTCGGTGCGCAGGTCGTCGGCCAGCGCCGTGTCAAGCATCACATCCACAATGTGTTTGCCCTCGCGCTCGGCCACTTCGCGCAGCGTCATGTTCTCCAGATGCTTCAACTGGGGGTTATGTACCTCGACGATGACGATTTCGCCCAGGTCGGCGGTCGCCACGATCGGCCGGGCGGCGCGCAGCGCGGGACGGCGCGCGGGGTCAGCCAGCTTGGCCCGGCGCTCCTCCAGCGCTCCGGTGGTCGCCTCGCACCACGCTTGGGCGTCGTCGAACAGGTTGAAATCGGCCAGGCTGAAGGTCAGCCCGGCGTCAGTGGTGATGCCCTGACCGTAAACCCGCAGCCCGCGCAAGCGGCACTTCTCCAGCCATCGGATCGACTTGCGATGCAAATCGGGAAAGGCCGCCGTGCATTGCACGGCGTTAAACAGCACCGGCCGGCCGCTGACTTGCGCCAGTTGCTCGAAGAAGGTGGCGTCGCGCTTGAGATTGCCCGTCGCCAGCACCATCTGGATGAAACCCTCGTTGCGCCGCGCCAGCACCCGCGCCAATGCCAGGCACGTCTCGTCCGCCATCACGTCGGTTACCATCGGAGTGCCGTCGTAATCGCGCTGCGTGTTCAGATTCGAACTGGGATGCAGGCGCTGCGCGGACCATCCGCATCCGCCCGCCTCCATCGCCTCGTCCAGCAACCGGCAGAGCTGATCCTCCTCGGCGGCGGTCGGCTTGCGCGATTTGGCCGCCTCCAGGCCCATCACCCAAATCAGCATCGGCGCCAGCGGCACGTAGGGCAGGATGTTGATGCCCTTTGGATGGCGCTCGAGGCTGTCGAGGAACTCCGGAAAGGTGACCCAGTCCCACGGCATCCCTTCTTTCATCGCCGCGTACGGTATCGCCTCCACCCGCGTCATGGTCAGCATCGCGCGCTCGCGCTCCTGCGCTCTGACCGGGGCGAAGCCGAAGCCGCAATTGCCGATTACCGCCGAGGTGACGCCGTGCCAGCCGGAAATCGAGCAGTACGGATCCCAGAACACCTGGGCATCGTAATGGGTATGCAGGTCGATGAAACCGGGCGCCACGACCATCCCCGACGCGTCGAGCAGGCGCGCGGCGTCGCGGGCGTCCAGACGGCCGACCTTGGTGATGACGCCATCTTTGATTCCCACATCAGCGCGAAAGCGCGGCATCCGGGTGCCATCAACGATCATTCCATCCTTGATAATGGTATCGAATTGTGGCATGGGCCTTCCCCGCCGATGGTCTTAGCATTGCTTGTAAGTCCGCCGGCCCTTGCTTGTCAAACCATCGCATAGTGTTGTACCACCAGTTGTACCGAAGGATTGCAGGTGGCTTCGGAATCGGAACACGGCTCTGCCAGGGCATTAAAGAGGCCGCGTTTCCGCTCTGGTACCGGGGAGGTAGCGCGATGGCCGAATTCGATTGCGTGATCAGGGGCGGCACGATCGTGGACGGGATGATGGTTCCGCCCTTCAAGGCTGACGTCGGCATCAAGCACGGACGCATCGCCAAAATCGGCTACCTCAAGAGCAGCGACGCGCGGCGCACGCTTGATGCTGGCGGCCTGATCGTCGCGCCCGGCGCGATCGACTTGCATTGCCATTACGACGCGCCCGTGTTCTGGGATCCGGCCTGCTCGATCGGAAGCTGGCACGGCGTGACTTCCGTGACCAACGGCAACTGCGGCTTTGGCTTCGCGCCGGTCCATGCCAAGGATGCCGATCGCGCGATGCTTTCGATGGAACGCAACGAAGCCATTCCTTACGCGTCGATGAAGGCGAGCATGCCCTTTAGCTGGGAGACCTTCCCGCAGTGGATGGATCACCTCGAGCGCCTGCCCAAGGCGGTTAACATGATGCAGTTGGTGCCGGTCACACCGCTGGTCAGTTACGTGATGGGCGGCTGGGATGAGGCCAAGAGCCGCCAGCCCAATGAAAAAGAAGTCGGGCGGATGGTCGAGATTCTGGACGAAGCAATGGCGTCGGGCGCCAACGGATGGGCCGCGCAGCGCCTGGCCGGCCGTTTCTCCACGCAGCGCGACTACGACGGGTCGCTGATGATTTCCGACTTGATGCCGGACGATTTCTATCTGACGCTGGCGCGGGCCTTGCGCAAGTACGAGCGCGGTCACATTCAATACGCTCAAACCCTTGGCGCACGCGGTTCGCGCGATCCGGCCCAAGGACCGCGCCGCGACATCGACTTCGGCGGTCAGTTGGCCGAGGCCAGCAACCGCCCGCTCATCTACAACGGCATCGTGCCCAACAGCACCAATCCCGAGGTGTTCCGCGCTCAGGCCGCGGTCGTGGACGAATACAACCGCCGCGGCGTGGCGCTGGTGGGGCATGCGGTAACGGTGCGGCTTAACATGCGCTGCTCGTTTCGCGAGGACTGGACCTTCTTCGACAACGTCGATGAATGGCGCCAGGCGCTGATGGGTCCGCTCCAGGAGCGTTGGACCAAGCTGAGCGACCCGGCGCGGCGCGAGCGGCTGCGCTACATCTACGATCGCAGCCGCCAGCCGATCACTGCGGGTGACATCGCCAATTTCATCTGCCGAAAAATCTCGCGCGACGCTCTGCGCGCCCGCTACCAGGATCGCACCGTGGGCGACATCGCGCGCGCGGAGAACAAGCACGTCATCGACGTCCTGCTCGACGTGTCTGCCGCCGATGACTGGCACACGGTCTGGATCAGCGGCGTGTTCGATTCGCACCCCCAGTACTGCAAGGAGCTGCTCAGCCATCGCACGGTCGCCGGCTTTTCCGATGGCGGCGCGCACACCAAGTTCCAGACCATGGGCATCTATCCCACCGATTTGCTGACCTGGCTGGTGCGCGATACCGGCACGCTGACCCTGGAGGAGGCCCATTACCACCTAAGCTACATGCCGGCGTGGGTGGCAGGCTTTAAGGATCGCGGCGCGATCCGTGAAGGACTGGCGGCGGACCTGGTCATCTACGATCTCGACAAGCTGGTGGTCGAGGAACCGGAGGTCGTCCACGATCTGCCCCCCAACAACGAATCGCGCCTGGTGCAGCGTGCGCGCGGCTATCGCTGGATAATGGTTAACGGCGAGGTTGCCTTTGAGGAAGGCCGCGATACCGGAGCCTATCCGGGCAAGCTGGTGCGCTGTTCGTAAACGGGTTTCAAGGAGCAGGGACGTGCCGCAATTCGAGATCGTGATCAAGGACGGGATGATTGTCGACGGTGCGCGGATGCCGCGCTTTCGGGGCGATATCGGCGTCAGGAACGGCGTCATCGCGCGCATCGGTCGTATCGACGCCGCCGATGCGCGGCGTGAGATCGACGCGCGCGGACTGATTGTCGCACCCGGCTTCGTCGATTTGCACACTCACTACGACGCGCAGGTGTTCTGGGATCCGTACCTGACGACCTCGGGATGGCACGGCGTCACCTCGGTGGTGATCGGCAACTGCGGCTTTGGCTTTGCGCCGATGAGAGAAGAACTGCGCGAGCGCGCGATGCTGTCGATGACGCGGGTGGAGGCGATTCCGCTGGCTACGATGAAAGCTTCGCTGCCGTGGGACTGGGTCAGCTATCCGGAGTTTTTGGACAGCATCGAGCGTGTTCCCAAGGCGGTCAACGTTTTGCCGTACGTACCCGTCAATCCGCTCCTGATCTGGGTGCTCGGGTTGGAAGCCGCCAAGGCCGGGCGCCTACCCACCGACGCCGAGCATGCGGAGATGGCGCGGCTGCTCAACGAGGCGATGGATGCCGGCGCGTGCGGATGGTCGGCGCAATCGCTGGGGCAGCCCGGACGGCCCGCACGCGACAGCGCCGGCGGTCCGCAGGGCGACTTCGACGGCACTTCGATGCCCTCGGACGTGATGTGGCCGGAGACGCGGATGGTGCTGGCGCGGGTGCTGGGCGAGCGCGGCGAAGGCTTTATCGAGCTGTCCAGCGGGCTGGGTGGACGCGAGCATTGGGAGGAGTTGGCGGCCGTCAGCGGCGCACCGATGCTGTGGCAGGCGGTGGTGGCCAGCGGCGGCGAGATGGGCCACCAGATGCGCCGCGACCTGTTCGCATGGTTCCAAAGCTGCCACCAGCGCGGGCTGCGCATCTACGGCCAGGGGCTGATGAATGAATGCCCCCTACTGTTTACTTTCGAATACTGGGACTTGTGGGAATCGGTATGGGATGAACTGTGCGGCCCCGCCGTGCCCCACGAGCGCAAATTGGCCAACCTTGCGGATCCGGCGATGCGCGAGCGGCTGCGCCAGGCACCGCGCAGCTTCCGGTTCGTCGATTCAATCCAAGACACGGTCCTGGTGTCGACCTCATCCGCGGACTACAAAAAGTATGAGCGCAAGCGTATCGGCGACATCGTGCGCGAAACCGGCAAGAGCCCGGTGGACATCGTCTGCGAGCTGGTGGTCGCCGATCGCCTCAAGACTGTCTTTCAGACCCGCCAGTTCCACATCACGCCCGAGGGCATCAGGGAATTGATCGACAATCCTTATATAATTCCGGGCCTGTCCGACGGTGGGGCCCACACCAAGTATCTGACCGGCGGCGGCTATGCCACCGAGTACATATCCAACCTGGTGCGCGAGCGCGAATTCAGCAGCCTGGAGGACGCGCATTGGCGGCTCAGCGCACTGCCGGCGTCGTGCGCGGGATTCAGAAATCGCGGGATACTGCGCGAGGGCGCCGCCGCCGACATCATCGTTTACGACTACGATAAGTTGGGCTACACCTTTCCCGAATTCCGGCGCGACTTGCCCGGCGATGAGTACCGGGTCGTCAGCCGTGGATGCGGCTATCGCTACGTGCTGGTCAACGGGCAGGTGACGGTCGAGGACGACAAGGAAACCAACACCTACTCAGGCGCGCTGTTGCGCGGCGGCAAAGGTCCCGCAACGGACGCATAGCGCCGGGGCGTGTTGTGGAGGACCGGATGTCGCAATTAAACGACTTCAACCAGCGCATCATCGAGGAGTTCCGGGCCAATCAGGGCCGGGTCGGCGGGCAGTTTGCCAATATGCCCTTGCTGCTCCTGACCACGGTTGGGGCGAAGACCGGGCGCGCCCGGACCAAGCCGCTTGCCTATACCCGGGACGGTGACCGTATCGTGCTGATCGCGTCTTACGCCGGAGCGCCCAAAAACCCGGCGTGGTTCAACAATCTGGTCGCCAACCCCGTGGTTACGGTCGAACTGGGCGGTGAGCGCTTCGAGGCCCGGGCAACGGTTGTCAGCGGCGAAGAGCGCCAACGCCTTTACTATAATCAGGCCAGGCACATGCCTGTGTTCACTGACTATCAGAAGAAAACCACCCGCCAAATCCCGGTCGTCGTGCTCCAACGCATCAAGGCACAGCCCTGAACCGCGTGCGGAAAAGGTCGACCTGGGCCTTTATCCTGCAGGCATGCATTCCGCACCCGGGCTAAAAGATGGCTGCTTTCCTTGACTTGTCTCCCTCCGGGAGAGACCAGAGCGACGGGAGCAGGGTGATGGAACTCCCTTTTTTTGGCGGGTGCCAAAGCCCGCGGCTTAAGCGTATTGGGCCGGCGGGCGCGACGCCGTATAGGGAGTTTCGCTCGCGTTTGTCACGCGTTCGCGGCGAGTATAACTGCCGCAGGCAGCCGCTTTCGCGCTAGGGCTTGCGCGCGTGGCGCATTGCCGGTGTGCCGATCGCGCACGCCACCGCCGCCTGCTGTGGCGACAGCCCGAAATGACGCGCGAAGTACTGCTGATGGTATTCCTCGGCGCGATAGAAGGTGTCGGCGGGGACGATCTGCGTTACGATCGGACGGCTGTAGCGGCCGGACGCCTCCAGGGCGCGCACGGCCGCGCGCGCCGCGGCCTCCTGCTCGGCATCGTGGTAAAAGATCACCGAGCGGTACTGCGTTCCGACATCAGGCCCCTGGCGATTGAGTGACGTCGGATCGTGGAGGTCCCAATACACCTCCAGCAACTGTTCGTACGAAATCACTTCCGGATCGTACTCCAGATGTACGACCTCGGCATGACCGGTGCGGTCCGTGCATACCATCTCGTAGGTTGGGTCGGGCACGGTCCCACCCATGTAGCCAACCTGCGTAGATACCACTCCCTCAAGCGCGGCGAACGCCGCTTCGACATGCCAGAAGCATCCGGCTCCGAACGTAGCTGATTTGGTTTGGTGTCCCATGTTGCTTTTACTCAAACCACTGGACGCTGCGTTGGGTGTGCGGTCCCGCGCCGGGTCCCGCCGGCGTCCTTCCTCTTCGTACCGCATATTGGCTGCCGCGCCAATAGGTTGAAAGCCGATGAATCCGCTGCACTTTGGGCCGCGGTTGGTTAACCTCGCACCCTGGGGATTACCTCTTCGGCGAATGCCTGGATCTCGTCCTCCATGTACGGCGGCGTCATCGAGAAGATGAAATGCGTCACACCCACGCGCCGGTAGCGCTCGATCGTCTCAAGGCATTCGTCGGCGCTGCCGATCAGCACATTCTTGCGCGCCTCCTGCGGCGTGCTGCGGCTCATCGCCGCCGCCCTCGCCATCACCTCCTTTTCGCGCTCGGCGCCGGCGCGGTAGCACAGCGAGGTAATCACGGTCTTTTCGATCTCATCGCTGTCGCGGCCGATCGCGTCGCAATGGCGTTTGAGGACGGCGATCAGATGGCCCAGGCGCTCGGCGCTGCCGCCCGAGTTCCACATGTCGGCATATTTGGCCACGATCCTGAGCAACACCTTCTCGCCCGTACCCGCGACCATCAGCGGCGGATGTGGTTGCTGCAACGGCCGCGGACTGCAGACCGCGTCGCTTACGTTGTAGTGCCGGCCCCGCAAGCTGAACTTGTCGCGGGTAAACATCCCCTTGATGATCTGACAGGCCTCGTCCAGCGCCCGCAGACGCCATCCGACGGTCTTGAAATCAATCCCGAAGCTGGCGTGCTCCAGTTCATACCATCCGGCGCCGATTCCCAGCACCAAGCGCCCGGCGCTCAGATGGTCGACGGTGGCGGCCATCTTTGCCGTGATGCATGGGTTGCGATAGGTGTTGCCGTTGACCAGCGTCCCGATCCGGGCGCGGCTGGTCTGCTGGCTGAGCGCGGCCAGCGCGGTCCATCCCTCCAAGCACGGACCGGCAGGGTCGGCGCCCATGATCGGGTAGAAGTGATCAAACACCCACAGCGAGTCGTAGCCCCACAAATCGGCCTTCTGCCACAGGCCGCGCATTTGGCTCCATTGGGCCTGCTGCTGCGGAGTCTGGATTCCGAAGCGCACCGGATGCTCGCTCATTGCGTCTTCCTCCGCGCTGGAAATTTCCACACCCGCGGCGCAGCGCGCAACCGTCAAGGCCGGCGTGTTGAACAAAAATCCCGGGAGACTCGCCAAACTATCAAATTCCTGCTTTCTTGTGCGCTAATCAATGTTCAACGGCGCACGTGCAGCGCACAGGAATGCCGGTTCGCGGAGCTATAGCAGGGTGCGGAAAAGAGATATTTGTGCCCTCATGAAGACACGTGCGTTCCGCACCCTGGATAAAAGATGGCCGCTTTCCTTTACTTCTCTCCCTCCGGGAGAGACTAGAGTGAGGGAGCAGGTTGCGGAAAATCGTTTTTTCCGCAACCTGATAGGTATGGACGCAATTGATTCTCTGCCCACTCTTGCCCAGGCGCTGCTCATTAGTCTGCTCTTCGCCGGTCTAACCGTGGCGGGGCTGTACATGGTAAGGCGCCGGGTCGAGCCTGAAGCGGTCAAGGCCGACCATGATGTGGCCGGCTTCACCTTCGGAGTGATTGGCGCGTTTTACGGCGTGGTGCTGGCATTTGTGATCGTCGCGGTATGGCAGCGCTTCGAGCGCGCTAACGACCAGGTGCAGGCCGAGAGCCTCGCGGTTTCTAACCTCTACAATCTGGCGCAGGGGCTCGACGAGCCCACGCGCCGGGAGATGCGCACCGAGCTGCGCAGCTATACTTCCAACGTGCTGAGCACGGAATGGAAGGAAATGGCCGAGGGCAGGTTCTCGCCCGACCAGACACCGGTGCAGAGGATTTGGAATATTATTCTGCGGGCCAAGCCCGCCAGCGCTCAGGAACAGGTCTTTTTGGACAAGAGCATCGACCAGCTCACCCAGTTGAGCGATCTGCGCCGGCTGCGCTACGTTTACTACAGCGCCGATCTGCCCTCCGTCATCTGGATCGTAATCTACGTGGGATGCGTCTTCACTCTGGGCTTCAGCTATTTCTTCGTCACCCGCCGCTTCGGCCAGCAGGCGCTGATGTGCGGGACGTTCGCGGCGCTGATCGGGCTGACCATTCTGGCCATCAGCGAACTGGCCACTCCTTATCAAGGCGCGGTGGTGGTATCCAACCAGGCCTTCAAGGTCCTGGCGGGGTCAATGGGGTTGCCGGTGCCCGGCGGACTGCCCGCCAACGGGCACTTCTGAGGCTTTGGCCGGCCCGTCGGCTCCCTGCCGCAGCCAGGCCGTAACCGGCATCGCCTTGCCACCATCCAAGCTGGGCGGGCATTTACCAATTGGCAGCGCTGCGCGTATTGTTGATTGCGCTTAACACGGTCGCACGATGGACAAGCGGATCGATCGGGCCGGCTTTCGGCGCATGAGCCGCCGGGAATTACTCAAGATGACTCCGCTGCTGGCGCTGGGTGCCTTTGCGCTGCCGGCCTGGCGCGGTGCGCTGCTTGCCGCCGGTGACCGGTTCAACGGATGGGCCGAGTCGTTGTGGTATCGCACCAACCATCAGGTGCCGACTTTTCCCGATTCTGCGCTCGTACCGCTCAGCCGCTTTCCATACAACTACTTCGACGTGCTCGACCCCGAGATCGATCTGGACAGGTGGTGCCTTAAGGTTGGCGGCCTGGTCAGGAACCCGGGCGAGTACACGCTGGCGCAGATTCAAGCGCTGCCCCGGGTCCGCCAGAACACGCGCCACGTATGCGTGGAAGGATGGGACGTGATTGGCAACTTCGGCGGCGCCCGCATCGCCGACTTCCTGAGGCTGATCGGAGCGGATCCCGCCGCCCGTTTCATCTACGTGGAATGCGCCGACAACTACTACGAGTCGATAGACATGGCCTGCGCGATGCAGCCCAACTCGCTGCTTTGCTACGAAATGTATGGCCGGCCGCTGCTGCCCGGGCACGGTGCGCCGCTGCGCCTGCTGCTGCCCACCAAGATCGGCTACAAGTCCGCCAAGTACCTGACCAGCCTTGAAGTGACCAACGTGCTGCGCCGGCGCGGCTACTGGGAGGACCAGGGTTATCCCTGGTACTACAGCCTGTGAACGGCGATGCGGGACTGCGGCCGGAGGTCGTCCAGATCGAAAGCGACAGCGGCCGCGTCGAGCGTGCCGCCTACGAGCATCCGCTGGTGATACGCTGGTGCCACTGGATTTTGGGCGTCAGCATCCTGGTGCTGATCTTCAGCGGATGGCAGATTTTCTGGGCCTTTCCCAGCTTCGGGCCCAAGATTCCGCAGCACGACTTCATCCATCTGCCGCAGGCTCTGATGCTGGGCGGATGGCTGGCGGGCGGCCTGCAATGGCATTTCACCTTCATCTGGATCTTCATGATCACGGGCGCGGCGTACCTGGCCTACCAGCTTGCCAGCGGCCGTTACCGGATGCTGTTGTTCACTCCCGCGGACCTCCCCGGCGTCTGGCCGATGGTGCGTCACTACTTTTTGTTTGGTCCGAAGCCGCCCATCGCCCAGCCCTACAATGCGCTCCAGAAACTCGCCTATACGATGGCGATCGGACTCGGCATCCTAGCCGTGCTGACCGGGATGGCGCTGTACAATCCGGTCCAATTCTCGCTGCTGGCGGCGCTCATGGGCGGTTTTCACTGGGCGCGTGTGTGGCATTTTGCGGTGATGGCCGCGTTTGTCATGTTCATCGCAGGCCATGTGCTGATGGTCGCGCTGCACGGATGGAAGAACTTCGTGTCGATGCTGACCGGCTGGAAGCGCGGCTATGATTCCGCGGACCCGCAAATTGAATGAACGCGCGTGTACCGCGATTGCCGCGGCAGCGGTGCGCTGATCAAATAAAAGCTATGCGGCTGGCGCGTCGGCGACCGGCAGGGACGCCGGTCCTACTTTGAGATTTTTCTTGGCAAGGTCATGGCGGATTTTGCCGCCGCCTGACAGAGCGGCGGACGGCATGCTGCAGGTAAACCGAATTCCTGTAGTGGGACGCGCGCCCACTATCGCGGTGTCTGCCAACTAACGTATTGCAGGAAGAGAGCGGACCTGATTATCAGGGCGTTTTTTCCCGGATGAAGCCGCCGATGCGCTCCACCGCCTGTTTGGCCTCATCCAGCATTGGCACGAAAATCTGCCAGACGTGGATCATGTGCTCCCACGGCTCATAGCTGACCTCGACGCCGGCCTGGCGGGCGCGCTCGGCCAACCGCCTGGAGTCGTCGAACAGCACCTCGGCGGTGCCGACCTGGATCAGCATCGGGGGCAGGCCGCGCAAGTCCGCATAAAGCGGCGAGGCCAGCGGTGTTCTGGGATCCTTGCCCGCCAGATAAGCGTTGGCCATGTCGGCCAGGTTGCTGCTGGCGACCATCGGGTCGACGTCGGCGTTGGTCTTCATCGATTCGCCGCTCCCCTCCATATCAACCCACGGAGAGAGGCACGCGGCCGCCGCCGGCAGGGGAAGTTTGGCGTCGCGGATTGCGAGCAGAGCCGCGACGGCGAGGCCGCCGCCGGCTGAATCGCCCGCAATCGCGGCACGCGACGGCTGGGCGCCATTGTCCAGCATGAAGCGGTATGCGGCAAGGGAATCCTCGACCGCTGCCGGAAACGGATGTTCGGGGGCCAGGCGGTAATCGATAATCAGCACCCGGGCATGGGCGGCCCGCGAAATCCATCCCGCCAGGCATCGATGCGTCTTGATCGATCCGATCGTGTAGCCGCCGCCGTGCAGATAGAGCAGGTTGCGGCCCGCGTCGGCGCCCGGCGCCGTAATCCATTCGGCAGGCACGCCGTTGGCGCTGACCGCTTGCGCCTTGATATCGGCGTCGAGGCGGAATGCCGCCTTTTCCATCGCGCCGCGCCGGCGCTGGAAAGTGGCGGTCGGATCGGTGGGAACCGCTCTGAGCTTCTGTATCAGGGACTCCAGTTGCTGTAGTGACATCGCTGCCAATTCCTCCTGCCGGGGTCAGTTAGTAGCATCCAATGTCACTCTTGAACAACCGTTACGCGGCCGCGCGGGTCGGCGTGAATCGCACCGGCATGTGCTTGATGCCGGCTACGAAGTTGGAGTAAAGGCGCTGCACCTGCCCGTCCAGTTCAAGGTCGGGCATGCGCTTGAGCACCTCGTCGAACATCACCATCAGTTCCAGCCGCGCCAGATTGGCGCCCAGGCAGAAATGTTCGCCGTGGCCGAAGGCCAAATGCTCGTTGGGTGTACGCGCGATGTCGAATCGATCGGGATCGGGGAACTGCGCCGGGTCGCGATTGGCCGACGCGTTCCAGATCACCACGCGATCGCCCTCCTCGATCCGCTGACCGCGCATTTCGACGGCACGCGTCGCGGTGCGCATCATATGCGTAACCGGCGAGGTGTAGCGCAGGATTTCTTCGATCGCCGTGGGCAGCAGCGCGCGATCGCGCATCAGCCGCGCGCGCGCATCGGGATTGTCGATCAACGCCAGCATCCCGCCCGACGTGGCGTTGCGTGTGGTTTCCTGTCCGCCGATGATCAACAAAAAACAGTTGAAGAGGATTTCCAGGTCAGTCAGCTTTTCGCCTTCGATTTCACCGTGCACCAGGGCGCTGACCAGATCGGAGCCGGGATTTTTGCGCCGCTCCGAAATCGTATTGACGAAATAGTTGAAGCAGTTTAGCTGCGCCTGACGGCCGGTCGCATAAGCGTCGCCGTTGACCTGATACTCGGGGTCGTGCGTGCCGATCGACATGTTCGCCACTGTGAACATCATGTCCCAGTC
>Ga0070737_10004251_pt1 | contig 14541 bp, 14 predicted proteins | sample Coa_R1_10_FD_66438 | JGI IMG/M metagenome (GOLD analysis project Ga0070737, IMG submission 66438) | Surface soil microbial communities from Centralia Pennsylvania, which are recovering from an underground coalmine fire - Coalmine... | ecosystem: Environmental > Terrestrial > Soil > Unclassified...
GGTCACAATGCTGCGGACCGCGCAGTACGCGTGGCAGCAGCAGGCCCTGTCGGACAACGCCCGCGCCGTGTTCGACCTGGGCCGTCAGCTGCACGACCGGATCGCGGGGCTGGGCCGGGACGTGGACAAGCTCGGCCGCACCCTGAGCAAGACGGTGGCGGCCTACAACCAGACGGTCGGGGCACTGGAGAGCCGGGTCCTGGTCAGTGCCAGGCGGCTCGGCCAGCTTGGTGTGGTCGAGACCGAACTGCCGTCGCCGGCCCCGGTCGAGGAGGTGACGCGTGGCCTGTCCGCGCCGGAACTGACCCGGGCCGAAGAATCCGGCCGGGAAGCGGGTGGGACCGTCGCCGGCCCCGCCATCGCGGTGCCCGCCGCCCTGCCCGAGCCGGCGGCCGGGAGACTCGATCCGCCGCCCGCGCAGGCGCCGACGGTCGGGCCGGAGAAGGAAACGGAAGCGGAATCGCCCGATATCCGCGCCGGCGATGAGCTCATCGAGGCGTCACAATGGACCTGAGCCCGGCGGTGCCAGCGGCCCCCGGCAGGCGCCGCCACGACGGAGGGTGAAGCTCAGGCGTGCCTCAGTACAGCGGACAAGGACCGGCGCGACAGCGAAACGGCCGGGATTCGCGGCCCCATGACGACGGCAGCCTGCGGGGCGGCAACGCAGCGGACGACGGCCCGCGGGGCCGGGCCGTCAGACGTCAGCCGGCTCCGCCTCCGCAGACGCCGCCCAGGAACGCCGCGGGCAGGACGACCCGCCCGGCACCCGGATACGGCGGCCGGCCGGGCACGCAGGCCCCGTCGCGTCAGCCCCGGCCCCGCACGCCGGCGGCCCGCGCCGACCCCGGTCCCGGTCCCCGGGCGCCGCGTCCGGCGGCCAGGCCGCGCGGTTCCGGGCTCACCCTCCGGCTGACCGGGCGCGGCGCCGTGCTCAGCCTGTTCGGGCTGACGTTCATCGGCCTGCTGCTGGCGGACTGGATGGGCTGGGGAGTGCTCGGCGACGCGACGTTCGTGATCGCGTGCATCCTGATCGTCGCCTACGCCAAGCCGAGCGATCTGCTCACGGTCGTGGTCTGCCCGCCGCTCGTCTTCCTCGGCGCCTGCGTGTGCGCGAAGGTGATCACTTCGGCCGGCGGCACCTCGGCCGCCGAGGGCACGCTCGTCACGCTGGGAGACTCCGCACCGTGGCTGTTCGTCGGGACGATACTGACCATCCTCATCGCGCTGGGCCGCGGCCTGCTGGGCAACATCAGGGAACTGCGCCAGGGCCTGCGCGGCGACCCGGACGCGGCCCCCCGGGACGACGCCGCGGCCCCTCGCGGCGGCTTCGGCCCGGCCGGGCCGCGCCGCTGAGGCACCGGCACCCGGCCCGGCCATGACCGACCCGCACGGCCCAGCGCACAGCGAGCACCCGGACCACGAGCACAGCGAGCACCCGGACCACGAGCACAGCGAGCACCCGGACCACGAGCACGGGCCGGGTCATGGCGCCCACCCCGGCCGTGGCCCGGCCTGGTGGGGCCGGCTGCGGCACGAACTGGCCCATCTGGCCGTGCCGCACAGCCACGACGCGTCGGGCAAGGTCGACCGGGTCATGGAGGCGTCGGCGGCGGGCATGCGGACGCTGTGGATCTCGCTGGCCGTGCTGGGCGGGACCGCGGCACTCCAGGCTGTCGTGGTGGCGCTGTCCGGATCGGTGGCCCTGCTCGGCGACAGCATCCACAACGCCGCCGACGCGCTGACGGCGGTGCCGCTGGCGATCGCGTTCGTGGCGGGCCGCCGCCCCGCGGACCAGCGGTACACGTACGGGTTCGGCCGGGCCGAGGACCTGGCCGGGATCGTCATCGTGGCGCTGATCGCGCTGTCGTCGATCCTGGCCGCGGTGGAAGCGATCGGCCGGCTCGTCCACCCGGCCACGGTTTCCTATGTCCCGGCGGTCGCCGTGGCGGCGGTGATCGGCTTCGCGGGCAACGAGTGGGTGGCCCGCTACCGGATTCGCGTCGGCCGGTCGATCGGCTCGGCGGCGCTGTTGGCCGACGGCCTGCACGCCCGCACCGACGGGTTCACCTCACTGGCGGTGCTGCTGGGCGCGGCCGGGGCGGCCGCGGGCTGGCGCCTGGCCGATCCGATCGTCGGCATGGCGATCACGGTGGCCATCCTGCTCGTGCTCAGGGACGCGGCGCGGGAGGTGTTCGGCCGCCTGATGGACGCGGTCGACCCGGAACTGATCGGGACGGCCGGGGCCACGCTGCGCGGCGTGGCCGGCGTGCTCGACGTCGGCGCGCTGCGGATGCGCTGGATCGGCCATCACCTCAGGGCCGAGGTGACGATCGTGGTGGACGCGGACCTCAGCGTCCGGGCCGCACACGAGGTGGCGGTCCGGGCCGAACACACCCTGCTGCACGCGATCCCCCGTCTGTCCGCCGCACTCGTCCACGCGGATCCGGCACCGACCGCCGGCCATGACCCCCACGCCCTGCTGGCGCATCACGACCAGCGGCCGTAGGCGCCGGTCAGGTTCCCGGCGCGGTCGCGGAGCGGGATGGCCTGATCTCGCGGGGAAGGGCGAAGGCCATGCGCTCCTTGACGGCCTCTATCTCCTCCACGTCGCCGAAACCATGGTCGGCCAGCCAGGTCAGGACGCCGCTGACGAGTTCCTCCGGGACCGAGGCCCCGCTGGTCAGGCCGACCGTGGCCACGCCGTCCAGCCAGTGCTCGTCGATCTCGGACGCGTCGTCAACGAGGTAGGCGGCGGGCGCGCCGGAATCCTTGGCCACCTCGACCAGGCGGACCGAGTTCGAGGAATTCCGCGAGCCGACCACGATCACCACGTCGGAGGCGGCGGCGATCTGCTTCACGGCCGCCTGCCGGTTCTGGGTGGCGTAGCAGATGTCGTCGCTCGGCGGATCGATCAGCGTGGGGAACCGCTCCCGCAGGGCCGCCACGGTCTCGGTCGTCTCGTCCACGGACAGCGTGGTCTGGGAGAGCCAGACGACCTTGGCCGGGTCACGGACCTCGACGGAGCCGGCCCCCTCCGGGCCGTCCACGAGCCGGACCCGCGCGGGCGCCTCCCCGGTGGTGCCGACGACCTCCTCGTGGCCCTCGTGACCGATGAGAAGGATGTCGTAGTCCTGGGCCGCGAAGCGCCTGGCCTCGTTGTGCACCTTGGTGACGAGCGGGCACGTCGCGTCGATGGCCTGCAAGCCGCGTTTCTGAGCGTCCGCGCGCACCTCGGGAGCGATGCCGTGAGCCGAGAACACCACGACCGATCCCTCGGGTATGTCCTCGTTCTCATCCACGAAGATGGCGCCGCGGTCCTCCAGCGACCGGACCACGTGCAGGTTGTGCACGATCTGCTTGCGCACGTAGACGGGCCGGCCGTAGCGCTCCAGCGCCATCTCGACCGTCTGCACGGCCCGGTCGACGCCGGCGCAGTAACCGCGCGGCTTTGCCAGAAGGACGCGCCTGGTGGTCGCAGACATGTCTCCCATGTTAGGCGAGGGCTCACCGATTATGACCTGTGCCGCACGTCACCGGTCCAACGACCGCCCAATGCGAGGCCGGAGGACCTGCCCCGCCCGGCTGACAGGGCGTCTGCCTCAAGGTTTCCGTGCCCTGGCGGCACCCTTGCGACGTTGCTGACAGAGCGTCAAGATACCCCGCAGGGAACACGCAACGACGAAGAGCGACAATCAGCCGTCCTCGTGTGGCATTCTGCACGTGACCGTCCCCCCAAAGGGAGAGATTAGATATGCGCATCCCGCAGGTCAGCGAACGCGTCAAGGAAGCACCGGCCCATGCGCTGCGTGCCGTGTTCGCGGGCATCGGCCAGCTTCTGCTCGTCACCGACCGGCTGAAGAACCGGCCCAGTGAGGAGGACCAGGTTCCGCGCCCGCGCGAGCCGGAATCGGCCGGGTCGGCCGCGCCCGCGGAATCCGCCTCGACCGGGACGGCGGCCGCGAAGCCGGCGGACACGCCGGCCGCCACGGAGCCCGAGCCGAAGGCCACAGCCGGCGGCGAGCCGGAGGCCACGGCCAGCGGCACACCGAAGACCACGGCCCGTGACGTGCCGGAGCCCGCGGCGGCGGCCATGACGGACCCGGCCGTGAAGGCCCCGTCCGCGCCGCAGCCCCCGGCGGCCAAGGCCCCGTCCGCGCCGAAGCCTCCGGCCGCCGAGACGTCCGGCAACGTCCGGCTGCTGCCCGAGGCCGACGAGTCCGCCGACGGCGTGACGACCGCGAAGCCCGCGGCCGCGACGCCGGCCGCCAAGGCTCCCGCCGCCGGGACGCCCGCCGCCAAGACGCCCGCCGCCGGGACGCCGGCCACCGGATCCCCGGCCACGGCGGAGGCTCCGGACGCGGGTACTTCGGCCGCCGAGCCCGCCACCGGCAAGGCCCCCGCGAGGAAGGCACCCGCGGCCAAGACCAAGACCTCCAGGGCCGCCAAGACTCCCGCCGCCAAGACTGCCGCCGCCGACGCGGACGCCTCCGGGCTGCCGGGGGCCGAGGGTGCCGCCGTCCAGGCCGCGGCCGAGGCCGGAGCCCAGCCGCCGGACGCGGGCGCGCAGACGCCCATCGCCAACTACGAGCAGCTTTCGATCGCGTCGCTCCGGGCCCGGCTGCGCGGCCTCACGCTCGGGCAGGTGCGCGAGCTCATCGGGTACGAGCAGGCACACGCCGCCCGCGCCGACGTGATCGCCATGTACGAGCGGCGCGTCGCCAAGCTGGAAGCGGACGGCTGACCCCGCGGCGCCATGCCCCTGGAAACCTCACCCGAGTCACCCGTCCCGGTCCGCACCGTCCTTCAGCTCGTCGGCGGCTGGATCGCCCGGCTCGGCCGGGTGTGGGTGGACGGGCAGATCGCCGAGTGCGCCCGGCGCGGCGGGACGGTGTTCCTGACCCTGCGTGATCCCGCCGCGGCGGTGTCGGTCCGGGTGGTGTGCACGCGTGCGGTGTTCGAGGCCACCGATCCGCCGCCCGGCGAGGGAGCCAGGGTGGTCGTGCACGCCAAGCCCGACTTCAACGCCGCACGCGGGTCGTTCGCGCTGACGGCGGTGGAGATCCGGCGGGTCGGCATCGGCGAGCTGCTGGCCCGGCTCGAACAGTTGCGGCGCACGCTGGGCGCGGAAGGCCTGTTCGCCGCGGAGCGCAAGCGCGGCCTGCCGTTCCTGCCCCGGGCCATCGGCCTGATCTGCGGCCGGGAGTCGGCGGCCCAGCGTGACGTGCAACAGGTCGCGCTCCGGCGCTGGCCCGCGGTCCGCTTCCGCGTCGAGCAGACCGCGGTCCAGGGCGTCTACGCCGTCGACGAGATCATCGAGGCGCTGGGCCGGCTCGACGGGGCGCCCGGCATCGACGTGATCATCATCGCCCGCGGCGGCGGCTCGCTGGAGGACCTGCTGCCGTTCTCGGACGAGCGGCTCGTCCGGGCGGTGGCCGCCTGCCGGACACCGGTCGTCAGCGCCATCGGGCACGAGCAGGACACTCCCCTGCTCGACTATGTGGCCGACCTCCGGGCGGCCACCCCGACCGACGCGGCCAAGCGCGTGGTGCCCGACGTGACCGAGCAACTAACGCTGATCAGGGATCTGCGGGACCGGGCCCGCCGCTGCGTGCGGGGCCGGATCGACCGCGAGACGGCGTGGCTGGACGCGATGACCTCCCGGCCCGCGCTGGCCGACCCGGTCCGCGAGATCGAGCGGCACCAGGAGCAGGTGACCGCGCTGGCCGAGCGGGGGCGCCGGTGCCTCGATTCCGCGCTCACCCGGGCCGGCGACGACCTCACCCACACCCGCGCCCGGCTCCGTGCGCTCTCGCCCGAATCGACCCTGCGCCGGGGCTTCGCGATCGTCCAGCGGGCCGGCGACGGCGTGGTGCGCGCCGCCGCCGACGTGGCCGAGGGCGACAAACTGACGGTCCGGTTCGCCGACGACCAGCTCGACGTGACGGCGGGGAAACCGCCCGCATAGGCACGGCCGGAGGCCGGACGGCGTGGCCGGCCCGGGACGCGGCCGGACACGGATAGGTTGGGGACGTGGCAAAGGGCGACGGCGCGAAGGCCGGCCGGACCGGCGAGAGCGGCGAGACCGGCGAGCAGGCCGAGGCGCTCTCCTACGAGCAGGCCCGCGACGAGCTGGCCTCCGTGGTCAAGCGGCTCGAGGCCGGCGGCCTGACGCTCGAACAGTCGCTGGAACTGTGGGAGCGCGGCGAGCGGCTGGCCGCCGTGTGCGGCGGCCTGCTTGACGGCGCCCGCGCCCGGCTGACCGCGGTCATGGCGGAACGTTCCGGCGACACCGGGGACGGGCGCGAATCCGGTGAGCCGGAGGCCCCGTTCTAGCCCGCCCCAGCCAGCCGGGCGGTCCGCGCACAGCCGACGGCCGCCCCGGCGGAAGCGACACGCACGGCCGACGGCCGCCCCGGCCCGCCCCGGCCCGCACCGGCGGCCGCGGCGTGCCTACGGCAGCGGCGGGGGCGGGTCGGATCGCAGCCGGCTGTAGAGGCGGCCGTCTCGCCACTCGCCGTCCCGGAACTCCGCGGCGCGGATGACGCCCTCCAACCGGAACCCGGCCTTCTCCAGCGAGCGCTGCTCGGCGATGTTCTCGTCGTGCGTGGCGGCTTCGATGCGTTGCGCCGGGGTGTGCCGGAACAGGTAGTCGCACAGGAGCGCCTGGGCGCGCCAGCCGAGCCCGCGGCCCCGCCGTTCCGGGAGCAGGGCGATGCCGATCTCCCAGTGACCCACGTTGGCGTAGGTCCGGGCCCGCCAGTTCACGAACCCCGCGGCCGCGTTGGACGTGCCGTCGTCGACCATCAGGTAGCCGTTGTCGCTGCCCAGATAGCCGTCCTCGGCGAAACGGCGTGCGGGCGCCGCGGGGTCCCGGTACCCGCGCCAATCGAGGCCGATGAGACCTGGCTCAACCAGGAAGCGCCGGAGGAGTGGCAGATCCTTCTCGATGACGGGGCGCAGCAGCGAGGAATAGGCGTAGTCGGGCATGCCCCCGAGTATCCGCCCGCGGATCGCCTCGGGAGGCTGGTGCCCCCTTGGGAGAATATTTAATTAAATATGTAAAATGACGGCGCTCGGGGGTATGGACGGTCAGCGGACCTGCGGCCGGAGGGCGGCGGCCAGGGTGCGGAGCTCGGCCCAGGTGGCGGTGCCGGTCACGACGAGGGTGGGGCCGCCCGGCACGGTGCGGTACAGGGAGCGCTGGCCGCGCGCCGGGGTGGCGGACGCGTGCCAGGTCCGGCCGGCGAGGCGCAGCACGGGCAGCGGGCTGCCGCTGTTGGTCATGCGGCGGACGAACGCGGCCGCGGCGGCGTCGGTCTCCTCCAGCGAGGCGAGGCCGCCGGACGGGGCCGTGTAGCCCAGGTGCCAGGTGACCGTGCCGGGTCCGTTGGCCCCGCCGACGGCCAGGGACGAGCTGACCGGGGTCCAGGTCCGCGGCAGGCCGGCCGGGGCGACCGCGGTGTAGCGGGCGGTGCTGGTCAGCCGGGCCAGGTCGTGCCGGTAGCCGACGGCCACCGGCGCGGTGGCGTGCTGCATCGGCACGGCCACGATGATGGCGGCGCACAGCACCAGGCAGGTCAGCACCCAGCGGCCGCCCCGCAGCAGCGGGCGCAGCCCGGCCGGCGCCGTCCAGCTCACCATCGGCTCAGCACCATCGGCTCAGCACCGGCGGCTCAGCACCGGCTGGCGATGTCGATGCGGGAGATGACGTCGAGCACGCCGTCGGCGAGCCTGCGCGCGGCGGTCTCGTCCTCACCCAGCGAGACCTCGGCCACGGCCAGCATCATCGCGCCGGTCAGGACGACCGCCGCGGCCTCGTCCACCGGTTCGGCGTTCCGCGCGAAGAACTCGACGTTCCGGTCGGCCCATTCGCGCTGCCGCTGGCGCATGACCAGGTCGAAGCCGGGCGGGCCGTCGCCCCGCACGAACAGCGCGGCCAGGTCCCGCTCGCTGAGGCAGCCGTCCAGATAGGCGCCGGCGCCCGCGAGGAACAGTTGCTTGGGGTCGCCGACGCCCCGCTCGCGGGCCGCCCGGACGGCGGCGCGGGTCCGTTCGGTCAGGCCCGCGTGGAATTCCTCGAACAGCGTCAGGTACAGATCGGCCTTGCCGGTGAAGTGATGGTAGAGGCTGCCCACGCTGGCGCCGGCCGCCGCGACGATGCCGGTGACGCCGGCCTGCGCGTAGCCCGCCGACGTGAAGATCTCCCGGGCCGCGGTCAGGAGGGCGGCCCGGGTGGCCGCGGCCCGTTCGGCGCCGCGAGACTGCCCCTCGGCCGAGGACCGCGGGTGCGGCGCGGACGGCGCCCGCTGCTGCTGCGGCGCGGACGGCGCCCGCCGCTGGTGCGGAGCGGACGGCGCCCGCTCCGGGTCCGGAAGCCGGGAATCCCGTGCCGCATCGCGCGAGGCCCCCAGCGCGCGTTCTGCTTGGTCTGCCGACATTCCGACTATCTCCGACCTCTGGTCCCGCCGATCCCAGGTGACCAGGCTACGCCGGCTGGGTAGCAGCCTTGCATGCCCCGACCGCCCCATCACCGGGCGGCCGGGATACTGACAGAAGGAAAGCAGCACCACGACCAGGAGGGACCGCCGGGATGCCAACCGACGACGCCATGAGCAGGAACAGCCAGCCGGGCCAGGCCACTCCCCCCGGGGCGGTGCCGGAGCCGGGTAAGCACGCGCCCGACCGGAACCTCGCGCTGGAGCTGGCCAGGGTCACCGAGGCGGCCTCGATGGCGGCGGCCCGCTGGGTGGGCCGCGGGGACAAGAACGGAGCCGACGGCGCCGCGGTCAACGCCATGCGGCAGATGATCAATTCGGTGTCGATGAAGGGTGTCGTCGTCATCGGCGAGGGCGAGAAGGACAAGGCACCCATGCTGTTCAACGGCGAGGAGGTCGGCGACGGCACCGGCCCGGCCTGCGACGTGGCCGTGGACCCGATCGACGGGACCCGGCTGTGCGCCAACGGCATGCCGAACGCCGTGTCGGTGCTCGCCGTGGCCGCACGCGGCTCGATGTACGACCCGTCGGCCGTCTTCTACATGACCAAGCTGGTCACCGGCCCGGAAGCCACGGGCATGGTGGACATCGACGCCCCGGTCGCGGCCAACATCGCCGCGGTGGCCCGGGCCAAGGCCTGCTCGCCGCATGACGTGACCGTGGTCATCCTGGACCGGCCCCGGCACAAGGAACTCATCTCCGAGGTCCGGGCGGCCGGGGCCCGGATCAAGCTGATCACCGACGGGGACGTGGCCGGGGCGATCATGGCCGCGCGCGAGGGCACCGGGATCGACCTGATGCTGGGGATCGGCGGCACGCCCGAGGGCATCATCGCCGCGTGCGCGCTCAAGTGCCTGGGCGGCACGATCCAGGGCAAGCTGGCGCCCCGGGACGACGCCGAGCGCCGCAAGGCTCTCGACGCCGGGCACGACCTGGACCGGGTGCTCACCACCGACGAGCTGGTCTCCTCCGACGACGTGTTCTTCGCGGCGACCGGCATCACCGACGGGGAGCTGATCGACGGCGTGCGCTACCGCCGCGGTGACGCCACCACCCACTCGCTGGTCATGCGGGCCCGGTCCGGCACGATCCGCAGCATCAAGAGCGCACACCAGCTCTGGAAGCTGCGTGCGTACAGCTCGATCGACTTCGACTGAGCCCGTTACGGAGCCGGGGAAGGACTGTACGAGCCGGCGTCCGCCGTGCTACCCGTGGTGCATGACTGACGCACCGGGTCCCCAAGCGGGTCGCGCCCGCCTGCACGTCGCCGACACCGTGCTGGAGCGGGCCAGGGCCGAGCGGGTGTCGCTGGTCCGGTTCCTCTACGCCGACCACGGCGGGATCATCCGCGGAAAGGCGACGCACGTCTCCGGCCTGGAGGCCCGCATGTCCAGCGGCATCGGGCACACGGTGGCCATGATGGCCATGTCCATGCTCGACCACCTCCAGCCGGTCGAGGGCATGGGACCGGTCGGCGAGGTGCGGATCGTGCCCGATCCGCGGACGTTCGTGCTGCTGCCGTACGCGCCGGGCGCCGCCGCGATGGTCGCGGACCTGGTGCGGCCGGACGGGGAGCCGTGGGGGGCGTGCGCGCGCACGTTCCTCAGGCAGGCCGTGGCCGAACTCGCGGCGGAGGGATACGCGATGAGCGCGGCGTTCGAGCCGGAGTTCACGCTCGGCCGGCGCGAGCCGGACCCGGCCGGGGGCCCGGACCGGCTGGTGCCCGCCGACGACAGCCTGTGCTACTCCTCGACCGGCTTCCACCTGGCCCACGACTACGTCATGGACGTGGTCGCGGCCCTGGAGGCCCAGGGCCTGAACGTCGAGCACTACTACCCCGAACTGGGCGCGGGCCAGCAGGAGATATCGATACGCCACGCCCCGGCGCTGCGCGCGGCCGACAACCACGTGCTGTACCGGGAGACCGTACGCGGGGTGGCGTTCCGGCGCGGCATGTGGGCCAGCCTGGCGCCCAAGCCCGTGCCCGGCCAGGCGGGCAACGGCACGCACCTGCACGGGTCGCTGTTCGAACTCGGCCCGGACGGCGGGCCCGGCACGCGGAACGTGTTCGCCGACCCCAGCGACCGCTACGGCCTGTCCGAGACCGGATACCAGTTCATCGGCGGCCTGCTCGCGCACCTGCCCGCCCTCACCGCGCTGACGTGCGGCAGCACCAACAGCTACCGGCGCCTGGCCCCGCAGATGTGGAGCAGCGCCTACACCGCCTACGGGATGGACAACCGGGAAGCCGCGGTGCGGATCTGCTCGGTGCTGCGCGGCGACCCGGACAGCTCGGTCAACCTGGAGCTCAAGCCGTCCGACTCCAGCGCCAACCCCTACCTCGCGCTGGGCGCGTTCATCCACGCCGGGCTGGACGGGATCCGCGGCAAGCTGGATCCCGGCGAGGCCGTGAACGTGGACCCGTCAACCCTTTCAGACGCGGAACGAAACCGGGCCGGCGTCCGTCGCCTCCCGGATTCCCTGAACGCGGCGCTCGACGCCCTCGCCGCGGACGACCTCCTGATGGAGGCGCTCGGGCCGCTCCGGCGCACCGCGTACCTCGCGGTCAAGCGGTCCGAGGCGGACGACTTCGCCGCACACGACGCCGCCTACGAGTGCTTCCACCACTTCACCAAGATCTGATGACCTTGCCCCGCTGACCTTCCCCCGCTGACCGGGCACTCTGCCCGGCCCAGCCCAGGCCAGGTGCGCGGCGAACGCCAGGCCAGATGCGCGGCGAACGCCAGGCCAGATGCGCGGCGAACGCCAGGCCGGCCGGTTTGTGTGCGAGTTCTGCTGCTTCAGCAGCAGAACTCGCACACAAAGGCGGTACAGGTGCGCCCCGGGGAGCCGCGGATTGACGGGCCGGGCTAGGTGGCCTGCTGGGGGTTGGGCCCGGCGTCGCTGCCGACCGCGCCCACGGCTTTGCGCACCATCGACAGCGGGCTGGCGATGTCCTCCAGCGATTTGCCCTCGGCCGCCACGCCGAGGAAGACCTCGGCCAGGCCACCGAGGATCATGGCCCCGGCGCCGATCAGGTAGCCGACGAACAGGCTGTTCGGGTCCTTGCCGGTGCCGATCAGGTGGCCGTAAAGGTGGGTGCCGATCAGGCCGAAGACCTGCGCGATGGCGAAGAACACGGCGATCGCCTTGGCCCGCACCTCAAGCGGGAAGACCTCGCTGGCCGTGAGGTACCCGGCGCTGGCACCAGCCGAGGCGAAGAAGAAGATCACCGCCCACGCGATCGTCTGGGTGGTGGCGTTCAGCACGCCCTGCTTGAACAGGATCGCGGTGATGATCAGCAGCGCCCCGGACAGGATGTAGGTGCCCGCGATCATCTTCTTCCGGCCGAGCGTGTCGAACAGCCGCCCGATCGTGAGCGGCCCGAGCAGGTTCCCCGCCGCGAAGGCGAAGAAGTAGTAGGGCACGCTGCTGGCCGGGACGCTGAAGAAGAACTTCAGCACCAGGCCGTAGGTGAAGAAGATCGCGTTGTAGAGGAACGACTGCGTGATCATCAGGGCCGCCACCAGCGTGGAACGCCCGGGATAGTGCTGGAACAGGGACCGGGCCAGCGCCAGGTAACCGATCTGCGTCGCGGGCCTGATCTCGATGGCCTGGCTTTCGTCCACCGGGGGGATGGAGCCCTTGCTCGCCTCGACCTCTCGCTCGATCCCCGCGATGCTGGCCTCGGCCGCCTCCTCCCGGCCGTGCATGATCTGCCAGCGCGGGCTCTCCGGCAGGTTCCGCCGCACGTAGATGATGATCAGGCTGAGCACCGGGCCGACCAGGAAGGCCAACCGCCAGCCCAGGTTGGCCGACAGGTGGTTGAGCAGGAACAGCGTGGCGACCGTGCCGATGAGCGCGCCGCCCCAGTAGGTGCCGTTGACGGCGATGTCGACCCGGCCCCGGTATCTGGCCGGGATCATCTCGTCGATGGCGGAGTTGATCGCCGCGTACTCGCCGCCGATGCCCATGCCGGCGATGATGCGGGTGGCGTACAAAAAGACGACCCAGCCGCCGCCGGCCACGGTGGCCGCGGTCAGGCCGCTGCCGATCAGGTAGACCCCGAGCGTGATCATGAACAGGTTCCGCCGGCCCAGCTTGTCCGACAGCCGGCCGAAGAACAGCGCCCCGATGACCTCCCCGACCAGGTACCACGTGGCGATGTCGGCGGACTGCCCGGCCGTCAGGTTGAGCGTGTTCTTGTCGGTCAGGTCGGCGACGACGTTGGCGGCGATCGTGATCTCCAGGCCATCCAGGACCCAGGCCACCCCGAGCGCCATCACCATCCTGGTGTGGAACTTCGACCAGGGCAGCCGATCGATCCTGGCCGGTATGGCACTGCGGAGAGCGGGGCTATCCGCAGTGCCGGACGCTGACGCCATCGTCATACCTCCATGTGGGCGTTTTCTCCGCGACTTCCTACCCTCGCTAAAGCGGGCCAACACAGCGGATTGTCACGACTGGGCCACTTCGGCCCGATCGCGTCCCGACCGCCTGCGCCTCCCCGGGATATAGTTAGCTCTGTGAAAGACATAGATGCGGGCCACGGCGGGCCCGGCGCGGCAGGCGCAGCGACCGGTACGGTGACGGATCCGCCGGTCCCACCGGCGTTCGCGGCCGAACTGCTGGCCGCGATCGGCGGGGTCCGCCGGACCACGCGGCGCGCGGCCCGGCACGCGTCGGTGACCGAACCGCTGCCCCCGGCCCGGTCCGAACTGCTCCGCCTGGCGGCGCGGAATCCCGGCATCACCGTGGCCGAGGCAGCTCGTGAGATGCGGCTGGCCCCGAACACGGTCAGCACGATGGTCGGGAAGCTCGCCGACCAGGGGCTGCTCAGCCGGGGCCGGTCCAGCGCCGACGGCCGCACGGTCCGGCTGACCGCGACCAGACGAGCCGAGCAGCGCCTGGCGCAGTGGCGTGACCTGCGCGCCGAACTGGTGACCCGGGCCCTGTCCCAGTTGCCGGCCGCGGATCGCGGCACGCTGGCCGGCGCCATCCCGGCGCTGGTGCGACTGGCCGAGCAGATGGAGGCCGCATGAGTGTCCGCCCGGCTCTTCAGCCGAAGAGGCCAACGGCCCGAAGGAGGAAACGGTGACGGTTCTGGCACCCGGGGACGAGGCCGCGGCGCCGCCCGGCAGCATGCCCGCGGTGGCGTGCGAGGACATCACGTACACGTTCGGCACCCACACCGCGGTCGACCACCTGAACCTGCGGATCGATCAGGGGGAGACGTTCGGGCTGCTGGGGCCGAACGGGGCCGGCAAGACGACCACGATCCGGATGCTCGTCACGCTGCTCAAGCCGGTCTCGGGCCGGGTCCTGGTGTTCGGGGTGGACACCCGGTCACAGCCCATGCTGGTGCGCCGCACGATCGGCTACGTCCCGCAGTTGCTGTCCGCGGACGGGACGCTGACCGGCCGGGAAAACGTCCTGCTGTTCGCGCGGCTGTTCGACGTGCCCCGTAAGCAGCGGGCCGGGCGGGCGGACGCCGCGCTGGCGGCCATGGGCCTGGAGGAGGCGGCGAACCGGCAGGCGTCGACCTATTCCGGTGGCATGATCCGCCGCCTCGAACTGGCCCAGGCGCTGGTCAACGCGCCCCGGCTGCTGGTGCTGGACGAGCCGACCGTCGGGCTCGACCCGATCGCCCGCACCGACGTGTGGGACTACATCACCATGCTGCGGGACGAGCACCAGATGACGGTGCTGATGACCACCCACTACATGGACGAGGCCGACATGTACTGCGACCGGCTGGCGCTCATGCACCGCGGCCGCATCCGCGCGACCGGCTCGCCGGCCGAACTGAAGGCGACGCTGGGCGAGGACGCGACCCTGGACGAGGTGTTCCGCCACTACACGGGCGGGACGCTGGACGACAACCCGGAGAAGGGAGGCATCCGTGGCGTCCGTCGCTCCCGGAGCACCGCCCGTCGTCTCGGCTGACGGCCCGCTGGCCGTGGCCCAGCGGCTGTTCAGCCGGATCGTGACCCTGTGCTGGGTCGAGATCTGCAAGATCAGGCACGACCGGTCCGAGCTGTACACC
>Ga0070737_10004252_pt1 | contig 14541 bp, 10 predicted proteins | sample Coa_R1_10_FD_66438 | JGI IMG/M metagenome (GOLD analysis project Ga0070737, IMG submission 66438) | Surface soil microbial communities from Centralia Pennsylvania, which are recovering from an underground coalmine fire - Coalmine... | ecosystem: Environmental > Terrestrial > Soil > Unclassified...
GCGATCAACCTGGCGAGGTACTCGCCCGTAGGCTCAGTTGGAGCCTTCGTGAAGCGCAGAGCCGCGGTAAGACCCGGGCTTCTCGGGCACGCGGCGGGGAAGCGCGAAGCCCGCGAGGGCAACCCCGTGAGGGGTGCCGTATGAGACTATCGCTTACTCAGCGGCAACGGCGTTCGCGCCGGGAGAGGTCGCCGAGGCGGTGGCGGACGGGGTCGGCGTCGGTGGCGGCGGGGTCGAGGTCGGAGGCGGCGGCGTCGGCGTCGAGGTCGGAGGCGGCGGGGTCGAGGTCGGAGGCGGCGGCGTCGGGGGCGGCGGCGGCGTCGAGGTCGGCGGCGGCGTCGACGAGGAGGGGGCTGGAGCCGGAGCCGGAGCCGGGGCCGCGGAGGCGCTGTGGTGGGCCGTGCTCGTCTTGGTGGACCTGGGCTGGTGGGCCGGCGTGGGTGGTGGGGCCCCCTGGACCGCCGGCGGGGGCGGCAGTGAGGACGTTCTCGAGATACCGGCCTTCGGGGTCGGTGGCGGGATGGGCGAGGACGGCAGGGCGAGGACGTTGAGCCGGGCGTCGCCCTGACAGGCGCCCCTCCAGCACAGCGCTAGGTGGTGCTGGCCGGGAGGCGTCCAGCGGGGGATGGTCACACGCACACGGACCTCTCCTTGGGCGTTGGCCCGAAAGCTGCCGAGGGTCACCGGCTGGCTGTGCAACACCACCGTCCCGCTCTGCTCGGCCGGGAGGTTGACGGCGCTGACCACGACCACCTGGCCGGGGGCGACCGTCGAGCTGGAGAGCCCCACCGCCACCACGTCCGGGCCGCTCCAGACCGCCCGGCCCAGGACGATCGCCGCCGCCACCCCCACGGCGCCGGCCCCGTAGACCAGGCCCTGGCGCCGCCAGCCGGTTGGTCCGGGCCCGGCCTCCCCCGGGGGGGTGATCACGAGCGGGGGGATGTCTTGCGCGATCGCCGCACGGAGCGCGCCGACCATGGCCCCGCAGCTCTCCCAGCGGGCCTCCGGCTCTCGCTCGAGGCCCCTGGCCAGGGCCTCGCCCACGCGCCCCTCTGGCTCGACGCCGAGGGCCGGGGGAAGGCCGTCGGGCTGAGCGGCGGCCTGACCGGGCCCGACCGGTGGGGGCGGGCCGCCGGCGAGCAGCCGGTGGGCCAGAACGGCGAACGCGTACCGGTCGCTGGCGGCGGTCGGCGCCGCCCCGGCGAGGAGCTCGGGAGCCGCGTCGGCGACGGCGTCACCGGCGCCCTCGGCCATCGCCCACAGGGGCCAGAGGCCGAAGTCGGTGACCGTCGGTCGGTCGCGGTCGTCGAGCAAGACTTGGTGGGCGGCCAGACCGCCGTGGACCAGACCGAGGTGGTGCAGGTGGTCGAGGGCCGCGGCCACCGCGCTCAGGATCGGGAGGGCGACGGCGGTCGGCGGCGGCCCGACGGGGAAGCGGAGGTCGAGCGGGACGCCCCCCGCCGCCTCGACCACCAGGTAGGGCACGTCCTCGTGGACCCCGTACTCGAGGACCTGCGCCAGGTTGGGGTGGGTGACCTCGGCGAGACGGCTGGCGAGGGCGAGGAAGCGCTCCGGGGCACCCGCCGCCCGCAGCCGGTGCAGGAGCTTGACCACGACCGGCCCTTGCTCGGGATGGGAGGCGCGGTAGGCCGTGCCCAGCCTTCCCTCACCGAGGGGCTCGTCGATCCGGAGAGATCCTAGCCTGTCGCCGACTCCTAGCGCCATGCTCGTGGTCTCTCCTAGATACGACATGGGACCCGCCCGAGGGCGATCGGCAATACCGTCTCTCGGTAAACTTAACGCCCCAAACGGCGACGAAGGAGACGGGTAGACCCGCCGCCAGCCGTCGAGGGCAACCGGCGCAGGTCGGGACGGGTGAGCGTCGGCGGGCCGAGGTCACTCCGAGCTGGGCCGCCGTCAGGGGCTCGATGCCTGCCGCGGCGGTGGTGTCCCCGTGGTCCCAGAAGGTGGGTGGCGACGTGCCCTGACCGCTCGTCCCCCAGTCGACCCTGCGAGGACGACGCATATGCAGACCAAGAGGACGTTCGAGGAGGTCACCGCGAAGCCCGACCTGCCGGCGATGGAGCGGCAGATCGTCGAGCTGTGGGAGCGGGAGGGCACGTTCGAGGAGAGCCTGGCCCGGCGTCGCGGCGGCCCACGGTTCGTCTTCTACGAGGGGCCCCCGACGGCCAACGGGATGCCCGGCACCCACCACGTCGAGGCGAGGGCCTTCAAGGACCTCTTCCCTCGCTACCGGACGATGAAGGGTGACTTCGTCGAGCGCAAGGCTGGCTGGGACACCCACGGGCTCCCGGTCGAGCTGGAGGTGGAGAAGCAGCTCGGCATCTCCGGCAAGCAGCAGATCGAGGAGTTCGGCATCGAGCGCTTCAACGAGCTCTGCCGGCAGAGCGTCTATCGCTACGTCGACGCCTGGACCCGCTTCTCGCGTCGGATGGCCTTCTGGCAGGACTACGAGCACGCCTACTGGACCCTGACCTCCGACTACATCCAGTCGGTCTGGTGGGCGCTCAAGACGATGTGGGATCGCGGGCTCATCTACCAGGACTTCCGGGTCGCCCCCTACTGCCCGCGCTGCATGACCCCGCTGTCGAGCCATGAGCTGGCCCAGGGGTGGCAGGACGACACCCCGGATCCCAGCGTCTTCGTGCGCTTCCGGCTCCGCGACGATCCTGGCACCAGCTTCCTCGCCTGGACGACGACGCCCTGGACCTTGCCCGGCAACGTGGCCCTGGCGGTGGGCGAGGACCTCGACTACGTCCGGGTCCGCCAGCAGGGCGAGGAGCTGATCCTCGCCGAGGCTCGGCTGGAGGTCCTGGAGGGACCGTACGAGGTGGTCGAGCGCATGAAGGGCGCCGACCTGGTCGGCTGGTCCTACGAGCCGGTCTTCCCCTACCTCAGGGAGTGGATGGGGGACGACCAGCGGGCTTGGCACGTGGTGGCCGCCGACTTCGTGTCGGTCGAGGAGGGCACCGGCATCGTCCACACCGCCGCCGCCTACGGCGCCGACGACCTCCGGCTCTGCCGCGAGCAAGGCATCCCCTTCCGGCACACAGTCGACCTGCAGGGCCGGTTCGTGCCCGAGGTGGGGAAGTTCGCGGGGATGTTCGTCAAGGAGGCGGACGCCCACATCGTGGACGACCTCCGGGGGCGCGGGTTGCTCTACCGCTCCGGCCAGATCCGGCACACGTACCCCTTCTGCTGGCGCTGCCGGACCCCGCTCCTCTACTACGCGCTGGACTCCTGGTACGTTCGCACCACGGCGGTCAAGGAGGAGCTCTTGGCCAACAACCTGGCGACCAACTGGGTCCCAGCCCATGTGCGGACGGGCCGGATGGGGGACTGGCTGGAGAACAACGTCGACTGGGCCATCTCCCGCACCCGCTACTGGGGGACGCCGCTCCCCTTCTGGATCTGCGATGCCTGTGGCGCCCGACGCTGCGTGGGCTCGGCCGAGGAGCTCGGGCTGCCTCCGGATGCCGACCTGCACCGTCCCTCCATCGACCGGGTGAAGCTCCCCTGCCCGAGCTGTGGAGGGCAGATGAGCCGGGTGCCGGAGGTCCTGGACGTCTGGTTCGACTCCGGCTCCATGCCCTTCGCCCAGCGTGGGTACCCCCACCGGGGACGGGAGGAGTTCGAGTCCTCGTTCCCCGCCGACTTCATCTGCGAGGCGATGGACCAGACCCGGGGCTGGTTCTACTCCTTGCTGGCCATCTCCACCATCCTCTTCGGCCGCAACGCCTACCGGAACGTGATCTGCCTCGGCCTCCTGCTCGACGCCCAGGGCCGCAAGCAGAGCAAGTCCCGGGGCAACGTGCTCGATCCCGACTACCTGTTCGAGACCTACGGGGCGGACGCCGTGCGCTGGTTCTTCTACACCTCGACCGGGGTCGGGGAGAACTACCGTGCCGGTGAGGGGGCGTTCAAGGAGATCGTCCGCCGCTTCCTGTTGACGCTCTGGAACGTCTACCACTTCTTCGTCACCTACGCCAACGTGGACGGCTTCGAACCCGGGCGGGAGGCGCCGGTGCCGCTGGAGCGACGCCCGGTGCTGGATCGCTGGCTGCTCTCGCGGCTGAGCCACCTGGTCGAGACCGTGGACCGGGCCTTGGAGCGCTACGACGTCACCGGGGCCGCCCGGCCGATCGAGGCCTTCGTGGACGACCTCTCGAACTGGTACGTGCGGCGCTCCCGCCGGCGGTTCTGGAAGTCGGGATCGGACCTCGACAAGCTGGCCGCGCACCAGACCCTCTACCAGGCGCTGGTGACGCTGGCCCGGCTGCTCGCACCCTTCACGCCCTTCATCGCCGAGGCCATCCACCGCAACCTCTGTCAGGATGAGAGCGTGCACCTGGCTGCCTGGCCGACGGCGGATCCCACGGCCCGGGACGTGGATCTGGAGCAGGAGATGGCGGAGGCGCGCGAGGCGGTCCAGGCCGGCCTGGCGGCGCGCGACGCCGCTCGCATCCGGGTCCGCCAGCCTCTCCCCTCGCTCACCGTGCCCCGCGCCTTCCGCCCCGAGGTGGCGGCCATCGTGTGCGAGGAGCTCAACGTCAAGGAGCTACGGGTGGGCCCCGCCCTCTCCCTCGACACCACGGTCACGGAGGAGCTGCGGCTGGAGGGCCTGGCCAGGGAGGCGGTCCGGCACGTCCAGGACCTTCGCAAGCGAACCGGCCTCGCGATCGAGGATCGCATCCACCTCTACTATCAGGCGCGTGGCGCGTGGGCGGAGGCGTTGGAGCGCTTCGGGCGCTACGTGGCGGCGGAGACCCTGGCCGTGACCATGCGCCCCGAGCGGCCGGACGGGATGGGCGGGGTGGAGGTGGACGGGGACCTGTGGATCGGGCTCGAGCGTTCGTCGTGAGCCCGGGCCAGGTGTGCTTCGCCCTGGTCGCGGTTGGGGTCGTGATCCTCGACCGGGTGACGAAGATCCTGGTCCAGGCCTTGGTGGCGCCGGGGCGGGAGGTCCAGGTCCTCCCCCACCTCTGGATCGCCAACACCCACAACTCGGGGGCGGCGTTCGGCATCGCTCCTCAGGCGACCCTGCTCTTCTTGATCGCCTCGGTGCTGGTGAGCGCGGGCCTGCTCCTGTACGCGGTCCGCACCCCGATGAGCGCCTGGACCGGAACGGTGCTGGGGCTGATCATGGGGGGGACGGTGGGGAACGGCTATGACCGTATGGTGCACGGCACCGTGACCGACTTCATCGCCCTCCACTTCTGGCCGGTGTTCAACGTCGCCGACTCCGCGATCACCGTCGGGGTGGCGCTGATCCTGGTCGGGTACCTGCGACGGGCGAGACACGGCGATTGAGGGTCAAGGGGACGGCCGGCCGGCTCGACCGGGTCCTGGCCGAGCTGGACCCGACGCTGAGCCGCTCGGCCGCGGCACGGCTGGCACGTCAGGGCCTCGTCTGGTGCGGTGGACGTCCCCTTCGCCCCGCCGACCCCGTCCGTGAGGGGGATCTCATCGAGTACCAGGCGCCCCGTCCTCAGGCCCTGGAGCCCAGTCCGGAGCGCGTCCCCTTGCGGGTGCTGTATGACGACGCGGATCTGGTGGTGGTGGACAAGCCCGCCGGGATGGTGGTCCATCCCGCCCCGGGGCACCACTCGGGCACGCTCGTCCACGCCCTCTTGGGCATGGGGGGGCCCTGGTCGGCGGTCGGGGGAGCGGCCAGGCCAGGGATCGTGCATCGTCTCGACCGGGGGACCTCGGGGCTCATCCTCGCCGCACGCACGGACGCGGCCCACCGCGCCCTGGCCGCGCAGCTCGCCGCGCGCACCCTCTCCCGTTCCTACCTGGCCGTGGTCCGAGGCGGGATCGGGCCCCCCGACCAGATCGTGGATGGCCCCATCGGCCGCCACCCCCGTGACCGCCGCCGGATGGCGGTGGTGGAAGGGGGCCGGCCGGCGCGAACCAGGGTCCGGGTCCTGGAACGAAGGGGCGGCCACACCCTGGTGCGCTGCGACCTGGAGACCGGGCGCACCCATCAGATCCGGGTCCACCTCGCCGCCCTCGGGCATCCTGTGGTGGGCGACGAGGTCTACGGCCGCCCCCGTCCTGGCGAGCCAGGCCGGCCCTTGCTGCACGCCTACCGTCTCCGCCTCCGCCATCCACGCACCGGCCAGGAGATGGAGCTCGAGAGCCCACCCCCGGCCGATCTGCGCGAGTTCTGGGAGGGGTTGCGGTCGTCATGAGCCGCCGTCCAGGGCAGGCGGATGGCCCCCGGCGCCGCCGGTGCGTTGTCGCCCGAGCCGCGGCCCCCTCGTCGGCGGAGGCCGACAGCCGCCTGGGAGGCCCTCGGTGAGCTGCCCCGGCCTCCTGATCGTGCTCTCAGGGCCGGGGGGGGTGGGCAAGGACACGTTGATCGAGATGCTGCTCCCGCGCGATCCCAGGCTCAGATACTCCGTCTCCTACACCACCCGCCCTCGCCGACCCTACGAGGTGCCGGGCGAGCACTATTACTTCGTCGACGAGCCGACCTTCCGCCGCCTGGTCGACGAGGGCCTGTTCTTGGAGCACGCGGTCGTCAACGGCTACCTGTACGGGACCCCGGAGAGCTGGGTGGAGATGGTGCGCCAGGAGGGCCGGGACGTGATCCTCAAGATCGACGTCCAGGGTGCCGAGCAGGTTCGACGCCGTCGGCCCGACGCCCTGCTCATCTTCATCAGCCCGCCCTCCATGGAGGAGCTCTCACGCCGCCGGAGGCGGCGAGGGGCGGAGACGCCGGAGGAGATGCAGGCCCGCCAGCGGCTGGCGGAGGTGGAGATGTCCTACGCGGAGCGCTACGACCACGTGGTCGTCAACGACGACGCCGAGCGGGCGGTGGGGCAGGTCCTGGCCATCCTGGAGGAGGAGCGGCGCCGTCGTCGCCACTGCACCGGGGAGGAGGCGCGGGAGGGGGGGAGGTGAGCCCGCTGCGACCGGTGCCGGTGCCGCCCGCGCTCCAGGGACGCCGCATCGCCGTGCTGGTCTGCGGCAGCATCGCCGCCTACAAGGTGGCCGACCTGGTCTCGCAGCTGGTCCAGGCCGGCTCCGAGGTGCGGGTGGCCATGACCGCCTCCGCGCTCCGGTTCGTGGGCCAGGCCACCTTCCACGGGCTCACCGGCCAGCCGGTGCTGACCGACCTCTGGGGCGCTGGGCGTGCGGAGCCGCACGTCGAGCTCGGGGATTGGGCGCAGCTGATCCTGGTGGCGCCGGCGACGGCGGACGCGCTGGCCCGGCTGGCCGGCGGCCGTGCCGCGGATCCGGTCACGGCCACCGTCCTCGCCGCCCGTTGCCCCGTCGTGATCGCGCCGGCCATGAACGACGCCATGTGGGCCAGCCCACCGGTGCGGCGCAACGTCGACGAGCTGCGCGGGCAGGGCCGGGTGGTGGTGGAGCCGGGGACCGGCCACCTGGCCAGCGGCCACGTCGGTGCTGGCCGGCTCCCCGAGCCGGAGGAGCTGCTGGCGGCGATGGGGCGGGCGGTGCGCGCTGGGGGCGACCTGGCGGGCCGGCGGGTGGTGGTCAGCGCGGGCGGGACGCGCGAGCCGATCGATCCGGTGCGGTTCATCGGCAACTACTCCAGCGGGAAGATGGGCTACGCTGTGGCGGTGGCGGCCGCGGATCGGGGCGCGGAGGTGGCGCTGGTCACCACGGTCACGCACCCGCCGCATCCCGGGGTGCGAGCTCGGCCGGTGCAGACGGCGGTGGAGATGCTCGAGGCCCTCCGCGAGGAGGTCCGTGGCGCCGACCTGCTGGTGATGGCGGCGGCGGTGGCCGACTTCCGGCCGCTCCGCCCCTCGGAGGTGAAGATCCGGCGCGAGGGGCGAGATCGGCTGGTCCTTGAGCTGGAGAGGAACGTGGACGTTCTGGCCGAGCTGGGGCGGGAGCCGGGGACGGAGCGGGTCTTCCGGCTGGGGTTCGCCGCCGAGGACGCGGAGCTGGCGAGCCGGGCGGCCGCGAAGCTCGAGGCGAAGGGGCTGGACGCCGTCTTCGCCAACGACATCAGCCGCCCCGACATCGGCTTCGGCTCGGAGTACAACGCGGGGGTGCTGATCTTCCGTGACGGGACCAGCGTCCAGCTCGAGCGCGCCCCCAAGCGGGCGGTGGCCGATCGGCTGCTGGACGTGGTCGGGCCGAGGCTGCGGTCGTGAGACGGGCGGTGGTGGCGGCCCTGCTCGCGGTCGGCCTGCTGACCGCCTGCGGCCTTCCCCTGCCCGTGTCGACCGACCAGCGGGCCGAGGCCAGGAGCATCGCCGCCGCCATCCAGTCGCTGGAGCGGCATGGCGCCGTCTTCGACCTCGACCAGACCGTCCAGCTCACCGGCGGCCAGATCCCGAGCGGCCAGGAGCTCCAGCAGCGCATGACGGTGACCGGCGGCCGTCTTCGGGACGACGACGCCAGCTTCCGCTTCCGGCTGAGCGTCGGTGGCCAGCACATCGACCTCGACATGGTGATCGCGGATCAGCAGCTGTTCGTCCGTTCGGCCGGCTCCTCCGGCGCCGCCTGGAGGGCCACCCCGGTGGCCTCCGTGACCGTCCTCTTCCCGGCCCTGCGTCTCGACCTCCTCCGCGAGACGACGCTGCTGGCGCTCTCCATCTCCCCGGCCGGGATCGGTCACGTCGGGGCGGGCTTCGCCCGTCGCTTCGCCATCTCGCCGGCGCCGCCACAGCTGGAGGAGCTGGAGACCATCCCGGTGGTGGGCGCGGCCGAGAAGGCCTTCCTCCGGACCGCGCAGGCGCAGGTGGACGTGTACCTGGTGATCCCGAGCGGCCAGCTGGGCGGGGCGGAGGTCCACCTGACGGGGACCGATCCCGTGAGCGGGATCCGTCAGCAGGTCGACAGCCATCTCGAGCTCCGGGCGACGCAGGTGCCGAGGATCTCTCCCCCGGCTCAGGCCCAGCTCGTGGATCCCGGGTCCATCCTGACCGGCTGAGGCACGGGCTGGGGTCGGACGCGGTGTGGCCGCCGCGACGCATGGCAGGGGTCGGGCCGGCGTGGTGCCCTTCGAGGGGCCTGGCGGGAGGGCGGTGGGAGGGCCGCGAGCAGCCGCCCGACCGGGGCGCCGCGATCCGCGACCGCGAGCTCGAGGCCGCGGGCGAGGGCCCACGGCGTCCATCCCAGCACCGCCTCCCGCGGGGATCGGGAGGGCAGGCTGTCGGTCCCGGTCGGGCGCCGAGGGATCCGGGCCGGGCGGAGGGTCGGACGTGCGCCGAGGGCGGCGGGCGCCGGCGACGGGATGGCCGCGTGGCGATCGCCTTGGCCGGATGGGGAGGCCCGGGTGGGGCCTCCATGAGGCGGGGGGCCGAGCGTGCGAGGTCCTGGGAGGCGTCTCGCGATCCGGGGTGTCGGGCAGATGTCGAGGAGGCGCGAGGTCCGCGAGGGCGACCCCGAGAGGGATACCGCCCCCTGCGGCCCTCGCCCCCTCGGCGGCGACGGTGAGCGATGCGCTACGCCGAGGTGGCGGTCGAGGCCGGACGTGCCCTGGAGCGGGAGACCTACACCTACGCCGTGCCCGCCGGCCTGGACGTGGTCCCCGGCCATCGGGTTTGGGTGCCGTTCGGGAGGCGGCGTTCCCTGGGCTATGTGACCGAGGTCCACACCCGGGAGCCGGGACGAGAGGTCAAGGAGATCGAGCGCGCCGACCCGGAGCCCCTGCTGCTGCCGCACCAGGTGGAGGTGGCGCGGGCGGTCGCCGAGCACTACTGGGCGCCGCTCATCGACTGCCTGCGTGCCATGCTCCCCCCTCGGGTGCGGAGCGGGCGGCGCTCGACGGGGGCTGGCCCCTCGCCTCGCCAGACGCGGCACAGCCGGCTCCTGGAGGCCACCTTGCCTGCCGGCCCGCCGGAGCCGGGGCCGGAGCTGACGCCGGAGCAGCGGCGGGCTCTGGAGACGATCCGGGGCGGGCGACCGGTGCTCCTGCACGGGGTCACCGGGAGCGGCAAGACCGAGGTGTACATGGCGGCCGCCGCCGAGGTCGTCGCCGCCGGGCTCCGGGCGCTGGTGCTGGTGCCGGAGATCGCCCTCACCCCCCAGCTCGTGGAGCGGTTCTCCCGGCGCCTGGGCGTGCCCCTGGCCGTCCTCCACAGCCGGTTGACCGACCTGGAGCGGGCCCAGCAATGGTGGCGGGTGCGACGGGGCGAGGTGTCGTTGGTGATCGGCAGTCGCTCGGCCGTCTTCGCTCCCCTCCCCCGATTGGGGCTGATCTGCGTCGACGAGGAGGGCTCCCCAGCTTTCAAGCAGGACCGGACGCCCCGCTACGAGGCGGGATGGGTGGCGAGGCGGCTGGCCGAGGCCACCGGCGCCCGCCTCGTCCTCGGCTCGGCCACCCCCAGCGTCACCACCTACAGCGAGGCCCGAAGCGGCCTCCTGGCGCTGGCCGAGCTCCCTCGACGGGTGCGAGGGGTGCCGGCCCACGTCGAGCTGGTGGACATGGGGGAGGAGTTCCGGCAGGGCAACCGGCGCCCGCTGAGCCGGCGCCTGGCGGAGCTGGTCGATGGCGCCCTCCGGCGCGGGGAGCAGGTGATCCTGTTCTTGAACCGAAGGGGTGCGGCGACCTTCTTCTCCTGCCGGGACTGCGGCCAGTCGATCGAGTGCCCGGGCTGCTCGGTCTCGATGGTGCAGCACCTTGAGCTGGACGGCCTGTCCTGCCACTACTGCGGGTACACCAGGCCGCTGCCCGTCTTCTGCCCGACCTGCGGGTCACGGGCGATCCGGGGGCTGGGGGTGGGGACCCAACGGCTGGAGGGGATGGTCCGGCGCACCTGGCCTGAGGCCCGTGTGCTGCGCTTGGACCGGGACGCCCTTCGCAGCCCCGACGCCTACCACGAGATCTTCGAGACCTTCGCCGCCGGTCGTGCCGACATCCTGGTGGGCACCCAGCTGGTGGCCCGTGGCTTCGACCTCGAGAACGTGACCACGGTTGGGGTGGTGGACGCCGATCTCCCGCTCCACTTCCCCGACTACCGCTCGGCCGAGATGGCCTTCGCGCTGGTCACCCAGGCCGCCGGCCGGGCCGGCCGGCGCGAGCGCCCGGCGCGCGTCGTCGTCCAGACCTCCAACCCCGACCACTACAGCCTTCGCCGCGCCCGCGACGGCGACTACCTCGGCTTCTACCTGGAGGAGATCCCCGCCCGACGGGCCTTCGCCTTCCCCCCCTACGTCCAGTTGGGGGTGCTCACCTACTCGCACCCGGATCAGGAGCGGGCGGCGAACGTGGCCCGTGAGGCCGCGGAGCGGATGGCCTCGGCGCTGGTGGGCGAGGGCATCGGTGGCATCCGGCTCCAGGGGCCGTCCCCCGCCTTCATCCATCGGCTCCGGGGGGAGTACCGCTGGCAGATTACGCTGCGGGGCGAGCGTCTGGAACGGGTCCGCCATCTCGCCCCCCGCGGCCGAGGCTGGTCGTGCGACATCGATCCCGTCGTGTGAGCGCCATCCTGGCGTGCCTGCTCAAGGGTCGCCCGAGCCGTCGGCTCGGGGAGGTCTCGGCCCACCGGCGCCAGCGACGGTCCGGCCTGCCTCCCGTCCCCGCGGTGACCGTTGCCGACCTGCTGACGTTGGCCCGTGCGGGCCTCTCCCTGCCGGCCTGGGCGACGATCGTCGCGGGTCGGGCGCAGCGGGCCGCCTTCTGGGGGGCGCTCCTGGCCAGCACCCTGCTCGACGCGGTGGACGGCCGCCTGGCCAGGTGCCTCGGGCCCACGCCGCTCGGTGCCGTCCTCGACATCGAGGTGGACAGCTGGCTCACGCTCTCCGCCGCCCTTGCCGGCGTGCGTCGCGGTCGACTCCCCTGGCCGGGCGCGATCCCGCCCATCGCCCGATACGTGCTCGCCCCGGGGCCTGCCGCCGACCTCGGTCGCTGGCACCAGGTCGCTGGCCGCGTCCAGATGGCGGTGCTGCTGCTCGCCCTCTCCCCCTTCCCCCGGGCGCCGTCTCCCCGGCTCGTGCTCGCGCTCGCCGCCCTGCAGCTGGCGGCGCTGCTCGACCTCGCACAACGGCGGGCCCGGCGCGGCGCTGCGGCCGCCGGTCCCTCCCCCGCCAGGGGGCTGATGGCACGGCTCGGGGAGGAGGTCGTGCGAGGCCCCGGCCGGTCGGCCGCCGACCGACGGCGCTAGTCTCTTCTGGAGACGTGGTGCGTGTCGACCGATGGCCCCGGCCGACTTGGGCCCCGGCTTGAGGACGGAACGAGCCTGGACCATCGCCACGACCTGGGGAAGGGTGGTGGCGAGCTGGCGCTGGGCCTTCCTCGCCGCCTGGCTGGTGCTGGCGGGGGCGATGGCGATGCTGGCCTCGGGCACGCCTCGCCTGCTCTCGCCCTCCATCTCGGAGAGCGCCACGGAGTCCTCCCGGGCGGCCGATCTGCTCCGGGCCCAGTTCCCTCAACGTCGGGACACGGCCGTGATCGTGGTCTTCCAGTCCCGGCGTCAGACGGTCGCCGATCCCGCCTATCAGGCCCAGATCTCGGCCTGGCGACGGGATCTCGAGCGGTTGCTCCGCGGCTCCGACGGCGACGTCCAGGGGCCGCTGCTCGGACGGGACGGTCGAACGGCGGCCCTGCTGGTGGTCTCCGGGCAGACCCCCGACCGGCTGGTCGACCTGGCCCGGCAGGTCGAGCGCCTTCACCACCCCGGGCCCGCGCGCACCTACGTGGGAGGCACGGCCGCCGTCTACGACGACCTGATCGCACGCTCAGAGCAGGATCTCCAGCAATCGGAGCGGCTCTCCCTGCCCATCGCCCTGCTCTTGCTCCTGCTCGCCTTCGGCGGGCCCGTGGCCGCCCTGCTCCCGGTGCTCACCGGTCTGGCCGCGGTCACGGTCGCGGTCGCCCTGCTCGGGGTGGCCGCCCGCCTGCACACCGTGTCCGTGTTCGCCCTCAACGTGAGCTCGGCCTTGGGCCTCGGGCTGGGCATCGACTACTCGCTGCTGGTGGTGAACCGGTTTCGCGAGGAGCTGCGGCGCGGGCTGGGCGTTCGCGACGCGGTGGCGGTCACCGCGGGCAGCGCCGGGCTGGCCACCCTGGTCTCAGGGGCCACGGTCGCGATCGGATTCGGCGCGCTCATGCTCTCGCACGTCAACGTGCTGTGGTCGATCGGGCTGGGGGGAGCCATCGTGGTCGGGGTTTCGGTGCTGGCCTCGCTGACCCTGATCCCGGCCTTGCTCGCCGTCTTCGGGGGGCATGTCTCGCGCCTCACCCTGCCCCTGAGCTCGGCCCAGGAGACGGCAGGGTTCTGGCGGCGCCTGGCCCAGGCGGTCATGAGCCGGCCGGGCCGCTTCATCCTCGTCAGCCTGGCCCTGGTCTTGGTCTTGGCGGCGCCGGCGCGGGACCTGCGGCTCGGGGTGGTGGGGGCGGAGTCGTTGCCCCCGGAGGACGAGGCGGCTCAGGCCAACCGGATTGCCCAGGCCGACCTGGGGCTGCCGGCCCATGGCCCGGTGCTGGTGGTGGTCGGTGGCGTCCCCGACCTAGGCACGGCGGTGGCCCTGGAGCAGCGGCTCAGGGCCGTGGCCCAGGGCCAGCCGGTTCGCGGCCCGGCCGACGTTCCCGCCGCCGAGCTGCCGTTGTACTTCCATCCCGGCTGGGCGGTGTACGAGGTGACGCAACCGGCCGGGGACAACGACGAGCGCACCCATCGCTGGCTGGACCACCTCCGGTCCGCCTTTCGACCCCCTGACGTGAGCGTGTGGCTCGGTGGCGAGGCCCCTGCCTACCAGGACTACCTCCATCTTCTGACCGGCGACTTCCCCACCATCATCGGCACCGTGCTCACCCTCACCTTCGTCTTCCTCGCCATCGCCTTCCGCTCCCTGGTGCTCCCGCTCAAGGCCGTGCTCATGAACCTGCTCTCGGTCGGCGCTGCCATGGGGGTCCTGACCTGGGGCTTCCAGCAGGGGCACCTGGCCTCGGTGCTCGACTTCCAGGCGGTCGGGTTCACCGACTCCACCATCCCCCTGATCATCTTCGCCGGCCTCTTCGGCCTCTCCATGGACTACGAGGTCTTCCTGCTCAGCCGGGTGCGCGAGGAGTGGGCGAGGGGCAGCTCCAACCGTGACGCCGTCGCCCTGGGCCTGGAGCGCACCGGACAGGTCATCACCTCGGCGGCGTTGATCCTGATGCTGGTGGTGGGCACGCTTGGCCTCAGCCATCTCTCCCTCAACAAGGCCCTGGGCGTCACCTTCGCGGTGGCGGTCCTGCTCGACGCGACCGTGATCAGGCTCCTGCTGGTGCCGGCCATGATGCGGGTGCTGGGCAACCTCAACTGGTGGCCCGGCCGGCGTCGGCCGGTGGGCATGGGCTGATCGGAGGGCCGGCCACCGTGGCCGGCGCCGATGGTGGCCCCTCGCGCCTGGGCGGCTCCGCAAGGTGATGACGGCTGCTGGGGTTACGGCGCGCGACCCCGGGCTCGGGGCCGTGGGCGAGGACCTGGGGAGCCGTTGCCGCCGAGTACGCAGTAGCACTCACGCGGCACCCCTCACGGGGTTGCCCTTGCGGGCTTCGCGCTTCCTTGCCGCGTGCCCGGGAAGCCCGGGTCTTACCGCGGCTCTGCG
>Ga0070737_10004254_pt1 | contig 14534 bp, 9 predicted proteins | sample Coa_R1_10_FD_66438 | JGI IMG/M metagenome (GOLD analysis project Ga0070737, IMG submission 66438) | Surface soil microbial communities from Centralia Pennsylvania, which are recovering from an underground coalmine fire - Coalmine... | ecosystem: Environmental > Terrestrial > Soil > Unclassified ...
GAGCCGCGCCGCCCGGACGGGCTCCTGGATGAGTGCGTGGGTGCCGAAGAGCAGCGCGATTTGGCCGCGCGAAAAATCCTGATGGATTTCCCATCGGGCGTTGCCGGCGATCTTACCCGTCAAGAGCGCACTGCGAATTCCGAACGTGCCGCAAAGCGCGGAAAAATTCCGGTAATGCTGCTCGGCAAGCAATTCCGTCGGCGCCATCATCACGGCCTGGTAGCCGGATTCGATCGCGCGAAGCGCCACCCAGAAGGCGACCAACGTTTTGCCGCTGCCGACGTCACCCATCAGCATACGATTCATCTGGCGATCCCGCGTGAGCTCGGCATCGATCTCGCTAATCGCCGTCCTCTGAGCCCGGGTCAGTTCAAACGGAATATCGCGCAGTAATCGATCGCTCAAGACACGGGTGTTTTCGAACCGGGGTCCGCGTCGACGGAATTTGCGGGCGTGCTCGATCAGCATCGCAATTTGGAACCCAAACATCTCGTCGAGCGCCAGCGCGATATGGGCGTCGCTGCGGCCCGCATTGAGTCTATCGACATCCGCGTCAGGCGGCGGAGCGTGAAGAGCGCGAAGAACGTCGGCCATCGGTGGAAGCTTCGCGCTCACGCGCAGCGATTCAGGAATTGCGCCGCGCAGCCCTGACGGGACCGCTTCCAAAGCGCCAGCGACGAGTCCCGCGAAAAGCCGCTGCGGAATCTCGTCGGGCAGGCTATAGACCGGACGTAGCGGACGGACCGCCCTGTCGCTGATCGCTTCGATCTCCGGGTGCGCCATTTCGAGCACGTCATTCGCGCCGCGCGAGATTCTGCCATATGCCGCGACGCGTTCGCCGGCAGTCAGACGACCCTGCATATACGCCGGCAGGTTGAACCACACGACGTGCAAGCGCGCCCCGGCAGAATCGCGAAGCCATCCGGTGACCAGGCGACGCCATCGGAAGCCGCGCATCGGACGCTCTTTGATGTCTTCGAGCTCACCCTCGACGACCGCGATCGTGCCCGGCTCGAGTTCCGCGATCGGCACGCGCCGCCGCCAGTCCTGGTAACGGACCGGGAGAACAAGCAGCAGGTCGAGAACCGTCGTGATTCCGCGCGCGGCGAGCGCCGCCGCACGTTTTGGACCGATCCCCGGCAATGCGCTGACCGGGGTCTCCGTGGTCAGCGACGGTTTCGATCCCGCGCCGTGATCAGCGGACGTTCGGCCGATAGCAGGCCGACGGGCACGGCGTCGATCAACGGTCAAGTGCCGTAATAATCCTGCAGGGCGCGAACGCCCGGACCACCGTTGCGGAGAGCTGCGATCGCCTGCGCCGCCGCCTCCGCCGCCGCGATAGTGGTGAAGTACGGAAGCCTCATCTCGAGCGCGGTGCGTCGGATTGAGAAGGAATCCTTTTCGCCGAACTGGTCCGGAGTGTTGATTACCATCGCGATGCCGCCCGCACGCATGAGGTCGACGATATGGGGACTTCCCTGCCCTACTTTGTTAACCACGCGGCATGGAATCCCAGCCCGCGCCAGCAGCCGTGCGTTGCCCGAGGTCGCGACCAGATCGAGGCCACTTGTGATCAACAAGCGCGCGATGGGTTCGAGCGCCGGCTTATCGGCATCGCGAACGCTGATGAACGCCGTGCCCGCGAGTGGAAGATCGGTCGACGCGGCGAGTTCAGCCTTCGCAAACGCCATCGGAAATGACATATCGATGCCCATCACCTCGCCCGTCGATCGCATTTCGGGTCCCAGAACCGTATCAACACCCGGGAACCGCGCGAACGGAAACACCGATTCCTTGACTGCAACATGTGCAGGGACACGTTCAGCCGTGAAACCCAGTTCGTGCAGGCTCTTACCCGTCATCACGAGCGCCGCGAGCTTGGCGAGCGGGACGCCGATCGCCTTGCTGACGAACGGGATCGTGCGCGACGCGCGCGGGTTAACCTCCAGAATGTAGACCTCGCCCTGATGAATCGCGTACTGCACGTTGATTAGCCCGACGACCCCGAGTTCGCGCGCCAGCATCCGCGTCTGCTCGCGCAAGGCCTCCTGAATTGCCGGGTTCAGGGTGCGCGGCGGGAGGACACACGCGCTGTCGCCCGAATGGATGCCGGCGTGCTCGACGTGCTCCATGATGCCGCCGATTACGACCGTTGATCCATCCGAGACGGCGTCGACGTCGACCTCGATCGCGCCTTCGAGGTAGCTGTCGATCAGCAGCGGACGCTCCTCGGAAGCGCGCAGCGCCTCGCGCAGATAGCGACGCAAACCCTCTTCGTTTGAAACCAGCTCCATCGCGCGCCCGCCGAGCACATACGATGGACGAATCAATACCGGATAACCGACACGCGCTGCGCCCGCGATCGCTTCGTCGAAACTGCGCGCAAGCACGCCGCGCGGCTGCCGCAACCCGAGCTTCACAACCAGCGCGTTGAAGCGTTCGCGATCTTCCGCGCGATCGATAGCATCTGACGGCGTGCCGAGCAGCCGCACTCCGGCGCGCTCCAGCGGCACCGCGAGTTTGAGCGGCGTCTGTCCGCCGAACTGCACGATCACGCCCATCGGGCGCTCGCGCTCCGCAATCGCGAGCACGTCCTCGAACGTCAGCGGCTCGAAGTAAAGCCGATCCGAAATATCGTAATCAGTGGAGACCGTCTCCGGATTGCAGTTCACCATGATGGTCTCGAAGCCGGCCTGCTTGAGCGCGAGGCTCGCATGAACACAGCAGTAGTCGAACTCGATGCCCTGACCGATACGGTTCGGACCGCCGCCGAGGATCATCACTTTGCGGCGGCTGTCAGGCGGCGCTTCGTCCTCGCCCTCGTAGGTCGAGTAGAGATACGGGGTAAAGGCCTGGAACTCCGCTCCGCAGGTGTCGACCGCTTTAAAGACCGGTTGGATGCCATGGCGGCGACGCTCGCGCGTAATCACCGCTTCGTCGGTGCCGGCAAGCTCGGCGATCCGACGATCCGAAAAGCCCTGCGCCTTGGCTTCGCGGAGAAGCTCGGGACCGAGCGTCCCGCGCGCGATTCGAGGTTCGTTCCCGACCAACTCGGCGAAGGTGTCGATGAACCACGGATCGATGTGGGTCAGCCGATGGATTTCCTCGCGTGAGATTCCAATCCGCAGCGCGTCCGCGAGTTGATAGATTCGTCGGCTGTTCGGAACCGCGAGGCGGCGCTTCAGTTCAGCCCGAGCCGCGTCGGGGTCGAGCCCGTCGAGCGTACTCTCCAGACCATACGAGCTGATCTCAAGCGAGCGCAACGCTTTCTGGAGCGACTCCTTGAACGTCCGGCCGATCGCCATCACCTCGCCGACCGATTTCATCTGCGGCCCAAGCTCGTCGATTGCGCCGGGGAATTTTTCGAAAGCGAAGCGCGGGATTTTCGTTACCACGTAATCAATCGTCGGCTCGAAGCACGCAGGGGTCATTTTCGTGATGTCGTTTGGAATCTCGTCCAGCCGATAGCCGACGGCAAGCCGCGCCGCTATCTTTGCGATCGGGAAGCCGGTTGCTTTGGAAGCCAGCGCGGAGCTTCGCGAAACGCGCGGATTCATCTCGATCACGACCATCCGGCCGGTAGCAGGATCGATCGCGAACTGGATGTTCGAGCCTCCGGTGTCGACCCCGATTTCGCGAATAATCCTGAGCGCCGCATCGCGCATCAATTGGTATTCCTTGTCAGTCAGCGTCTGCGCGGGCGCGACCGTAATCGAATCGCCGGTATGCACGCCCATCGGATCGAGATTCTCGATCGAACAGATAATGACGACATTGTCGGCGCTATCGCGCATTACCTCGAGTTCGAATTCCTTCCAGCCTTCGACGGATTGCTCAATCAACACCTCGCGATTCGGCGAGGCCTCGAGTCCCCATGCGACCTTGCTCTCGAATTCGGCGGCATCGCGCGCGATCGAGCCGCCGGTTCCGCCGAGCGTGCGTGACGGGCGGATGATAAGTGGCAGTCCCAGGCGATCGCGCACCGCAATCGCCTCCTCGCGGCTGTGCGCGATCGATGACTCCGGCACTTCGAGACCGATCGCCACCATAGCACGTTTGAACCGATCGCGATCCTCGGCCTTCTTGATCGCTTCCAGACCCGCGCCGATGAGCTTTACGCCGTAGCGTTCGAGCACGCCCGATTCGGCGAGCTCGATCGCGAGATTGAGCGCCGTCTGACCGCCGACCGTCGGCAGCAGAGCATCCGGCCGCTCGCGCTCGATAATCTTCGCCGCCGATGCCGCCGTCATCGGTTCGATGTAGGTGCGATCGGCGATCTCGGGATCGGTCATGATGGTCGCGGGGTTCGAGTTCATCAAAATCAGACGCAGACCTTCTTCCCGAAGCGCCTTCAGCGCCTGGGTTCCTGAATAATCGAACTCGCAGGCCTGACCGATGACGATCGGACCCGAACCAATCAACATGATCGATTTTAGATCGCGATTGAGCGGCAACTTAGTCTTCCAATTTCAATTTTACGGATTCTTCTTCGACCGCGAGGCGGTCCAGTGCTTCGGCGCCATAACGCGGAAAGGCCTCGACCAGGCGTCGGAAACGGGCGAACAGATAACCGGCATCGTGCGGCCCGGGGGAAGCCTCGGGATGATATTGCACTGAAAAGAACGGAACGCCGACACCGCGCAATCCCTCGACCGTCTGGTCGTTCAAGTTGAGATGTGAAAGTTCTGCGCGCCCTGTCAGCGACTCGGCATCGACAGCGAAGCCATGATTCTGCGATGTGATCTCGACGCGGTTGGTGCGTAAATCTTTGACCGGATGATTCGCACCATGATGACCGAAGCCGAGCTTGTAAGTCCTGCCGCCCAACGCGAGGCCGAGGATCTGATGACCCAGGCAAATCCCGAAAATCGGCTTGCGGCCGAGGAGTTCTGCGACCGTCGCGCGCGCGTACGGTACCGCCGCGGGATCGGCGGGGCCATTGGAAAGAAAAATCCCGTCAGGATTGAGCGCCATAATCTGTTCCGCGGTCGCGAACGCAGGCACCACCTTGAGGCGGAACCCGGTCGCAACCAGCCGCCGCAAAATGTTGCGCTTGATGCCATAGTCAATCGCGACCACTAGCGGCGCATCACGATTTCCGCCGGCGTGCCGGTAACCCTGCCCAAGCCGCCAATCGCCCCACTCCCATTCGTAGGCTTCGGCGCAAGTCACCTCGCGCACCAGGTCGAGACCTTCAAGGCCGGGCGCCGCTTTCGCTTTTGCGGCGAGACTCGCGGGATCGGAATCGACGCTCGAAATGATCGCCTGCTGCGCGCCATGGGTGCGGATGCGGCGGACCAGCGCGCGGGTATCGATACCCTCGATCCCGACCACGCCGGCGCGCTCAAGGTATTCGCCGAGCGTCATCGTTGAGCGCCAGTTGGACGGCCGCGGCCAGTACTCCTTGACCACGAAGCCCTCGACGTAAACGCGCCCCGACTCAGCATCCTCGGGATTGATTCCGACGTTGCCGATTTCGGGGTAGGTCATGCAAACGATCTGTCCCTTGTAAGACGGATCGGTCAGCACCTCCTGATAACCGGTCATCGCGGTGTTGAACACGACTTCGCCGATACTCTCGCCGATCGCGCCGAAGGCGCGTCCACGATAGGCAGTGCCGTCGGCCAGAACCAGATATGCGGTCCGCGGAACGCTCATTGCTGCGGCGCTCCGTTGGATGCCTGGTATATTATCTCGCCGCCAACGATCGTCATCGTGGCGCGGCCTCTGAGTTTCATTCCCGCGAACGGAGTATTGCGGCTTTTGGAGCGCATCGTAGCGGGATCGACGGTCCAAATGAGTTCGGGATCGATAATGGTGATGTCCGCCGCCGCACCCGGAGCGAGCGTACCGGCGTTGAGCCGCAGCAGACGCGAGGGATTGAGCGCCATCAACTCGACCATTCGCGATGGCGTGATGATCGCGCGATGCACCAGCGTCATCGCTAACCCCAGCGCCGTTTCGAGCCCGACAACGCCGTTGGCCGCGCGCGTCAGCGCATCGATCTGCTCGGCGTTAAGTGGGGAACTCGGTTGAAACGGAAAGCATCTGCGCAGGCTGACCTCATTCTTCGAAGCGGGATCATGCGGAGCGTGGTCGGTGGCAATCATGTCGATCGTCGAATCGGCCATCGCCGACTCGAGCGCCGCTTGGTTCTCGCGGCCCCGCAAAGGCGGATTCATCTTCGCGTCGGGACCGCAGCGCAGCACCGCGGTGTCGTCGAGGATGAAATGATGCGGCGTTACTTCACAGGTTACGTTTGCGCCGCTGGCGCGGGCGGCGCGAATCATCCGAAGCGACTCCGCGGTCGAGACGTGAGCGATATGGACCGCCGCGCCATTGCCGATTGCCAGCGCCAGGTCGCGGCCGACCCGCCGCGCTTCGGCATCGATCGGAATGCCGTGGACGCCAAGTTCGCGAGCGACTTCACCATCGCCGATCGCGCCGCCATGCGACAGGTCGCGGTCCTCTTCGTGCAGCGAGATCGCAAAGCCGAGTCGATTAATTCGATCGTATGCTTCAACGAGGAGGCGTTCGTCATCGATCGGCAATCCGTCATCGGAAAAAAGCCTGGCGCCAGCCTGGGTCATTGCGTCTAAATCCACTATCTCGCGGCCTTCAAGGCCGCGCGTTACGGCCGAGACCGGCACCAGCCTGGCTGCGCCGACTCGCCGGGCAGCATCGAGCATGTATTGCGTGATCCCGGGTGAGTCATTGACCGGCCGCGTGTTCGCCATCGCCGCAACGGTCGTGTAACCGCCCGCCGCCGCCGCGCGTAGTCCGGTCTCGATGGTCTCCTTCTCCGGAAAGCCGGGATCGCGCAGGTGGACGTGGGGATCGATGAGTCCGGGCAGCACCCATTTCCCTCCGGCATTGATTACCCGCGCGTCGGCTACTTTGCCGAGCATCGCGCGCGTGGCGACCTTTTCGATCCGGCCGTCGATGACCAAGACCTCAAAGTTGCCGTCCAATCCTTGCGCGGGATCGATCACGCGGCCGCCGCTAATCAAAGTCGAACTCATTGCGTTGCGGCCGATTCTTTCATCGATTCGAGGATGGAATAAATCACAACGCGATCGGACGACTTGCGCCGGCCGTCCGGATGCGGGTCGAGGCGCACCTGGACGCGTTCGCTGCGCGAGGTCGGGATGTTCTTGCCGACGTAGTTAGCACGGATGGGAATCGCGCGATGGCCTCGATCGATCAGAACTGCGAGCTTCACCGCCGCCGGCCGGCCGTGTTGCCATAAAATCGCCATTGCGCGCTGCACGGTCCATCCGGTGTTGATTACGTCATCGACCAGCACAATCGTGCGGTCCGTTACATCGATCTCTTCGCCGCCCTCCGTTCTAATCGGATCGCTGGCGCTATAAACGTCAAGCGTCAGAGCTTGCGGCAGCACGCCGGTGCGCGCAACGATCAGATCGCGCAGGCGCGCCGCGATCATCGCCCCATGGCTGACGATGCCCGCGATTATCAGGCCGGCCGGATCGGCAAGGTCGGCGATCACCTGTTCGGCGAGCGTTTCGAGCGCGCGGCCGATCTCGGTCGAGTTCATGATTTCGCGCTGCGGTCCGCGCCGGTATGGCTCATATCCGTTTTCTTCCGCCTGTTTGACGCTCTCGAACACCGCGAGCGAGCTCTCTTCGATCCACTGGCGCACGTAGCTTCGCATGTGCTCATCGAAACGATAGAAGCGCCGCGTGCGCACGTGACCGACGAACTCCGCGCCAAGTTCACGCTCACAATGATCACAGCGCAGCCTCAGGCGCGACGGATCGGTGCTGCGGGCGAGCGTGAAGCGCGGCGTAAGATAGGTGCTCTCATGACGCGTGATGCAATTCGCGTTCGCGCATCGAAGCCCGGGCTGAGGACGGAAACGAGGCGTCGCCGCCGCGTTTGGGACACGGCGCTCGCCGCGCGCCGCGTGCTCCAGGAGCCATCCGATGAGCGCCATCCGTACCGGGATGCCGGCGGCGGCCTGTTCGAAGTAGGCGGCCCGCGGGTCAGCGTCGAGTTCGTACGCAAGCTCATCAGTGCGCGGCAGCGGATGCATCACGACGGCGCTTTGCGTGCGGCTACCCTTGAGCGCGCGCGCGTCGAAATGAACATAAGTTCCCGGATCGGCCTGCTTGTCCGGCAAACGCTCGCGCTGAAGCCGCGTCACATAAAAGGCGTCGAGCGAAGCGGGCGCTTGTCCGGCGGGTAAATTGTTCAAGAGCAGATCCGAAGTGAAGAGCGCCATCTGATGGGGTGCACGCGGCGTGAGGTAGAGCGCATCCAGGCTGCCCTTGCCGGCGAGCGACGAAAGCTCGTTCATCGAAACGTTTGAGAAACGATAATTGCGCTCGACCGCAATTCGTTCGAGCACGTATTCGGGCACTTCCATCCCGGCCTGCGGAACGGTGACGATATTCGCGCCGAAGCGCGCCAGCGCGTAGATCAGCGAATGCACCGTGCGGCCGAACTTGAGGTCGCCGCAGATCGCGACCGTCAGGCCTTTCAGGCGGCCCTTGCGCCGGCGCAGGATATAAAGATCACAGAGAGTCTGGCTCGGATGCTCACGGCTGCCGTCGCCGGCATTGAATACCGGGCACGGCGCGTATTCGGCAGCGACGCGCGCGGCGCCATCGCGCGGATGACGCACCACGATCAAGTCCGCGTATGAACCTACGACGCGCACCGTGTCGGCGAGGCTTTCGCCCTTCGCGGCCGAACTGGCTTGCATGTCGGCGGAGCTGATGACCGAGCCGCCCATCCGATGCATTGCGGACTCGAAGCTGAGCCGCGTGCGCGTCGATGGCTCGTAAAACAGGGTAGCCATGATGAGCCCGTCGGCCAGCTTCAGGCGTTCACCGCGCTCCAAAGCCGCGGCAAATTCATCGGCAAGGACAAAAATGCGTTCGATTTCGGGCAGCGTGAGGTCGTCAATCGAGACCAGATCGTATTTCGGAAGCGGCCGCATCCTTAAACCGCCTGCTGGCGCGGCTCCCCCATCACGACCGCGTCCACTCCGTCGACTTCTTCGAGCCTGACGAAGACGCGTTGTCCAACGGGAGCATGAATGTTCTTACCGACGAAATCGGCGCGAATCGGCAGCTCGCGCTCACCGCGATCGACGAGCACGGCGAGTTGCACCGAGTTGGGCCGGCCGAGATCGGCGATCGCGTCAAGGGCGGCGCGCACGGTCCGACCGGTGTAGAGGACATCGTCGACCAAGATGACGTTGCGGCCGTCGAGGGAGAACGGAATGTCGCGGCCAAGCACCTGCGGTCCCGAGTTTACCGCGCGGTCATCATCGCGATAGGACGAAATGTCCAGCGTGCCAACGGGAATCGAGATGCCTTTTTCGCTCCTGAGGAGATTCGCAAGGCGCTCGGCCAGGCGAACTCCGCGGCGCACGATCCCGATCAGCGCAAGATTGGCGACGTCGGCGTTTCGCTCGGTAATTTCGTGGGCGATTCTTTTCGTCGCGCGGCCGATCGCAGCCGCATCCATCGCGAGTGGCGCGTTAGTGGCCGTCATCGGCGGATTCCTCGTACCGTGCGGCCCTTTTCGGGAATTCGGCGATAAGCCGATAAAAAAATACCCGGCGCGCGCACGCGACCAGGCAGAACATCACAGATCCTCATCGTAATAACCTTCCCGTCCTCTCAGTGACGAGTTAAAGGCTACATTTCTTGTACAGTGCGCCCGGCTCGAGATCAAGTCGGTCGACGCGCAGCGACCTCATCAACCACGCGCGTGGCGCTCCAGCTTGCGAACACGCTGTTCCTGATCGCGAGTCTGGATGGTCACGCGATCATCGAAGCGATCGAACTTCTTGTCGAGCGCCGCCAGCATCCTGGCGGCCCGCTTCAACTCGCTCTCGAGCTTTTTAATCATCGCAGCGCCTGAGTCGCCAGCCGCGCGCAGTTTGGTCTGGGTTGGTGCAGATTCCTGGCCAGCTTGTTCCCGGAGCGCTGCTATCTCGCCTTCGAATGCCTTCCGAGCCGAGCCGACCTCATCACGCAGCCGCGCCTCGGTAGCCGCAAGGCGTTCGGCCTGCTCGATACGTGCTTTGCCGAGTTCCTCGCCAAGTCGAATGATCTCGGCCGACAAGTCCTGCTTCACAGTAGCGAGATTCGTGCGATTGATGGCAATCTGCTCGGACAGAAAGCGGATCTGCCGCCCGATTTCGGTGAACTGGCTGCGCAACTCCTCACGCAGGCCGTCGAGACGGCCGCCGAACCCCGAAACCGCTTCAAGCACCAGGTCGAAGCGCGATCCCAACTGTTCGAGTAAGGCCCCGTTTCTGCTCGTTTCTTCGGGCACGTTCCATCCCCCCCTAGTGAATCACCATCCCGAACCGGCGCCATCGGATTGGCAAAATCGAATTGCCGTCGCCGTCCCATGACCAATAGATCACCAGCGCCTTGCCCTCAACAGCGTCAGTGTCGACGAATCCCCAGAAGCGGCTGTCGTAGCTGTGGTCCCGGTTGTCGCCCATCATGAAGAGTTTACCCGGCGGAACCGTCACTGGTCCGAAGTTGTCGCGGGGCGAAACGTGGGTGCGATCCCGGCTCGGCAGGTCGTAGTAGGCGTGAGGATCGGGAACCTGGGCGCCATTGATGAGCAACTTTCCATCCTTGATTGCAACCACGTCGCCTGGAACGCCGATCACACGCTTGATGAAATCCTTGGTCGGATCGAGCGGAAACACGAACACTACTACATCGCCGCGATGAACCGCGCCGAAGTGCACGATGTAGTGGCCGTAGGGAATCGCGCCCGGAAACGGCTGCACACCGAGGAACGAGTCCGGCAACCGAATCCCGTAAGCGAGCTTGTCGACTAGAAGATGATCCCCGATCAGCAAGGTCGGCTCCATCGAGCCCGATGGAATCTTGTAAGCTTGGATCAGGAACGTGCGGATGACGAGCGCGAGCACGATCGCGATGCCGAATGCCTCGCCGTACTCGCGCAGCGCGGATTTGTGAGAACGGCCGCCCATCGGCTCTGGCGCAGGCTTCCGCGCCGCCGCGGTTTTCGAGAAGTCGCGAACCGGTCCGGACACACCCATCCCTACTTTTCAACTTTGAGCAAAGCCAGAAACGCCTCCTGCGGCAGCTCCACCCGCCCGACCTGCTTCATCCGCTTCTTGCCTTCCTTTTGTTTTTCGAGCAGTTTCCGCTTGCGCGTGATGTCGCCGCCATAACATTTGGCAGTAACATTCTTGCGCAGCGCCTTAACGGTCTCGCGCGCGATGATCTTGCCGCCGACGGAAGCTTGAATCGCCACTTCGAACATCTGGCGTGGGATGACCTCGCGCATCTTCTCGCACAGCGCACGACCCCGTTCGTACGCCTTGTCACGATGCACGATTACCGAGAGGGCGTCCACGACCTCGCCGTTAATGCGAAGGTCCAATTTAACCAGAGGACCGGCGCGGAAGTCCAGAAACTCATAGTCAAGCGACGCGTAGCCGCGGCTCATCGACTTCAATCGATCGTAAAAGTCGAACACCACCTCGGCAAGCGGCAGTTCGTAATGGAGAATCACGCGATTCGTTCCGACGTATTTGAGATCGCGCTGCACACCGCGCCGCTCCTCGCACAGCGTCATCATCGCGCCGACGAACTCATCGGGTACATAGATCGATGCCAGGATAAACGGCTCCTCGATGGTTTTGATTTCCGATTCGTCGGGGAGGCGCGAAGGATTGTCGACCGTCAGCGTCGCGCCGGCCATTGTCACCACGCGATACGCGACGGTCGGTGCGGTGACGATCAAGTTCAGGCCGAACTCGCGCTCGAGGCGCTCCTGCGCAATCTCCATGTGCAACAGGCCGAGAAAACCGGCGCGAAATCCGAAGCCCAGCGCCTGCGAGGTCTCGGGCTCGAAGACCAGGCTCGCATCGTTGAGCCTGAGCTTCTCGATCGCATCGCGCAGCGCGCCATACTGATTGGCCTCCGATGGATAGAGTCCCGCGAATACCATCGGCTTCAATTCCTTGAAACCGCCGAGCGGGTGGGCCGCCGGACGCTCGGCGTCGGTGATGGTATCGCCGACGCGCATGTCCTCAACTGCCTTGATTCCAGCGACCACGTAGCCGACTTCGCCCGGTCCAAGCGCCTCGACGGCCTGCTCGTGCGGCGTGAAATAGCCGAGCCGCATCACCTCGCCGTCTTTGCCGGTCGCCATCAGACGCACCTTCATACCGCGGCGTAGCGTGCCATCGAAGACTCGAGCGAGGCCGATAACGCCCTCGTACGGGTCGTACCAGCTATCGAAAATTAACGCGCGGGGCGCGCTCGTTTCATCGCCGCGCGGCGGCGGCATCCGCGTCACGATCGCTTCCAGCACTTCATCGATGCCGACGCCCTCCTTGGCGCTGGTCAGAATCGCATTCGCCGCATCGAGTCCGATGACATCCTCGATCTGGCTACGCGTGCGTTCGATGTCGGCGCCGGGCAGATCGATCTTGTTGATTACCGGCACGATCTCAAGCCCGTGATCGAGCGCCAGGTAAACGTTCGCAAGCGTCTGCGCCTCGACGCCCTGGCTCGCGTCAACCACCAGCAGAGCGCCTTCGCAGGCGGCAAGGCTGCGGGAAACCTCGTAGGCGAAGTCGACATGGCCGGGAGTGTCGATGAGGTTGAGCACGTAGGTTTTGCCGTCGGCCGCCGTATAGTTCAGACGCACCGACCGCGCCTTGATGGTAATTCCGCGCTCGCGTTCGAGTTCCATCGAATCCAAAAACTGTTCCCTCAGCTCGCGCTTGCTGAGCGCGCCCGTGCGTTCGAGCAGGCGGTCGGCGAGTGTCGACTTGCCGTGATCGATGTGCGCGATGATCGAAAAATTGCGAATCAGACGCGAGTCGGTCATAACCACAAGCCTCAACCGCTCGCCGCCTGCTGTTTGAAATAGTTGAAAGTCGCTTTCAGGCCGTCGGTCAACGTCACCTCCGGCCGCCACTTGAGACGGTCAGCCGCTCGTGCCGGTGAAATGACCGAGCGGCTCTGCTCGCCGGGACGCCGTGGCGCGTAGTTGGGCCTGCGATCGATACCGGCGACCGATGCCAGTTCGCGATAGAGCCGATTGACGCTGGTCTCAACGCCCGTGCCGATGTTGAACGCGCCGCTTTCGTTTGCGTTCAGGGCCGCGAGGTTGGCGCGCACGACATCGCCGACGAAAACATAGTCCCGCGTCTGCTCACCGTCGCCGAAAATCGTGACCGGCTGTCCGGCAAAAATCCGCCCGCAGAAAATCGCGACAACACCAGCTTCGCCATGCGGGTTTTGACGCGGCCCGTAAACGTTCGCGTAGCGCAGCGCGACGTAATCAATGCCGTATTCGGCGCGATAGAAGTGCAGATACTTCTCGGTTGCGAGCTTGGCCACCCCATACGGGCTGACAGGGTTCGCCGGATGATCTTCGTCGCAGGGAAAATCCCGCTGTTCGCCGTAGATCGCGCCGCCGGTCGAGGAAAAAATCACGCGTCGAAGACCGTTACGCCGCCCCGCCTCCATCACGTTCAGAAAGCCGACGAGATTCACCGACGCGTCAAACGATGGGTCCGCGACCGAGCGGCGCACATCCATCTGGGCCGCCAAATGAACGAGAATTTCGAAACGCTCGCGCGCGGCGATGTCATTAACTGTAGCGACATCGCGCAGGTCGGCCCGAAAAAATCGTGCAGCGGGATTGATCTGATCGCGGCGTCCGGCCGAGAGATCGTCGAGGACGGCGACGTCGTGCCGTTCCGCTACCAGTGCGTCGACCGTGTGCGAGCCGATAAAGCCGGCCCCGCCCGTCACCAGAATGCGCATGGGAATTCTAAACCGTCGGTCGGCCGATCGAGAAGTAGCGGAACTCGAGCGCTTTCATCAGCGCAGGATCGTAGAGATTGCGTCCGTCAAAAATCACGGGTTGCTTCAGTTCGGCGCGGATTCGCTGGAAATTCGGATGCCGGAATTCGTTCCACTCGGTCAGGATCAACAGCGCGTCGGCGCCGCGCAGCGCCTCGTAATTATTTCGATAATAGTTTATCCGATCGCCGAAGAGCTTGCGCGCATTCTCCAGCGCCTCCGGATCGTGCGCCTGCACGCGCGCTCCAGCCTTGAGCAATTCGTCGATCACTACCAGCGAGGGCGCCTCGCGCATGTCGTCGGTGCGCGGCTTGAACGCCAGACCCCATACCGCGAACGTCCTGCCGCGCAGGTTTTCACCGAAATGTTCCTTCACACGATTCGGCAGCAGATGCTTTTGGCGATCATTGACCGCCTCTGCGGCGCGCAACAGACCGAAATCGAGATTCTGCTCGGCCGCACTGTGAATCAGTGCCTGCACGTCCTTGGGAAAGCAGGAACCGCCGTAGCCGATGCCGGGAAACAGGAACTGCGATCCGATGCGGCGGTCCGATGCCAGTCCGCGCCGCACCTCGTTGATTTCGGCGCCGACCGCCGCGCACAGATTCGCGATGTCGTTAATGAACGAGATGCGCAGCGCAAGCATCGCGTTGCAGGCGTACTTGGTGAGCTCGGCGGAGCGTG
>Ga0070737_10004255_pt1 | contig 14529 bp, 13 predicted proteins | sample Coa_R1_10_FD_66438 | JGI IMG/M metagenome (GOLD analysis project Ga0070737, IMG submission 66438) | Surface soil microbial communities from Centralia Pennsylvania, which are recovering from an underground coalmine fire - Coalmine... | ecosystem: Environmental > Terrestrial > Soil > Unclassified...
CATGATCGGGGTACTGGAGGGGGCGGGGTAGCTGAAAGCGGGCGGGGTCGAGGGGGGCGGGTGCCGGCCAGGGGGCTGGGTTACGGCTCTGCCGTCGTTGGCAGGGGCGGACGGCTGCTGGCTGACTCGTTGCAGAACGGGCGTATCCCGCCTGAGTAGTGGCGGTGTAGTCGCTGGCTGGAGTGTGTGGCTGCGGACTGGGCTGATGCGCCGGGTGGCGCGCAGGCTGGCGGCGGCGACGGTGCCAGCCAGTGCGCTGCTGCTGGCTAGCACGGCCGGTAGGCCGAGGACGGTGACGAGTGTCCCGGTCGCTGCGGTGGGCACGACGAAGAAGATGCATTGCACTGATTCCCAGCCGCTCAGTGCCCGGCCGTGTTTTTCGCCGGGGACGGCGCCGATGATGACTGCCCTGGCTGCCAGCCGGAACACGGTGCAGCCGGCGCCGAACACCGCGGCGCCGGCGAACGCGCATGCTGGGATTGTGGTGTTGAGGTAGAGGGCCTCGCCTGCGGCCACGGCCATTACGGCGAGGGGGACGGCCCAGCGTGCTTCGATGATGTTCTCCCGCCGGTCGGCCGCGATCGAGGTGAGTATCCCGGCGATGCCGGTGGTGGCCAGCAGTGCCCCGTAGAGGGTCAGCGGGGCGTGCAGGATGTGGCGGACGTATAGCGGTTCGCAGATGGTGATCACGCCCAGGGTCAGGTAGACGCCTGCGGTGATGGCCAGTACAGCCCCGACCGCTGCCGGGTTCCGGTCTGGCCGCTGGCTGGACACAGCGGCGGGATGCGGCGTGGTGGCGGGAACTAGGAGGGTGAGGAGGGCAGCGGCGCCCGATAGCCCGGCGACCAGGACCCAGGCGGCGCGGTCCCCGGCATAGGTGAGCAGGCTGGTTGCCCCTGAGGGGCCGATGACCAGGGTCAGGTTGGCGGCGAGGGCCAGCCAGGATCCAGCGGCGGCCAGGTTGGGGCGGCCGGGCATCCAGGTAGGGGCGGCCTCGCCCGCGCTGACTGCCCAGGTACCACCCAGCGCGAGGACGGCCAGCACGGCGAGCAGCACGGGCAGGCTGGGGTGGATGGCGGCGGGCACGAGGGCGGCCAGGGTAGCCAGGGCCCAGGCGGCAGCGCCAGTGTGGCGGGGGCCGTAGCGGTCGATGACGCCGCCGGCGAGGCGGGCGGCGATGGACGGGATGCCCCAGGCCGCGGTGATGACGCTGAGTGCGACCGCTGGATGCGGTTGGGCCAGCCCGGCCGGCAGTGCAGCGGCCAGGGCGGCCCAGGTGCCGGCCTGGCCGGCGGTCTGAGCGGTGGCCAGGCGGGCCAGCGGGCCCCGGTTCGGGTCGCGGGTCATGCCACCGGCACGGACAACGACAGGCCATACAGGCCCTCGGGGTCGGTCCACCAGTGCGTCAGGGCGAACCCGGCAGCGGCCAGTTCGGCTTCGATGCCCTCGCGGCGGAACTTCGCCGATATCTCAGTTCGCAGTTCCTCGCCATCGGCGAACTCCACGGCCAGGCCCAGTGCGGGCACTGGCACGGTCTGCGCCCAGGCCGAGCGCAGCCGCATCTCGATCTGCTCCCGCCGCGCGTCCCACAGCGCCACGTGGTCGAAGGCGTCGGTGTCGAATCTGGCGTCCAGCGCGTTGTTCAGCACCAATAGGACGTTCTTGTTGAAGGCGGCGGTGACCCCGGCGCTGTCGTCGTAGGCGGTCACCAGCACGGCCGGATCCTTGACCAGGTCGGTGCCCAATAGCAGCGTGTCCCCGCCAGCCATCTCGCCGCGCAGCCGGGCCAGGAAGGCGGCCCGCTGGGCTGGCGCCATGTTGCCGATCGTGGAGCCGAGGAATGCCACCAGTGTCGGCTCCCCGTCAGGGTCTGGCAGGCCGAGCCGCTGCTCGAAGTCGGTCACGACCACATGCACGTCCAGGCCGGGATACTCGCCCAGCAGCGGGCCCGCAGCCTCGGCCAGGGCGGTGTCGCTGACGTCCACCGGCACGTACCGGCGTAGTGTGCCCGCGGCGCGGAGCGTGTCCAGCAGCAGCCGGGTCTTGCTGGAGGAGCCCGAGCCCAGCTCGGCCAGGGTGTGTGCTTTGCTGGCCACAGCGATCTCGGCCGCGGCCGCCCGCAGGATGGCCCGCTCAGCCCTGGTGGGGTAGTACTCGGGCAGTTTGGTGATCTTGTCGAACAGGGCGCTGCCGGTGGCGTCGTAGAACCACTTGGGCGGCAGCGACTTCGTCGGCGTGGCGGTCAGCCCGGCCCGCGCGTCTCTGCGGAGTGCATCAGCCAGGAAATCTGGTGGCAGCAGCCGGGTGAGAGGAATCTGCGGTGTCATGCGCATCTCCGGTACAGGTCGTGTTCGAGGGCCCGGATCGTGGTGATGTCCCGCTCCACCTCGGCGGCCGGGCCGAGCAGATTCAGTCGGCCAGGGCTGCGCGGTGTGTCGTCCGTCCGAACCACCGCAGTCCCGTCGGCCAGGCCGGGCGGCAGGGCGGTCACCGTGGGCAGGCCGCCGATCTTGGCCAGGACGGCCCCGTCCAGGAATCCGTCCCGGGGGGCGATCAGCCATACCTGGGCGACCGCCAGCCCCCCGGTCGCGGACGGGGCGGCCCGGCGGGCGACCCGGTGCGGGTTAGACAGGGCGTCGACGGTGGTGGTGAGTTGGCTCTGGCCGGTGACCAGCTCGACCAGGTGCACCGGGTAGCAGCCGGCCAGGCGGCCCATCACCTCCACCAGCCGGGGCCCTTCCCGGGTGAGCACCACCTCGGTGCACGCCGGGCCCTGGGTCACCCCGGCCACGTCCAGCACCGCCCGCGCATAGGCGGCCACCTCCCGGGCTGCCGCGTCTCCAGCGAGGGTGGCGGGCGGGACCAGCCACGACTGGTCCCAGGCCACACCGCCGCCGGTCAGCACGACGCGTTCGCGCCACAGGCTGGTGATCACGTGCACCGGCCGCGCCCGGCCCGGCACCCGCACCGTGACTGTGTCTACCGTCCACTTCTGGCCGTCCAGGAATTCCTGCACGGCGACGGTGCTGGTGATCTCGCCCAGCGCGCCGGGCTGCCCGGCGAGGGCATCCCAGGCGGCAGCGGCCTGCGCGGGGGTGTGGCACAGGTGGAAGCCGACGCTGCTGGCCGACCAACGGGGCTTGACCACTACCGGGTACCTGATCCGCCTCGCTGCCGCCAGCGCTGCCGTCTTGCTGGCGGCCCGGATCGTCTGGGGGCACGCCACATCCGCGCGGCGCAGCGCCTCCTGCATGGTGGCCTTGTCGGTGCGGCGGCCGGTGGTCCGCCAGTCGTTGCCGGCCAGCCCGAGCCGGGCGGCTACCCGCTCGGTGAGCGGGACGGCGCTTTCATCACCAGGTAGCACCGCCGCCACCCCGGCCAGCACCTGGGCCAGGGCCTTCGCACTGACGGGGCCGGTCAGCACCTGAGCCCAGTGCTCGCCGTGCAGCACTTGGTCCAGGTCCGGCATCCCGCACGCGGCCGGGTCGGGGGGCCGTACCGCGACCGCGTCCCAGCCTTTGCTGGCCAGTGTGCGTCCCAGCCACAGCCCGGTGCTGTAGGGCCAGATCACTGCCGCCCGCCGGGTGCGTTGTCCTGGTGCCGGGCTCACGGCGAGTCCCCATCCTGGAACCAGGACCCAGTCCCCGGTTCGGTGGCAGGCGGCTGGTAGAGAAACTCGCACACGCAGTCCAGCAGCCAAAACGCCACCGGGCGGTCCACGAAGACACCGGGTGACCAGCCTGCCCGGCAAGGCAGTAGCCGCAGCCGCCATTGGCCGTGCTGGTGGGGCTGGTACAGGACAGTGCACAGCCAGTGCAGCAGGCGCAAGGCTGCCGCGCTGTCGAGCAGATCCCCATGGCTGTGGGCCGATGGCCGCCACAGCCGCAGCCAGCGGTCTGTGTCATCGGTGATGGTGCTGGCGTGCAGCCAGCTTCCGGAGGCATCCCGGGTCTTGCCGATGCCAGCTTCGGTAAGCCCCGGGAGGTCAGGAAATCCGGGGGTACCCACGGTGGGCACCCCGGGCCGGTTTGGTGACAGCAGTCGGCTTACGGTGATTACGACACGTAAGTGACTGGATGTACCTGGTCATGGCGAGCAATCTTGCTGTGGGTACGCCGATGGTTGGAACCACGACCGGATGATTGGCACAATCGCACAGACCAGGCTGATGACCTGCGGCGTTACTGATGGGCCGGTGCCGCCTAGGGTTCTGGGCGGGGCCGGGCCGGCTGGTGGCCGGTTTACTCCCGCCCGGGATGGGTCTCGGGGGCGGGCAGGGCCAGCGCCACGTGGATACCTAGGGTCGCGGGCAGCGGGGTATCGCAGCTTGGGCAGCGGAGGGTCAGGAAGGCCAGCGTGTCTGGCTCGGCAGCGCTCAGGCTGGGAGGGGAACCGGTTTGCTGTGCGAGAGCGGCTCTGGCCTGCCGGGTGGCCTCCTGGCGGGCCGCGCCGATGGCTGCGTGCGCCCGGTCGCGCTCAGCCAGCAGCGCGCCGCCCGCACCGGTAGCTTTGTCGGTGGCACTGAACAGGGGACGCGAGCGCGAGGTGCCCCGTTCGGCGTTCTGAACAGCGGCGCGCTTGTACCCGGTGCGTGCGGCCAGCTCGACCTGGCTCAAGCCCGCCCGATTCCGCCAGGCCCTGAACTGTTCAGCGAGACGCTGCTTGGCCGCGGTGATCTCGTCCTGCCAGTGCTGTGGCGCTGGAATGCTGCCTGGGGCGGGAGGGGTGCCAGGGGTCACGCGGGCGGCCCAGCCGGTGGAGTGCCGTGAGGCCGGCGGGCGACGCCGGCCCACCACCAGCGGGAGGATGCATCGTCAGCCAGCTCGGGGTCTTCTGCTCCCCACTGCCCTGCGGTGCACAGTTCCCGGGCCGCGCCTCTGTAGGGCGGGATCAGCTCCAGCCCACCGAAGAACCGGGTGATCTGCCTGAGCGGGCGCGGGCACACCGGGTCGGTGGCCTCACGGCAGGCACGCAGGACGGCTGGCATCCCGTCGGGAGGCATGTGGTCTGCGGTCAGGTGCGACAGGGCCAGGTAGCTGCCGGGCGCCAGCGCCCAGACCAGGCGGGCCAGGCAGCTCCACGGATCGCCGGGGTCGGGGATGTGCTCCAGGACTGCGGTGCACAATAGCCCGGCCGGGACGGCCAGGTCGATCAGCCCGTCCAGGCGCACCAGCTCCAGCAGAGCCCGGGGGTCGCGCAGGTCGGCCAGGGCCGCCGAGGTGGTGCCGGGGCGGGTGAGCAGGGCGTGCGCGCGGGCGGCCACGGTGGGGTCGTGATCGACGTACAGCACGCGGGCGGCCGGAGTGATTTTCTGCACGGCCTCCTGGGTGCTGGGTGTGGTGGGCAGGCCGCAGCCCAGATCGATGAGCTGGGTGATGCCGTGCTGGGCCATCCACAAGGCGGCACGCTGGTGGAAGCCTCGGTTCGCCCACGCGGCGGCCCGGACCTCCGGCAGCACCTCACCGATGCTGTCGACAGCGGCGCGGTCTGCCGCATGGTTGTCTTTGCCGCCAAGGGCGTAGTCATACATCCCGGCGGAGCTGGGCCCGCGGGGCCTGGCTGGTGACTGGTGCGCGGTCCTGGCCGGATCGTCCTGGGGCAGCTCAGGCATGGCGGTCGCCCCCGGCGAGGGCCGCGTCGGCTAGGACGGTGCCGGGAGGACGCGGGAAGGTCACGGTGCCTACACGGACCGCTATGGGGTGATGCACGATCGAGTTCCCCCTTGCCGCAGGCCGGCAGTTCCAGGCCGGGCCATGTCCCCGTCACGACTTCAAGCGGGCAAAGAATATTATTCGTAATAGTGAGAATACTATGGTTGAGCTTTGATTGCTGGCATTCTCTAGCGCGCCGCGTATGCGCTGGGAGAAGATAGCCGCGACATAAAATCCAGCACGTTCCGGGAGGATCTGTGGCACTGCGCCGGCTCGCCAAGTACTTCGACTCCCTGACCAGCGGCGGCTGCCCCGCCCTCTACAGCACCGACGACCCTGCCCGCATGATCGCCCAGGGCAAGCTGCTTCCCGCCGAAGAGATGGCTGAACTGCTGGAGCTTCTCGAAGATGAGACTGCGGTGGCCATCCCGACCGAGACGGTGTTCCGTGCGATGGCCAAGTACGCCACCGAGCACGGCGACGACGTGCTGGCCGGCCGGATCGAGGAGTTCCTCACCGGCCAGGGACTGTAGTGGCGACCCGGGTTATCACCAGCCTGGCCAGCCCCGAATGGGCCGCGCTGTTCACCACGTTCACCGACAGCGCGTTCCGGCTGGAAGGACTGCAGCACTACACCATGGATGACGAGGCCGAGGCATTCGCCCGGTTCTGCGCTGGGCAGGATCCGCACGTCAACCTGTCCTGGTGGACCGGCCTGGCCCGCGGCAACACCGCCGCAGGCCGCCGCATGGCCCGGGTCCGGGTGATCACCGAACCCCCCAGCGACTACACCCGGTTCGAGCTGGCCCACTACCCGGCCATGGTCGCGGCCGGTGACGACATCCAGGTCATCACCACCCCGGAGGGAACCTGGCCTCCCGGCCTGCCCCGCCACGACTTCTGGCTCTTCGACGACCGCGACGTGTGGATACTGGACTACGACCACACCGGCACCTTCCTGGGCGCCGAGCTGCGCACCGATCCCGAGACCGTCACCAGCCACCAGCGCTGGCGTGATGCAGCTATCGGCCAGGCAATACCGGTCAGCGAGTACCTGGCGCAGGCCAGCCGGAACACATCCTGACCCTGGGCAGGAGAGGCATTGGCAGGACCAACCGAGCCCCGGGCACTGGGCGGGCTGGGCGCACGGCTGCGCACCGTCCGCGAAGCGGCTGGGATGTCCGGCTCAGAACTCGCCCGGGCACTGGGCCCCGGCTGGCGGCAGCCCAAAATATCCAAGATCGAAAACGGCCTGCAGCTACCCACCGAGGAAGAAATCAGCGACTGGGCCCAGGCGGTCAGCACCGACCCAGCGCCGCTGCTCGCCCTGCGCGGCAAAGCCTCCGCCGAATACGGGGCGTGGCGTGAGCAGATCGCCGGCGCCGGCAGCCCCGCAGCGTTCCAGGACACGCTCGGTGCCCTGGAGGCATCGTGCACCACGTTGCTGGCCGAATACCAGCCGGCGCTCGTCCCCGGCCTTCTGCAAACCGCCGCGTTCATGCGGGAGATGGCCGGCGGCGAAGAGTTCCTCGCTGACAACCACATCACCCCTGGCAACCTCGGCTCACTGATCGCCGCCAAGATCCGCCGCCAGGCCATCCTCTACGAAGCCGGCCGACCGATCGTGCACATCCTGGGCGAGGCCGTGCTGCACACCCGGGTCGGGAATGTCACCCCCGAAACCATGCGCGGGCAGCTCGCCCACTTCGCCGACGTCGCCACCCTGCCAGGCCACGAACTGGGCATCGTGCCGTTCAGCATCGCCTCCCCCGTCGCCCCCGCCTCCGGGTTCGTCCTCTACGACAACGACCTCGCGGTCGTGGAAACACTCGGCGGCCGGCTTCACATCACCGAACCAGAAATCATCGCCCGCTACACCCGATGGCTCGACCTGCTCCGTCAAGCAGCAGTAACCGGCCACAAAGCCGCAGAGATGTGCAGGCGACTCATCTAAGAGGGATATCCAGCTTGATGAACAGGTCGCTGGGCAGCAAGTGGGGTCCGCCGGACGGTGTTCGCCGCGTGTCTCCTTTGCCCCAGCCAAGATCGTTCCCGCGGTGGTCGAAGACGAAGGATGACCGCCTGGGATCTTTCTCGGACCTAGCCTGCGATCTGGGAGTCGCCGTAGATCGCCGCTTCGACTTGGTGCTCGCGTTCCGGGAGGCACGGGTGGCTGTCGTCGGCCCCATGCGCTGTACGCTTGCCGCGCGGATCGCCGGGCCCATCGGGCCAGCCGTCTTCTTCCTGCCTTGACCCGCTCGGTGAGTACGCCCAAGGCGAAATCGCGGGCGGGCAGCGGCCCGGTGTTGCCCGCGAGCGCGGCCAGGTAGTTCTTCATCGGCCGCAGGTAGGGGTCCAGTTCCGAGTGAGCTGATGTGACAGCCTCCCAGACCGTCTCGGCGACTTTGTCGAGGAGGTAGTCCACTGGATCACCCGGGCTGACGGCCTCGCGGGTCGGAATGTATGGAGGGTGGCCTGTGGCCACGGTGACCCGGGCGTAGGCGATGCCGGCTTCGAGGGATACTTCCGGGCTGGCGGTGACGGCTCCCAGCCAGGGCCGCTGGCGACCTCGGCCGGCAGAACCTGCACGAGTTCTTCGTGGCGCCGGCGTCTGAGCCTGGACACCACGGCCTCGGTGGACAGGCAGCGCCGACGGTGATGCCTGTCATTCGCCGAAGACCACTTCTCTGGCCGCTGCTGCGAGGATGCTCTGGGTCTTGAAGTTCAGGCCGATCCGGTTCCAGTGGAAGATGATGTGGTGGGCGAGGATGTCGCGTAGTCCTCTGCCGAGGCTGCCGTGCTGGGCTAGGGCGTGCAGCGCGTTCCCGGCGAGCGCGAAGTTGCTGGCCCAGTCTGCGGTGAACGCGAGGGCGGTGCCGTCGCTTATTAGCTTGCTCCCGGGTCCTGCGTCGACGGTCATGAGCTGTCGCAGGCTGGGTTTGAGGGCGTGCAGCCGTTCGGGCGGCGTGGCGGGTGGGAGGGGGCGGTGTTGCGTTACCCGGTTCCAGGTGTCTCCTTGCTCGTACCAGTCTTGTTTGGCGCTGCGTATCAGGGTGCTGCACAGCAGGATGGACACTTCCCGGCGCCCGATGGCGGGCGCGGGCGCCGCGGCCGGGTTGTGGTTATGCAGGTAGCTGAGGATGTTGCGGCTGTCGGCGTGGAAGAGCCGGTGGGCGACGTCGGTGGCCTCGGGGCCGCCGAACGCGCATGTTTCGGGTTCGTAGATGGTCTCTTGTGACTTGGTGATCAGGCCTCCGGCGAGCATGGCGTTGAGCATGCGGTTGATGGATGCTGTCATGTCTGGTCTGGGGGCTTGGCCTGGGTGGCAGCGCAGCCGCCAGCAGGGTGCTTTGCGGATGAACCACCACGACGCGATGGTTCCGGTTGTTTCGGCCTGCTGGAGCTGTGGCCCGAGGAAGGTGGCTGCGGCTTGCTCGGCGGTGTCCCAGGCGGGGAATTCGATGCGGACCTGGTGCCAGTCGCGGGCGCGGGCCTGGGCTTGGAGTGCCGCCCGCCCGGCTGACTGGTATAGCTCGATGGCGTCGTCCAGGTCGGCGGGCTCCATGGAGATCCGCGCGGCGGCTTCGTGCAGCGGTGTGCCGGCCAGGACGGCCAGCACCGCGTCCGCTGTCGCCTGCGGTGAGGGCGCTGGCGTCACATTTGTGTCCTTTCTCGCCCGGGGCCGTTGGTCAGTCGAGCAGCAAGCAGGCGTCCCATCCGGTGATGGGTGGTGCCGGGTGGGCGGCGGTGTACAGCGCGAGTGTGAGTCCGGCGTCGCCTTCGAGGAATCCGGTGCCGTCGCCGCTGCCGGGGTGGGCGTACTCGATGAGCTGGCTGGTCAGGTGGGGCAGGCAGTTGGCGAGCGCGGGTGTGCGGGCGTCGCGGGCCGCCCGCCAGGTGGTCTGGAGCAGGCCGGCCCAGCCGTGGCACACGCTGGTGTCGGTGATCTGGCTGAGCTGGGCCGGGCTGGACAGGCAGTGGGTGAGAGCGTGTTCGGCCATGTCCTGGCGGGCGGTGTCGCCGGTTGCGATGCCGGCGAGCTGCTGGGCTCGTGCCAGGCCGGGGGTGCCGTAGCACCAGCTCGGCCGCAGCGGCCCAGGCTGGGTGGTGTGGCCGGTGTGCAATTCCTCGCGGGTGACCCACTGCGGCCACCAGGGCCCGGTGCTGCCGTCTTGCCGCCAGGCATCCAGCCAGCGGCAGATCCGATCGATGGCCTGGTCCTGGCCGTTGACGGTAATGCCTTTGCGCGCGGTGAGGGCGAGCAGGGCAAGGGGTCCGGTGATGCCGTGCGCGATGCCGAAGTTCGCGTGGCCGCCGGCGAAGCCGGGTGAGGATGCGAACGCGGGATCATGGCCGGTCCACCAGCCGGGCACGGTGTCGCCGTCGATCCGCAGTGGCTCGGTGAGCTGGACCAGGTAGCTCAGGATGCGTTCGAGTGCCTCGTCCGCGGCGGGCCGCTGGAGCAGGTAGGCACCGATCCCGGTCAGGCCGTAGATGAGGTCGAATTCCGCGAGCGAGGGAAGCGTTCCGCCGTCGATGCGGGCCTGGGCCTGATCGGCCCGGCGGTGTGCCAGTGCTGTCACGTGGAGATCGAGTGTGCTGAGCGCCCGCGTGTACCGGCCAGCTCCGCTGGCGGCACGTACGGCGAAGGCCACCGCGGGTACGCCGGCGAACAGCCCGGCGTCATCGGCGGCGCTGATGCCGGTGCTGGTTGCTGTCGTGAGCCAGGTGTGCGCGGTCTGCCAGCTTGCCAGGCCGGTGCTGGCGCGCTCGATATGGGCTAGCGCGATGCCGGCGGCGCCCTTGGTCAGCGATTGCGCCCAGGCGCGGTCACGATCGCCGGTGATGCCCGGCGGGGTGGCCAGGCGGGCCGCGATGGCCGTGGCCATGGCGAGCGCGTGGCCACTGGCCTGGTTCATGGTTCAGTGTTCCTGGTGCGGGTGATCCATCCCAGGGCGGCCAGGCGGGCCAGCCGGTGGCAGAGTTGCTCGGCCTCGGGGCTGGGCCCGGCTACGCGGATGTAATGCATGTGCAGCAAGGACGCCAGCACGGAATCCGCGGGAACCTCGCCTTCATCCCGGAGCGTGTCGCGGTAGGCGGCCAGTGTCGAGGTCCGCTGCCGCCATGCGGCGAGGATTTGGTCGCCGCGGGGTGTGGCGCGCAGCGCTGCGTGGTCCTCGCGGGGATCGGCCATCCGCATCGCCTGGTCATGCACGGGCCGCGGCACGGGGGCCGGGGCAGAGTCTTTCGGGATGTGGGTGGCCAGCCAGCTCATGCCTTTCGCGGTATCTCCGGTGAAGGCGGTCGCGATGTCGGCCAGGCTCGCTGCGGTGAGTGCGTGCGGATAGCAGTGCCCGCCTGCTGCGCAGGTGATCTGGGCGATGGCTGCGGCCGAGTCGGCCGCGAACACGGACTCGGCTGCGGCCATGGCGGGCCCGCTGCCGTATCGGCCGGTTTCGGGATAATAGGTGTCGAATTGGAGGTGCCCGGCCAGCCCGGTGTCGCGCAGCCGGGCCGCCCACGCGCCGGCCCGGTGCGCGGCGTGTCCGTAGGCGCCCGGGTCAGGCAGGCGCAGCCGGAGCCGCAGGTGCGGTTCGGGGTCGGTGTAGCGGACGTACCACCATGGCGGCGGCTCATCGAAGGCGGCTAGCAGGTCAGGTACCTGGGCCAGGACGGCGTCTTGGTGGCCGGGGTGGCCGTAGAGCTTGATGTACAGCCACGGCGAGTGCCCGGGCAGGTGACCGTGACCTGGCCCGAGCAGACGGGTCCGGGTGATGCTCTGCCGGGCTGGTGCTGTCTGGGCGGGCAGGGTGGAGGTCAGCGGAATGCAGACTTCGTGCGCGTGGCCGTCCAGCCAGCCGTAGGCGTCCAGGCCGGGCGCTTCGGACACGGTGGCGTGCCCGCTCCGGTTCAGGTGGGCGCGCAGCAGTGTCAGGTGCATGTCGTGATCGAGGTTGAGGCGGAGCAGGTTGTCGGCCTCACCCAGGTAGACGGCATCCGGGACGCGGAGCTGCTGCCGCCATCTGGCGATGCCGTGTTTCCACTGCCCGAAGGAGGCACGGGCGGGGGGCAGGCCGGTGGCGGGCAAGTTCCAGCGGGCCGGTGACAGCACGGTCCGGCGGTAGCGGAGCCTGGGCAAGAACGGCAGCGAGCTGGCGGCACCCCAGGAGAACGGCATGTAGACCGCCGCCCGCGCCCGGCTGATCTCGCACAGGAACCGGGTGAGGGGATGGCTGAAGGTGCGGAACTCCACCGCGTTCAGCACGGTCGGCTCCACGACCCGCTGCCGGGCCAGCGATACCAGGTACAGTCCCTCGGCGTCTCCGCTGACCGCCAGATCCTCCAGTGGCAGCAAGCTGCCGCCGGGCTCTCGGTACTCGGCTGCGGAGATGAGGCCGGGCAAGACGGCGGGTGCACGGGCAACCCCTTCGGACCGGGCGTAGGCCGGGGGGCACGACACCTGCACCGGCAGCGCACCGGCCCGCACCGTCGCCAGCCGCGCGTAGGCCCGGCGGAAGCGGTCCTGGCCTGCTGCCTCCAGCACGTCCAGGAACCGGCCGGTGGTCGTCCCAGCCGCCCGCGACGCGCCCGTCACGACGAGAGTGAACTCCCCGCGTTCCAGCGACACCGCGCTGGCGGCGTGCACCTGCACGAACAGTTCCGCGTGCGGCGGAACCTGTGCCGGCACGCTGTCCCCGGCGGCCAGGTCGGAGATCTGCTGGTCATCCAGGAGGATCTCGCGGTCACCGTTCATCGCAGCCGTGCAGGCCAGTGTGATGAGCTGTTCATCCCGTGCCGGGAACGGCGGCGGGGGCAGGTTCCTGGCCGATCCGCGGAAGGTGGCAGGCAACCCCAGCCCAGTGTCCGGGCTGGTGATTTCTAGCAGCGGGACCAGGGCGCGGGGCCCGTACCGCTCGAGGAAAGCGGCATGATAGTCCTGCCAGGCCGGGAGCCCGGACGGGTGCGGCGTCAGCCGGGTCAGTGCCGCCGCGGCGGCCTCGGCCTCACGCGCCAGCGCTGCTGGCAGCACAATGTCGGCATCTAGCCGCGTGTCCACCCAGACCAGCGGTTCGGCGGCGGCGGCCACACAGCGCATCTGTGTGGGCAGGCGGGCGCACAGGTCCCGGCGGCTGGGCTGCGACCTAGTCGCGTTGTGGCGGGAAATGTCCGCGTGGACCGCGTGCAGCTCACGCACCTGACGAGCTATCGGCGGGATGGTGCTGGCATCGACGGCGTCAAGCTGGCAGAGGATGTGTGCCAGGGGGCTGGTGACTGTCATGGGTGTGTGCAGGCTAGTCAGCAGCAGCCGTAGCCTGACCAGCTCAGCGAGCATCCGCTCGATGACCGGCTCCGACCTGCCGGGGAAGTCGGTGGCCAGCTTGGCGGTCAGGTCACCTACGGTGATGGGGGCCTGCGCATAGCGCAAGGCTGCACCGGCGGCCCGGGTGTGACGCACCGATACCTCGACTGGGGCGGCCAGGCTGATATCCCCGTCCCTGCGGTCACCGACGTGCTGCTGGCTGGCCGCGACAAGCCGCCCGCCGCGGACGGTGCACAGATTGCTGGTGACGACGGGCAGGCGGCGCAGCAGTTCTGGGCATCCCTCCATGGTTGTAACTAGAAGGGCAAGCCACCCGGCGTCAGGCCGGACGACCACGTGGTGGTTATCGCCCCACCGCACCGAGGGGGAACCGAACGCTGCGGGTGCGATCCCGGCGAACAGGCCGAAGGGCGTGGCCCGGTCCGTCATCCGCAGCACATAGCGGGCCACCGACATCACGGCCCGGCGTACCTGGCGTGCGTCACGGTCGTGCTCAGTGAGAATCTTGCTGACCTGGCGTGCCAGCGCCGGGCTGGCCACCTCGATGGCCTCAGCGAAGGTGTCCCGCGACCAGATCTGTTCCAGCCAGTCGCGAGATTGCCGCGTCTGCTCGTCTGTGCTGGCACCCAGGTCAGGCCACGCCGGGAGAGCCGTTCTGGCCTGGTGAACAGCAGCGCGGACGAGTGCTGTGTCCAGAGCCCGGTACACCTGGTTACCTCCACGGCCTGGCCAGGCAGGCCCAGCGTCAGTGCTCGCTGCGCACCGGCTCTGGGCCTGCTGATGGCGGGTTGTCAGGACCGGCAGCTAGTGCATGCGGTGCCGCAGGTGCTGTTGCAGCCATCGTCGGTGCTGCGCATCAGGTCTGAGACGACCGGGCCCGACTCCACGATGTGGACGTCCAGGTCGAAGTCGGGGTCGGCCTCCGCATCAGTTGCGGGAATGGCCAGTATGGCGGTGTTCATAACGAGGTTCCTTTCCTCGAACGGGGGATGGGGGCACCTGGTCCTGGCCTGATTCGTCAGGGCCAGGAGATCGTGATCCTGGTGTGCCGCTTGTCGAGGACGCGGCCAGGGGGAAGCTGCTGATCCGGGGTGCCGGCGGGATGGACGGTGATCTGTGCCGCTGCGGCGTGGCGGTGATCGCGGTCCCAGGCCCGGATCTGCCCGGTCATCTCGTCGGCCAGCCGGGCGGCGTCCGGGCCGTGGGCGTAGGCGCCGAACTCGTAGGTATCTGGGGCGGGGCCGGAGTCGCGGAAGGTGTGGTAGGCGAAGCTGTTCCCCTCAACGAGGGTGGGTGTGCCCAGTGGTGAAGACGGATCGGCCAGCGCGCGTGCGGCATCGGTGCGCTGGCGGACCAGCAGGCCGAAGCCCGGCAGGCAGGTGGCCAGCCACAGGTACAAGCCGTCGAACGGTTCCGCGCCGCCGAATTGCACCTGCGACCATGCCTCGGTGCGTGGCTGGCGCAACGCGCTGCGCAGCCCGCCGGCATCGGCTGGCTGGCTGTCCTCGATCCGCAGGCCCACGTCGTCGCCGTGCAGCCGGATCAGGCGTTCACCGT
>Ga0070737_10004257_pt1 | contig 14509 bp, 13 predicted proteins | sample Coa_R1_10_FD_66438 | JGI IMG/M metagenome (GOLD analysis project Ga0070737, IMG submission 66438) | Surface soil microbial communities from Centralia Pennsylvania, which are recovering from an underground coalmine fire - Coalmine... | ecosystem: Environmental > Terrestrial > Soil > Unclassified...
AATCTGGAAGGGATTGAAAACCGGTGGAAGAGACATAGGGCTAACGCGGAATTACTGAGGGCCGGGCTTTTCAATTCCGGCTCCGCTGTTATTGGCAATCCTTCAAATTTCTCCGATTCAGTGATAGCATTCAGGCCTTTGCTTCCTGTGAACGATACGATAACTGCCTTAGCAAAATCAGGTTTCGTCGTCTCCAAAGGTATGGGAGACCTTTCAGACAAAATTGTGAGAGTAGGTAACCTGGGAATCGTTTCTGGATCTGACATCATCAAGTTTCTGGATGCATATTATGATGTATCCGGCATTGGTGGTTTAAAGAAGAGGCCACAACTTGATCCTGTTTCAGAGATTTCTCAAGATCTGCTTCAATGACTTCCGTATGCTGTAAAGCGTGAGACCTGTAGCTGAACCAGAACCGAAAATACTTTTCGCCAAATGGATGGTGTGATCTTGTCCCTAATTGCAGATTTGAATTGTTAAAAAATTTACTCAGGGTTTCCCTCTCAATAGGACAGTTGGTGGGATGCAAGTGTTTATTTCTTCGGAATCAAGTATTGGTGTTTATTTAAAAATACCAGCATATTGATCATTACCTGTGGCTTCTGTATAATTTATTAGCACAGACGGAAGCTGTAGCCAATCAGCGCCTCCATTGGGTTTCGGCTGAGATTTATTCCTATGGTACAGTAAAAGCATCATTATAATTAGATACGAAGTCTTGTTGTTCATGTGACGAATTTTGGTTTGCAGTTCCAACTCAGCAGGTATTCCGGATCCGACACTGACAGAGACCTTCCCATTAGTATTCAGGACTGGAAAAATCTTGCCATGGAAAAGCTTGACGAAAATGCATGGTGGTACATTGAAGGTGGCGCAGGTTCTAATGACACATGCAGACTGAACGAGGAAAGGTTTCAGCATTACCGTATTAGACCCCGCTACATGAGAAATGTTGAAAACTCATCAATAGAGACAACAATCCTGGGACGGAAGAGAAGCAGCCCTTTCATAATTGCCCCTCTGGGCGCAATGTCTATCATCAGCAACAATGCAGATCTTATGGGAGCCGAGGCAGCTGAGCATCTTGACATAATATTCTGCCAGTCCACTGTATCGTCTAACAGCATTGAGGAAGTGGCCAGGCATGCCCCCAAGGCTGAAAAATGGTTTCAGCTCTACCCAGGAAAAGACAAAATGATCATGAAAAGCTTCATTCAGAGAGCTGAGAAATCCGGCTTCAAGGCTATTGTTGTCACAGTTGATACAACTATGCTTGGCTGGAGGGAGAGTGATCTCAAAAACTCCTATCTCCCTTTTCTTCAGGGCCACGGCATAGCCAACTATCTCACGGATCCGTACTTCAGGAAGAGGCTGCGGGACGATCCGCAGAACGATCTTTCTGAAGCCATTATGGAGTGGCTGAAAATCTATGTTAATCCGGCGTTTGACTGGCAGTATTTCGATGAGATCCGATCATGGACAAACCTGCCTGTACTGATAAAGGGAATATCAAGTCCGGCGGATGTGAGGGAAGCATTCGAGCATAAGGTAGACGGTGTGGTTATCTCCAACCACGGTGGAAGACAGGTTGATGGTGCGATCGCGACAATCGATGCCCTGTATGAGATTACACAGAGCGGGAGCTACGAAGGCGATCTGCTTTTGGATTCCGGCATCAGGCATGCTGCGGACGTAATGCGGGCCTTCTGCATTGGCACATCCGGAGTCCTGATAGGACGGCCTTACGCCTACGCAATGGCTGCTGCCGGATCCAGGGGCGTTCAAAGATTGTTCGAAGAGCTTAAGGGAGAGCTTTCTCTTCAGCTTGCCCTGGCAGGTTTCAACAGCCTTGGGGAGCTATCTCCTACCGATCTCATGAAGTTGTAGTATGTTGTAAAGAAAATGCAAACTAATCACAGGGCCATTGGGAGCGCGTGCAGATCAATACAACCGTTAGGATCTAGCGGAAACTGATTTTCATCAGACTCCAGCTAAATGCATGTCAGAACATCCTTGGTAATATCAAAACAGCGGCTCACCTGACTCATACCGTATGAATAAAAAATACCCATTCCAATTCGAATGGAAGCCAAACAACAATACATACCGTTTTATTTCTTCTAATGGAAGATGTTCAAAAAGTACGAAGCCACACTCATGAAACTGCTGGAGCCTCACAAAATAGCAAAAGTGGAGGAAATAAGCATAGGGTGGAACAGCCTGGTTTTTATGGTGGACGACAGGTATATTGTAAAGATCCCTAGAAGCGCAGAATCTTCAGGTCAGCTTGAGAAGGAGATCGAAGTCCTGAAAATAATTGAACGCAGCATCAGTGTGGAAGTGCCAAAATATTTTGCCGTTGCCAGAGACAGGTTGATCACAGGTGCTGCCTACAAGGCTATAAACGGATGCCTGTTGACTAGGCAAAAATTTGAAAGGCCTGTCTGTACCATCGATCCGGTGACGCAACTCACTGAAACCGAGCAGAACTCTATCTCAGCGCAGTTGGGCGAACTGCTGGGCAAAATCCACTCCCTCAATGATTCCGCTCTGAAAAGCAGGCTGTCAAAATTCGGAGATGATGACTGGCGGAACTATATTATCAGGTTGATTCAGAGTCTCCTGGAACCATTAAGCAAGGTTTTCACTGCCTCTGAAGTTGAGAAGGCGGTATCGTTTTTGCTTCGCCTGAGGGATGAGATGCTGACCTTTCATATTGAGGGTCGTTTCATACATGGTGATTTTGGAGGCTGGAATATTATTATAGACCCAGAAAAGAGAATGATAAGAGGTGTAATAGACTGGTCCAACAGCAGGATAGGAGACCCCGCATGGGATTTTACAGAACTTGTTTACGACTTTGGATGGGAAATGGCTGAGAAATCAATTGCAAACTATCCGTTTGACATGGGGAAGGACTTCAGGAGACGGGTTGATACGTACCTGCTCCTCTCTGGTTTCCTTGATATCGAATACGGATACAGAACCGGAAATCAAAAAATGATCGAAAAAGGCAAAGGAGAGGTTCTTGGACATAGTGAGGTTTTTTATTAGTCTAGAGAGGCATCGGCCGGTTTCAACTATCATGGATAAGTGAACCCAAAGTTGGGTAAACTGTTCCATAACACGGATCGATTGTTTCCTGACTTATCATGGCTGAGCAAATACTGAATCAGATTGACTGGAAAGCAGAGATGCCGATCATAATGTAACAGTCGCTATATGCAGCCGAATTCAGCGTGAAAGAAATGCTTATGTTATACAGCCTTTGAAAGGTTACGTGCACTGGTAAAAAACCTATATGATCAAAGGATAGACCATCCATGGCAGAATCTCCTCTGCAGGGGCTGAAAGTTCTTGACTTTACTCAGGCAATGGCGGGCCCCTTCGCAACAATGCTGTTGGGCGATCTGGGATGTGATGTGATAAAGGTGGAACCTCTTACTGGTGACCAGACGAGGAAATGGGCTCCGCCTTACCAGAATGGAATGTCTTCATATTTCCTCAGTGCCAATAGGAACAAAAGAAGCATTGCGGTTGATCTGAAGAAACCTGCCGGAATCGAAGTAATGAAGAGGCTCCTGAGAGAATCTGACATCGTTGTTGAGAACTTTAGACCTGGAACCATGAATAAACTCGAGCTCTCCTATGGGAATGCAAAGTCAGTCAATAAGGAAGTGATTTACTGCAGCCTCTCGGGATACGGCCAAACAGGGCCATTCAAAGATTATCCAGCATATGACCTCACTCTTCTTTCCTACACCGGCCTGATGAGTATTACAGGAGAGAAGGGCAGGCCTCCCGTGAAATTCGGTGTTCCTATAGCTGACATCGTGTCTGGCCTCTTCGCAGCCATATCGATCGTAAGCGCTGCCTACGCCAGAGCAGGAAGCGGCAGAGGACAGTACATAGACATGTCCATGTTCGACGGGAACCTTCTGACCCTGACCCACCAGGCTTTCGGATACTTTGCAACTGGAAAGAATCCAGGGCGGCTAGGATCCGCCCATTCCTCAATCGCTCCGTACCAGGCTTTTGCAACTTCAGATGGATATGTTTCGATTTCGGTTGGGACCGAAAAATTATGGGGTGAATTCATCAGCAGGCTAGGGCTTTCTCATCTGAAAGAGGATCCGAGATTCACGTCAAATGTTGAGAGGGTAAGGAATCGAGAGGCCTTGGCGGCAATAATCACCGAAGCAACAATGGGGTATAAGACGTCGGAACTTGTCGCCAAACTAATGGAAGCAGGGATACCTTGCGCGCCCATAAATACGGTTGGTGATGCTGTTAACAGTGATCAGGCAATGGAGAGGGGTATGAACATAAAGATCAACACGCCATATGGCGAGATAATGTCATTGGGTACTCCGTTCAAACTCTCGGAGAATCCCGGGAAAATAAGAAGGCACCCGCCTATGCTTGGGGAGCACACAATAGAAATTCTCGAGGAGTTGGGCTTTAACCACACCGATTCAGAGAGGCTATCCAAAGAGGGTGTAATTAATTCGGGGGTGGTGAGGGATCAGGATATTCCCTGAAGCGAACAGATCAGGCCATCGTCGGTATCACTGAGCTTAACCGGGTCGCCTCTGGCCACCTTATCGGTTGACCTGCAGAAGAATTTCACCCCCTCTGCTTCAGCAAGTACCAGGCTGTACTGATCCGGATAAGGCTCCGGAGTGGCCACCAAATGCACGACGCTGATGACCCTGCCTGTCTCAATTTGCCTCTTCTGAATTCTTTCAGAATGACACCTCGGGCAGAAGGCTCTGTCCACAAGAAATTTTTCCCCGCAATCCTCACACGAATGATAATTCATCATACCACCTCAAATACTGAAGCAGTGGCGCTATTCCCAAATCCTGACATATTTAGGGCAAAACCTATGGAAGCGCCCTTTACCTGCCTTTTCTCTGCTCTTCCTGTAAGCTGAAGGTAAATCTCCCCGGCCTGTGCAATCCCTGTAGCACCGATGGGATGTCCCTTGGAATTCAGACCGCCGCTGGTGTTGATGGGCAATTTGCCTCCAATGTCGGTTTCTCCATCAATGATCGCCTTCCAACCTTCACCCTTCTTGAAGAATCCTGCATCCTCTGACTCAACTATTTCAAGTATGGTCGCCATGTCATGCAGTTCAGCGACATCAACATCACTGGGGGACACTCCTGCCCTTCTGAATGCCTCCCTTGAAGCCTGCTTCACGCATTCTATTTCTGTCAAATCCTTCCTGAATGAGATGCTGGATGATGAGGAAGCCATTGCGCTGGATTTGATCCTGATCCTGTCCTCAGAAATAGATGGGGCAGTCTCATCGGATGAAAGAATCATGGCTACGGCGCCATCACTCACTGGGCAGTACTCGAAGATCCTGAGCGGATCGGCAATCACCTTTGAGGCCATCACCTCCTCAAGAGTTGTAGGCTTCTGGAAGTGAGCATATGGATTGAGGGAACCGTTCGCATGGTTCTTTACTGCCACAAGAGCAAGAGATTCACGCTTCGCCTTAAACTTCTCTAGGTACTGCTGAGCCATAAACGCCGCAAGTGATGGCAGAGACAAGCCGGCTTTCCGTTCCTCATTATTGAGGAGTGATGCAATGATCCTCGTTGATCTTTTTGTGTTGCCGGAAGTCATTTTCTCAGTCCCTATCACCAGGACATTTCTTGCTATTCCTGATTCAACAAGCGCCAGAGCAGTCAGTATTGCGGAGCCACCGCTTCCGCTTGTGTTGTCCACTCGCAAAGAGGGCACATTGTCAAGAGACAGTCTGGTGGTAATGAGGTTGTTAAGGCCGGAAACATCTGCATATTCTCCGGAGTAGGAGTTTGACACCACTACAAAATCAATCGCGTCACGATGCTTTCTCACGATTGGAATAGCCGGTAGGGCGGAAAGTTCAACTATGTCCTCATTGCGCTTCCCGAAGCGTGTGAATTCAGCAGCAACTATCTGCGCCATATGATGTTGTGAGGTGAAGTAGACTAATTTAATTTTGCCTCAGGTCGATCTTATCTGGGTGCTGACCCCTCCGTCAACTTCCAGATCCTGTCCCGTGATTATGGGGTTCGATATGAGTGAGTCCACAGCCAGAGCAATATTTATGGAGGCATATCTTGTCCCTTTCAGCAGTTTGTTATCCACAGAGGGCGAACCGCAGTCATCCTTGCTGATGAATCCTGGAGCGATGGAATTAACCCTTATATTGTGCGGTGCCAGCTCAGAGGCAAGCCTCTTTACCATATAAGCCACGGCCCCCTTCGCTGCCGCATATGCAGCGTTACCATTGTAGTAGACGTTCTTTGCAGCGGTGATGGCTATGATCGATCCCCCTCTGCCAATCATCAGCGGAACAACAGCATGCACTGTGTTAAATAGTGTTACCGCATTGTTCTGCAGCGCCTTTGTAAAGAATTCCGGGGTAATTCTGTCTATGGTTTCAGAGCTGTAATAACCTCCGGCACAATGTACGAGGGCATCCACCCCTTTCATCTCTGTTGCTATTTGCTTTATTGCTCCAGCTGTTTCATTAAAATTGGAAAGGTCGCACCTTGTGTAGTAGGCACCAACTTCCTTTGATATTTTCTCGCCAAAATCTGTTCGCGAGATTACGGACACAGAATGCCGCTTTTCAGTAAGGAGCCTTACGATGCTGCATCCCATGCCGGGACCAACCCCTGCGACTATGACATTACTCACAATTCGAGAATACCTCAACTCAAATAATGATTTTTGATAGTTACATCATGAGGGCGTCTGATTTCATCTTCCATGAAAAACAGGGGTGGTTTGAGCTTTCAGAATGTAAATTTAATAAATGGGGATGTGCAGTATCTATTTTCCCCCGATCCCCTCTGCAGCAGGAAGTACATCTACGGTTCTGTCCAGTACGGCATTTCTGTTTTCCTTAACAAATATAAGCAGTACTAGACCAATGGCGAAGGCAACGGCCCCGTATGCAAGCGAATGACCAAGGCCTATCCTAGCGTTAAGGAATGCAAATACGAATACAAGCCCTGCTCCTGCATACCTTCCCAGGGTGGTGATCATACCAAAACCACCGGCTCTTGCTTCTGTAGGATACTCTTCAGGGACCCATAGCGTGAACACAGAGAAGTCTGCGCCACCTATTCCTAACAAGAATACCGCTGCAAGAAAACCGTAACGGTTGTTGGTTGGATAAATGATTCCGAAGGCAACCACAAGTCCCACAATCATGAATGACATGAATACTGCCAGTGTTGCCTTCCTGCCGATTCTTCTGACCATGAACGGCATTAGAAGGCAAAACGTCAAGGTGAAACCTGAAATAATTATTCCTCCGGCCGCCTGGTAAAGCTGAACAGTCAGCGTCGATGCGGTCTTGAGCGACGCAGTCGCATGCACCAGATTACTGATCGCGGTGGGTGCAAATAATGTCCCTCCATACAGACCTGTCACCACGGGGACCATCACTAAGATGAGAAGTATTGTCTTTGTACGTAGCTGCTTGGAAAATATGGTTCTAAGTGAAAGTGTGATATTCATTTTCTGCCCAAACCTGGCCTTCTTTTCAAGCCAAACCTTAGGCTCTGTTGCACTTATCCTGATGTAGGCCAGTATCACTGCCGGTATGATCCCAATGAAAAATACAACTCTCCAGTTGTAGGTCGCAGGAAGAAGATAAAGTATAAATGGAGTAGTTGCCGCTGCCACCATGAATCCGGCATACCACGCACTGTGAAACCTGCCGGCCCAGATCTGCCTATCCTTCTCAGGGAAGACCTCAGCCACACCTGTGCCACCAATGAACCATTCGGCTCCTAATCCGAAGCCGGCAACAAATCTGGCAACTCCGAACTCATAGATGTTGAAAGAAAGACCTGACCCGAAGGTACCAACAGCATAAAGGAGAATCGCTATTCCAAGAGCCTTCATTCTTCCGTATTTGTCGGAGATGGGTCCGAAGATGAAGGCGGTTCCCCAACCTACAAGAAATATAGCGAAGTAGGCAAGCCCGTACGTTGTCTTTTCAGTCAAAGAAGCCCCAGGCAGAAAGACTGCCAGAGAAGCAAGCAAAACGAAAGCATAGATCGTGGTGTCATAACCATCCAGAAGCCAGCCAAAATAGCTGGCCCAAAAAACATGTCTTGCCGACTTGGGGTCATTCACCAATTCATTCTGTGTGTTAGACACAAAAATACATTGAGTTAGTAATATTAGAATTTTTCTATCCGACTATACTGAGGGATTCAAATTAAGCTTATAATTTGCAACCTGACAGAAAATTCTTCTCTGATTGGTACCAGTCTAGGAAATATAATGGTTCTTCTTACAATTTCGGAGACAGGGTGACCCATGTTCCAGCAAGAAGCAATTCTTATCATTGCCCCGCTTTGCATTCCTATAGCTTTTTCTGGAAAATTCCTGATCAGATGTAAGCGGTAACTGGCAAATTGATTTTGCACTTTCTGGACTGCCACTTCTGAGCGTATTTCCCATGATAATGGAACCACAGATGGGATTCAGCACTAGCCTATGATCTGATGAAACTTGAGGCGCCATATTTGCAGGACTTTAATTCCAGATTTCCCTGTTAAGTTGGCATTGCTTGTTCCTGGGCAATGTCATACTCTTAATAAACGCAATAGCAACTGAAAACTTTTACCTGTGAAAATAAGCTAAGAAGGCTAGCCAAATGATTTCAATGAAGACTTTTATGGAGCGCTTGTTTCCAAAAATTAACTTAAATGCGGTTTTTGATAGGATTCTGGTACACTGTAAACAATAAATTAAACGTAAGCGTTAAATTTTAGACTTTCATGTACATTCATGCTTGCAAATGAGGCGGAAACAGTAGCGTCCAAGGTTAGGGCATATCTAGAACACTATCCGGATCTCTGGAAATCGCTGGATCTGGGCATAGTAAATCTGTCTGCACTTGCAAGAATAATATCCCGGGAGGAAGGGATTGACAATATTGGGGCAATTATTGCGGCTCTAAAGAGAATACCAAAATCTGGCTACTCAAATCTAATTCACCGAAACGAGATCAAGAATTCGACCATTGAAACGAGATCAAATATAACCGTTTTGATCCTGAGGCCATCAACTGAGAACATAAGATTGCTGATAAACGTTACAAGGAATATAGTGGAGGGCTACACAGATTACAGGATCATACAGGCCGCCCAGGGCTGCGGGCTAGTAATAAATGACACAATGTATGAAAGGATAAAAAAGCAGATTCCAAAGAACGAGATCATAGATGCAGAACATGGGCTGGGTGAGATAATTCTGATTAGCACTCCGGAAATCAAAAACCTGAGAGGGTATGTGGCTTATGCTGCTTCCCTGCTTGCTAACAGCGGAATCAACATAGTCCAGATAATTTCATTCTACAGTGACATAACATTCATACTCAATTCTGAGGATGTACTGAAGGCAATGAAATTGTTCCTCAATGAAAAGCAGAGGGGCGGGGATAAGGAGTCAGTGTTAAACTGAATTGGTGGAATCAGATCATCAACGCGCGCAATCCCCTAATACGGCAACAGTCTGAATCAAATATCTAATGTTTGTTTTCTGATTTGCTTAGCAATAAAAGGGATAAGCTGGAATTAAATCCCAACATATGGTGGTAGAACATTTAACGTTAAATCTCCCGGAGCTGAGGAAAATCGCCAGGGCAGCCTCCCGTGATGGTATGAATCCTCCGGTCTATTTATCAATTATTTACCCGATCTCAATCTACATAGGCAGCAGGCTATCGCTTGTTAGTGCGAGCCTTCAATACCTTGCAGCAATCACTCTGATCCCCATCATATTTGCTGCCTCCACGAACCTGATCGATGATTACTATGACTGGAAAAATGAAATTGACACGCCTTTTTCAGGATCAGGAACCTATAGAAAACATCCAGTCTTCGCTCTTGGTCTAAATCCACAACTTCTTCTTTACTGGGGACTCCTGCTGATTGCTATTGCAACAGCGCTAGTGGTTGCTTTTTCACAGGTATTTGATGCACCCTATCTGCTTTTACTTGCCCCTGCTGGAGCGTTTATTAGTTACGGCTACACCGGACCTCCTATAGGTCTAAAATACAGGGGGCTGTCTGAACTAACTATCGCCTCCTCCTATCTCGTCATATATTATGTATGCTTATTCGCGATCGGGCACGTATTAATAGAAACTTCCCTTCTGTTACCCCTGCCTATTGGTCTTATTTTTCCACTGATCATTTTATCGGGGCATCTCCGCGATATTGAGGAAGACAGGGCCGCAAAAATAAAGACGCTTGAAGTTGAACTTGGAAAGAGGGGAACATTGATTTTTTCCTATATTCTATTAGCTTGCTTTCTTGTCCTGTCTTCCTATATAATGTTCGAGGTGCGCAGCATCGCTGCAGTGGGACTGGCGATTGCAGCAGAAATCGCGCTGGTTGTATGGTTGGCCGGAACCTTGTGGCATACAAAGTCAAGCAAAATTGAAACTTCTATAGGAAATCTTGTTTTCGCGCTGATACTTATTTATTTTTCATGGTTTTTGATCTTCTTCCTGAACTGAATAAGCGGAGCAGGAATCGGCTTAACATTCAGACAAAAATACTATTCTAATCCAGAGTCATGGTTGCCAGCTCTCTGTCAAACAGTACTTTTGATAATACAGTAGTCCTGATACTTTCAACCCCGCTGATTCCGGATATCTCCCGAATCATTTCCCTGTATTCCTCAAGATTCCTGCTCACAGTCAGGAGCAATATTTCTCCTGCGCCAAGTGTTTCATATGCAGAAACAACCCCTTTAATCTTGGCCAGCCTCGCCTTCAGCTCATCAGCATCCCTGTATGGTTTCGACGTTACCACACTTGTTACTGTGCGGAAATTATAGCCTAGAAGGTCATGATTGACAATTGCCACTGTTTTGTGTATATACCCCTGCTTCCGTAATTCCTTAATTCTTTTAGAAGCTGCCGATGCTGAACCTATTCCGACAGCCTTGCAGATTTCAGCAAGGGAAAGATCGGCATTATTTTGCAGAACAGTAAGAATCTTCAAATCGAACTCATCAAGCACATCATTGCTGAGGACGCATTATTAATGAATCTTTCTGGAACATTGATACAGAAGAAATATATACACTCTTACTGAAAACATCGAAATCATAATGTCTATTAATTATGAACAATAAAAAACGTTATTTAAATAATGCATGATGCTGCTATATTAACAGATTTCTCAATTCCAGCTAGGATTTCCGTCTGATCACTGATCCATCAGTCTGCCGACGTGTTGTAGTTAAATAAACGAAACATTGGTGAGAACAACAGCGTGATTCTCCAAGGATAGCATACTACATTAGAAGGACGAAAAATTCTAATCTTCTTCCAAATCTTCGAATGCTTCAGCATCGTCGAAGCCAAAGCGCTCAAAAAGATTGGATGCCTTGCTGCATATTGCCATTGCGTGGAATGTTGCTGTGATCATCCCCACAAGGCTGTTGTTGTTGTCCAGAATGAAGCTACCTTCATCACCGGATGTTGCAAATTCAGTGTCCTCTGAGGAAATGAGGAAATGATCTGTAATTGAATAGATTTTACCATAGTCAAATATTTTGAATGAGACATCAGTGGCAATTATTTTTCCCTCCGTGTAATCTGTTGTCCGCCCGCTTTTCCTTACGTCCATACCTATTTGTGGGGAGTCTATCCTGGTTGGTTTGCCTATATTTTTTATCCTGCTGCTACCCTTCACGGTTGGTTGAAGCTTGGCTATGGCTGCGTCGATTAAGTTTTTATTAAGTGGAACGGGTCTCGCAACAGAAGAAAGTTTCGCGACTATGCGGGCATTCATGTCAAAGTCGACAAGAGAAGGCTGGACTATCTCGTCGTTGATCCTGGAACCTGGCGGCCCCAGAACTCTGCTTATTGAAACAATATACTGTTCTTCACCGCTCCTCAGTACCCCCCCAAGAGTTCCCGTTGTGATCCAAGGGAGGTTTCCCACTGATATGCCTCCCTGAACAGGTTCCTTAGGTATGCTTACAGTCTCCGGTGGCTGTGAATATCTTATTGCGTTTGCAGTCGAAGGAAATATGTTGAATCCAAGCTCAGCAGCAGCGAATTCGTCTTTAAGGAAAGGCAGTACAGACACGTCGTCCACAAAAACAAACCAGAAAAACTCAGGATTGTCAAACCCCAACCCAAATCCGGTAAATGAATCGACCTCATTCATTATCTTATAAAGTATCTCCTTTGATCGCTCAATCTGCCCGTTTGCACAGGCCAGGTCGTAGTCATGACCTCCGATTATGTAGAGGTAACCCTCAATCTCCTTTTCACAATTCCAGCAGAAAGTCACTCTGCATGGTTCATGAGGTTCATGTTATGAAATTTTGGCATCTGGTTTTCGCTAGCTGTGTTTCACCATGGTAAGTAGGTGCAGGAATGGATTTATCAATGTTGACGATCTACATTTGATAATTATGAGAAAAATGCGATGTGAAATCTGTTTTGACGAATTTCTCTGTCTAGCACCGTTTCCCTGCTGGTGCTCCACAGTCCATATCAGTGATGAAAAAAGAACAAGTCTGAAATCATTAGCAGAAGATTGTGTTTGCCCCTCATGCCTGAGGGGCTAACTTCCAGGATATTTACGGTGGGCTGAGAAGGTGCTGTGGCACAGCCTCGATGGCGGTGAACGCAGCGAGGAAGGCAGAGACTATGAGTCCAATCCAGAAGATCACCAGAACTACTGTCCATCCCTTGGAGACATTCTGTTTTCCGGGCAGCAGATCATAAATAAGTGTGGTAGGATAGGTGAACATTCCGGTCAAACCGAAAGCAATGTAAAGGCCAAGCATTGCTATGGGGCTTGATGTCATATGATCCATGTATGCGTTCACTCCGTAGTATATTGCAATCAGTCCTGAGAAGAAGGCCAGTATTCCCACGAACTGAAGCTTGTGTTTGAGGCCCAGTGCCACAGCCAGGGCCACAAGTATTATGCCGAATATTGTGAACGGGTCGAAGAAGAGTATGTTGTAGCTTCCCGGGAGTGGCCAGACCAGTTCACCCGCGATCCCCATCAGCAATATCAGTCCGCCTATAACACCAAGCGGGAATACAGCTGGTCTCATTATCTCCTCTACATCGGTGACTTTGTTCCTCCTGTAAGCAATGTAAGCACTGGCAGTGATGTAAATTGATACCACACCAGCCAGAGACAGAAGGAACAGGTCGAGCGCCAAATCATCTACGAAAGCAGCCATTTTACCACCAGAGAAGAATACCCAGTCTGTATTTAAAGGACGATCCTAACAAAATAGAAATTAAAAGAATCCGCCGGCAGGAATTCGCTACGACACCTTTGAATTTTAAACCGCCCTCGGTTAGAGAAAATGATGCTTTTTCTCACCAGTCTGCTTTTCAGAAATCGGTTCGTATAACTCAACCTTTCCGCACTGTGAACAACGGTAAAGTGTGAAAGTTTGTGTAGATTCTGCCAGCTGGTTCCATCCCCCAAGAAACATCCCTCCAACTCCTGAATATCCTCCAACTCTGAATTTCATGTCTCCTACATTCTCAAGTGGGATATTGCAATTCGAACAGTTCCGGTTAACCATATGTAATTCATTACGGTCTCCCTTTATATTAATCTTCCCAGCGATAAATATCCCCACGCCATCGTTTGCCAGTCTCATTGTATGTCAGTCTGTTAGAGTAATAAGGTCGCTCTCAGCCTCATTTTCCCGGCCACGGTCATAGGCATAACCAACATGTGCACGCAGTCTTGCGCTTTATTATTGGCATAGTGATTCAAGAATTGCGTCGTTATAGAATTAATAGCGAAAATGAATAATATCGATTATTGCTATTGTCATAGCATGGAAATAAAGGCAGTAATAGATCTGACCAACGATATCAGGACCCACATGCCAATCTGGCCAACGTCACCGCTTCCGGAAATAAAGCCGGTAGGAATTGTCAGCAGAGACGGATACAACATAGAAACAGTATCTGCTGTGTCGCACACAGGAACGCACATTGATGCGCCTTATCATTTCGATGAGAAAGGGCAGACCGTTGACAAGATAGATTTAAGGACCCTTGTTGGGGAGGGCTATTGCCTAAAGGTGAAGGCAGCTGATGATCATGAGATCAAGGTTACGGAACTGAAGAATAAATGGAAGAGCGAATACGATGGCAAGATACTGTTGCTCAACACAGGATGGAGCAAAAAGAGGGCTTTTACGAAGGAGTTTCTCTACGAGTTCCCAGGCCTAAGCATGGAGGCAGCTGAGTTTGTCCTGGATCACAAGATCAAGCTTATCGGAATTGACACTCTCGGTATGGATCCTTACGTGCACCAGGGCTTTGACGTGCACCATTTCTTACTCAAGAAAGGAGTGACCTTTATTGAGGACCTCTGCAACCTTGATGCCTTGACCGAGGGAAAGAAATACCTGATAAGTGCACTCCCACTGAAGCTCTACGGCGGCAGCGGCGGCATGGCAAGAGTCGTAGCGGTTG
>Ga0070737_10004258_pt1 | contig 14508 bp, 12 predicted proteins | sample Coa_R1_10_FD_66438 | JGI IMG/M metagenome (GOLD analysis project Ga0070737, IMG submission 66438) | Surface soil microbial communities from Centralia Pennsylvania, which are recovering from an underground coalmine fire - Coalmine... | ecosystem: Environmental > Terrestrial > Soil > Unclassified...
AGGGCGCCGACGGGCCCCGAGTGGAACACGTCGATCCCCTGGTGGAAGACCTGGCTGAGCAGCTCGCCGGCGACGGACATCGGCAGGGGCGGCGGGGTGAAGTACGAGAAGGACCGCGGGTGGTAGGCGTTGTAGAGGAACGGCACGACCCGGTCACGGACCTCCGCGAGCACGTCTGCAGCGCTGCTCGGGGCCACCGGCGCCGGCGAGGGGCGCCCCGACGGGCCGAAGAACCGCGCCCGGAGCTCGGGGTAGGAGTCGGGACCGACCGGACGGACCAGCGCCTCGCTGTAGAGGTAGTCGAGCGCGAGCGCCCAGGTCCGCTGTCCGAGCTCCTCGAGCGCCGCACGGGCGCCGTCCGCCGAGAGGTCGAGCGTCTCGGGCTCTGGGTGCCAGGCGAACCGGGAACTGCCGGGGTCCGGCGCGCGTCGCGGAGCGGGAGAGCGGTGGTCCATGACCCGATGCTCGCGCGTCGCGCGGGTGCTGGAGTCCCAGGGCTCGACGGCGGCCTCGCGTATGATCGGGCGGGGGGCGAGGAGGGAGCGACGAGGTGCCGACCGAGATCTACGAGGGGAACCGACCTCGCTACGAGGGTCACGCGACGCTCGAGATGCACGGGATGGCCCCCATCCCAGAGGCGGAGCGCTACGGGAGGCTGCACCGCGTCTTCACCGTGTGGTTCACCCCGAACCTGGTGCCCGCCGGCTTCTTCATCGGCACCCTCGCCACGGCCAGCTTCGTCGGGGTCGGGTTCTCCCTCGGCGTCACGGCGATCGTGGTCGGGACGCTCATCGGCGGGCTCCTCGTGGCGGTCCTCGGGACCTGGGGCCCGCGGACGGGGCTCGGGCAGCTCCCGGTCGGGCGGCTCTCGTTCGGCAAGTCGATCGCCCTCCCCGGCACCTTGCAGTGGCTGTCGACCATCGCGTGGGACGCCATCAACGCCATCTTCGGCGCGGAGGCGATCCACATCCTCATCCACGTGCCCTTCTGGGTCGGGTTGCTCATCGTGCTCGTGATGCAGGGGATCCTCGGGCTCTTCGGCTACGAGGTCATGCACCTGTTCCAGAAGTGGATGTCGATCGTCCTCGGCGCCATGTTCGTGGCGGTGACCGTGAAGGTCGCCTCGGTCGGCGACTGGCACACCGCCGCGACCGCGCACGGCGGGAACCTCGCCGGCGGCTTCATCCTGATGGTCACGCTGTCGGCGAGCTTCGTGATCTCCTGGGGCGCCTACGCGTCGGACTACAGCCGGTACATGAAGCCGGACTCGTCGCGCGCGGGGATCTTCTTCCTGAGCCTCGCCGGGGTCTCGCTCTCGTCGATCTGGGTGGAGATCCTCGGGCTCGCGGCGGCCTCCGCCGTCGCACAGAGCACCTCGGGGGGGATCGACCACCTCATGGGCGGCGGCGTCCTCGGGGGGATGGCGATGGTCGCCATCTGGATCGGCACCGTGTCGGTCAACGCCATGAACGACTACTCCGGGTCGCTCGCCCTCCAGGCGGCAGGGGCCCGGATCAGGCGGCCCTACGTGGCGGTGGTGGTGACCGCGCTCGCCTTCGCCCTCACCCTGTGGCTGCACACCGGCAACCTGACCTCCAAGTTCGAAGAGGTGCTGCTCTTCGTGACCTACTGGGTCCCGCCGTTCGCGGCGATCCAGATCGTCCACTGGTGGCGGCACCGGGGGCGGGTCGACCCCGCGGGCGTCCTCGACTACTCGGCGCTGCCCGCCGGCTGGGACGCGCTGGTCGCCGAGCTCGTGGGCTTCGGGGCCGCCGTGCCGTTCATGGACACCACACTGTTCGTCGGCCCGGCGTCGTCGAGCTGGCTCCACGGAGGGGACATCGCCTTCTACGTCGGCTTCGTCGTGGGCGGGCTCGTCTACTTCGTCATCCGCCTGGTCGAGACGGGCAGCGTGCGCGAGACGGGCACCGTGCGCGAGGCGGGCACCGTGCTCGTCGGAGGGACCGAGGGCAGGACAGGCGCCGCACCGGGCCGGGCGACGGGGGACGGCGAGCTGGCAGCCATGCCCCGGGCCGAGGAGGTGGCCGCCGCGACGCCGGCCGATCCGTGAGCCCGTCGGCCGCCGGCGACCCGACTGCCGCCGGGAGCCCGCCGACGGGCGGGGGCCGTGACCCTGGCACGATCGTCGGGCCGGTCCCGGGTACCGAGGTGCCGCGCTTCGCAGGGCCCGGGACGTTCCTGCGGCTCCCGAGCATCGACCGCTGCAGCCGCTACGACGTGGCCGTTCTCGGCGCGCCGTTCGACACCGGCACCTCGTTCCGCCCGGGCGCGCGCTTCGGACCGATCGCGGTGCGGACGGCGTCACGCAACGTCCGCCCGGCCTTCCATCCGGACCTCGGCATCGCGCCGTTCGAACGGGTCCAGGTCGTCGACGCGGGCGACGTGCCGGCCAACCCGTTCCAGCTGGAGACGGCCGTGGACCAGATCCGCGACCACGCGAGGGAGCTGCTCGCCAACCGCTCCCGCCTCGTCACCATCGGGGGCGACCACACCGTCGCGCTGCCGCTGCTGCGCGCGGTCAACGAGCTCCACGGCCCGGTCGCGCTCGTGCACTTCGACGCCCACCTGGACACCTGGGACACGTACTTCGGCTCGCCGCTCACCCACGGGACCGTCTTCCGTCGGGCGTTCGAAGAAGGATTGCTGATCCGGGACCGCTGCGTCCACGTCGGGATCCGCGGACCGATCTACGACGAGCTCGACCTGCGCGACGACGCCCGCTTCGGCTTCCAGATCGTCCGGGCCGGTGACATCGACCGGATCGGGCTCGAAGAGACCGTCGCCACGGTCCGCAGACGCGTCGGGGAGGCCCCCGTGTACCTCTCGGTCGACATCGACGTCCTGGATCCCGCCTTCGCGCCGGGAACGGGGACCCCCGAGGCAGGCGGCGTCACGAGCCGGGAGCTGCTGCACCTGCTGCGCGGCCTGGACGGGATCGCCCTCGTCGGAGCCGATGTCGTGGAGGTCGCGCCGGCCTACGACCACGCGGAGATCACCGCCCTCGCGGCGGCGACCGTCGTGTACGACGTCTTGACCATGATGGCCAAGCACCCGCTCGCCTTCTGAGGCGGCCCAGCCCGAAGGGGGCTTGTCAGCGCTCCGGCGCTGATGGAGGATGCGGGTCCGGACGGAAGGAGGAGCTGATGGCCGACATCGTGCGGGCGGCGCTCGTGCAGACCCGCTGGACCGGCGACAAGGAGTCGATGATCGACGCCAACTTCGCCTTCGCCAAGGAGGCTGCGTCGCAGGGAGCCAGGGTGCTGTGCTTCCAGGAGCTGTTCTACGGGCCCTACTTCTGCCAGGTGCAGGAGCCCGAGTACTACGCCTACGCGGAGCCCGTGCCCGGGCCGACGACCGAGCGGGTCTGCGAGCTCGCCAGGGAGACCGAGATGGTGGTGGTGGCGCCCATCTACGAGATGGAGCAGCCCGGCGTGTACTACAACACGGCGGTCGTCGTCGACGCCGACGGCCGAGTGCTCGGCTCCTACCGCAAGCACCACCTCCCCCAGGTGAAGGGCTTCTGGGAGAAGTACTACTTCCGCCCGGGGAACTCGGGGTTCCCGGTCTTCGACACCGCCGTCGGCCGGATCGGGGTGTACATCTGCTACGACCGCCACTTCCCCGAGGGCTGGCGTGCGCTCGGTCTCGCCGGCGCGCGCATCGTGTTCAACCCCTCTGCGACGAGCCGGGGGCTGTCGGCGTACCTGTGGAACCTCGAGCAGCCGGCTGCCGCGGTGGCCAACGAGTACTTCGTCGGTGCCATCAACAGGGTGGGGGTCGAACCGCTCGGCGACGACGACTTCTACGGTGGGTCGTACTTCTGCGATCCGCGTGGCCGGCTCGTGGGGGCGGCCGCCTCCGACCGCGACGACGAGCTCGTCGTGCGCGACCTCGACATGGGCATCCTCGACGAGGTGCGCCAGCTCTGGGCCTTCTACCGGGACCGGCGCCCCGACGCCTACGGCCCGCTGGTCGCGCCATGAGCACGCTCCTCGTCGAGGGCGGGACCGTGGTCACCGCCTCGGGCGCGCAGCGCGCGGACGTCCTCGTCGACGGCGAGCAGGTCGTCGCGCTGCTGGCCCCGGGTGGGCCGGCACGGCCGCCGGAAGGCTGCCGGCGCATCGACGCGACCGGCAAGCTCGTCGTCCCCGGCGGCATCGACGTCCACACCCACATGGAGATGCCCTTCGGGGGGACGCGCTCGGCCGACACGTTCTCGAGCGGGACGCGGGCGGCGGCCCACGGGGGGACGACCACCATCGTGGACTTCGCCATCCAGCCGCGCGGCGGATCGGCGCGCGAGGGGCTCGAGACGTGGGCGGCGAGGGCCGAGGGGCACTGCGCGATCGATTTCGGCTTCCACATGATCCTCTCGGACGTGACCGAGCCCGTGCTCAAGGAGATGCCGGGGCTGGTGGACGACGGGGTCACGAGCTTCAAGCTCTTCATGGCCTACCCGGGGGTCTTCTACTCCGACGACGGCCAGATCCTGCGGGCGATGCAGACGGCGGCGGGCTGCGGCGCGCTCGTGATGATGCACGCCGAGAACGGGATCGCGATCGACGTGCTCGTCTCCCAGGCGCTCGCCCGGGGCGCGGGGGATCCCAGGATGCACGGGGAGACCCGGCCCTCTGTGCTCGAAGGGGAGGCCACGCACCGCGCCGTCGTGCTCGCCGGCGTGGCGGGGTGCCCGCTCTACATCGTCCACCTCTCGGCGACCGAGGCGCTCGCCGAGGTGGCGGCGGCGCGCGACGCGGGCCGGCAGGTCTTCGCCGAGACGTGCCCGCAGTACCTGTTCCTCGACGAGGCGCTCATGGCCGCTCCGGGCTTCGAGGGGGCGAAGTACGTCTGCTCCCCGCCGATCCGGGCCCGCGCGCACCACGAGGCGTTGTGGCGGGGGCTCGGGACCGGCGACCTGTCGGTCGTGTCCACGGACCACTGCCCCTTCTGCATGAAGGACCAGAAGGAGCTGGGTCGGGGCGACTTCTCCAAGATCCCCAACGGCCTACCCGGCGTCGAGCACCGGATGGACCTCGTCTACCAGGGCGTCGTCGACGGTCGGCTGTCGCTCGCCCGCTGGGTCGAGCTCACCTCGACGGCACCGGCACGCCTCTTCGGGATGTACCCGAAGAAGGGGTCCCTCCTGCCCGGGGCCGATGCCGACCTGGTCGTCTACGACCCGGACCGGCGCCACACCCTGTCGGCGTCGTCGCACCACATGGCGGTCGACTACTCGGCCTACGAAGGGACCGAGGTGACCGGAGGCGTCGACGTGGTGGTCTCGCGCGGCGAGGTCGTCGTCGAGCACGGCGAGTTCACCGGCACCGAGGGGCACGGCCGGTTCGTGCCACGCGCACCCTTCGGCGGTCTCGACGTCCCGGCACGCGGACCGAACGCCGTAGGTCGGCCGTGAACTTCGGACTGGTCCTCCAGACGGACCCGCCCGCGGCGCGCCTCGTCGAGCTGGCGCGGCGGGCGGAGGAGGCGGGGTTCACCTCGGTGTGGACGTTCGACTCCCCGGTGCTGTGGCAGGAGCCGTTCGTCATCTACCCGCGCATCTTGGAGGCGACCGAGCACGTGCGGGTCGGGCCGATGGTGACCAACCCGCGCTCGAGGCAGTGGCCGGTCCTGGCGTCGCTGTTCGCCACGCTCAACGACATGTTCGGCAACCGCACGATCTGCGGGATCGGGCGCGGCGACTCGGCGGTGCGGGTGGTGGGAGAGCACCCGACCACCCTCGAGGAGGTCGCCCGGTGCATCCGGCTCGTCAAGACCTTGGCCGCGGGCGGCGAGGTGGAGCTGCACGGGACCGCCTTCCGCTTCCCCTGGGTCCGAGACGGCGAGCTCCCCGTGTGGATGGCCGCCTACGGGCCGAAGGCCCTGGCGGTCGCCGGCAGGGAGGCGGACGGGCTGATCCTGCAGATCGCCGACCCCTTCGTGATCTCCTGGGCGGTCGGCCGATTCCGGGCCGCGGCCGAGGAGGCAGGCCGCGACCCCGATGCCCTCACGGTCTGCGCGGCGGCCCCCGCCTACGTGGGCGAGGACCTCCCGCACCAGCGGGACCAGGTCCGCTGGTTCGGCGGGATGGTCGGCAACCACGTCGCGGACCTCGTCACCCGCTACGGCGCCGAGTCGGGCGCGGTGCCCGAGGCCCTGACCGCCTACATCGAAGGCCGCACCGGGTACGACTACGCCCACCACGGCCGGGCGGGGAACCCCGACACCGAGTTCGTCCCCGACGACGTCGTCGACCGCTTCTGCGTGCTCGGCCCGTCCGCGGCCCACGTGACCAAGCTCCGCGCGCTCGGGGACCTGGGCGTGTCGCACTTCGCGCTGTACCTGATGCACGACGGGGGCGACGCCACGCTCGCCGCCTACGCCGAGCACGTGGTGCCCGCGCTCCGGCAGGGCTGAGCCGTCGCGTGCGCCGCAGGCGCCGCCTGCGTGCGGGTGGCGCGGGTCCCCTACGCTTTCGGCGTGTGCCGCAACATCACCACGCTGCGCGGCCTCGTCCCCGAGGCCACCGATGAGGAGATCGAGGCCGCCGCGCGCCAGTACGTCCGCAAGGTGAGCGGGGTCACCCGGGCCCCGGCAGGAAGCGACACGGCGTTCGAGGAGGCCGTCGCCGAGATCGCTGCGACCACCGCCCGCCTGCTCCTCCGGCTCCCGCCGCGGCGCCAGCCGCCTCCGACCCTGCCGCCGCTCCGGCGGCTCGCGGCGGCGCGCGAGCCCTAGCCAGCCAGGGGACGGGCGGTGGGGCAACCGAGTGGCGCAGAGGGGGAGGCGCGCAGCCCGTCGCTCGACGTCGAGGCGGTGCGCGCGCAGTTCCCGGCGTTGCGCGCGTCGACGCGCGGCGGGCGCGAGCCGGTGTTCGTCGACGCCCCCGGAGGCACCCAGGTGCCCGAGCGCGTCGTCGAGGCGATGCGCAGGTACCTGCTCGAGCACAACTCGAACACCGACGGGGCCTTCGAGCGGAGCCGCCGCACCGACGAGCTCATCGCGCAGGCGAGGCGGCACGCCGGTGCCTTCGTGGGCGGAGATCCCGATGGCGTCGTCTTCGGGCAGAACATGACGACGCTCAACTTCAGCCTCGTGCGGGCAGTGGGCAGGACGCTCGCCGAGGGGGACGAGGTCCTCACGACGGCGCTCGACCACGACGCCAACATCTCGCCCTGGTTGCTCATGGCGCAGGACCGTGGGCTCGTCGTGCGCGAGGTCGGGCTCACCGAACGGCTCGAGCTCGACCTGGAGGACCTGCGCCGGAAGCTGACCGGCCGGACCAGGGTGGTGGCCTTCTGCCTCGCTGCCAACTCCGTCGGCACCGTCACCCGGGCCCGCGAGGTCGTGGCGATGGCCCACGAGGCCGGTGCGCTCGCGTGGGCCGATGCGGTCGCCTACGCCCCCCACCGGCGCGTCGACGTGGGCGCGCTCGGCGTCGACGTCCTGCTCTGCTCTCCCTACAAGTTCTTCGGTCCCCACCTGGGCCTGGCCTGGGCCCGGCCCGATCTCGCCGGCGAGCTCCCCGCCGAACGGGTGCGCCCCGCGGCCCAGGTCCCTCCGGGCCGCCGCTTCGAGACGGGAACGCTCAGCCACGAGGCCATCGCCGGCTTCGTCGCCGCCGTGGACTACCTCGCGTCGCTCGGCCCCGAAGGCGGCGAGCTCGCGGCCAGGCTCACGGGCGCCTACGACCTGATCGGCCGCCACGAGGCGGCGCTGGCCGCGGCATTCGGGCGGCGCCTCGCGGACGTGCCCGGCATCGCGCTGGCCGGGCTCGAGGGCGGCAGCCCGGAGCGGGTCCCGACCTTCGGCCTGGTACCGACGGCCACGACGCCCCGCAAGCTCGCCCAAGGGCTCGCCGAAGACGGGATCTACGCCTGGGACGGCAACTTCTACGCCGTGCGGGTGGTCGAGACGCTCGGGCTCGCGCTCGGCGAGGGGCTCTTGCGCATCGGCTTCGCCCACTACAACACGCTCGCCGAGGTCGACCGCGTCGCAGAGGCCCTCGAGCGCCTCCTCTCGTAGGTCGGGCAGCTCAGCGACGCCGGGCCAGGGTCCTGACCGCGCGGCGCTGCGGGAGGTCGTTGCGCTGGGTCGAGAGCACGAGGGCGATCCCGATGAGGCCGGCGATGCCCAGGAACACGACGGTGAAGGCGGACACGCCCCACCAGTGCGGCCCGCGCGGCGACACCGAGAAGATCGCAGCCGCGAGGAGGAGGGCGGCCACCGCGAGACCCGCTGCCGCGCGGTTGGCGAGCTTCTGGACGCTGCGCATGATCTCGCGTTCGTCCATGCCCTCCACGCGGACGTGGATCCTGCCGTCGGCGAGGGACTCGAGGAGCCGGTTCATCCGGTCCGGGAAGCGCTCGGCGAGCTCCTTTGCGTCGAGCGCCGCCGTGACCAGGCGGCTCGGGGAGAGCGCGCCGAGAAGGTGGTCACGCGTGAGGGCAGCGGTGTGCGCCCGGATGGCTGCGACCGGCTCGTAGCCCGGAGCGAGCCGGCGCGCGACGTCGTCGAGGTTCAAGAGTGCCTTCCCCACCATCGAGAGCTCGGGAGCGGGCCGCAAGCCGTTGCGCACGGAGAGCCGCGCCAGCTCGGCGAGCTGGCGCCCCACCTCCATCGACTGGAGCGCGGCGCCGTCGACCATCGCCACGAGCGCCGAGACGTCCCGCTGGAGCCCGTCACGGTCGTAGTCCTCGAGCCGCTCCCCGGCGCGCTCGAGCGCCGCGGCGACCGCTGTGCCCCTCCCCTCGCCCAGGGCGACGAGCAGGCGCAGCAGCGCCTCGCGCAGATCGGGCGAGAGGCGTGCCGTCATGCCCAGGTCCAGCAGCGCCAGGCGCCCGTCGTCGGTGAGCACGACGTTGCCCGGGTGCGGGTCGGCGTGGAACACGCCGCGCACGAGGACCTGGTCGAGGTAGGCCTCGAAGAGCTGGCTGACGAGGACGTCTCCGTCTGCGGCGGTGACCGCTGTCGGCTCCAGGCCCCCGACGCTCCTGCCCTCGACGAGCGTCATGACGAGCAGCCGCGCGGTGGAGAGCTCTTCAACGGGCGACGGGGTCACGAGGCGCTCGTAGGGCCCCAGGACCTCCCCGAGCATCTCGAGGGCCGTCGCCTCGTGCCTGAAGTCGAGCTCGTCGAGGAGGGATCGGCGGAACTCCTCCACCATCGCGCCCAGTCCTGCCCGACGCGCGGCGCCGACGTGCTGGTCGAAGGTCGCGGCGAGCTCGCTGATCACGTCCATGTCCTCGAGGACACGGCCACGGATCCCGGGCCGCTGCACCTTGAGCGCGACCTCCCGGCCGTCTCGCAGGACCGCCCGGTGGACCTGGGCGACGGACGCCGAGCCGAGCGGCTGGGGGTCGACGCGGCGGAAGACGGCCGAGAGCCGGCAGCCGAGCTCCTCTTCTGCCACCTGCCGGACCACGTCGAAGGGGACCGGCTCGGCGTCGTCCTGGAGGCGCCGGAGCGCCTCGGTGTAGGCCGCCGGAAGGAGGTCGACGCGGCTCGACAGGAGCTGGCCCAGCTTGACGTAGGTGGGGCCCATGGACTGCAGCTGCCCGACCAGCTTCTCGGCGTCCTCTTTGAGCCCGCGTTCGTCGTCCTTCCCTCCGGTGTCGTCGGGACCGGCAAGGCTGGAGCCGGGAACGCCGGAACGCACGGCGCTTCGGTGTGCGAGGAGGAGCCGGGCGAGCTCCCCGTAGCGTGAGAGGTGGCCCAGCTTGAGCGACGGCACGTGGGATGCGTACCCGGGAGTGGTCCCGAGCCAACGGCCGGCGCACCCTGGGGCGCGTCAGGCGCCCGCACCCTCCCCGAGGAACCGGGCGCCGCGAGCCGTGGTGGGGCGCCCCGGGCGCGGCGTCCACTCGCAGGGCAGGTGCTTGATGCCGTTCACGAAGGAGGACAGGAGGCGCTGCGGAGGGGCCGAGGCCCGGATGTCGGTGAGGCGCGTCAGGAGCTCCTCCCACATCACGGCGATCTCGCGCCGCGCGAGGCGGGCGCCGAGGCAGAAGTGCGGGCCGGCCGCGCCGAAGCCGAGATGCGGGTTGGGCTCGCGCCGCACGTCGAAGACGAAGGGATCCCTGAAGACGGCCTCGTCGCGGTTGGCGGAGCGGTAGAAGAGGAGGACCTTGTCGCCGGGGTCGAGCTGCTGGCCGCCGAGCTCGACGGGGCTCGCGACCGTGCGGCGCATCCAGGTGACCGGTGACACCCAGCGCACCACCTCCTCGACCGCCGTCGGGGTCGTGCCCTCGACGTCCGCCGCCCACCGGGCTCGCTGGTCGGGGTGCTCGGTGAGGAGCCACAAGGTGTGCGCGATCGCGTTGCGCGTGGTCTCGTTGCCGGCGACGACGAGCAGCACGAAGAAGGACGCAAGCTCGGCATGGGTCAGCGACTCGCCGTCGACGTTCGTGGTCACGAGGGCGGTGGTGAGGTCGTCGGTCGGGTGGGCGAGCCGCTCGTCCCCGATCCGGTGCATCAGCTCGGTCAGCTCCGCTCCGGCCTGCAGGAACGCCTCGATCGGGTCGGTTCCCTCCGGGACGTACTCCTCGTCGCCTTCCGAGAGGATGACGTTCGAGGCCCGGAAGACGTCGGGGCGCGACTCCTCGGGGATCCCCATGAGGTCGCAGATCACCGACAAGGGCAGTGGAGCCGCCACGTCGGTGACGAAGTCGCCCTCCCCCTTCTCGCAGATCGCGTCGACGATGGCGCGCGCACGGTCTCGGATCCCGGACTCGAGCGAGGCGATCATGCGCGGAGAGAAGGCGTTCCCCACGATCCTCCTCAGCCGGGCGTGGCGGGGGTTGTCGGTCGAGATCATCCCGCTGAAGTACTCCACCATCTCCTCGGGCAGGTCGACCACGCTCACCGCGCCCTGGCCCGAGCGGAACACCTCAGGGTGGCGGCTCGCGTCGGTGACGTCGGCGTGGCGCGTGACGGCCCAGTACCCGGGTCCCGGAGGCGGCATGTGCGGCGACCGGTCCCGCAGGTCGCGCTCGGCGAAATGGGCAACCGGCCGCTCCCTGCGCAAGGTCGCGAACGCCGCGTCGATCTCCTCCGGAGGCCTGCCCCAGAACTCGAGGGCCGACAGGTCGATCTCCTCGACGTCGACGGTGCGGTCGGGCTGCACGGTGGCCACGCTACGACTCCCGGGCAGGCGGCGGGAGCGCGACTGGCGGCTCGGACCCGGCAGGACGACGCGAGAGGGACGGGGCACAATCTGGAGACCGTCGACAAGCTCACCGTCGACGGAGGGGGTGGCGGCGGACCGGCTCCCGATCCCGCCCCGGTCACGACCATCGCGTGGCGTCTCGGCCACATCGGCACCCTCGCACCGGCCGGGCTCACAGCCCGGATCGCGGGCATCCCAGGAGGGGATCTGCCGCGTCAACCGGCTGAGGCGGCCCACCTCGCGGACGACATGGACTCCTGCTACAGGCTGTGGCGCGACTGGGTGGGCAACGTCCCCGCAACGAGTTGGTCGGCCGAGCTCGGCCCGATTGGGGCCCCTACGCCGAGGCAACGTGGCTCGACCTGGCCCTCCGCGTCCTCGACGAGCTCGCCCACCACGGTGCCGAGGTTGGCCTGCTCCGCGACCTGTACGCACAGCCCGACTCGCTCTCCGGGCACGCGGGCGGGGCGCACGCGTAGGTGCCCCAACTCGCCGCGAAGGGAAGGGTGCCGGCTCGCCTGCACGGGTGGGAGCCCTGCGCGAGCGTTGAATGCCTCATCACTGCAGGTCGACGAGCAGCGAAATCTGATGGTCTCTCACGTACCTCGGTCCTCTCAGCGTGTAGCGCTTGAACCAGACACCTGTATTGCCCTGAGACGTCCAGCGCTGGATCTCTGACGCAAGGTGTAGCCGCTGCCTGCCGCCTACTCTCAAGGCGATCATCTTGTTTGGGACGACCGTTGTCAGGCGCCATGCGCCTCGGATCTGTGGGGGCGTCACCGCTACTCCGTGTCTCGCGAACTGTCTACTAATCCATGCACGAATTGTCACCACTGGATGGTCAAGGCATCCAACGACGGAAAGATCGACGACTCGTCCAAGGCCCATCTTGGTGGGGGTGATCCGCGTCGAGAGTCCGGCGAGCACGGGTCCGGCAGCACGAGCGACCGCTGCGAAGAACGAGTAGATCTGCAGGAATGAGTGAGGTGTCAGCTGCGGCCAGTGAGCGCGATCAAATAGTGACGCAAGTACACTCTCAGAGTGCTGCGTGTCCACAGGGACAACAAGATCGGGGACCAAGAAGTGCAAGCTCTTGCTGATCGGGACCCACGGTCTGGCGCCTGCGGGGAATACATTCGCAAATGCATTGAAGGCTGTGAAGAGGGCATCGCGTGTCGCAGGATGATATAGATGAATTGTATTGATGCCAAGGCGTTGGATGTGTGGAAGCGCTGCTGCGAGGGCACCTTCCCACTGCTGGCGACTCACACCACCGCGGATTCCTCGGAAGGCCCGCCATCGCTTGAGCGCGCCGTACGCCAGCGTGATCCATGTTGTGTTCGCAAGGGCTGCTGCAGGATGGCCAAGCTGGAACCGGAGAGTCATTGCCCTTCCCGTTGTCGACGTCGGAGTCGGACACCAGGTTGGATGAGCGGCGAGGGCAGCCGACAGAGATGTCCCCGCCCCCCTTCCAATGGCGGAAGCAAGTGGCTGCGTTGCGGGATGCACGGACCCTCCTTACAGGACCCGACATTGCGGATCCACCCTCCTCATCCCAAAGGTAGCCCCTGTCGGTTGGCTGACACTCGACCGGGGTGAGCCAGCCGCGAGCCGAGGGCGCCGGCTTAGGTCGTGGTCGAGCCGCCGATCCTCTGCCGAGGCTGCGCCCCTGATCTGGGGCCAGCTCGCAGATGATCCGCTCGGGCGTCTGTTCGGCGTCGCGCCATGTCGTGCTGCCCCCATCCGCAGAGCCGACGACCGGGCTCGGGTGCGCACCGGCACCGGTGGCTCCATTCAATGCTCACTACAGGTACTGCCCGAGGCCGGTGCTCTTCCTGGGACGGGTCGAGTGGACTCCGTGTTTCAGCTCGTAGAGCTCGGCGAGGGTCATCGGCCGCGCCGTCGCCGTTGACCCTTCCCCGAGCCACTCTCTTGCTCCCGCCGGGCTGAACGGCTCGAAGCCGATCGCTCCAAGGCAGCGCCCAGGCCGCGCCAGCGAAGGGTTGATCGTCGACAGCTCGACGTTGCTCGTGAGAAGGAAGAGCGTCTTGGAGCTCTGCCCGAGGATCCCATCGGTCGCGTTCAGCAGGCGATCGAGGGCGCTGTTGTCACCGTTTCGATCGTACGCACGGATGAAGCGATCGGCGTCTTCTGCAATCACGAGACGCCACCGCTCCCGAATCCGTCGGATGCGGAACTGTTGGACCGTCAGGAGCTTGCGCAGGTACTGGTAGTCGAAGAGCGCGCTCTCGGGGTCGACGACGAGCTCCGGTTCGCACCAGGCCTGCCACTCGGCCATGAGCGCCCGGATGGCGTGCGTCTTCCCGGTACCGGGCTGACCGTGCAGCAGGATCAGCCTGCCCGGTGGCCCGCCATCAGGGGTGTACTCCATGAGCTTGGCGAGCTCCCGGCGGGTGCCCTCGGGGTAGTTGCGCTCGATCTCGGTCCACCTGGGGACCCTCACCACCGTGCGGGTCAGCTCTGCGCCGTCGTTCGTTCCGCTCCAGACGGCGAGCAGCACCTTGTCGGGGAGCTCGCGGGGACTAGGAACGCGCTCCAGGACGGACCGTCCGAGGTCGGCGGCCTCGTCAGCGTCGTCCGCGGCCACGATCACGTTCACATGGTCGCCGTAGGCTGCCACCTGAACAAAGAGCCGTTGGGAGGCTGCGAGCACTTGGCAGGCGCCGATGTTCTGGCGACCGTAGAGCAGCTCGGCGCCGGCTGGGAGCCAGTCCAGCACGTCCTTGACCTTCGGCGGGGCGAGGGTGCTGTCGCGGGGCGTCTCGCTCTCCCACGTGGTCGTCGGGTGCCGGTCGGTCACCTCGGCGAGCGCCCTGCCGAGGAGGGCGACGTCGACTGTGAGCTGGCTCACCGAGACGGTCGTGTTGGTATGGCCGTTGGACGAAAGCCTGTGCTGCTGAGCGATGGTGCTACCTCCGGGCATCCAGACGACTCACGACAGTCTGGGAGGAGGCTGTGACACACACCAGCGTGGCCCGCAGCCGGCGACCTCCAGGGCACCGCGGACATCGTCCAGCCCTTGCCTGTGAGCTGCGGCCCTCCGGGGAGGGGCGCGCTGTCAGCGCGCCGAGTGCTCCCTCTGCCTTGGGGTCGGCACCCGGCTCGTCCGGCGCGCCACCCGCGCGCCGGCACCCTGCCACCGGTGGCATCAACCCGCCGCTGGATGGGTTGGTGGGGTGGGGTGGGGTGGGCGAGGGGGGACTTGAACCCCCACATCCTTTCGGACACAGGAACCTGAATCCTGCGCGTCTGCCTATTCCGCCACTCGCCCGAGTGCCCGAGACAGCGTAGTCGCGCCCGTC
>Ga0070737_10004259_pt1 | contig 14507 bp, 13 predicted proteins | sample Coa_R1_10_FD_66438 | JGI IMG/M metagenome (GOLD analysis project Ga0070737, IMG submission 66438) | Surface soil microbial communities from Centralia Pennsylvania, which are recovering from an underground coalmine fire - Coalmine... | ecosystem: Environmental > Terrestrial > Soil > Unclassified...
CTGGTAGCTGCGCTCGCGCGAACCGGCTCGCCAGTGCAACACCACGGCATCGGCGAGCAGCAACATGGAAAGGACAAGGTGGGCCGCCACGAGGGCCGGGGCGAGCTTCATGAGCACCGTGACGCCGCCCAAGACAGCTTCGGCAATGTAGCCTGCGACGAGGCCTCCGGACAGCACGAGCAAATCGCGCCGGAAGGGCCGGCGCAGAAGCGACGCGAGCACCGACAGCAAGACCACGGTCCCCACCGTGGTGATGATGCAGCGGTTGACGAACTCCACCAAGGCGTGGTAACTCGCCGGCGCGACGACCGAAGTCCTTGTGCAGTCGGGCCAGGTGGGGCATCCCAGCCCGGAACCGGAGAGGCGGACCCAGGCTCCCGACCCGATCAAGCCGACTATCGACAAGACGGCCAAGAAAGCGAGCCAGCGCAGGACATCGGGCCGGCCTGCCCCTTCGCGCCAACCAGAGGTCGTTGTCCAGGCGCTGCCACGCCCCGCCCCCACGCGCCTTGGCTCGGCGCTGACGCCAGCCCTCTCAAGCATGGGGGCTCTCAAGCATGGGGGCTCTCAAGCATGGGGGCTCTCAAGCATGGGGGGCCGCTCGAGCTGCGGGCCGACAACCCGCACGGTAGGCGGTTTGACAGAGCGCTTTATCAGGCGGTCCACCAGGTCGCCGAAGGAGCCGGCTTCGTCCGCGGCGCGCCGTATGACCCAAGTGAGCGCTGGCAGCGCCCAAAAGTCACCGCACACCCAGAGGATCCCAGCGCCGATCTGCTGGTCGGCGAAAGGTGACAACGTCGCAGACCGCACGTGGTCGTAGACCGAGTACCACGAGCTTGTGCTGAAGATGGAAAGAGCCATCGCCAAGACGAACATGACGATGTTGGCCGACATGATGGCGGCAGCCCGGCTGAGGTAGGAGAGCTTCGGTTGTAGCGGGTACGAAGGCAGGATCTGTGCCCAAAACAGGACGCCGAACAAGAAAAAGCTGCCGTGCATGAGCCAAATGTGCGCGGCTTGGTTGGTCTCGGCCCAGTCGAAGGCCGCGGGTACGTGCCAGAGCACCATCACGACGTTGAAGCCGACGACACCGAACAGGCCGCTCGTGACAAGCCTGCTAGCAGCTCGGAGCGGCTTGGCCCACGCGCTGAGCACGAGGGAGCGTACGAGCCTCCGACGCGCGCCCACCGGGAGGGCGTGCAGGAGCGGCAGCCACGGAGCGCCCAGGACGATGAGCGCGGGGGCGAAGAACATAATGATTATGTGCTCGATCATGTGGACGAAGAAGTAGTAGCTCGCCCAATAGTCGAGCGGGGACGTGACCGTGAGGGCCAAGACGGCCAGGCCAGCATAAAACAGCCAGGAGCGCCGGCGCCGGCGCGCCGCCCTGCTGGGGGCCGAACGGCGCTTTAGGCGGCCGAGCCCGGTCTCGTGGAGGGCTACCGCCACAGCAGCCAAGACCACGAACGGGTCGAAGGACCACTCGGTCAAGTACGTCACGCCGGCCCTGCCTTCCCTGGGAGCTGGCCACGGGCCACCTCACGGATGCCTTGTGCCAAAGTGACGGCAAAAGAGGACTGCGACGCCCGGGTCGCGGGGCCAGGGTCGTCGTCCAGGGACAGGCGCACCCGCCCGTTGGGCGCGATCACGTAGGCAACGTCGCTGTGGCCGATCATCGAGCCACCCGGCAAGTACTGGACTTGGACGCCGAACTCGCTCCAAGTCTCCGCTAGGGCTGGTAGCGAGCCGGTCAGGTAGAGCCAGTTGGTGAGGTGCTGGAGGCCCTCTTGGCGGTCGAAGGCGTCAACGAAGGCAACGGCGCGGTAAAGGGGGTTGGCGACGACGCCGACCAGCTCGACCCGGGACCGCAAAGACCCGAGCATCGTGTCCGCCTGTTTGAGCTCCTGAGCTATTACGGGGCAATCGGCGGTGCACACGGGGTCCAAGAAGGTGATGGCCACGGTCTTACCACGGAGGCCCGCGAGGCTGACCGGCCTGCCGAACTGGTCCACGAGGTGGAAGTCTCTCGGCACGTAGTCAGCCGTACCGGGCGTGCCGTCGGTCGCCTCGGCGATGATGGGGGCGGCGTTGGGGTTGACCGAGGCGAGCGCCATAGGTGCGGCGCCGAGGCCCACGATGGCGACGGCCCCGACTGCCAGTACCGAGCGGCCCAGGTAGCCGGGACGGCTCTCGGCCGTCGCGCGCCAGCTAGCCAAGACCTCACGCCATAGCTGGCCCCACGCAGGCCGCCAGCTGGCCAAAGCACCCGCCCGTCGTGGCGCAGCCTCCCAGCTAACTGCGATGCGGCCGGCCGGCTCGGCGGCCTCGGCGCCTACGGGCGCTCTCGCCAGGGCCAAGTACCCGGCGGTGATGACGAGCGCAATGGGTAGCGCGCTGTTCGGGTCGGTGCCGACCCCGCCCAAAAAGCCTAGGTCTTGCACGAGCACCCAGTCGGCGACGCAGAGGGCCGAGGAGGCCACCACAGCTCCAGCCAGCGCTCGCGGGTGCCTCCCAAGGCTGACAAAACCAAGGCCGAGGAGGCCGAGCGCGAGGACCACGAAGAGGTTGACCGCGAAGCCGTGAGCGGCGTCGAAGGACCCAAAGGCTCTCAACCAACTTGCCAAAAAGCTTGGTTCGGGGGTGGCTGCCATCTGCTTCACCATCGACGCCAGGGCCCCAAGGCGCGGGCCGTGGCGCCCAGCCCAAAAGCCGCGTCCCGGCCATGCCTGGAGGACGGCCATGACGACAAAGAGGCCCCCCATGACCGCGAGCACGGCTCGGCCGAGGCGGGGGCTCTCCCACCACCGTTCCGGCACCGCGACCAGCACCCCGGCCAGCACATAGAACACCACTGCCCCAGGGGCCCCGAAGAGCCAGCTGAGGCCTGGTGCAAAGATCCCCCCGAAAGCTTCGCCGAACACCCACACCACGGTGCCCCAAGCAGCTGCTGCCACGCCCGCCAGGCGTGACCAATTGCCCCGCGGCGCCACGATCAGCCAGAGCCCTATGCCGAGCTGGATCCAAACCGCTGAGGTTGCCGCCGCGATCGGGTGGAAGCTCCACACCGCGGCGCCGGCGTCCACTACGTGGCGCACCCAAGCTGGCGAAGTTGCGGCGGCCGGCTGGACGACGCTCGTAGGTATGCCAAGCGGCATGGCCGGTTGAGCTTGCAAGAGACCGTCGAAGAGCCAAAGGCAGCCGAACCCGGCCCTGAGGAGGCGCCGGCCGGGCGGCTCTGGCACCAGCACTGCTCGGCTCGCCCACGGTGCACGGCGCGCGCCCGGCTTTGGTGTAGCAGGGTCTCCTGCAAGCCGGCGCAGTTCAGCAAAGCGCAGCGCTTGCCAGGCGCAGGCGACCAAGGCCAAGATCACGAGCACGATCAGCCCTTCGTGCGCCAAGGCCTCCTTGAACGCCGCGACGATGGTCGGGTTTTCAGCACTGAGGCCGGAGCCCATCCCAGGCATGGTCGTCCCCTCCTCCTATGCCATCAGCCTGAAGCTGGGAGGGCAAGTGCCGCCTTGGCGTACTGAGCTATGCCGCGGCCCCACTGGGCAATGGTGGCCGCAGGGAGCGAGCCCACCCCGTTGCTCGCCACGTTGGCATAGGGCGTGGCCTCGTACCTCATCGCTCCTCCCGGCGAGATGAAGTACATGGCTTCGCTGTGCGAGACTGCAGCGCCGGTCGCGCCCACTTGCACCTCGACCCCGTAGCGGGCCCATGTAGAGCGCAAGGCCGCTGGCGAGCCAGTCAAGTACGTGAAGTGAAGGTGCCCGAGACCGTGGCTGACCACGAACTCCTCCAGCCAGCGAGGGCTGCTGTAGGCGCTGTTCAAGTTGACCGCTGCGAACTGCACCTTCGCCGAAAAGGCGCCGAGGTCGTGGGCCGCTGCCAGGAGTTCTTGGGCTAAGACCGGCGCTACGGCGGTCCCCCGGTCGTCGATGAAGCTGAGCACGACCGCGCGGCCGGCATCGAGCTGCGAAAGAGAGACCCGAGCGCCGGTTTGGTCCACGAAGCTAAAGCCGGGCGCTCGCTCGCCGTGCAGCTTCACTAGCCCCATCAGGGCGGCGTTGCTAGCCGGGATCAGCCGCGTGGGGGCGTCCGGCAGGGGAGCCGAACCCTGGCGGAGCTGCGCTGGGCTCGGCTGACCCCCACCGCTCTCAGCGCCGAGGACTGCACCGAAGCCGGCGAGCACGAGGATGGCAGACGCCATCATGAAAGTGGCCTTGCGCCCAGAGTGGGCCGCAGGCCGCGGCGGAGAGGGGCTCTCTACTGGCGCCCGCGCTGCCGGCGACGCGCTCCCGGGTGCCCTTTTCGCCTGCGCCCGGGCCAGCTCTCGCCGTGCGGCCTCTAAGACGACGGCTTTTCTCAGCTCTTCGGCCCCGACATCGCCTGTTGTACGGGCCCCCGCATCTTGTCTTACAGAAGCGTCCATTGGCCCTCCCTCACCTGCTTGTAGGAGCCACCTAAGCCCATCTGTCACTTGTCCGGCGCTGACGTCGGCTCCAGCGGCTCAGCTGCCTGCCGCTCAGCGAAAGCGAGGCGCCCAGAAGGCTCATCACCGCACCAGGGCGACGATGCCCAAGAGGACGAAGAGCAACGAGAGGTAGGTGATGGAGCCATGGAAGACCGACATCGCTCTCTTCGGCGTCGGCCTTAGCCGCAAGGCGACTGTCTTGGCCACGAACGCCGCCCCAAGGAGGCCAGCCCCTCCCGCGTACCAAGCGCCGAGGCCCCCTAACGGCGCGAGCCCGACCCCGAGCGCTCCGAGCGCTACTGCGTAGGCAACGACCCGGTTGGCAACTCGCCGGGCGTCCATCACTGCTGGCAGCATCGGGACCTCTGCCACGGCGTAGTCCCTCCGGTAGCACACGGCCAGCGCCCAAAAGTGCGGCGGGGTCCACAAGAAGACCAGCCCGAAAAGAGCCCACGCGACCGGCGAAAGGCTGCCCGTCACCGCTGCCCACCCGACGAGCACCGGTGCGGCGCCAGCGGCACCGCCGATCACTATGTTCTGGGGGGTGCGCCGTTTCAAGACGGCCGTGTAGACGCCTACGTAGAACATGGCGGCCCCAAGGGCGAGCCCGGCCGCAAGCAGGTTGGCCTCGACAGCGAGGACGGCAAAGGCGACCGCCTCCAAGCTGAGGGCGAAAACCGTTGCTGCCGTGGGCGACAGGGCCCCGGTCACGAGCGGCCGGCGTCTGGTCCTGAGCATCTTGGCGTCGATGTCGCGGTCCCAGACCATGTTGAGGGCGTTAGCGCCTCCCGCCGCCATCGCCCCGCCCAGGAGCGTCGCCACAACGAGGCCCGCCGGCGGGGCTCCCCGCTGCGCGAGCAGCATCGTGGGGACAGTCGTCACGAGCAAAAGCTCGACTATCCGCGGCTTGGTGAGGGCGAAGAAGGCTGCCGCGAGGTCCTTGTAGTGGGCTAGGGCTTGCTTTCGGCCTTGTGCCCTGACCGAAGCGGCGGCCACGTCTATTTCTGTCATATGAGGGCTCCAGTCACGGCGTTCAGCGGCGAAGGCTCGCCGAGGCGCAGCTCATTGGTGTCGAGGGCGGCCATCAGGGAGGCCGCCATCAGGGAGCCCGCCATGAGGGAGAGGTAAGCCAGCCCAAAGGGCAGCACGAAGCGAGCAGCAAACGGCACGATGACGCCCCCCAAAACGACGAGGAGCGGGGTGGTCACCGCCCGCTCTCCACAAGAGGCATCACCTTTATGAGCGCAAGCGTCCTCTTGGGCATGCCGAGCCCGCGCTCGGCCGACGCCACTAGGCCTTCTACTACCGCACGCTCCCGGTCGAGCCTGGCCCCGCCTGCTAGGAGCGCCCGCTTGGCTGAAGGGTCGTTCGGGGAAGAGATCACGGCCAGCAAGTCACGCAAGAAGCTGATCGCGTCGTCGTCTGCCCACTTGGTAGCGCTGGGCGCGATCTGGTCAGCTGCCGGCGAAGAGGCGTCGGGTGGCGGCTGCTCCCCGCCTAAGTCCACGATCCCCGAATCTGTGAACGCACAGTCGTTGATCGCCTGGTCGGTATAAGTCCTGGCGAGGCTCACCTGGGGAGAAAAATGGGCCACCAGGGCGTCGTGGACGGCGTCGCTGCACTGGGAGAGGTCTTGGCTCAGCGTCGCCATCCATGAACTGAACCCGCTTTGGCGGTCACTTCTCGTGGCACCGGTAGGCAAGTCCAATGCGACGGCGACAGCTGCCAGAGCCGCGACAGCGGCCGCCAGCCACCAGCGCGCCCGCTGGTGCCACCGGGCGGTGGCGTTGGCCTCGTCGGCTACCATGGCGTCCCAGGTCTTCGCTCGCAGGGCGCCGTGCGCGCTTGGGGTTGTGCTAGGCGCCACCGGGGCCCTCCCAGCTCGGGTGGGCAGCGCGCCGTTCCATGGCATGCCACAGCGATGATCGGCGGGGCGTCTCTTCGGAGCGCAGCCACAGCGTGAGGTTGGTGAAGATGACCGGCACGAACGCGAGGGCGCTCATGGCCCACAGCACCGCCACGGCTATCTCCTGGCTGGACATTGGGCTCGGCTCCTTCGCGAAAGCGGGGTAGAAGGGGCGGGGAGCGAACCCGACGACGTAGGCGAAAATCCAAGTGGACCACATTGCTACTGCGGCCAGCGCCATGCGGCGCGGGCGCTGGTGCAGGGCCAGCCACGGCGGGGAGCCCACGAGCGCCGACCACAGCAGCCACCCGCCCAAAATGACGGTGGCCGCTTCCAGCCATACCCAGGCGCGCTCGGCTGCGAGCGCGTCGACCGCGGGCGGCACCCGCCACCCCACCATGACCACCCAAAAAGCGAAGATGCCAAGCCAGCCCCGAAGCGGCGCCAATTTCACGTCGCGAGCCCAGGGCGGCCGGGTGCGACGGGCCCCGGGCGCACGAGCCCCAGGCGCCCGGCGGAACGCTGCTACGGGAGCCCCGAACACCGACAACGGAGCGACCCCGAAGAGCAACAGCGCAAACTGTAGCGTCTGCACCCAGACGACGTGCCCCGCCCGCGTCCCTACAGGCGGCAGCGTGGCGAGCGCCAAAAGGGCGCCGGCAGACCACCAGCAAAGCCGACGGTACCACGCCCAGCCCGCTTGGTGCCTGACAGCGAGCCGCACTTCATAGGCGCCGGCCCATGCAGCGCAAACGAGCGCCCAGGCAAGAGTCATGAACGAACGCCTGGCGGCCAGCTCATCGCGCTGGTTCCCCCGCCGGCGGCCCCGAGCGCTCGGGCGTCTCGGCTTGTCGTTTTGCCTTTAGCAACTGGCTGCGGCGCTCGTGGCCGGAACGGCCGCTGAACATCGCCCAGATCACGACCGCGCCGAACACCCCGAGGGGGATGGCAAAGGTCATAACTTGGGCGAGGCCCACCTGGGTGCCTGTTGTCGCTAGCATCTGCCGGCCTCCCTTTGGGTCATGACAGACATCGTTTCCTCTAGTGCCTCGCGGTTTCCTCTAGTGCCTCGCGCTCATCATCCGCGACCGGGTGTCTTCGATCAGGCGCGCCAATTGCCAGTCGTCGTCGCTGTCCCGGTTGAGCCAGGCTACGAGCACCCAAAACAGCACGACGCTGAGCGAGATCGACGGGAGCACCCATATGACGCCGCCGGCGAGGCTCTGGTCGGCAACCGCTGACAGGTAGGTCCCACGGGCCTGTCTGTAGGCGGGGTACCAAGCCGCGTTGCTGAACACCATCGCTACCCCGATCAAGAAGGTCACCGCCAGCCAAGCGAGGACGACCCAGGCCCGGGAGGCGAGGTCGAGGCGAGGGTTGAACGGGCGGCTGCCGACTACCTGGCCCCAAAGCGGCATGGTGGCGAGCAAGCTGGCTGCAAGCTCGACCCCGTGCAATGCGCTCGAGCGGGCGCTCGCGTCGAGGACGCTCGGCAGCCACCACACTGGGAACAACGACAAAAAAACGGCGAAAGCGAGCACTGGCGAGCTCGCAAGAGACCACAGCTTGGTCCTCCGGTGGCGAGCGAGCCATCCTTGGAGGCTGTCCGCTCCAGAGCGCTTCGTGCCCGCCGCCAAGGCTAGCCACGGCGCCCCCAGCACGACCAAGGGGGCGGCGAGGTAGGCGAGCAGCACGTCTTCGGTGGCGCGAGCCGAGGTGTCCAGCCTCGACCAGTACCCGAGCGGAGATGTGACCGTGAGGACGACGACGGCCAAGCCCGACCGCACGAGCCAGTCCTGCCCTGCCGGCGGGGGTTGCGGCAAACGCCGGCGGCCCCGCTCGTAGAGCAGCGCTATCACACCAGTCGCGCCGAGAGCTACTGGGGACGGCCCCCAGTGCTCAATCAACCACATAAAACAGGATCCAGAACAAGAGGCTCGCGAGCACCATGAACCACCAGTAGAAGTTGCAACCGGCAAGCGAGGCCCGCAGGTGCCGTGCCGCGGCATGTCCCGAGTCCGCGAGGTTGACGTCGGCACCCAGCTCCGTCCGCAAGCGGACGCTCCTGGCGGCGAGCGTCTCGGCCCAGTACGCGCCGCCGAGGACCATGGCCACGTTGAGCGGCGCGAAACCAATGAACACCGATGTGTAGCCGTACTCGCCTGGGTAGAAAGGCAGCCTGGTCAGTTGCCAGATCTGCAAACCGCCGGCGATCACCCCGAACAGCACCGTAAGCCAGGCGGCCGTCAGCCACTCGAAGCGGAGGCCCCGCAGGAGCTGGCGCCGGCCATATTCCAAGGTGAAGGCGCCGAGCAGGACGCAGACAGCTATGAGCGTGCCGATCACGGGGGGCGGCGTCAAATGGTGGGGGTCCCATTGGCCCGAGCGGTCTATCGCCCGCAAGTAGAAGTAGGCGAAGGCGACCCCCGACCATGCCATGGTCACGACGCCCACGAACAGGCGCGACCCGGTCCAGATGCCGCCCTCGGTGGACTCGATCTCGTACTCTTCCTCGGCTTGGGGGTCGAGAAGTTGGGGAAAGTCGCTCATCTGCTCAAGTCCTCTCTACTGCTCGTTCGTTCCTACTGCTCGTTTCGCGCCTACTGCTCGCTCATGGGCGGCCCGTCGCCCTCGGGCTCCATGCCGGCGGGCGAGATCTGCGGCCCGTAGCCCGATGCTCCGGCCGAGGCCAGGCCGCCGCCCGCGCCCGCGCCTGCGAAGGCCAGCACCCCTTGCAGGTGCGCCACAGGGAGGGCTTCACGCTCGCCGTAGTGGTAAGGGTCGGACAGGACGATGGGCAGGTGCTCGAAGTTGTACCACGGCATCTTGTACGCAGGCAGTTGCCACTCGAGGCCGAGGGACTGCCAAGGGTTGGCAGGCGCCGGCTTCGGGTCGATCCATACCGACCAGACGAAGTTGACCACGAACACGAGGAACGACATGCCGAGCATGTAGGCCGAGGCAGACGCCCAGTCGTTTAGCACTTGCAGGCGCGGAGCGTACTCGAACACACGCCTCGGCATGCCCAAGAACCCCACTATGAACAGTGGGAAGAACGTGAAGTTGAAAGCGATGAACATCCACCAAAAGTGGATTTTTGCCAGCGTGTTGTTGAGCATCTTGCCGGTGAGCAGCGGCGTGTAGTAGTAGACGGCGCCGAAGAAGGCGAAGACCAGCCCGCCCATGATCGTGTAGTGGAAGTGGGCCATGACGAAGAAGCTCCCGTGGATGGTCACGTCCACCGGGACGTCGGAGTTGTACACGCCTGTGATGCCGCCTATTAGGAAGTTGAAGTACATCGCGAGGCAGAACATCATCGGCACTGTGAAGCGGATCTTGGCCCGCCACAGGGTGCCCATACCGATCAGGTAGATGAACCCCGTCGGGATGGATATGAGCTCCGTCGTCAGCATGAACACCGGGCGCATGTCGGGGTTGATCCCCGAAACAAAGAGGTGGTGCTGCCACACGAAGAAACTGAGCAGCGCCACGCCGAACATGCCGGCGGCGCCCACCCTGTAGGCGAAGAGGGGCTTGCGAGTAAATACAGGCAGCATCTCACCTACCAAGCCGAAACCGGGGATGGCCATGATGTAGACCTCGGGGTGGCCGAAGAACCAGAACAAGTTTTCCCACAGGTAGCTCGACCCGCCGTGGGTGTTCACGAAGAACGCGGTTTGCGCGGTGCGGTCCAGCACACCGAACCAGCCGGCTACAAAGAGCACCGGCGTCGCCAAGGTCAAAAGGAAGCTCGTGGCCAGCATGGACCATACGAATATCGGCAGGCGAGACCAGCGCATGCCGGGGGCCCGGTAGTTGACTATCGTCACGATCTGGTTGAAACCGTTGAGGACCATGCCCGTACCGATGGTGCCAAAACCGACCAGGTAAGCGTCCATGCCAGGCTCGGCCTGAGTTTGCAGGGGGGCGTAACCGGTCCAGCCGGTGTCGAAGCCGCCCAAGGGCAGGGCTGTCAGGATGACCATCAGGCCAGCTATGAAGATCCAAAACGACGCTGCCTCGAGGCGCGGGAAAGCCATGCGGCGCGAGCCGATCATGAGCGGGACCAAGAAGTTGCCGAGCGGCCCGACCACGAGAGAAGTGGCCATCATCATCATGATCGTGCCGTGCTCGCTCACGATCTGGAGGTATATGTCGGGGGAGAAGAAGTGCGTGGTGGGGTTGGTGAGCTCGGTCCGGATCGCCATGGCGAACAGCCCGCCGATGAAGAACATCCCGATGACCCCGACTAGGTACTGTTTGCCGACGACCTTGTGGTCCGTGCTGAAACGGAAGTACTTCGTCCAGTCGTCTACGGGCGGCTGCTCCTCGGGCTGGTAACCGAGCAGCTTCAGCAGGGGGTAGTTGAAAGCCCCGATCCCGGCGATGAACCCGAGCACCCCAAAAAAGAGGGCTAGGACGACAGCGACGTTGTTCTGGCCGGTGTTCTCGACGACGGCGTAGTCACTGGCTATGTAGTTGCCGATCCAATGGCCGATACCGTAGCCCGCCGCCCCTCCGAGGAACGCCGTGATGACGCTCGGGGAGAGCCAGGGGTGGGCGAGGCGCGTCGCAGCCGGGCGGTAGCCGGCGGCGCCGGCCCCGAGCTCGGTGGTCGTTGCGGTCATCTAGCTACCTTCTTTCGTGTACCTGGTGCGCCCCCGCCAAGGAAGGCTTCCAACCTGAGGAACTTACGTGGACCGCCGGCAGGTTGCCCTCCTTGCCCGAGCCGCCGTACTCGTACTCGTAGACCTGGTAGAAGGGGTCCGTGCTCGGGTAGAAGCCGCCGCCGGCGCCATTGGTCGAGGGGTTGTAGGTCCAAGCGAACTTGGGCAAGAGCTTGGTGAGCGGGGCGAGCCTCTTTTCGGTGGAGGTGGCCCACTTGTAAAACGCTGTAGGTGAGACGACGTAGCCGTAGTTGTACATGGCACCGTGCCAGATACCGCAAAGCTCGTCGCAACGGACCGTAAAGCGGCCCGTCTCGTTGGTGGTCGCGAACGCTACGTTGTCGACGTCGGGGTTGGCGTCCGCCTTGACGCCGAGCTGGTAGGCCCAAAAATCGTGGATCACGTCGAGCGACGTGACGTGGAACGCGATCGTGGTGTGGTCGGGCAGGATGAGCTCAGGCGTCTCGAAGCCCCCGAACTGCGGGTAGCGGTACGTCCACAGCCACTGCTGGCCGATCACTTGCACGGTCAGCATGTCATGGGCCTTGGAGGGCGTCCAGATCGGGCTCGGCCCTTCGCCGCCGCCGGCGCCTGAGGTGTTGATGAGCTCGTAGGTGCCGAAGACGAAAGCCCCCATGACGATGGCACTGGTTATGGCTATCCAGCTGGCCTGGACGCCGAAGTGGCCCCAGATGGGCGGCCCGTCCTCGAGCGGCTCGTTGCTCTTTTGGCGCCACACGATCATCGCGTACAGGTAGTACTCGAGCACCGCGATCACCACGGGAGAGGCGACCATGGTGAGGACAAGCGCGTCGAACTGGGCGCCCCTCGCGGCATCGGTCATCGTCCCGGGCGGGATGTGGGGCCAGACCAAGAAGTAGAGGACAGGCTCGACGATCGCGGTGCCAAGCAACCAGATCGCGAACAGCCGCGCGAAGTGCGGCATATTGGGGCCGCGGGGCCCTCCGCTGCCGTCTGGGAGCGTCGATGGCCGTCCGATGTCGCTCATTGGCTATACCACCTTCAAGAAGCCGGCCATGTAACCGAGGGTGTCCATGGGCCCGCCGTTGCCGTCTAGGTAGCCCAGCCCGCACGGTATGAAGCACTGCCAACGGTACTGGCCGGGATGGCCTGTGTAGAAGCTGAACTTGATCGTCTCGTGGGGCTCCTTCAGGCTGCAGGGCGCCACCGCGCACAGGTTGCTGCTAGGCACGGCGTAGAGGGGGACGTTTATGCCCATGGCGGGGACGGTGAAGGTGTGAGCGACGAGTGTCGTTGCCGAGCTGGACTGCAAAAGTGAGACCTTCTTGGTCCCGTTCAGGGTGTAGTAGCCGCCCCTGACGCCTCTCACCAAGCCCCACACGGGGTTGCGCAGAGGAGTCCCGCCGTCGTACTCGAGGATCGTCATGTTGACCCGCGTGTACGCCGGCAGGACCCACTGGGTCGAGTGGGCCCAACGGCCGTCTGGAGCCTTTACCAAGTACGAAACCCAGTCGGCGTGCACCCCTGTACCGAAGGTCCCGACCGTCTGCGCTGTCAGGTCCACGGGCTGGCCGGGGCGGTGCCCGGCGGCGAAGTTCACGTTGGCGGGCTGGATGCGCAAGTAGGCCGCCACGCCCCAGACCCCCATCCCAAAGGCCAGGGCAAAGATGAAGATGGCTAGCGCGAGCCTTCCCGCTTTCGGCATCAGGACGCCTCTGGCAGGACGAGCGCGACGGCGCGCTGGTAGCGGGAGTACTTGCTCATGCCAAGACGATCCTCGTTGGGAGGGTGACGCGCCATCACACTGTCAGGGTGATTTGCGCCTGTGGCGCGCTCAGGGCGGGACATGCAGCGGGGCCCGGCAAACCGGCGTGGGCTACGGGCTGCGCGCCCATCTGTCGCCGGCTGAGCCGGCACCGGCCCGCAAGGTTGTTGCGGGTCCTCTCATAGCGTGAGAAGATCACGCTGCGGTGGCCGTCACCTTCCGACCCGAGGCAGTCGACAGGGCGGGCGCCGGCAAGGGGGTGACGCTCCTGCGCCAGGCGCTCTTTGAACGCCTGAGCTCTGCAGGCCGGGTCACCCAACTGTCCGCGCCGCCCGGCAGCGGCAAGACCGAGCTGCTGCGCTCGTGGGTTCGAGAGGCAGGGCTCGACGGGCGCGTCGCTTGGGTGACGGTGCAGCCAAAGAAGTGCAGCCCACAGTTGTTCTGGGTCTCGGTGACAGAGGCTCTACGCGCCACGTCATGGGGAGCGGGGACGGTCCGGCCGCTCTCGATGGCGCCAGGCCTTGACGGCTACGACGCCGTAGAGAGGCTGCTCGAGGACCTTGCCGGGCTTAGCGAGCGCGCTTGGCTCGTGGTCGACGACATGCACGAGCTCGGCCCCAGCGGCTCCAGTGAAGCCCTCCGCCAGTTCGAGCTGTTCGTGGCCCGTGCGCCGAAGGTCCTGCGCTTGGTGATCTCGACGCGGCGCGACCTCCACATCGGCCTGCACCGGCTCCGCCTGGAGGGAGAGCTCACAGAGATAAGGGCTGCCGACCTCCGCTTCGGCCTCGAGGAGGCTCGCCAACTGCTCTTGGCCGCCGGCGCGCAAGTGCCAGACGAAGTCTTGGAGAGCCTCACCCAAAAGACCGAGGGCTGGGCCGCCGGGCTCAGGCTCGCCGCTTTGTCCCTGGCCTCGCACCCCGACCCCGAGCGCTTCGCGGCCGAGTTCTCCGGCAGCGAGCGGACGATATCTGAGTACTTGTTCGCCGAGGTGCTCGAGAGCCAGCCGCCCGAGACGAAGAGGCTGTTGCTCAGGACCTCTGTCTTGGACAAGGTCAACGGCGAGCTCGCCGACTTGCTGACAGGCGGTTCGGGCGGCGAGAAGGCGCTCCAGGAGCTCGAGGAGGCAGGCGCGTTCGTCACGTCGCTCGACGCGGGGCGGTCTTGGTTCCGCTACCACCAGCTGTTCGCCGACTTGCTCCGCCTCGAGCTACGCCGCGCCGAGCCTGGCGCTGAAGGCGCTCTCAACAGGCTCGCCGCGGAGTGGTTCGCGGCCCACGGCCACCCCGTCGAGGCGGTCCGCCACGCTCAGGCGGCAACAGAGTGGGCCTTGGCGGCGCGCCTCCTCGCTGACAACTGGTGCGGCCTCACCTTGAGCGGTCAGGGCGCCGCCGCCCGCGAGCTGCTCGAGGGCTTCCCTGCTGGAGCAGTGGCAGCCGACAGCGAGCTGATGGTGCTTAGGGCGGCCGACACGATGAACCGGTGGTCCTTGGAGGAGGCCCAACGGGACCTCGCCCTAGCTTGCAGCCGTGCCGAGGCGGTGCCAGCAGACAGACGTCACCATTTCCACCTGCTCGTCGCCAGCGCGCGGCTATGCCTCGCCGGGAGGCGAGGCGACCTGGGAGCAGCCCTCGAGGAGGCCCGCCAGCTGCTCTCGCCGGAGGCGCCCCAGGGCTCGCCGCAATGCCCGGAGAAAGACTTGCGGGCGATGACGGT
>Ga0070737_10004261_pt1 | contig 14505 bp, 13 predicted proteins | sample Coa_R1_10_FD_66438 | JGI IMG/M metagenome (GOLD analysis project Ga0070737, IMG submission 66438) | Surface soil microbial communities from Centralia Pennsylvania, which are recovering from an underground coalmine fire - Coalmine... | ecosystem: Environmental > Terrestrial > Soil > Unclassified...
CTCAGCACCAGGTGGCCGGCGAACGCGTCCACGCCGAGCAGCCGGGTGTCCTCGCGGTGGCCGATGAGCGGCTCCCAGGCCTGCGGGTCGGTCACCGGCGCGGACGCCAGCTCGAAGTTCTCCGCCTGGTGGTTGTGCAGGATCAGCAGCCGGCCGCCACCGGGCCCGTCCTGGTGGTCCACGCCGTACTCGACGTCCTGCCGGCGCGGCGCGACCACCCGCAGCTCTCCCGCCGGGTCAGCGGCGTCCAGCAGCCAGGACTCGCTGGTCACCTGGCTGGACGACTCGATCACGATGTAACGCTCGCTGCGGGTCAGCCACACCCCGGTGCGGAACTTCTCGTCCGGCTCCTCGAACACGATCACGTCGTCGCTGGCCGGGGTGCCTATGGTGTGCCGCCACACCCGGTAGGGCCGCCACGCGTCGTCCACGGTCAGGTAGAACAGGGCCGACGCGTCCGCGGACCAGGCGCAGCCGTAGTGCGTCCCCGGGATCTCGTCGTCGAGCAGCTTGCCGGTGCGCAGATCCTTGACCCGCAGCGTGAACCGCTCGTTGCCGGTGAAGTCGGTGGCGTAGGCCAGCAGCCCCGCGTCCGGGCTGATCCCGAACGCGCCGAGCGCGAAGAACTCGTGCCCGGCGGCCACCTCGTTGCCGTCCAGCAGCACCTGCTCTCCGTCCAGCGGCTGCTCCCCGTCCGGAACCGGGGGCGCCGCCTGGGCGGGGCCGGCCGGGCAGCGGCAGTGAATGGCGTACTGCTGTCCCTCGACCGTCCGGCTGTAGTACCACCAGCTGCCCTTGCGGGACGGCACCGACAGGTCGCTCTCCTTGGTGCGGGCCCTGATCTCCGTGAAGATCGCCTCGCGCAGCCCGGCGAGTCCTTCGACCGAGGCTTCGGTGAAGGCGTTCTCCGCCTTGAGGTAGCCGAGCACCTCGGGATCGTCCTTGGCGGTCAGCCAGGCGTACTCGTCGATGAACGTGTCCTCGTGCTGCACGCGCTTGGCCGGAACCCGGCTGGCCACCGGCGGGGGAGTCGTTGTCATGGCGCGGATTCTACTGGCGCCCGCGGCCGGCGCCCTGGGGTTATCCCCCCGGGCAAGACGGGAGGTACCCGCATACCTTCCTGGCCCCGGTTTCCTTAGCGTTTTCAGGGTCAGGCAGGCACCCGCCCGCCACCGAGGAGGTCCGCAATGATCGAGGCCAGGGGGCTGACCAAGCGGTACGGGAACACCGTCGCCGTGGACGGCCTCAGCTTTGACGTCCGGCCGGGGACCGTGACGGGCTTTCTCGGCCCGAACGGCTCGGGCAAATCCACCACGATGCGCATGATCATGGGGCTGGACCGGCCCGATGCGGGCCGGGCCAGCATCGGCGGCCGCCGGTACGCCGACCTGCGCTGGCCGCTGCGCGAGGTGGGGGCCCTGCTGGAGGCCAGGGGGTTCCACCCGGGGCGCCCGGCCCGCGCCCACCTGGCCGCGCTGGCGGCCAGCAACGCGATTGCGCCCGCCCGGGTCGACGTGGTGCTCGCCCAGACCGGGCTCACCAGCGTCGCGGGCAAGCGGCCGGGCAAGTTCTCACTGGGCATGGCCCAGCGGCTCGGCATCGCCACCGCGCTGCTCGGTGACCCGCGGGTGCTGCTGCTCGACGAGCCGGTCAACGGGCTGGACCCGGAGGGCATCCGCTGGATCCGCAACCTGCTGAAAGGGCTGGCCGCCGAGGGCAGGACCATCCTGGTGTCCAGCCACCTGATCAGCGAGATGGCGCTGATGGCCGACCGGTTGATCGTGATCGGGCGCGGGCGGCTGCTCGCCGACACCACGGTGGCCGAGATGTCGTCGCGCGCGAACTCGCTCGAGGACGCGTTCTTCAACCTGACCGCCACGGCGGCCGAATACCGGGCCGAGGACTTCTGGGCCCAGGAAGTGGGGAAGTCATGACCACCGTCGCCACCTCGCACCGGGCCCGGCCGCAGCCAAGGTCGGGCGGCCAGGGGTTCGGCAACGCGGCCAGGATGGAGTGGATCAAGCTCCGCAGCCTGCGCTCCACCTGGGTGACGCTCGCCCTCACCCTGCTGGCCGCCGTCGGGATCGGCGTGGCCGTCGGTTTCAACACCAGGAGCGGCAACGAGGACCTGACCAGCAACGCGCTGTCCGGGGTATCGGTGGGGCTGCTGCTGATCGGCGTGCTCGGCGTGATGATCGCCACCAGCGAATACACCTCCGGGATGATCAAGACGACGCTGGCCGCGGTGCCGAACCGGCCGCTGCTGCTGACCGCCAAGGCGGCCGTGTTCGGCGCCGTCGCGCTCGTGCTCGGCGAGGTGGCGTCGTTCGTCTCCTTCTTCGCCGGCGGGCTCAGCCTCCGGCACGGCATCGCCGCGCCCACGCTGGCCCAGCCGGGGGTGCTGCGGGCGGTGATGCTGACCGGGGCGAGCTACTGCCTGATCGGACTGATCGGGCTGGGCCTGGGCGCCATCATCCGGCACACCGCGGTCGCGGTCGCGGTGCTGGTCGGCGGGGTCTACGTGGCCGCCCAGTTCATCGCGTCCATCGCGCACACGCTGTACGCCTACATCCCGGTCTCCATCGTGGCCAACTCGCTGGGCACCACCAGGCCGGTCGGCGCCGGCGTCTACATGCTGTCCCCGTGGGCGGGCGCTGGCCTGCTGTGCCTGTACGCACTGGCACTGGTCGGCGCCGGCGGCGTGCTGCTGTCCCGGCGGGATGCCTGACCTGGACGGCCCAGACCTGAATGGCGCTGACCTGGAGCACAATGGGGTGATGGGCCGACCGCCGGGTGAGCTGGTGCGCGTGGTGCTGCGCGCCCCGTTCACCCGGCGGACCATGCGCGAGATGGGCTACGCGCTGGCCGCCGGGCTGACCGCCTGGATGGGCTGCCTGCTGGTAGCGGGCCTGCTCGGCGCCGGCGCCCTGCTGACGGTCAGCCTGATCGGCACGTTCATCGGGCTGCTGCTGCTGGTGACCACCCTCCGGGTGGCGCTGCGGCTGGGCAAGCTGTACCGGTGGACGGCCCGCCGCCTGCTGGGTGCCCAGGTCGCCGCGCCCGCGCCGTTCCGTCCCGGCAAGGGCGTGCTGGGGCGGGTGGACGCCCGGCTCCGCGACGGCACCGCCTGGCGGGCGGTGGGCTATGTGGTGCTGAAGCTGCCGGTTTCCTGGCTGCAGGCGTACGCGGTCAGCTTCTGGGTCATCGGGGCGATGGACGCCGTCACCCCGCTGTGGTGGCCGCTGTTCCGCAACCACCCGCCGCACACCAGGCTCGCCCCAGTCGGGATCACCACCCCGTTCTTCGCCGAGCTGCACATCTCCACCTGGCCGGGCGTCCTGTCCACCTGCCTGATCGGCATCGCCGCGTTGCTCGCCGCCCCCTGGCTGCTGCGGGGCGTGACCACCGGCGATGTGTGGCTGATGCGCGGCCTGCTCGGCCCGGCCCGGCTGGAGGCCAGGGTCCGTGACCTGGAGGAGAGCCGGGCGCACGCGGTCGACGACGCGGCCGAGGCGCTGCGCCGGGTGGAGCGTGACCTGCACGACGGCGCCCAGGTCCGGCTGGCCGCGCTGGCCATGGGCCTGGGCATGGCCAAGGAGAAACTCGGCGACGACGGCGAACCGGTGGGCACAGCCCAGATGGCCAGCATCCGTGACCTGGTCGAGGCCGCCCATCAGGGCGCCAAGGAGGCGCTGGTCGAGCTGCGCGACCTGGCCCGGGGCATCCACCCGCCGGTGCTGGACGCCGGCCTGGCCGACGCGCTGGCCACGCTGGCCGCGCGCAGCCTGGTGCCGGTGAAGCTCAGCACCGACATCCGCGAGCGGCCCACTCCGGCCATCGAGGCCATCGCCTACTTCTGCGCCGCCGAACTGCTGGCCAACGTGGCCAAGCACAGCGGCGCCAACAAGGCCGAGGTGAGCGTGGTGCAGCGCGATGACACGCTGCGGCTGCGGGTCAGCGACGACGGGGCGGGCGGCGCCGACCCGGCCAGCGGCAGCGGGCTGCCCGGGCTGATCCAGCGGGTGCGGACGGTGGACGGGACGCTGGCGCTGGACAGTCCCGGGGGCGGCCCGACCGTGGTCACCGTCGACCTGCCGCTGCGGGCCTAGCCCACCCGTGAAAGCATCGCCGCCATGCAGGTAGTCATCGCTGAAGACGCCGGACTGCTCCGGGAAGGCCTGGTGCAGATGCTGACCGACCGCGGCCACGAGGTGTGCGCGGCCGTCGGCGACGCCGCCCGCCTGCTGGAGGCCGTGGCCGAACACCGGCCCGATGTGGCCGTGGTGGACATCAGGATGCCGCCCACCCACACCGACGAGGGCCTGCGCGCCGCGCTGCAGCTGCGCGCGGAGCACCCGGACACCGGCGTGCTGGTGTTCTCCCAGTACATCGAGACCAGGTACGCCTCGCGGCTGCTGGAGGGCAACGCGTCGGGCGTGGGTTACCTGCTGAAGGACCGGGTGGCCGACGTGGCCGAGTTCGCCGCCGCGCTGGAGCGGGTGGCCTCCGGCGGCACCGCACTGGATCCCGAGGTGGTCAGCCAGCTGCTCGGCGCCAGCCGGCGCACCGCCGGGCTCACCTCGCTGACCCCCCGCGAACGCGACGTGCTGGCGCTGATGGCCGAGGGCCGCTCCAACGCCGGCATCGCCGCCGCCCTGGTCGTCTCGGGCGGCGCCGTGGAAAAGCACGTGGCCAGCATCTTCGCCAAGCTCGGCCTGCCGCCCTCGGAGGGCGACAACCGCCGGGTGCTCGCGGTGCTGCAGTACCTGCGCTGAGCTGCCCACAGCGGGACGGCACCGGGGCCGCACCCGGGCGCCGGGCACCTGGCCGGCCCCGTGGCGGCGTCTGCGATGATCCCCGGTATGGCCGAACAGATCAGCATTCCCCGTCAGCTCGCCCGCACCCAGCGGTTCACCCTGGGCGAGCCGCGCGCCTTCACGGTGGCCCCCGACGGCTCCCGGGTGGCCTTCCTGCGCTCGCCGGGCGGCGAGGACCCCACCACCTGCCTGTGGGTCCGCGACGTCGCCAGCGGGACCGAACGTGCCGTCGCCGACCCGGCGGCCCTGCTGCCCGGCGCGGACGAGGACCTGCCGCCCGAGGAGCGGGCGCTGCGGGAGCGATCCAGGCAGTCGGCAGCCGGCGTGGTGGCCTACGCCACCGACACCGCCGTCCGGCTGGCCGCGTTCGCCCTGTCCGGGCGGCTGTTCACGGCCGGCCTGGACGACGGCACGGTCCGCGAGCTGCCGGTGGCCGGGCCGGTGCTCGACCCCAGGCCGGACCCGTCCGGCCAGCACATCGCCTACGTGTCCGGCGGGGCGCTGCGCGTGGTGGCGGCGGACGGCAGCGGCGACCGGGCGCTGGCCGAGCCGGAGGGCCCGGACGTGACCTACGGCCTGGCCGAATTCGTCGCGGCCGAGGAAATGGCCCGGCGCCGCGGCTACTGGTGGGCCCCGGACGGGCGCAGCCTGCTCGCCGCCCGGGTGGACAACGCCCCGGTCGTCCGCTGGCACGTGTCCGACCCGGCCAACCCGGACCGGCCCGCCACCGAGCTGAAGTACCCGGTGGCCGGCACCGCGAACGCGGACGTGACCGTGATCATCGCCGGGCTGGACGGCAGCCGGACACCGGTGACCTGGGACACCGCCCGGTTCCCGTACCTGACCTCGGTGCACTGGTCTGCCCGCGGGCCCGCGCTGCTCCAGGTCCAGACGCGGGACCAGCGCACGGTCCAGATCCTGACGGTGGCCGGCGACGGGTCCACCGCCGAGCTCGCCACCGACACCGACCCGGCCTGGATCACCCTGGTGCCCGGCACACCGGCCTGGGCCCCCGGCCAGGAACTGGTCCAGGTGGTGGCCCGCGACGGGGCCTACCGGCTGCTGATCGCCGGCCAGCCGGTGACCCCGGCGGGCACGGGCGCGCTGCACGTGCGCGCGGTGCTGGACGTGGGCGACGACGTGCTGGTCACCGCCACCGACGAGGATGACCCCACCCAGCAGCACGTGTACACGGCGTCGGCCAGCGGGGTCAGCCGGGTCACGTCCGAGCCGGGCCTGCACACCGCCGCCCGCGGCCAGGACGTGCTGGTGGTCTCCTCGCTGTCGATGGCCCGGCCCAGCTCGCAGACCCTGGTGTGGCGCGGCGGCCAGCCGGCGGGGGAGATCGCCAGCCACGCGAACACCCCTGACCTGGTGCCCGACGTGACGTTCCTGACCGTCGGCGAGCACCGGATGCGCTGCGCGCTGGTGCTGCCCCGCGGGCACCGGCCCGACCCGGCCCGGCCGCTGCCGGTGCTGATGGACCCGTACGGCGGCCCCGGCGCGCAGAAGGTGCTGTGCGGCCAGCGCGGCTACCTGGAGGCCCAGTGGTTCGCCGACCAGGGGTTCGCGGTGCTGATCGCCGACGGCCGCGGCACGCCGGGCCGGGGACCGGACTGGGACCGGGTCATCTTGTTCGAGGAGGCCGCGCTGAACCTGGAGGACCAGGTCGACGCGCTGCGGGCGGTGGCCGCCATCCGGCCGGACCTGGACACCTCCCGGGTGGCGATCAAGGGCTGGTCGCACGGCGGGTACCTGGCCGCGCTCGCCGTGCTGCGCAGGCCCGACGTCTTCCACGCCGCGGTGGCCGGCGCGCCGGTCACCGATCAGCGGCTGTACGACACCCACTACACCGAGCGCTACCTGGGCCACCCGGACGAGCACCCGGACGTGTACGAGCGCAACTCGCTGATCGCCGACGCGCCCAAGCTGTCCAGGCCGCTCATGCTGGTGCACGGCCTGGCCGACGACAACGTGGTGATGGCGCACACGCTGCGGATGTCCTCCGCGCTGCTCGCGGCCGCGCGGCCGCACACCGTGCTGCCGCTGTCCGGCCAGACCCACATGGCCAGGCGGCAGGGCATCGCCGAGCAGCTGATGACGCTGGAGGTTGACTTCATCAAGCGCGCGCTGGGAATGCCCGCGGCGGGCTGAGCCGGCACGCTGGCGGGCCGCCGGCCTGGGCCCAGCCCGGCGGCGGTTCAGCTCGGCGGTTCAGCTCGGCGGCGGGGCGGTGGACTGGCGCACCGCCAGCGTGACCGGCATCAGGGTGGGCCGCTCCTCACGGCGGAATTGCCGCATCTGGCCGAGCAGCAACCTGGCCGCCTCCGCGCCCAGGTCGTGGTGCGGGATGTGCACGGTGGTCAGCGCCGGGCGCAGTTTGTCCACGAACGGCATGTCGTTGAAGCCGACCACGCTGAGCTCGCCGGGGCAGTCGATGCCGCGCTCGGCCAGCACGTCGTAGCAGCCGACGGCCAGCATGTCGTTGCCGGCCAGGACCGCGGTGAACGCCACCCCGTCGTCCAGCAGCTCACGCAGCGCCCTGGCCCCCTCGGCCTCCGACCAGGAGACGCACCGCCGGATCAGCGTGCCGTCCTCGGCGAGCCCGTGCTCGGCCACCGCGGCCTGGAAGGCGGTCAGCCTGGTCAGCCCGGTGGAGGTGTCCTGCGGGCCCGCGATGTGCGCGATCCGGCGGTGACCCAGCCCGGCCAGGTGCTCGACGCCGAGCCGGATCCCGGCCGAGTCGTCGGGGATGACCGACGGCAGCGGCAGCCCTTCGCGGCGGCGGTTCACCAGCACCACCGGGAGGTCGCCCCGGGCGAGCGTCTCGATCAGCGGATGGCTCATCCTGGCCGTGGCCAGGATGAGGCCGTCGATGCTGCGGGACTGCAGCGAGGCGATCAGCTGTTCCTCCTGCCGGGCGCTGTTGTCGGTGTTGACGATCAGCAGGACGTAGCCGTGCGGTGCCAGCGCCGCCTCGATGCCCCTGACGATCGGCGGGAACAGCGGGTTGGTGAGGTCGGGCACCACCACGCCGATGCTGCAGGACCGGGCCGTGCGCAGGCTCCGCGCCACCGCGTTGGGCCGGTATCCGAGCTGTTCGGCGGCGCGCATGACCCGTTCGGCGGTGTCCGCGCTGGTCATCCCTTTGGTGTCGGGATTCAGCGCGCGTGAAGCCGTGGCCGGATGTACGCCGGCCAGGGCCGCCACGTCGCGCAGCGTTGGCATGCTCACGGTGATCACGCTACCCCGTGGGGGTGCCGGTTAGCCGCTGGTCAGTGCGTCACGATTGCGCCGCAGAAATTCACGCTCGGCCTCGTTGCCGGTGCAGGCCATGGCCGCCGCGTAGGCCTGGGCGGCCTCGGCCGGCCTGCCGAGCCGCCGCAGCAGGTCGGCGCGGATCGCATGGAACACGTGGTACCCCGCCAGGTCAAGGCCGTCGACCAGGGCCAGGGCCGCCGCGGGACCCTCGACCTCGGCCACCGCCACGGCCCGGTTGAGCGCCACCACCGGGCCCGGGGCCAGCGCGGCGAGCTGGTCGTAGAGCCGCAGAACCTGCCGCCAGTCGGTCGCCGCCAGGGTGGGCGCGTCGCTGTGCACGGCCTGGATCGCCGCCTGTATCTGGTACGGGCCAGGCTGGTTGCGCCGCAGGCACCGCCGCACGATGGCCTGGCCCTCAGCGATGAGGTGCCGGTCCCACCGGCCGCGGTCCTGCCCGGCCAGCAGCACCAGGCCGCCGTCCGGGGCGGTGCGGCTGGCCCGCCGCGACTCGGTCAGCAGCATCAGCGCGAGCAGCCCGCTCACCTCGGGCTCGTCCGGCATCAGCGCGGCCAGCACGCGGCCGAGCCTGATCGCCTCGGCGCACAGGTCCTCGCGGACCAGCCGGTCACCCGAGCTGGCCGTGTAGCCCTCGTTGAAGACGAGGTAGACCACGGCCAGCACCGGCGGCAGCCGGGCCGGCAGCTCGTCCGCGCCGGGCACCCGGTACGGGATCCGGGCGTCCCGGATCTTGCCCTTGGCCCGGACCAGCCGCTGGGCCATGGTCGGCTCGGGAACCAGGAACGCGTGCGCGATCTCCGCGGTGCTCAGCCCGCCCAGCAGCCGCAGGGTCAGTGCGACCTGGGCGGCGGCGGCGAGCGAAGGGTGGCAGCAGGTGAAGATGAGGCGCAGCCGGTCGTCGCCCACCGCCTGTTCCCCGGCCGGCTCGTCCCTGGTGTGCAGCAGTGCGGCCTGAGCGTGCCGGTCCGCCCGCGACGCCTCCCGGCGCAGCCGGTCGATGCCCCGGTTGCGGGCGGTGGTGATGATCCACCCGGCCGGGCTGGGCGGCAGGCCGGCCGACGGCCAGCGCCGCACCGCCTCGGTGAACGCGTCCTGGACCGCCTCCTCGGCGATGCCGATGTCGCCGAACACCCGGACCAGCACGGCCACCGCGCGGCCGTACTCGGCGCGGAACACCCGCTCGATCTCGGTGGCGGGCAACGGGGTCATCAAACCCTCCTTGTACCGTGCTGGTCATGCCATCATTCCGCCATCCCGGCACCGTGCTCACCGATCACGTTTTCACCGTGCCGCTCGACCACGCCAGCCCCGGCGGCGAGCAGATCGAGGTGTTCGCGCGCGAGGTCGCCGCGGCCGGCCAGACCGGCGCGGACCAGCCCTGGCTGGTGTTCCTGCAGGGCGGCCCCGGCGGGGCGTCACCGCGGCCGATCGGGCGCTGGACCTGGCTGGACCGGGCACTGCAGGACTACCGGGTGCTGCTGCTCGACCAGCGCGGCACCGGGCGGTCCACGCCGGCCACCAGGCAGACGCTCGCCGGGCTGGGCAGTGCCAGGGCGCAGGCGGACTACCTGGCGAACTTCCGGGCCGACTCGATCGTCGCTGACGCCGAGATCATCCGCCGCGAGCTTACCGGCGGCGAGCCGTGGGCCGTGCTCGGCCAGAGCTTCGGCGGCTTCTGCGCGGTCGCCTACCTGTCGCTGGCGCCGGAGGGGCTGCGGGAGGTGATGATCACCGGCGGGCTGCCCGGGATCGACGCCACCGCCGAGGACGTCTACCGCGCCACCTACCCGCGGGTGGCCGCCAAGACCGCCGCCCACTACGAGCGCTATCCGGACGACGTGCCGCGGGCCAGGCAGATCGCCAGGCACCTGCGCGACCACGAGACCCGGCTGCCGAGCGGGCAGATCCTCACCGTCGAGGCGTTCCAGTCGTGCGGCCGGATGCTGGGCATGAGCACGGGCAGCCACGAGCTGCACTACCTGATGGAGGCGCCGTTCGCCGGTGACGAGCTCTCCGACGCGTTCCTGCACGCCGTGCAGCGCGAGATCGCCCTGTACGGCCCGCTGTACGCGCTGCTGCACGAGGCCGAATACGCCCAGGGTGAGGGCTCGGCCACCCGGTGGGCCGCGCAGCGGCTGCGGCCGGAGTTCCCCGCGTTCGACCCGGCGGCGGCGCTGGATGGCGGCGAGCCGCTGATGTTCACCGGCGAGATGATCTACCCGTGGATGGTGACCGGCGATCCGCTGCTGGCGCCGCTGTGGGAGGCCGCCGACCTGCTGGCCGGCCGGGAGTCCTGGCCCCGGCTGTATGACCGGGACCGGCTCGCGGACTGCCAGGTGCCGGCCGCGGCCGCGGTCTACTTCGACGACATGTACGTGGACTGCGGGCTGTCGCTGGGCACGGCGAAGGCGATCCGCGGCCTGCGCGCGTGGGTGACAAACGAGTTCGAGCACGACGGCCTGCGGACCGGCAAGGTGCTGGACCGGCTCATCGCGATGGTCCGGGGAGAGGCCTGACCTGGCCAGTCAGTGCTGGCCCATCAGGCGGCGGCCGTGCCCAGCAGCACGGCGCCGGCCAGGGCGAGGACGATGCCGGCCGCCTGCAGGCGGGTGGCGCGACGGTGCTGCAGGACCATGGCCAGGGCGATGGTGGTGACCGGGTACAGCGAGGACAGCGCCGAGATGATGCTGAGCGCTCCGGCGTGTGAGGCGACCGCGTAGCCGAGGTCGCCGCCCACGCCGCTGGCGGCGACGAGCGCGATGGCCCGCCGTTCGCGGCGCCCGGGCAGCAGGTCACGCGGCGGCGGGCGGCGGGCGGCCAGCGCGGCCAGCCCGGCCGACAGGGCGGTGCTGGCGTGCACGATGGCGGTGGACCAGTAGGGGTCGGCCCGGCTGGCGGTGTGCAGGCAGGTGAGCATCGCCGCGACCGCCGCCGCGGCGGTCAGGCAGGTCACCGCGGTCCGGGCGGCTGAACGCGGGCCACCGGTCCCGGCGGGGGAGGTCCAGGCGCTGACCGCGCCGCCGGCCAGCGCACACAGCAGCCCGGCCGCGATCGTGACGTCGAGCCGGTCGCCGCCGATCAGGCCGAGCGACACCGCCCCCGCCGCGCCGAGCGCTCCCACCGGCGCGGTGATGAAGGACTGGCCCTGGCCGATGGCCCGGTAGATGAGGCTGAGCTCGACCGTCACCGCGGCGCCCGCCACCACCGCCAGCAGCAGCCGGGGACTGGCCGGCGGGAGGCCGCGGGCGATCAGCACCGGCGCCATGAGCACGACCCCGAGCAGCTCGCCGAGTGCGACGACCACGAACACCGGCGTGCCGCCCCGCGAGGCGTCACCGCCGAAATAGTCGGCGGCACCCCATCCCACCGCGGCGGTCACCGCCAGCAGGACCGCGATCACGGCGGATCCCAGGCCGTGTGTACCAGCAAAGTGTATTTCACCGGTGCCACTTTACCAGCAAAGCAAAGTTTGCCGGTACAGTAGTGGTCATGCACCCGGTTCAGGAGCTGAACTTCGTGGCCGGCCATGCCGCGCTCGACTTCGTCAACACCGCCGAGGAACGCGGCCACCCGCAGGCCGGTGACGCGCTCCGCTCAGCAGCCGACCTGCGGCTGTGGGGTCAGCGCTACGGCCTGCTGGCGGATCCGGCCGGGCCGGGCGGGCCGGACCGGGCCGAGCTGCGCCGGGCCACCGAAGCCCGCGAGCTCCTGTACGCGCTGTTCTTCGCCCGCGTCCACGGCCGGCCCGCCCCGCCCGGCGGCCTGGACCGGCTGGCCCGGCTGGCCGGCGACGCCTACCGAGCCGCCCGCCTGCGGCCCGGCGAGGATGGCACCGTGCGCTGGCAGTGGGATCCCGGCGACCTGGCCACGGTCCGCCACGTCGCCGTGACCAGCGCGGTCGACCTGCTCCAGACCATGGCCACCCCCCGGCTCAAGCAGTGCCCGGGCGACCACTGCGGCTGGTTCTTCCTGGACACCACCAAGCGCGGCAACCGCCGCTGGTGCCAGATGAGCGAGTGCGGCCAGGAGGCCAAGGACGAGCGCCGCCGGGCCACCCGCCGCCGGGCCCGGGACGCCTGAGGACCCGGTCAGTGCGCCGGGACCGGCGCTGGCCCCGGCATTCCGGTGGCCACCGTCCGGCAATAAAAGGTCTTAAGCCGCTGAGCCGGGAGTCAGCCGCTGGCCTTGGTGGCGTACACGAAGCAGCCTCGCATGGTCAGGGTCAGCGGCAGGCTCAGCCGGCCCGCCGCGGCGCTGGCCTGCGCGGGGGACAGGCCGTGCACCCGCAGCAGGCCGGCCGCGTCCGCGGCCGTCGCCAGGGTCACCAGCGGGCCGTCCCACCGCTCCACCTCCACCCGGTCGCCGGGCGCGCCGAACACCGAGCCGACGATGGCCGGGGCGTCCTCGCCGTCGAACGTGGACCGGGCGCCCCAGTCCGGCAGCACCGCCGCCAGTTCGGGTGTGCTGTTCCGGTTCGGCGCGCACGCCGCGAACAGGCCGCCCGGGCGCAGTACCCGGCGCGCCTCACCGACCGGCAGCCGCGGGTCGGGGTAGTGATACAGCGTGTACAGCGCGGCCACCGCGTCCACGCACCCGTCGGCCACCGGCAGCCTGGCGCCGTCGGCGCGCACCGCCGGGCGCGGAGCCAGCGCCAGCATGGTGGCCGACAGGTCGATGAGCAGGCAGTTCATGGACAGGCCGGGCAGCAGCCGGGCCAGCCGCCCGTGGCCGCCGCCGACGTCCAGCACCCGCCGCGCGCCGGACCCGGCCAGTCGCGCCGCGACGTAGGGGTGCACGTCGTCGTGCTGGTACTCGCCGGAGGCCAGGAACCGGCCCGGGTCGTCGTCGTAGTCGTTCGGCAGCACAGTCATCGTGGCCAGGCCTCGAACCGCTGCCGCACCCGGGCGATGCCTGGGGCGTCCAGCCCGTACCGGGCGAAGGCCCGGTCGTCCAGGTGGTCGAGCCGGCGGCCGGCGTCGGCGAACTCCTGGTCGGTCAGGCCGGGGTCCAGCCGCCGGGCGAAGGCGATGACCTGGGCCACCGTGTAGCGTTCCAGCGCGGCGGCGGTGTCGACGTAGTCCCGCTCGTAAGCCCGGCTGGCCAGCGCGCACACCTTGCCGCCGACCACGTCCTCCAGGTCCAGGACGGGGCCCACATCCATGATCACCGGGCGCTGGTTACGGTCGAAGTAGGCCAGTTGCAGCACCATCTGCCCGCCGCCGGCCGCGCCGATGAGCCACTCGGCCAGTCCCTCGTCCATACCGGGGAACACGTCGGCCAGCCCGGCGGTCTTGTCCTGGCGCTCGGCCCGCAGGCCCGCGTCGTGCAGCGCGGCGTCCACCGCGTCCGCGGCCGCGGTCACCCCGGTCTCCCGGTCGGTGAACAGGTCCACGTCCTCGGTCATCCGGTCTACCAGGCCATGGGCCATCAAGGCGTTGCCGCCGCCCAGCGCGAACCCGTATCTGGCCGCGGCGCGCAAGGCGATGGCCGCCACCTTGCGGTGGAAGTCGGTGATGGGCATCAGGCCGCGGTGACGGCTCTCAGTACCGGATGCCGTTCTTCCCAGGCCCGCCGGACACCCTTCGGCAGGTACAGCTGCGGCCACACCGCCAGCAGCAGGTCGCCGTTCAGGTAGCGGGCCAGGTCATCGGGCCGGCTCGCCTGCCCGAGCACGGTCTCGTACATCGACCGCAGCATGAACGGCTGGCCGAGGTCGAACGTGCGGTCGGGAGCGCTCCAGAACAGCCGGGACGGCAGCTCGACCGGGCCGCGAGCGGGCCCGCGCAGATCCGCGAGGTCGCTGATCACCAGCGCTTTGCGGCCGGGACGCGCCTCGTAGGGTGCCCAGACCGCAGTAGCCTGCACCGTGTCCATGCCTCCAGGGTAGCCGTTCGGCGGCCGGAACGAAACTCTGTTCTAATCTACCCGGCGTGTCCGTGACCGCCGGCCCGCGCCGGGAGGAACCCGGCGCCCAGGCCGGCACCCCGCCTGCCGCCCACGGCTCGTCCCGTTAGCCGTCTTCGCTGAGCATCTGGCGCAGGCGCTTGCGGTCCAGCTTGCCGACGCTGGTCAGCGGGACGAACGGCACGATCCTGACCTCGCGCGGGTACTTGGTGGCGGCCAGGTGCGCCTTGGCGTGCTCAACGAGATCCGCCGGGCTGGCGGCCGCCTCCGGCCGCAGCGCGGCGAACGCCACCACCTCCTCGCCGAGCCGCGGGTCCGGCCGGCCCACCACCCCGGCCTGGACCACGTCCGGGTGGGTCAGCAGCACGTCCTCCACGTCCCGCGGGTAGACGTTGAAGCCGCCGCGGATGATCAGATCCTTCTTGCGGTCGACGATGAACAGGTAGCCCTGCTGATCGAGGTAGCCGAGGTCGCCGGTGTGCAGCCATCCGTCGCGCAGCGCCTC
>Ga0070737_10004262_pt1 | contig 14502 bp, 6 predicted proteins | sample Coa_R1_10_FD_66438 | JGI IMG/M metagenome (GOLD analysis project Ga0070737, IMG submission 66438) | Surface soil microbial communities from Centralia Pennsylvania, which are recovering from an underground coalmine fire - Coalmine... | ecosystem: Environmental > Terrestrial > Soil > Unclassified ...
CTGGACCGGGCGGGTCGGCGAGATCGTGGCGGCGCCGGTTACCGCCGCAAGCGACTGCTGGTTTCCCGTCACAGGCGTCCACGGAAATCCGGAGTATGCGGTCAAAATTCCGCCCACCTGCCAGCCCCCTAGGATACTGTGCAGAAAGCCTTTGTTGTGCGTGAAAATCGGCAGCGTCCACAACCCGTTGGCCACGAACCGGTTCCGCGAGTCGTAGTCGCAGGGTCCGTATTCGTCCGTTTGCGCATGCACCGGGTCCGTCTGGTTCGTTGTCGCACCCGGACCTTCGGCCGAAAGCATATCGATACACTTGCTCCAGGTATACGTGGCATCCACCGAGAAGCCCTTCGAAAACGTTTTCGCCACCCGAGCGTTCATGGCGTTATACGAAGCATTCACGTCGGGCGTCGGAATGTACACGGCGTAGAAATAAGGACCTGCGCTGCCGGCCGCTGGATTATATAAGAAATTCTGATCCACGAGCCGTATTAAGTGATGACTGACCGCGCCCTGGTAGCCCATGGTCAGAACAATGTTCTTTGCCAGATCGGTTTGCGTTTCGAAAGAGTAGAGGTAAGTGTACGCGTCCGGCGTATTGGGCCATGCTCCGTATACTTCCACGGCGGGGGGCGTTCCACCGCTCATTGCGTTGGGCGTTCCTGTCAGCGGATTCACTCCGGTCGCAAGAGCAGGATTCGCCGGATAGCTATAGGGCGTCGTACTGCTCCCGAGCGCATACTTGATCTCTCCGCCCGCATATGGCGTCCCGAAGCTGATCGGCGAAGGCGCAGTCCCACAGCAAAGGTTGAAGTTATCAAAATTAGGATTGTCTTCGCGGCTGTTCGCAAAGATGTTGTCGTTTTGCCGGTTGTACAGGATTCCGAAGCCGCCCCGAACCACAAACCTTTCGTGCGCAGCTGTGGGCGCGTACGCGAAACCCACCCTGGGCTGAAAATCTTTCCAATTCGAGTTCCAAAGCTGGTTGACATGCCGCAACTGGGCATTGGCCAATGCGTTTGGCCCCGTGGCGGCGAGAAAGATATTCTCCAAGCTGTTTCCTTTTTCAGTCAGAGGAGAAAAATATTCCCAGCGAAGACCAAGATTCAGCGTCAGGCTTGGAGTAACATGCCAATCGTCCTGCGCAAAGATCGATGCAATGTGATCCCGGAAGTAGCGCGCCCCATTCGCCGGGCCGCCAGTCTGTGCATTCGCGTAGATCTCTTCAAAGATGGGCGCGTCGTTGGCCAAATTCCAGAGACCCGAAAACGAATACAACGGCCGCTCGCCTCCAAGTAAGTTGTCGTTGTCCTGCTCCCAACGGTATTCTCCGCCAAAACGCCACGTCTGCGTGCCAATCACCTTCGTGAGCGTGTCGCGCGCTTCATATGTGTTCTGAGCGAGAATGGCCGGCGAGTCGGTGCCCCAGGGCAAACCCGCCACGCCGATATCCCCGAACGGATACGCCTCCAGCTGTATATAAGGTATGCCCCAGTTGTCTCCTGCTGAGTCGCTGAGCTCATTGTCTGCAAAGCGCGTAAAGTTACCCCGCAGCTCATTGATGGTGGTCGCATTCCAATTACGGACGTAGCCGACCGAAACGGCCGTATTCGTCGGTTTAAACGGCACGTCCCCGTCCGGCGCTGCGGCTTCGACGGCAGTTCCGCTGATCTGGTTCAAATGAGTGATATAAGCCGACGCAAAAAGCGTATCTTTGGATGTCAGGTTCAAATCGAAGCGCCCGTTGAATTGGTTGCCTACCTGCTCGGTCGGAAGCGCATACTGCACATACTGAATATCCGGAACGCCGTCGAATCCGCCGCCGATGACTTGCGACGGATTGGCTGCCACGGAGGTCGGCGAGGGAGGAATTGCATAATATGGCGTGCCGGCGAGACCTGGTCCGGGCGAGCCGAGATCCAAACCGCCTGGCACTTGCCGGCAGATCGACGACGCGTTGACGCCGAAGATAGCGCAGCCCGCCGATGGTCCGCCGAGCACCGCATTGATGCGCGGATTCGCGTTGACCGAACTGAGGACCTTCCCGATAATCGAGTTCGGCCGTTCCGCAATGACAAGGTTCCGATAGGCCTGTGTGGTCACCCAGCTATCGCCGTACGTGTAAGTCTTGTTTTTCAGCCCCTCATAGGAGAGAAAGAAAAAGAACTTGTCTTTCTTAATCGGTCCGCCCAAGCTGCCCGCATATTGCCGGTAATTATTTTCAGTGCGCGTCGGCAGCCCGCCGCTTGGACCACCCCACTTGTTGTAGGCGTTGAAATTGGGATCCTGATAGAGAAACACGGCGCTCCCGTGAAACTGGTCTGTTCCCGCCTTCGTTGTCGTCTTGATATGTGCGCCGCTTCCGCGCCCATCGGCGGCATCGTAATCGGCGGTTATCACGGTCATGTCCTGAACCGACTCGGTGTTGGGCGTCACCACTGCCGCACCGCCCCAGCCCAAGCTGTTCACATTCACTCCATCGATGTAGTAAACATTCTGCTCGACCCGCTGCCCCGACGAGCTGATCTGAACTTGATTCTCGGTTTGAAAAATCCCGACGTTCGATTGTCCTGGACCTGTTGTCGCCCCCAGCGTTTGAACGTTGCCATTGCTGCCCCGTGCGCCCGTGCCGTCCACCCCGGGCAGCGTCCGAATCAGCTCATAAGGGTCTCGCCCGCCGGTCGGCAAATCTTCAATGTCTTGGCTGGTTACAGTGCCGCTGACGCTCGCGTCCGCGGTCTGCAGCGTTGGAACTGACGATGCCGTCACCGTGGTGGTGGTCTGTATATTCCCCGGCTGCAAGGTTGCGTTCGTGCTTTGCGGTAAATCCGCCGCCACCTGAACGCCGGTCACCGTCGCCGTCTGGAACCCGGTCGCATCCACCGTCAAGTTGTAGCTCCCCGCCGGCAGTTGATTGAAACGATAGAAACCCTGATCGTTGGTGGTCGTATCCTGCGTCGCCTGCGTGCCGTTATTGACGAGCTTCACATGCGCCCCTTGAATCACGGCGCCCGAGGGATCGCTAACTACACCCTGTAAGCTCGCACTGAGCTGCGCCAGCAGGGGCGCCGAGGTGATCAAAACGAACGTGGTTAATAGAAGACCTCTAGACCTGAAGAACATAACCGGATAGACGTACCAGTACGAACTATGTGACACAATCCCCACTGTTCTGCGACAGCCCAGTTCCGAAATCGCAACACTCGTACAATCGCGCCTCCCCGCAAATCTCTGCCTTCATAAATGAATCGGTTCGGCACGCAAAATGCTTTAGCATGCGGACGTGGACCTTCCGCTCCAAGACCTTCGCTACGCCGGTCGCACTCTCGCCAAGAGTCCTGGCTTCCTGCTCGTGGCCGTGCTGTCGTTGGCGCTCGGCATCGGCGCCAACACGGCGATCTTCAGCTTCATCAACGCCGTACTGTTGCGCGTGCTTCCTGTTTCTGATCCCGCCCGGCTGGTCCTGGTGACCGATCCCGGGGCGGCTGGCGTCAACACCGAAACGCGCGAAACCGGGACGCGCGAACTGCTGGCATATGGGGAGTTCGAAGCGCTTCGAGCCCAGAATCGTGTCTTTTCGGGCATGTTCGCTGCGCAAAGCCTCCTCAGCGAGTTGGATGCTTCGATCGGCGGCGGTCGCACGCCATCCTATATAAAAGCTCGCGCGCAGTTGGTGTCAGGTGAGTTCTTCGGCGTCCTCGGAGTCGAACCCGTTCGCGGCCGCGTCTTTACCCCGCAAGAAGATCGCACGCCCGGCGCCAACCCCGTGGCTGTCATCTCTTATGGGTTCTGGCGGCGCGCCTTCGCCGCGAACGCCAGCGCCATCGGCAGCAACATTCGTGTCGGCGGCGCGGTTTTCGAAGTTATCGGCATCGCCCCGCCCGCCTTTCACGGCATTCTCATCGGCTCCGATACCGATCTCTGGGTACCGATCACCATGCAGCGGCAGCTTCTGCCTGGCCGCGACTATCTTACTCCGCGCGACACGCTCTGGCTTCAAGTCATGGGCCGACTCGCGCCCGGCGTATCCATCCAAAAAGCGCAAAGCGCAATTAACGTCGAACTGGAACACATCATTCGCGCCTGGGCGGCCGCGCTTCCCACCGCCAGCGAGCGCCACACCATGCTCAATCAACGCATCAGGCTCAAAAGAGGTTCGCTTGGCGCCTCCGAACTGCGCGAGCAGTTCTCTGATCCCCTGCTTTTGCTCATGGGCATGGTCGGCCTCGTGCTCCTGATCGCCTGCGCCAACATCGCCAATCTTATGCTCGCGCGCGCAACCGGACGCCAGCGCGAATTCGGTGTCCGCGTCGCCTTGGGGGCCGCACGCTCGCGTCTCGTACGCCAGGTGCTCACCGAAAGTCTGCTGGTGGCGCTTCTCGGTGGCAGCGCCGGAATTCTGCTGGCGTCATGGGCAACCAGGCTGCTCGCGGCGTTGGCTGCCGGCGGTAGCGCCACCGTCGATCTCGACCTTGATCCCGATCTCACCGTGCTTGCGTTCACTGCCCTCGTGTCATTTGCAACCGGCATCGGTTTCGGCATTGCTCCCGCGCTACGCACGACGCAGATCGATGTCAATCAGGCTCTCGCCGCCAACGCGCGCACCTCTGTCGGCGGCCGTGGCAGGGTCAAGACCGGCCGCGCGCTCGTCATTGCCCAGGTCTCACTGTCGCTGCTGCTTCTCGTCACGGCCACATTGTTCATTCGCAGTCTTCACAACCTGCTTGCTGAAAATCTCGGCTTCGAGCGCGACCGCATCCTCATGGCCGAAGTGGACCCGGTGACTGCGGGCTATAAACCCGCTTCCGCCTTCGCGCTCTACCGCGACTTACTGGCCGGCTTGCACACGCTTCCTGGTGTCAGCGCGGTGTCTTTATCCCCGGACGGCCTGTTTGATGGTGATGCGGGCGATCCCATCTCTTTCGAGGGCTCCTCGCAGCGTAATCCTAGCGACCTGCACTCACGCTGGTCGCTGGTAGGACCCGGCTACTTCACCACCCTCGGCATTCCGTTGCTGCGCGGCCGTGAGATCGACGACGCCGATGCTGCTCATGCCGCCCAGGTCTGCGAAGTCAACGCTGCCTTCGCACGCTTTTATTTTCCTGATTCCGATCCCATCGGCAAGCACATCACCGACGAGTACCCAACCACTCGCGAGACCTACGAGATCGTCGGCGTTGTCGCCGATGCGAAGGAACACAGCGTTGACGAGCGCAGCCGTCCGCGCTTTTACCCAAATATGTTTCACCCTCTTGGAACCTTAGGAACCGCAACCTTTTTGATTCGTTCCTCGCGCGACCCAGCCGCGCTCTCTGCGGCCGTACGCCGCGCCATTCGCCAACTGAATCCTTCGCTGCCCATCCTCCATATCCGCACGCTCAATCAGCAGATCGACCGACGCCTCGTCACCCAACGATTGATCGCCCAACTCTCTGCCTTCTTCGGCGCTCTCGCTCTCTTATTGGCCGCCATCGGCCTCTACGGCGTCATGTCTTACTCGATGGGCCGCCGCGTCAGTGAAATCGGCCTTCGCATGGCGCTGGGCGCTTCCGGCGTCTCCGTGCAATGGATGGTGCTGCGCGAAACGCTGTGGCTGCTCGCCGCCGGAGTGGCGATCGGTCTACCGGCTGCACTCGCCACAGGACGCCTGATTGCCCGCTATCTGTTCGGCATCACGCCCGCGGACCCGCTCGCCATCGCCGCGGCTCTTTCGATCCTCTCGGCAACCACGCTCCTCGCCGGCTTCCTGCCCGCCCGCCGCGCCTCGCGCATCGATCCAATTGCCGCTTTGCGCTACGACTGACGCGCCGCCAGCCGCATCCTCTCTACTCCTCGCGTAACGCCTTCAATGGATCGATCTGAGCCGACCGGCGCGCCGGTACATAACACGCCAGCATCGCCACCGTTCCCAGCAGCAAGGGCGCGCCCACCAGCAGCCGCGGATCGTTGGTGCCGACGTTCAACGACTCGACAACTACGTCGGTCAACGCCGAAAGTATCTTCGCCATCCCCACCGCGCCCACGAATCCGATCACCGTTCCAATGCTGACCAGGGCCATCCCTTCACGCAGCACCAGCCGCAGCAGCTGTGCTTTCGTCGCCCCCAGCGCTGTGCGCGTTGCAAGCTCCTTCCGCCTGCGCGCCACCGCGTACGCCGTGATTCCGGCCAGCCCGACGGCAGCTAAAACTAATCCGAACACGCCAATTCCGCCGTACGTTTGCACAGAGAACCGCGTTGAGGCCCGGCTGCGATCCAGATATTCGCTCAGTGTCTGCACATGGAAAAGCGTCAAACCGGGATCGATCGAAGCGATCTCCTTTCGAATCCCGGCGAGCGCGTCCGTTCGCGCATCGGACCGCACCACGATGGTAATGCCACCGGCCGGGGGCCGGGCAAAATCGCGCGGCGTGAGCGGCAAATACACCACTGATTGGCTGATCCCAATTCCATTCTTCAGGTCGCGCACCACGCCGATGATCTCGTAGGATTGCTTGTCGTCCCGAATGCGTTTCCCGATTCCATTCCCGTTGCCGAAAAGCCTGCGCTCAGCGCTCTCATTCAGTACAACGGGCAGAGCAACGTTCGGCCCTCCGGCTGGCCCGCGTTGATCGCGTTCCGCAAACTCCCGGCCGGCCAGCATCGGCTCGCCAAGCGTGGCGAAATAACCCGCGCCGACCGTCTCCTCGAGTGCGAACCGCAGCACGCGTGCGGAATCGTGCGCGTCCTCCGCCGTCACTCGGCTGTTTCCATCTTCGAAGGAGAAAGGCGCCTGCGCGGCCAACGCCACGCTGCCTATCCGCTCGGCGGCTCGGAGCCGTTCAGGAAGCTTTTCAAACAGCGCTTGCGCCTTTTCCGGCGCGTAGCCGTCACGCACCGGATCGATCGACAACAGATACATCGTCTTCGGATCGAAGTTGGTTTCGACACTGCTGATCTTGCTGATGCCGATTACCAAGAACCCGGTGATCAGCAGCAGCATCAGCGATCCCGCCACCTGGGCCACCATCAGCACATTGCGCAGACCGAAGCGCCGGTGACCCGGCAATTGCAGCGCCGAGCCGTCCTTCAATGCAGGCGCCAGGTCCGCTTTCGTTGCCTGCAGCGCGGGCGCCAGGCTGAATCCGATGCCGCACACCACCGCCAGCCCGAACGCGAAAACACCTGCCCGCCAATCTACCGACAAATCGGATTCGAGCGGCGTCTCGGTGGGCGGTATGAAGTGAGAATTCAAGATTCCCAGCCCATAGGCGAGCGCGAATCCTGCCACACCGCCCAGCAAAGAAAGCAAAACGCCTTCGCTCATCATCTGCCGGATCAGTCGAAACCGGCTCGCCCCCACTGCCAGCCGAATCGCCACCTCCTTGCGGCGATTGGCGGCACGCGCTATCAGCATGTTTGCCAAATTCATGCACGCAAGCGTAATTACCAGCCCCATCAGCGCCAGACAGAATCCGGCCACGACGGGTCTCAACTCCCGTGGAATCGGTACGCTCGTGCCCGCTGGAAGTAAACTGACGCGTCTGCTCTTGTCCGTGCGCACCGGCGACGACGTGTCCTGCTCGTCAAGACGCCGTGTGATCGCGTCCAGACCCGCTTCGGCGGATTCAATCCTGACCCCTCGCGCCAGGCACATCAACGCCAGGAACTCCTTCGCGTTGCGCTGATGCAGAACATCGTTGGCCAATTCCGGAGCGAGCGCCGCTGGAACCGTGACCGGCACGAACAACTCCGCCGGATTTACCCCAAATGCGCCATGGAAGTCCTTGGGTGTGATTCCCACAATCATCGCTGTTTGGCCATTCAGGCGCAGCATCCTCCCGACCACATCCGCAGACGAATGGAGGCGATTGCGCCAGAAACGATCGCTGATCACGACCGTCGGCGCATTGCCCGGCTTGTCCACTCCAGGGCTAAGCACGCGTCCACGCTGCGCCCGCACTCCCAGCACCGAAAAATAATCCGGCGATACCAGCTGCCCGAATACACGCTCCGGCTTGGCCGTTGTATCGGCTTCGAGCGTGACATTGAACGGCACCCCGTTCTCAAATGCGGCGACGCCGTCGAACAGCCCCTTCTGCTGCGCATACTGCTCCACGTAGTAGTAGGAAACCGGCTTCTCCGCCATCACCAACCGGCTGGCATTTGCCGCGGCCGGCAAATCCCGAAAGATCAACGCCCACTTGGAGCTGTACACGTTCGTCGTCAACCCAATGCCGAGCCCCATTGAAACAATGCCGACCAATGCAAATCCCGGCGATTGGATCAGCGCTCGCAGCGCATACCGCATATCGCGCCGCATCTCACTCAGATATTCAAGCGGTGCGCGAATGGCGATATCCACCAGCAGCCGCATCAGCCCCGCGGCTCCGTCCCGCTGCGCGATCTCCTCGACCACGTCCTCCCCCAGTTGCGTGACTTCTTCCCCATACGCCAACTTGAATTCGTGCGGAAAAGCTTGTGCTAACCGCCGATAGAGCCGCCATGCGAAATTCATTCCGTCACCGCCGCCCGCTTGACTCGAATCGCGCGAACCAAATCCTGCAGGCGCTCGCATTCGGCATCGAGCACTCGGCTGCCGAGCGCCGTCAGCCGGTAATAGCGGCGTCGCGCGTCGTCCAACTCCGGCGCTGGCCGTTCGTCGGATTCCTCGATCAGATTCGCCTCCATCAGCCGCTTGATCGACCCGTACAGCGTGGCCGGCCACAGCCGCACTTTCCCGGTCGTGCGGTCCCGCACCTCCTGCATGATTCCGTAGCCGTGCTGCTCTCCACCGGCCAGCGACAGCAGGATGTGGAACCAATGGGTTTTCAACGGAAGAAAGCTTTTTGGGTCTACTTTGGCCATTTCAGTATATATATCAATTCATATATATAGCTGTCAATAGTGCCCATCTGCCGCTGACCGGCGTATAATTCCTCCACGGGAGGGCAACATGTGCGATCTCAGCAGGCGCGGGCTTTTAGCCGGAGGAGCCGCCTTCTTAAGCCTCGCGGCGGAAGCCGAGCTTCTGGCCGGCCCCGCTCCAGCCGGAATGGCGGAAGCCGGACAAGCCGACCTGATTGCCTCGGACATCTATTTCCACGAAGGGCACTTGTCTGATACCGCGGACGCCGTTTGCAATAACGGCTGGATCGTTTTTAAAGACTATGTGCTGGTGATCGATGCGAATTTCCCCGCGGGCGCGAAGCTGATCATCGGTAAAATCCGCGCCTTGACGGACAAACCCATCCGATTCGCCTTTGACACGCATCATCACGGCGATCACGCCTACGGAAATCAGATCTATGTGGATAACGGCGGCGTACCCGTCGCACATACGGGCGTCGTCGAAGAAATGCAGCGCTATGAAACCGGCTACTACGACAACAAACCGGGACGTTGGGAGGAACAGGCCAAGACGCGAGCCGATGTCAGGGCCAGTAAGCTCCATCCGCCTTCCGTGCTTTTCTCGAAAGAGCTGGTCTTCGATGACGGGAAGCACCGCGTGGAGCTGATGCATTTGGGCGTGGCTCATACGCACGGCGATGCGCTGGCGTGGCTGCCCAATGAAAAGATTCTTTTCACCGGTGACGTCTGTGTGAACGGGCCCTACAATTTTGTGGGCGATGGAGATGTGGGTAAGTGGATCGCCACACTTGAGGCTGCCAGGGAACTCGGCGCCAAAATTGTTTGCACCGGCCATGGGCCGCGCTCCGATGCAACGGTCCTCGACGATCAGCAGGCCTTCTTCAAAGCGCTGCGCGAGCAGGTCGGCGCCGCTATGGCCCAGCGCTCGCCCGGGGAGGCGAAGGCGCAAGTCGAATCCGTTCGGGCGGCACTGAAAAGCAACCCCCGCATCGCGCGCTATGTGAGCACCCGCGGGACTGGCGAGGAAGATAGCTTCCCGTCTCAGGCCGAGAAGGTGTACCAGGAGTTGACGGGCAGGAATTTCGCCGCACTGAGTCGCGACAAGCATCTGGCGCGCGCGGCCCACGCCCGCTCTCATGGTCTTGCCCTGGTTTGAGCATGCTCCTGCATTCATAATGCCTGTAAGACGCCTGCCATCCAATCCGGACCTAAATCAGCTCCGTTCCCAATCGAAGGACTTACTCCAGGAGCACGCCGCCGCAATCCCCAGCGTGGCCCAACGTTTAAGGGAGTTCCATCCGCGCTTTCAAAAAGCAGCCGACGCCGAGATTTTCGCCGCCCGACTCAACCTGAGAGACGCGCAGCTTGCCATCGCGCGCGAGCATGGATTCCCAAGTTGGGCCAGGCTGAAACGCCACATAGAGACCCCAACTCTCTCCGGCCGGCTCGACTTGCCACACCATGAGCGCATCGAAGACGCCGTGTTTCGTCATGCTGTCGATCTTCTCGATGCCGGAAACGTGTCCGCTTTGCGCGCCCACCTGAAGCAGCATCCAACCCTCGTGCGCCGGCACGTCACCTTCGAAGGCGGGAATTACTTTCGTCATCCCACACTGCTCGAATTCATTGCCGAAAATCCGGTTCGCCGCGGCACGCTGCCCGACAATATCGTTGCGGTAACCGAAGCCATTCTAGATGCCGGCCCGAACCAATCCGCACGCAACGAAACACTCATGCTCGTCTCTACGGGCAGCGTGCCGCGCGAGCGTGGCGTCCAACTTCCACTCATCGATCTTCTCTGCAACCGTGGAGCCGACCCCAACAGCGCAATTGAAGCGGCAGCTTTACATGCGGAATTGCAAGCGGTCCACGCATTGATCGGGCGCGGAGCCCGGATCAGTTTGCCGATAGCGGCAGCTCTCGGCCATATAGAGGATGCGCGCCGGCTGTTGGCGGACGCCCTCGGCCCGGAGCGCCATCTGGCGCTCGCGTTGGCAGCCCAATTCGGTCATGCCGAAATTGCGCGGCTGTTGCTCGACGCAGGCGAAGACCCGAATCGATACAACCCAATCGGCGGCCACTCCCATTCGACGCCTTTGCACGAGGCGGCCGGCGCCGGCCACACCGAAGTAGTCCGGCTGCTCGTCGAGCGCGGCGCAAAGTTGGATCAGAAAGATGTTCTCTGGCGCGCCACCCCGGCGGGCTGGGCAGCCTACGCCGGCAGAACGGAGCTCGCCGCATACCTTCAGGCCGCCGATCGATAGAGTGCGCCGCTCTCATTTCCATCGACGCCCTGTGCCCGCTATACTTCCGGGTACGTGCCCACTCAAATCCTCAAGACCAAGAGCATCGACGACCTGGTCGAAGAGACCCATCACGAATCCAAGCGCCTGAAACGTTCCCTCGGCCCCTGGAGCTTGATCGCTTTCGGCATAGGCGCCGTCATCGGCGGAGGCATCTTCACCGTCACCGGTACTGCGGCCGCTGGCCAGCACATGGCTGTCCCCTCCATCTTCAACGCGCCCCTGCTCGATCTACTGCTGCACGGCGGCTCAGCCGCTTCCGTCATCGGCCGCCCGGGCGCTGGCCCGGGCATTACGCTCTCCTTCATCCTGGTCGCCGCCACCTGCGGCTTCGCCGCTCTCTGCTATGCCGAACTCGCCTCCATGATCCCCATCGCCGGCAGCGCTTACACCTACGCCTACACCACCATGGGCGAAATCTTCGCCTGGATCATCGGCTGGGATCTCATCCTCGAATACGCCGTCTCCAACATGTCCGTCGCGGTCGGCTTCTCCGCCTACTTCAACGTCATGTGCGATTACCTGTTCGGCGCCCACCTGCCCAAATATCTCTCCGAGCCCGCCATCGTCGAAGGCCATCTCACCGGCAGCTTCTTCAATGTCCCCGCGCTCCTCATCGTCATGTTCTTGAGCTGGATCCTGGTGCGCGGCGTCAAAGAAAGCGCCGGCGCCAACAACATCATGGTCGCCATCAAGCTCGCCGCCATTCTGCTCTTCGTGTTCGGGGCCGCGCGCGCTGTCACCGCCGCTAATCTCCATCCCTTCCTCCCCAACGGCTTCGGCGGTGTGCTCTCCGGCGCTGCCATCGTCTTCTTTACCTTCATCGGCTTCGATTCCGTCTCAACCGCTGCCGAAGAATGCCGTAGCCCTCAACGCAACATGCCAATCGGCATCATCGGCACGCTCATCATCTGCGGCATCCTCTATACTTCCGTCGCCTTCGTGCTGACCGGCATTGCCAATTGGCGCACGCTCGACAACGCCTCGCCCGTCGCCAACGCCCTGCAAGCCGTGGGCATGAACAAACTACGCTTCACCGTCACTGTCGGCGCCCTGCTCGGCATGCTCTCCTCCCTCCTGGTCTATCAATATGGACAGGCCCGCATCTGGTTCGCTATGTCGCGCGACCGCCTCCTGCCCGACGTCTTTTCAAGAGTCCACAAGAAATACCGCACCCCGTACGTCAGCACTTGGATCGTCGGCCTCGCCGTCGGCATCCCCGCCGGCATTTGGGACATCGGCACTCTCGCCGACCTCTCCAATATCGGCACCCTGTTCGCCTTCATCGTCGTCTCTTGCGGCGTCATCATTTTGCGGCGCTCCCATCCCGCGCGCCCGCGCTCCTTTAAGGTCCCTTTTTCGCCCGTCACGCCCGTCATTTCCATCGTCTGCTGCTTCGGCCTCATGCTCGGTCTGCCCCTCGCCACCTGGGTGCGCTTCGTCGTCTGGCTCATCATCGGCCTTTTCATTTACGTCTTATATAGTCGTAAGCGCAGCCAGTTGAATGTCATTGCTTGAACGCTCCTCCAGACCCACGCTGCAATACGCCATCCTCGGCGTGCTGTTTGCCTGGGCTCTGCTCGCGCAACTCACTATCTCCTCCTTCGTCATCTACTCGGAGGCGACCTCCTCCCAGCATGTAGAGTCGCCCTTCACCACGCGCTCAGAGACGGTCCAGATTCACAGTCTCAAAACTGCCTTTCAACATAGCGGCTTGCAGGTAGGCGATGACATCCTCGCTCTGAACGGGCAACCCATCGCCGGCGCCGAGCAGCTCGATAACATCCTGTTCCACCTGCGTCCTGGCGACACCCTCACTGTCACTCTCCGCCGCTCCGTCGCCGGTCACGCGGAAACCAAAACCGTCACCGTCACGCCGCACCCGGACCACCCCGACACTGTCTCCTGGGCTTTCCTGCTCGGCTCGCTTGTCTTGCTTCCCCTCAGTTGCCTTCTGCTCGGCTTCTACATCGCCTTCGCCCGTCCCACCGACCCGCTCGCCTGGATCACCCTCGGAATGCTTGCCTCCTTTGGCCAGTTAATCGGAGCGAGCGGCTACTGGACCATCTGGTCTCCCTGGCGCGAGATCTTCTTCGTCTACCATGCCGTGCTGAACGATTTCTGGCCCGCCTGGATGTTGCTGTTCGCGTTCTATTTCCCGGTTCCCTTTACCTTCGTCCAGAAACACCGCTGGGTGAGCTGGCTGATCACCGTCCCAGTCCTGATCTTCTGCCTGGTCGAGCTATACATGGCCTGCCAGGAAGGCAACCATATGAGCCAGATCAGGCCGCTCGCCGATTTTCTCGATCACCTCGAAAATCCCATTCGGATCCTGTTTGCCTGCTACATCTCCGGCTTCTTCGCTTTGCTAGGTATAAAGAGCGGAACGCTGAAAACCGCTGACGCCCGCCGCCGCATGCGCGTCATGTGGACCGGTTCCTTTGCCGCACTCACCCCGGTCGTACTCGTCATTTTTTCCGAGATCGGCCTGTTCCCGCCCTTTCCCTTTTGGCTCGACACCATCTGCCTGCTGATGCTCGTGTTCTTTCCGCTGACGATGGCCTACGTCATCGTCGTGCAGCGCGCCATGGATGTCCGCATGGTGATTCGCAGCGGAGTCCGCTATGCGCTCGCCTCGACCGGCGTCAAAATCGCTCGCATCCTCTTGATCTCCGCCACCGTCACGCTCGCCGTCAACCTGGCGCTTCGAAGCGGTCGCGTCTGGGCCGGCATCCTCATCGGAATCGCCGGCGCTGCCCTCATCGTCGGCCTGCGCCGCCTCCTCGCCAAGCTCACGCTCTGGATGGACCGCCGCTTCTTCCGCGAAGCGTACAACGCCGAACTCGTGCTCACCGACCTGAGCAACTCCGTCGCCTCCATCCGCAACAAGAAGAACCTCGTTGAAATCGTCGCCAACCGCATTGCTGATACGCTCCACGTCTCCCGCATCGCCATGCTGCTCGAGCGCGGAAACTTCTTTCAACCCGCCTACGCCCTCGGCTATGGCGCGCCTCCCTCCGTTCAATTAAAGCGCGACACCACCACCGTCCGCTTCCTCGAACAATCTCACGCGCCCGCGCGGGTGTATTTCGACGATCCCCAATCCTGGGTCCATGGCGCTCCCCTCGAAGAGCAGGACGCATTGCAACAACTCGATGCCCAGGTGCTTCTCCCGGTCTCGTTGAACACGCGCTTGCTCGGCGTCATCAGCCTCGGCCCCAAGAAATCCGAAGCGCCGTACTCCAGAGCTGATTTGCAGGTTCTCAGCGCCGTTGCTTCTCAAACCGGCCTTGCTCTCGAAAACGCCGAGCTCACCGAGAGCATTCGCCGCGAGGTCGCCCAGCGCGAGCGCCT
>Ga0070737_10004263_pt1 | contig 14500 bp, 9 predicted proteins | sample Coa_R1_10_FD_66438 | JGI IMG/M metagenome (GOLD analysis project Ga0070737, IMG submission 66438) | Surface soil microbial communities from Centralia Pennsylvania, which are recovering from an underground coalmine fire - Coalmine... | ecosystem: Environmental > Terrestrial > Soil > Unclassified ...
TGGTCAGCATGTCGGGTTACGCGGCGTCAGGCGGCTATTGGGTGTCGACGCCGGCCGCCAGGATCATCGCCGACCCGGGCACCGTGACCGGCTCGATCGGCGTGCTGGGCGGCAAGTTCAACATCGCGCCCGCGATGGCCAAGCTGGGCATCACCAGCGAAGGCGTGTTCGAGGGCGACAATGTCCAGATGTTCGATTCCTTTACCGACTTCACGCCCGCGCAGGAGGCGATGCTGCGAGATAAGATGCTCGGCGAGGTCTACAAACAGTTTGTAAAGCGCGTGGCCGAAAGCCGCCGCCTGAGCTTCGCGCAGGTGGACAAAATCGCGCAGGGCCGCGTATGGACCGGACAGCAGGCGCTGGCCCTTAAGCTGGTCGATCAACTGGGCGGCTTTGACGCCGCGCTCAAGGAAGCCAAAAAGGAGGCCAGCCTGCCGCCCGACCAGCCGGTGGGATTGGTCAGCTATCCGGTCCAGACCGGGTTGCTAAGCCAGTTGCTGGGCGGCGCCGACTCGCGCGCCGCGCTGGAGGGTGCCCTGGGCCGTATCGTTGCGCCATGGCTGGACCTGCTGCGCCGTCAGCGCATCCAAAGCGGCGCCGCCGGAATCCTCTACTGCGCGCACCTGCCCCTGATCCACTAGCGGGGCGTCATCGATCGCAGCGGAGAATCCCAAAACGCCCCACATCCGAGGGAGCGAGGCGAAGCCTCGTCTATTGCTACGCCATCGACGCTTACGGTTTTGCCCGCCGCCCCGGCGATGGAGACGGCGCAGGCGTCCGGTTAAGCTTAACTTTTGCTACGCTTTTGTTATATAACGCTGTAGCGAATCACCTCAACGCAAACAAGGGGAGGTTGCGGACGGCGTTCATATCCGCCCTTTTTCAAGCAGGCCGCCGTGTGATCGCCCGTGATGATTATTTCACAAATCGAAACCAGCGGCACTTCCGTGCGCGAGCGCGTGCTCGACCGCCCCGGCCTTTGCGCTGGGGAGGTGGTCGATGTTCCGGTCTGCGAGTCCCGCTCGCTGGAAATCGTGACCCACAGCGAGGTCCGTTCCTCGGCCGCAGAGGTGCCTGTGCTCCCAGGGAGGATCCAATGGCAATAAGTCTAGAAAAGTTGCAGGCGGCTGTCGCTACTGCTGCTGCGATACGACGGGTTCGCAAGCTTCAGCCCGCGGGCGGGCCGGGCGACAAGATCTTTCCACCCACCTATCCCGGTGAAGGACGCAACGCACCTCCGCGTCATGTCTTCGAGCGGCGGCGCGTTAATGGCGAGAACATACTCTGCGTCCTGATCGACAGCGTACAAAGCCAGGCAAATCGACTTGAGGAGGCGCTGAAGGTCGCTCGGGCGTCAAAGACTCTCGGCTTTCCCGTAATTGCCGTGGATTTCACCGGCACCGAGGTAGGCGATATTGGCAAAATTACAACGCTGGAAGCGCCACACCGGGTTTTTGACGCTATCATCCGAGATTCCGAACTCAACGGCGTCCGCTTTCGGGACACTGACGCGGGCCGTCGTCTGATTGAGGCCACGGCGCACAACGCACGCTCCGTCTACGAGCTCTCGCCCACCGCCTTGGTCTTCGGTGCCTGGAATTCTACTGGCGAAGGTGGCGGACTCGGCGCGAAGTTCCCGCGCTGTGTGGTTTCGGAGATCATCGGCGTAGGGGTCGCGACCGAGCCGGGCGTAGACAAGAATACCGGTGAGGTGGCCGAAGTTGCTTCTGGCAAGCGTGTAAGTAGCAGAATCGATCCGTTGGGAATCCGCAGCGGCGTTTGTGTCTACAAATTACCCAACGGTGATTGGTCCCTCGATGCGCCTAAAGACAAAAAGGGCAAGGACGTGCCCAAGGAGGTCCGGCCATCTGAGATAAATCATTCCAATATTGCACCCAAGGTTGATCCACTTGGAGTGAGTATAAACTACGCATTGCACAGCTTCGTGCTGTCTTTCGCGGCCTTGCGGCGCCTGCGATTCAAGGCGGATTCCGGTGGTGCAGCCTCCACTGAACTCGCAGCGCAGACAGCGTTGGCTTCTTTGGCCCTTGCCGCAATAGCGGCGCAAGACCGCAGCGGCTATTTTTTGCGTTCGCGATGCGATCTGGTTCCCGAAGCAGGTTCGTCGCCAGCTTTCCAGATAATCGACGCCAACGGCGCCGCCGAGGATGCAGAGTTGGATTTCGCAGATGCGTGCCGCCTCGCCGCGGACGCGGCGAAGGCCGCGCGGACCGCAGGAATTGGCTGGAACGAAGAAGATCTGGTGTTGCGGCCGCAGGGAAAGCTGATTCAGCTTGTCAGCGCCAGCCGCAAGCTGGCCCTGATGGGAGAAGCCGAAAGCGAAGCCGACGACTCCAAGGACTGACCCGCGATGCTCGCACTCGAAATCGAACTGCTCACGGGTGTGTATCGTGCAACACTCCCAGACTGTTCTGCTGCGGAATGGCCGCCGCACCCTGAGCGGGTGTTCTCGGCCCTCGCTCAGAGTTGGGGTGATGGCGGTTGCGACGTCCAGGAGCGCGCCGCACTTGAATGGCTGGAACGACTTCCCGCTCCACTGATTGAAGCCGACCCCCCAGAGAATTGCAGCGAGCGGTCTTCACCCACTGTGTTCGTTCCACCGAACGATGCGCGTGGCGGCGATATCGCCGTGCTTCCGGAACGTAGGCCGCGGCAGGCACGCGACTTCAAGGTACAGGTTCCGACCAATCCACTCATCAGACTGGTCTGGCCAGAGGCTCAGGGGCAGACGGAGCACCTGGCGGCCCTTGAGGCCTTGGCAAGCCGGGTCGCGAGTCTGGGTCACTCTGCTTCGCTGGTGCGTTTTACATTTGGCAACGAAGCAACGCCGGACAATGCAAAACTGTGGCGGCCCGATGATGGCGGCTCCGCCGCGCTGCGAACGATGCATCAAGGGCGCTTGAGAAATCTTGAAACCTGGCTGGCCGGGGATGAGCGTCCCAAAGTCGGCATGTCGGTTCGTTACCGCAGGCCCTTGTTAGAAGTGCAAACCGAAGGTCCCAAAAGTGTGTTCGGGGCGGCCGCGGACTGGTTCGTTTTTGAGGATGAAGGCGGTTCACGCCCCGACCTGTTGGCTTTTGCGCACATTGCCAAATGCGTGCGCATGTCGCTGATGACGTGCGGGCCGCAGCCCCCGCCCGAGGTGGTTTCGGGGCATACCGCCGATGGCACAGCGACATCGAGGCCGCACATTGCAATCGTGCCTTTGGCCAATGTCGGTTGGGAACACGCCACGGGCGATCTCCTTGGCTTCGCCGTTGTCCTGCCGCGAGGCATGGCTGACAGCGAACGTCTTGACGTTCTTCGAGCGCTAGCGGCGTTCGCCCGGTTAGAAGAGGGCGAGGGGATGTGTGCAGAACTCCATCTTTCCGCCACAGTGCACTGGAGAGTCCAACGCGCGGCTGTTCCGTCTCGCGCTTCTCTAAGGCCCGAGCGTTGGTGCAAGACCGCAGTGTCATGGGCCAGCGCGATGCCGGTTCTGCTAGACCGATTTCCGGAGCATAACGACCCGGTGGAAGAGGCTCGGCTGATTGCTGCGGCGTGCCGCAACATCGGTCTTCCGGAGCCAATCGAGATCGAAATTCACAAACACTCGGCTGTCCGTGGAGGTCCATCCGCATATCGTGCTGGCGGGAACAGGTCGCCGGGTCCAGACTGGAGTTTTCCCAAGGGTGCGAAGTTCGCGCGCCGTCCACGTCGGCACGTCGTGCTGCGTTTTGGTGAGCCGGTGACGGGCCCCGTGCTGCTTGGCGCAGGACGCTTTCACGGATTTGGCATGTGCCTGCCGCTGGATTGGGAGCGCCTGCCTTGAGCGCGGATCTGAGACCGGAGGAGTTCGAAGACTTTTTCGCGGCCATCCATGGCGTTTCGCCCTTCCCATGGCAGAAACGGCTGGCGAAACAGGTCTTTTCCGCCCAGTGGCCCCGTGCGCTGGATATTCCCACCGGAGCAGGCAAGACCGCGGCAATTGACATCGCCGTCTTTCACCTCGCACTCGACGCTGCCCGTGACGCCGGCAGACGAGCTGGGACGCGGATTCTGTTCGTGGTCGATCGGCGCCTGGTCGTTGATGACGCTTACACGCGCGCGCAGGTGATTGCCGAGAAGCTCGCCGCTGCCACCGAAGGAATCCTCAAGCGCACCGCGGACCGTTTGCGCCTGTTGGCCGAGAATGAGGACACACCCCTGGCGGTGGTGCGCCTGCGCGGCGGGATGCCCAAGGAACCGGACTGGGTGCGAACTCCGGCACAACCGACGGTTGTTGTTTCGACGGTGGACCAGGTGGGCTCGCGGCTCTTGTTCCGTGGCTATGGAGTCTCCGACAGTATGAAACCGGTTCACGCCGGGCTGTTGGGCTGCGATGCGCTGCTGCTGCTCGATGAAGCTCATCTCTCACAGCCGTTTCTCCAAACCCTGCGCGACAGCATGGATTTTCGTGCCCAACCCTGGGTGGAAGGACCTGCCGAGGCGCGGTTCAATGTCGTTACCCTCTCCGCGACGCCGAGCGGTGAGAAATCAAATGACGCCGGGAGCGGCGATGTGTTCTTCAAAATTTCCGATGACGATCGGGCGTATCCCACTCTTGCGTGCCGGCTAAGCGCCTCAAAGCCCGCCGAATTGATCGAGATCAAGTCCGGTCACGGGGCTCTGATCAGCCAGTTCTGTGACACAGCGTGGCAGTTTGCCAAGAACGGGTGTGATGTTGTCGCGGTGGTCGTCAATCGAGTTAAGCGTGCGCGGGAGATTTTCAATGCGCTCCAAGGTCGCCGCGCCGTGCCCTTGGGCGCGGCCGCCGATGAAGTAGCTGTTCCGGAAGTGGCCCTTCTCATCGGCCGCTCACGCGATATCGACCGTGACACGTTGCTCGGCCAACTCCTGCCGTCGGTGCAGGCCGGGGGACCACGCAACAAGCGGTCCAAGCCGCTGATCGTCGTGGCAACCCAGTGCGTCGAGGCAGGGGCCGATCTGGACTTTGATGCCCTTGTTACCGAAGTCGCGCCGCTGGACTGCCTGCGCCAGCGTTTTGGCCGTCTTAATCGGTTGGGCCGCGAGATTGAGGCGCGTGCGGCCGTTGTTGCGGACGCGGCGCAGGTTAGAAAGAGTGCCGACAGCGACCCCATCTATGGCGACGCTCTGCGCTATACATGGAATTATCTACTTGAACGGAGCACAACCAACGGCAAAGGAAAGAGCCCAATTCGTGTAATCGACTTCGGTATCGAGGCCTCGGCAGCGTGGTTTCCATCACCCGAGGTGCTGGTGAAATGCGTAGCTCCGAAAAAAGACGCGCCCATCTTGTTGCCCAGCGCCGTTGAGTTGTGGGCTCGCACATCGCCGATCCCAGCCGCGGACCCGGCGGTTTCCCTTTACCTCCATGGATGCGATAGCGGCGCGGGGGACGTGGATGTCCTCTGGCGTGCCGACATCGATGACGGAGAGCCTGAGGAAGCTTGGATCGAGCGAGTAACTGTTTGTCCGCCCGCGGCGCCGGAGGCAATCTCGGTCCCGCTGGAAGAGGCCAGACGATGGCTCCGTGAGACAGCCTCGGGAGATTTCCCTGACACCGAAGCGGCGCCCTGGGAAATCATTCAGAAAGAAATCAAGCCAGCAGCGAACGTGCTTCGATGGCGCGGGGCAAACGATGACCAAACCAAGCTGATACAAGCGGGAGCCATCAGGCCCGGGGACGTCATTGTTGTGCCTGCGTCCAGAGGGGGCTGTGACCGCTGGGGCTGGTACCCGGAATCGAAGAATCAGGTAACGGACGTAGCGCGCGACGCCAACCGCCGGCAGCGCGCCCGCGACATCCTGAGGCTAAGCAAAGCGGAGTTGAGTGAGCAAGAGCTTTCCTTCATCGGTGCAATGGACGATTCGCCCGATGACGACATCCGCGCCCAATTCGCCCAGCGCTTTCCGGATCTTGGCGATGGAGCTTCATCGAGGTTGCAAATTATCCGCGCGAAAGACGGCAGACCGCTGGCTGTCGAGCAAAGGTTGCCGGTCCGAAGACGGACACACAGAAGCGATTTGACCGGCGACGCAGTAACCGAAGACGACGAGAGCGTCCGCGCGATTGGGCGCAAGGCCGTGCGCCTTTCCGAACACAGCCGTGGCGTTGAAAGCTACGCCCGGCGTTTTGCGGAACAGGTTGGGCTTTCACCCGAACTCGCGCACGACGTAATACTGGCTGCCTACCTTCATGACGCAGGCAAAGCACATCCCAACTTCAAGTGCTTCCTCTATGGCGGTGATCAACTCGCTGCCGTTGGCGGCGCCGATCTTGCCAAAAGCGCCAAGCTGCCCGGCCACTCTCGCGCCTGGGATGAGGTACGCCGCTTGGCTGATCTCCCAAGGGGCGCGCGTCACGAGGTTGCATCCCTTGGCTTGGCTGAAGCGCATCCCCGCTTTGCCCAGGCACACGACGCCGATCTGGTGCTCTGGTTGATTGGCACGCACCACGGTTATGGTCGGCCCTTCTTTCCTGCGCCGGAAAGAGACTGGCCCGGCCAAGGCATGACTTTCGAGGCCGACTTGGGCGACGGCAAGGTCTCGTCCAAGCCCGCGCACAGCCTGCCGAAGCTAACCTCCCTTTGGGTCGATCTCTGCCAACGTGTCACGCGCCGCTACGGCATTTGGGGTCTGGCGCGGCTGGAAGCGGTTCTGCGTCTGGCGGACCATCGACGGTCCGAAGCCGAGCAGGAGTAAGGTTAACCAAGATGACTCTGTTTGACCCGCCAGCGAACGATACGCTGCTTCCCATGCCGGGTCTCGAACCCGACAATTTGCTGGCGTTCCTGGCGCTGATGGGCCTTCTTGGTGCGCTGGAAGCGGCACGCCCTGACTGGTACCCTCGCGCCTGCTGGAAAGGACCACCCTGGGTGGCGCAACTGAGCCTTGCGGCGAGGGTTGAAGAAACCGAGGTTGCCCAGGCTGCCAATGAAGGAATTCTCGAGTTGGTCAAGCATTTCAAGCTTGACGCAACCCGCAAGAATGTCGACTTCGAGCGTGAGGATTATCGCCGTTATGCAAGGCAAGTTCGAGACGATGCGGTGGCTGCCTCGCTTGCCGCCGCGTTGACCGCCGAGTGGCCCCCAAAAAACAACGGGAGGCTTCCGGCGTCTCCACTCGTCATGATGTTCGGTCAAGGGCATCAGAACTTTCTCGAACGTCTAGTCGACGTTCCCAGCGGCAAACTCCCTAACCGGCTGCGCAAGCTCAATTCGCCTCCCGACATGACCGACGCCGGCAAAATTGCGGAAGCACTATTTAGCGCTTGGCGGCGGAAGGACGATGCGGACGGATTCCGGTGGGATCCCCAAGATGACCAGCGCTATGCGTTGCGTTACCGCGATCCCAGCCCGGAGGGCGCCGCGCCGACGGTACTTGGTGCCAATCGCCTGGCCGCGATCGGCTTCCTATCGTTTCCAACAACCCCGTCCGAACGCGAGTTGAGGACCGCTGGAACGATACGGGCGGATCGCGAATGGTACTTCGTTTGGCCGATCTGGTCACAGCCGCTGTCGCGCAGTTGCATAGAGGCATTGCTGAATCATCCCGGGCTCGTCAGTGGCAAGCTTGACGAGGTCCGCTTGCTCGGCGTTGTTGAAATTTTTCGCGCGCGGCGGGTCGCGAACGGAAAGTTCATGAATGTGGTCCGCGCGAGTCCAGTACATTCTTGAACTTGTACTTGGCGAGCGGATCGCAGTTTCGTTTGTATTGTTGAGAGAAGGCGACCCCCTAACTCAAAGGTAGCCATCATGCGCAACACCTATCTGGTCTGCTACGACATCTGTGAGGATAAGCGCTTGCGGCGGGTGTTCAAAACCATGCGCGATTTCGGCGACCATCTGCAGTACTCGATCTTCGAATGCCAGTTCACGCCTGCCGACCTGGTTCGCTGCCGCCACGCACTGAGCGAAATTATCGACCATCGCGAGGACCAGGTGCTGTTCGTCGATCTGGGGCCGGTGGAGGGCCGCGGCGAGCGCGTTATCACCGCACTGGGCAAGGCTTACTCGCCGTTCGACAGCCCCTGTATCGTGGTGGACGGCGTGGAATGACCAACAAAGCAACCCCCGCCACAAAACTGCTGGCGGCCGCGGTTGATGGAGCCGGATAGTGGATGGAGGCGGATAAATGAGCAATCGGCCGCTTTCCAAGGTGCTGACCGGACCTTACTCCATTCAGGCGGCCCCCGGGCTGCAGCGCGGTGCGCTGCCAGAGTATCTGCCGGCGCGGATGCTCAACGAGTTTGTCTACTGCCCGCGCCTGTTCTTTTACGAATGGGTCGAAGGACTGTTCGCGCCAAGCTCGGACACAATCGAGGGCGAGCTGCGGCATGAAAAACTCGAAGTGCGCACCGACGCGATGCCCGAGCCCGGCGCCGAGGAAAAAATCCATTCGCGCTCAGTGACGCTGTCCTCCGAAACACACGGGTTGATCGCCAAAATCGACCTGGTCGAGGGCGACAGCTCCGCCGTCGTTCCCGTCGATTACAAAAAGGGCCGTCCGCAGGAGACCGACGACGATCCGCAGGCCTGGCCCGCGGATCGCATCCAGATGGGCGCCCAGGCGCTCATCTTGCGCGACAATGGTTATCGATGTGACGAGGCAGTGCTCTATTACGACGCCACCCGCCAGCGGGTGCGCGTGGCGGTTGACGACGCTCTGGTGTCGGATACGATTGCGGCGTTGGACGCCGCCCGTGCCCTGGCCGAGCACGGCTCGATTCCGCCGCCGTTGGTGGACAGCCCCAAGTGCCCGCGCTGCTCGCTGGTGGGAATCTGCCTCCCCGACGAAACCACCCAGTGGAGCGGGCTGGAGGCTCCCGAGCCCGACCCCCAGCTCTCGCTGTTCGACCGCGCTGGAAACCCCGATTCACAGCCCGGCCGCGAGGCGCAACAGGTCCGGCGGCTGGTGCCGGCCCGCGACGACCTGCGTCCGCTGTACGTGACCGGCCATGGGCTGATAATCGGCAAGACCGGCGACGTGCTGCGCATCCGCGCGCGCGACAAAGCGGTGCAGGAGGTGCGTCTCGGCGAGATCTCGCAGGTCAACGTGTTCGGCAATGTGCAACTGACGGCGAGCGCGATCGAGGGCCTGTGCCGCGCCGACAAGCCGGTAGCGCATTTCTCCTATGGCGGATGGTTTTACGGCCTGACGCAGGGAATGGGGCTTAGGAACGTCTTTTTGCGCCGCAGGCAATTTGCGCTGGCCGAACAGCCGCTGTTCTGTCTGGGTGTGGCGCGTCAGCTCACGGCAGCCAAGATCCGCAATCAGCGCACGATGCTGAGGCGCAATCATATCGAGCCGCCGCCCGCGTTGATGGCTCAACTCCGGCGCGCTGCGCACCGAGCGGCGGCCGCGGCCGATTTGGAGGAATTGCTGGGAATCGAAGGCACCGCCGCGCGGCTGTACTTCGGCGCCTTCGCCGGGATGCTCAAATCCGAGGAGGGCGGTGAGCAGCGCGAATTCAGCTTCGACTTCCTGGGCCGCAACCGGCGTCCGCCCCGCGATCCGATCAACGCGCTGCTCTCCTTCGCCTACAGCCTGTTGACCAAGGACCTCACCATCATCTGCCATTGCATCGGCTTCGATCCGTTCGTCGGCTATTTCCATCAGCCGCGCTTCGGCCGGCCGGCGTTGGCGCTGGACCTGCTCGAAGAATTCCGTCCCCTGATTGCCGACTCCGCGGTGCTCTCCGCGATCAACACGCGGATGGTGACGCCGGGAGACTTCATCCGGGTGGGCGCGGCGGTGAGTCTCAAGCCGGCCGGGCGCAAGGCGCTTATCCGTGCCTACGAGCAGCGCATGGATACCCTGGTGACCCATCCGCTGTTCGGCTACCGGGTCAATTACCGGCGCGTGCTGGAAATCCAGGCGCGCCTACTGGCGCGGGTGATCGAGGGCGAGGCGCCGCGCTACGTGGGGTTCGAGACGCGCTAAGCGCTGCGAGCGGCGCGGTGACCGGCCAGATGCCGGGTTCGCTCGAAAATGGGAAAAGGACTGTGATACCTATGCTTTTTGCATCGCAAGACGATGCTGGCGTCGCGCGGGCGGCATCCAATCAGTAAGCCGCTCGCGAAACGGCCAATTGTTCCTTGAAAATTCAACTGTTCCAGACCTACTCATTCCGCGTTCATATGAACGCGGCCCCATTGAAGCCATCCGCAACGCCCACGTCGCTGCCGAAATGCTTCCGCCATTCCGCGTTCATATGAACGCGGCCCCATTGAAGCAAGGAGCTCGAACGCCGGAAGTTCCCGACGCGCCAGCATTCCGCGTTCATATGAACGCGGCCCCATTGAAGCCAGCCGTCCGCTTCCGGGGTTACGCCGGTGACGACCACCATTCCGCGTTCATATGAACGCGGCCCCATTGAAGCCGCGAGGCGTACAAGCTGATTCGCATGAACGCGCTGACCATTCCGCGTTCATATGAACGCGGCCCCATTGAAGCCGGTCTTGCCCACGTTATATGCAAACTCTGGGTCGACATTCCGCGTTCATATGAACGCGGCCCCATTGAAGCTAGATCTGGCCCAGCACGCGCCCGGTTTCCGCTGCGTCCATTCCGCGTTCATATGAACGCGGCCCCATTGAAGCCACCATATCGGAGCGCGCGGACACACGGCGTCCGGCCCGCATTCCGCGTTCATATGAACGCGGCCCCATTGAAGCAAGCACCAGGAGGCTGTCGAGGACATCTCAACCATCATTCCGCGTTCATATGAACGCGGCCCCATTGAAGCACGCAGCCGGGGTTCGATGCGCTCATAGCCGAACCCGCCCGCCATTCCGCGTTCATATGAACGCGGCCCCATTGAAGCGCGCTTGTACTCGGTGATCGGCGCCTTGGCGGCATTCCGCGTTCATATGAACGCGGCCCCATTGAAGCAGGCCGACGACGTGCTTAGCCGCGAGCGCGATGCGCGGGCCATTCCGCGTTCATATGAACGCGGCCCCATTGAAGCTGAACCTGGTTCCGGCGCGCTTGCTATTCCACTTGCCGCATTCCGCGTTCATATGAACGCGGCCCCATTGAAGCTCCAGGCAGTATTCGACCGCCCACTCGCGCTGGCTCCACATTCCGCGTTCATATGAACGCGGCCCCATTGAAGCACCGCGAGTTCTAAGACGATTGCGAGCGTAGCCACAGCATTCCGCGTTCATATGAACGCGGCCCCATTGAAGCATCGGATGCAGCACCGGCTCGCCCTGTCCCGGCTCTCATTCCGCGTTCATATGAACGCGGCCCCATTGAAGCCACTTTCGCCACTCGGCGCTCGAGCTGGTCAAAGTCATTCCGCGTTCATATGAACGCGGCCCCATTGAAGCACTGCTCATAGCGCAGGAACCGCGACTGCAACGTCAACATTCCGCGTTCATATGAACGCGGCCCCATTGAAGCGCGACCAGCCTGCAGGCCAAGCCGGCGCTGCGGCTACATTCCGCGTTCATATGAACGCGGCCCCGTTGAAAGAAACACGTTAGTGCATTCCGTGTTCAATGAATGCGCTCCGGCCAGGCGGAAGGGCGGTGCGCGCGGGCGGGTCAGCGGGCGGCGGGCAGGACCATTACCGTTCCCGTGGCTGGGTTGCGGCCCACGTAAACTTCGGTCTCATAGACCAGGCGCAGGTTGTCGCGGGTCAGGACTTCTTCGGGGCGGCCGCATCCCACCGCCCTGCCGTCCTTCAGCAGCAGGACGCGGTCGGCGTATAGAGCGGCGGCGTTGAGATCATGCAGCGTCGCGACCACCGCCATCGCGCGCTCGTCGCGCAGTTGCGCCAGACGCGAGAAGATCTCCGCGGCATGTTTGAGGTCCAAAAACGCGGTCGGCTCGTCGAGCAGGGCGACTTGCGGTTCCTGCGCCAGCACCCTCGCCAGCAATACGCGCCGGCGCTCGCCGCCGGAAATCTCGTTAATTGAGCGCGCAGCCAGCGGCAGCAGATCGAAGCGCTCCAACGCCTGTTGGGCGACTTTGAGGTCGCGCTCACCCTCCAGGCGCAGCGCGCCCAGATGAGGCGCGCGGCCCATCAGCACCATCTCCAGCACTGTGAACGCAAACGCCGACCCGCTTTCCTGACCCAGCGAAGCCAAGCGCCGTGCCAGGGCGCGCCGATCGAAGGTTTGCAGCGGGCGTCCCTCAAGCTCGACCACGCCCCCCCACGGCTGGAGTGCGCCGCTGAGCACTTTGAGCAGGGTCGACTTGCCTGCGCCGTTGGGTCCGACGATCGCCAACAGCTCGCCGGGCGCGACCTGCAGCGAGACCTCGTGCAGCACGCGGCGCTGGTGGTATCCGGCGGCGACGCCGCGGGCCGCCAGCAGCGGCGGGCTCATAGCGCGATTCCCCGGTGCCCTTCGCGCCGCAGCAGATAGATAAAGAACGGCCCGCCGCACAGCGCCGTGATCACGCCCACCGGCAGCTCGCCGGGTGCGATCACCAAGCGCGCGATGAGGTCGGCGGCGACCAGAAAGGCGGCGCCGGCCACGAAAGAGGCGGGCATTAGCAGGCGATGGTCGGCGCCGAAGGCCAGGCGCAGGATGTGGGGCACGATCAGGCCGACGAACCCGATCATTCCGCTGACCGATACGGCTGCGCCGATCATCAGCGAGGTGGCGATAAAAATCGCACGGCGCACGGCGTCGACGTCCACGCCCAGGTCGCGCGCGGGGTCGTCGCCCAGGCTGAGCAGATTCATGTCGCGTGCATGCCACATCAGCCACACAAAACCGCCCGCGCCCAGCGCGCCCACCGCCGCCACCTCGCGATAGGTCGGCGCTTCGAGGCTGCCCACCAGCCAGAACAGGATGCTGCGGGTTTGATACAGATTGACCACGCTGTTGATCAGCAGGATCAGGGCGGACCAGAAGGTGTTGAAGATGACGCCTACCAACAGCAGGCTGAAGGGCTCGATGCGGCCATGCATCTGGCCCAGGCGGTAAACCGCCAGCGTTGAGAGCAGCGCCGCGGCAAAACCGGCGAGCGGCACGATTCCCGCTCCGCCGCCGACGCGATAGGCAAAGACCAGCGCGAGGATTGCGCCGAAGGCCGCACCGCTGGAAATGCCCAGCGTTCCGCCTTCGGCCAGCGGATTGCGCACCAGCGCCTGCAGGGCGGCGCCGACCGCGGCCAGAATCGCGCCCACCACCGCACCCATCAGCACCCGCGGCATCCGCGCTGCGAACAGGATCGCGTGGTCGGGGCTTGAAGGCTGGGTCAACGCGCGCAGGAAGTCGATCCGGACTGAACCGAACATCACGCCCAGCACGCATACCGCCAACAGTGCGACACCCAGAGTGCCCAGCACCTCGGCCATCCGCGCGCGCGTCAGGTGCGCCTGTCCGATCGCAGCGACATCGCGAGCTTCGGGTGCTGACCGCTGCGGTGCAGGCGGCATCGGCGATGCTTTGGCGCGCGCGTCCATCAGCGGCGTCCCCCGGGCGAGCGCGCAGGCAGACCAAAGATTTCCGGATGGGTCAGCGCGGCGAGAATTTCCAGCGTCTGCGCGACGCGCGGTCCGGGGCGCAGGACGGGGTTTTCGTCATAGCCGAACACGCGATGGTTGCGGACGGCAGGAAGGTTCGGGTAGCGGCTCCAGAATCCGGCCGGGGTCTGCGGGTCGCTGCCCATCTGGCCGTCCAGGACCACCTCGGGGGCCGCAGCGATGATGTACTCGATGCTCAGCCGGGGCCATTGCGTGCCGAGCCCGGCGCCGATGTTGATACAATCCGCCATCCGCAGCAGCTCATCGAGATAGCCGCCGCCGACCGCGACCAGCGGGTCGTGCCCGACCACCATCAGCACCTTGCGCGGCGGCACTCTCTCAAGGCGCGCGCGCACGGTGCGCATCCGCGCGCGTATCGAATCGAGCACCTGTTGCGCCTGCGCGCCATGTCCGGTCATCGCTCCGATTCTCCCGATGCCGTTTTCAATCCCTTCCAGTGAATCATCATCGACCAGCAAAAGGCGATAGCCCATGCGCGCCAAGGCCCTCAGCTCGCGGTCGTTGGACGCGGTGTCCAACCCGATGATCAGGCTGGGCCGCAATCCGACAATCGCCTCGACGTTGGGAGTCAGAAACGAGCCGACCTTGGGCAGCCGCGCCGCCGCCCTCGGATAGTCGCAATATTGCGACACGCCCACCACCTGCGCGCCGGCGCCGACGGCGAAAAGCGTTTCGGTGATCGACGGTGCCAGCGAGACGATCCGTTGGCCGGGTGTCGCCGGTATCGGCTGCCGCGCACAGGCCCATGCGGCGAGTGCCGCTCCCAGCATCAGAACTGCCATGCACGGCGGTCCGTGCCGATGGCTGCGGACCGCGTCGGGGATTTTCCATCGAGGTTTCAAGCGCTGGCTGCCGGGGCGTATCGTCGCGCCCCGCGTCAATCAGACTACAGGTTGGCGCACGGTTGGGAAGTCAGGCTGTCCAAGGCGTCGCCCGCCGTTGCCCGGCCGGTCCGAATGACTGTTAAATTAA
>Ga0070737_10004266_pt1 | contig 14484 bp, 12 predicted proteins | sample Coa_R1_10_FD_66438 | JGI IMG/M metagenome (GOLD analysis project Ga0070737, IMG submission 66438) | Surface soil microbial communities from Centralia Pennsylvania, which are recovering from an underground coalmine fire - Coalmine... | ecosystem: Environmental > Terrestrial > Soil > Unclassified...
CAGCGCGGCCCGCCCGGCGAACCACACGGTCAGCAGGCCGAACACGACCTCCCACACCCCGGACGGCAGGAACTTCAGCCCGGCGGCCAGCATGCCCGCCATCGCCACGGCCATCAGCACATGCGCCACATCGGCATCGGTTCCCACGGCCGCACGCCGGAGGGCCGCGGCGAGGATGCGCCCCGCGCTCACGACGGCCACCGCGATCATGACCGCCGCGAACGTGTCCGGTAGCCAGGCCGGCCCACTCATGACGCATCTCCTCCGGTAACCACGGGTCCCTCGGTGGCTGCGGGGCGGGCGCCCCCGAGCGGCCAGTAGGCCAGGGCGAGCAGGGCGAGCAGCAGCCCGGAGTTCACGTCCGTCGCCCCGCCGGCCAGGATCATGCCCAGGTCCTGCCCCACGACCCAGATCACCAGCGCGACCACGACGGCCAGCACGATCGTGCCCCGGGCCAGCCGGGCGGGCAGGAAGACCCCCACGGCGATCACCGCGAGCGCCACGGCCAGCACGACGGAGGCCAGCAACCCCTGGTGCGCCACTAGGCCGGCCCCGCCGCGGTCGATCGAGGCCAGCCAGCTGGGCTCACCCGGGGCCATCCCGGCGATCATGTCGTGCAGCCCCTGCGGCGTCCGGTTCGCCGGGGCGATCGCGAACCAGGCCAGGCTGCCCCACAGCACCAGCCAGAGCACGCGGGCGGCCCTCGGCCCCACCGCACCCGCAGCCGCGAACGGCAGGCCGGCCCGCGGCCCGGTGGAGGCGGCACGGCGTGGCCACAGCAGCACGGCCAGCAGCGCGTAGATGATGACCGCCCCGGGCGCCCCGGTGACCGTGCTGGCGCCTCCCGTCAGCACACCTCCCAGCCCTTCGCCGAACCACCAGACCGCCACCGACCACACCACCGACGCGGCGAGCGCCGGCCGGATCGTGGGCCGCCAGGCGATACCCAGGCCGATCAGCAGCTGGATGGTGGCGAACGCCGCGTTCGGGCCGGTGAGGTGGTGCTCAATGATGCCAGCCGACCAGGTGATCGGATGGGCGATGACCGCCGGGTTACCCGGCGCGGTCGCCGCGAGCATCTGGCCGAACGCCTTGGTGAACATGAACGGCTGGTACTGGAGCACGCCGTCGAGCACCCAGATCGCGGCCAGCCCGAGCTGCAGCCAGCGCCGCGCGCCGGGTGCCGTCCAGGTGGCGGCCCGGCTCCCCCGGGTCAGCATCAGGTCCGGCGCCGCCGTCGTACCGCTCATTCCGGCTCACCCGTCATCTGCGGTTCACCTTTCCGTTTTGTTTCGGCAACCGCACGTAATATTGGCGCGGCCGCCGGTTCATAATGCCCGGCCAACATTTGCCGGGGCAACCGTATCGACTCCAAGGAAGGGCAATACTCATCGCGCTGACCGGCCAGAAGAACCGGGCGGGGGTATGGAGTAAACCCAGCCGGGGTATCCATGAACCTGGCCCCGGTATACCGGAAACCGGCCCCGGGTATCAGCGCGGCAATCGCCGTTTCCGCTTTTCGCGCGGCGGCGCCCGCAGCTGGCGGATTCTGGCCGAACGGTCCCGGCAGCAGTGCCAGAATCAAGAGCGCCAGAATGGCACTGGCATCAAGGACTGGCGAGCGGGGGCGGACAGGTGCGGGCGAGGGTCAGACGGTGAGCCCGGCGACGAAACTGTGCGGGTTCCTCCTGCTGCTCGTGGTGGTCTTCGCCGCGGCGTACGCCAGCGGGGCGCACCTGGGCCCGGTCGCGCCCAGCGGGACCAGCCCGGGTGGCGGGCCGGCGCACATGAGCGGGATGACCCCGTGACCGTGGCCCAGGCTCCGGCCGCCATCCGCACGGACGGCCCGCTGGAGCTGGCCGTGGGCGGCATGACCTGCGGCGCCTGCGCGGTGCGGATCGAACGCCGCCTGAACCGGCTGGACGGCGTCACCGCGACGGTGAGCTACGCGACCGAGCGGGCCTATGTGGTGGCCGACGGCGGGCACGACGTCGCCGCGCTCGTCGCCGCCGTCGAGGCGGCCGGCTACACCGCCGCCCTGGTGCGGGACGACGAGCCGCCGGAGCAGGCCGCGGGCCGGGCCGGGCGCCGGGCCGCGGTCTGCGCGCCGCTGGCCCTGGCCACGATCGCGCTGGCCATGATCCCGGCGGCGCAGTTCACCGGCTGGCAGTGGGTCAGCCTGCTGCTGGCCGCGCCCGCCGCAACCTGGGGCGCCTGGCCGCTGCACCAGGTCGCCTGGCGGGGTCTGGGCCACGGCACCGCGACGATGGACACCCTGGTCAGCCTGGGGGTCACCGCGTCATTCGGCTGGTCGGTGTACGCACTGCTGTTCGGCGGGGCGGGCGCGGCGGGGATGAAGATGCCGTTCGCATTCGCGTTCGGCCCGGCCGGCGGCCAGATGGTCTACTTCGAGGCCGCGGCGGGGGTGACCGCCGCCGTGCTGGCCGGGCGCTGGCTGGAGGCGCGGGCCAAGGACCGCTCGGGGGCTGCGCTGGCCACGCTGGCCGCCCTGGGCGTCAGGACCGCGACCGTCCTGCGGGACGACGGCCGGGAGGAGCAGGTGCCTGCCGCCGCGCTGGCCGTGGGTGACCTGATGGTCGTGCGCCCCGGTGAGCGGATCCCGGCCGACGGGGTCGTGACCGGCGGCCGGTCGGCGGTGGACGCGGCCCTGGTCACCGGCGAGCCCATCCCGGCCGATGTGGGCCCGGGCCAGGAGGTCACCGGGGCCACCGTGAACCTGACCGGGCGGCTGACCGTGCGGGCCGCCCGGGTCGGTGCGGACACGCTGCACGCGCAGATCCTCCGGCTGGCCACCGACGCGCTGGCCAGCAAGGCCGCCGCGCAGCGGATCGCCGACCGGATCGCCGCGGTGTTCGTGCCGTGCGTGGTCAGCCTGGCCGTGGCCACCCTGGGCTTCTGGCTGGGCGCCGGGCTGCCGGCCGCCAGCGCGTGGAGCGCCGCGATCGCGGTCCTGGTGGTGGCCTGCCCCTGCTCGCTCGGGCTGGCCACCCCGGCCGCACTGCTGGCCGCGCTGGGCCGCGGGGCCGAGCTGGGCATCCTGGTCAAGAACGCGCAGGCGCTGGAGACCGCGGGCCGGATCCGGACGCTGCTGCTGGACAAGACGGGCACGCTGACCACCGGCACGATGACCGTGCACGCGGTGACCACGGCGGCCGGGATCCCGCCGGACGAGGCGCTGACGCTGGCCGGCGCGGTGGAGCACGCCTCCGCGCACCCGGTCGGCCGGGCCGTCGCGGCGGCCGCGCTGGCCCGCCGGGAGGCTCTGCCACCGGTCACGGACTTCACCAGCGAGACCGGCGCTGGGGTACGCGGCACCGTGTCTGGCCACGCGGTCGTGGTGGGCCGCCCGGACTGGGTGACCGGGACCGCTGCGTGGCCGGGCCCGGACGGCGCCGGCGGATCCGGCCCGGGCAGGCGCGGCGCTGGACCGGATCGCCCGCGCGAGGGGACCGGGACCGGGCGGACGCTGCCCGGTGACCTGGCCGCGGCGGTCGCGCAAGCCGTCGAGGCGGGCTGGACCGCAGTGGTGGCCGGGTGGGACGGCGAGGCTCGCGCGGTGTTCGCGGTCGGCGACACGATCCGCCCGGGGGCCGGCCCCGCGCTGGCCCGGGTGCGACGGCTCGGGCTGCACCTGGTCGTGCTGACCGGGGACCACGAGCGGACCGCGCGGAAGGTCGCCGACGGGCTGGGCGTGCCGCCGGGCGACGTGCTGGCCGGGGTCGATCCGGCGGGCAAGGTCGCGGCGGTGCGCCGCCACCAGGAGGGCGGCGGCCGGGTGGCCATGGCCGGCGACGGGGTGAACGACGCCGCGGCGCTGGCCCAGGCGGACCTGGGGCTGGCGCTGGGCACCGGCTCGGACGCTGCCATCGGCGCCGCGGACCTGACGCTGATCAGCGGGGATCCCGGCGCACTCGCGGACGCGATCGAGCTGGCCCGCGCCACGCTGCGGGTCATCCGGGTCAACCTGGCCTGGGCGTTCGGCTACAACCTGGCCGCGGTCCCGCTGGCCGCGCTGGGCTACCTCAACCCGCTGTTCGCCGGGGTGGCCATGTCGGCCAGCTCGCTGATCGTGGTGGGCAACAGCCTGCGGCTGCGCCGGTTCCGGCCGCGCCGGGACCGCGGCGCTGGGCAGTCCCGGTGACCACGCCGAGCGCCGCGGCGCCGCGGGGCCGGATCCGCGAGGGGGCCCGGGCCGCGCTGGCCCCGCTGCTCTGCGCGGCCGCGCTGATCGCGCTGCTGTCGGGCTGGGTGCTGGCCGGCGGGGCGGGCACGCTGACCCGGGTCCGGATCGAGGTCACCACGGCGGCCGTGCCGATGCCGTCCTTCACCGGTACGTCCGGCCAGCCGGTCCGGCCCTACCTGGTCGTCCGCAACCTGAGCGGCCAGCCCGACGCCCTGCTGTCCGCCCGCACCCCGGCGGCGGCCCGGGTCCGCCTGACGTCCGGCCGCGGCTCGCTGGTCACCAGCACCCCGGTGACGGTCCCGGCCCGGGGGACGCTGACCCTGAGCCCGTTCGGGGAGGATCTCGTCCTGATCCGCCCGCACGCGTTGCAGGCGGGCCGGACGGTCCCGCTGACCCTGGTCTTCCGGCACGCCGGCGCGGTCACCGTGACGGCCACGGTCACCCCGCCAGGCACTCCCTGACGGCTGGCGGATCAGCGGCCGCCCAGCCGGACCTGGCCGTCGAGGAGTTCTCTGGCCACGTCCAGATGCCCGGCGTGCCGCGCCGTTTCCTCGATCATGTGCAGCACGACCCAGCGGACGTTGGGCGGCGCTTCTTCCCCGTGCTTGCCGCGAACCGGCGCCGCCAGCGGGGTGGCGGCGAGCACGGACTCTGACTCCGCGCACTGGTTGCGGTAGAAGGCCAGGACCTCCGCGGCGGGCTCATCCGTCGCGAACACCACCGTCGCGGGGTCGTAGGGCGGCTGGTCCTCGTCGAGGTCGCCGGGCAGTTCGGGTTGCCTGCCCGCCACGACCCCCTGGAACCAGTGCCATTCGGCGCCACCCAGGTGCTCCACCATCCCGGCCGGCGTCCAGCCCGTGGGCACCGCCGGGCGGTGCCACGCCTCCTCGCTGAGCCCGTCCACGATGGCCAGCACCGCCGCACGCTGTGCTCGCAGGAATTCCCGCAGCATCTCGTCGGTGGCCTCGTCCGGCTGGTCCGCGTACCTGGTCATCTGGCTGTTCCTCCGCTGTTCGCCCGCCCGGCCCGGCGCGGGCCGCGTTGCAGCTATGACGATGCCAGGAGGCACGAATCATCGGGCCGCGACCGGCTTGGTGCCCTTGGGCTGGACCGGGAACTTCTGGGTCCTGCCGGGGATGGCGGGCAGCGGGAACTCCACGATCTGCTTTTCGGCGGCGATGAGTTCGGCCTGGGTGCCGGGCAGGCGGGGGGAGGCGCTGGCGGCCGGGCCCAGGACGCTGGCCAGGTTGCCGGAGGTGGCCCGGCGCCAGGGGCTGATGTTGGGGTTGATCACGCCGGTGACGGATTCGATCAGCCGGATGACGGAGGTGTGGTCGAAGGTGGCGTGGCTGACGTAGCCGCCGACGGTCCAGGGGGAGACCACGATGCAGGGGACGCGGAAGCCGAGCCCGATCGGGGCGGGGGTGCCGTCCACGGTGATGTACTCCCCCGGGGTGCCGGCGGGGGCGGTGGGCGGCAGGACGTGGTCGAACAGGCCGTCGTTCTCGTCGTAGATGAGGACGAAGACGGTCTTTTCCCAGACGGTGGGGTTGGCGGCGATGGCGTCGATCTTGCTGGCGATGTAGTCGGCGCCGGCGGCGGGGGTGAAGGCGGGGTGCTCGGACTGGAAGGAGGTGGGGATGATCCAGGACACGGCGGGCAGCCGGCCGTGCAGGGCGTCGTATTCGAACTGGCCGGGCTGGTAGATCTTCATGCCGTTCCGGAACAGCGGGGAGGAGGCGCTGGCGTTCTGGTACTGATCGAAGTACTCCAGCACGTTCATGCCGTAGTTGTCCTCCTCCTGGTAGACCTTCCAGGAGACCCCGGCTTTGGTGAGCATCTCGGGGTAGGTTTCCCAGCTGTAGCCCTGGGTGGGGACGTAGTTGGCGTAGACCGGGCCGCCGTGCGTGCCGGCCGGGTCGACCTGGCCGGTCATCAGGTAGAGCCGGTTGGGCCAGGTCGGGCCCAGCATCGAGCAGTGGTAGCCGTCGCAGACGGTGAACGCGTCGGCCAGCGCCCAGTGGAACGGGATGTCGTTGCGCCGGTAGTAGGCCATCGTGTACTGACCCGCGAGGCCGTCGGCCTCCAGGTGGGCGGAGACGAAGCCGTCCATGGCGCCGTTGTTCCAGGAGTCGTGCTGCGGGCCCCAGGAATGACTGCTGGACGGCAGCGCCTGCGCGCTGGTGTCGGTCGTGTCCACGTGGAACGGCAGCAGATACCCGTCCGGATTGGCCGCGTCCGGCTGGTAGAAGGTCTCCCTGCGGACGGAATGGTCGCCGAACCCCCGGACCCCCGGCATCGCGCCGAAGTAATGGTCGAACGAACGGTTCTCCTGCATCAGCACCACGACATGCTCGACCTTCCGCGGGCCGGCCTTGGCCCGGAGCGCGTCGGCCGACGCCGGCGACGTCTCAAGCAACTTCCGCAGGTTCCTGGGCAGTGCGAACGATCCCAGCACTACCGCACCGCTGGACGCCAGCAACTGGCGCCGGGTGATCTGCGTATTCATCGTGCGGCCCTTCATCAGGAGCTGGGCCACGCTGACGCGGGGACCTCGACGGGAAAGGCCGGCACCAGGGTGGCCACGGAGATGTGCGGCCACAGGATGCCGAGGAAGTTGAGCACCACCCGCTGGGAGAACTGGATCTGGGTCGAGGTGACGGTGAGCGTGCGCGGCCGGGTGACCGCGGCGGGTGGGTGCACGGAGAACATTGTGGCCGGAGCGCCGGGGGTCTCGGCCGGGATGGTGAGCGGCGGCTGGCCGGGGCTCCAGGCCGGGACGTTGATGACGTGCTTCACGGTTTCGATCCAGAAGAACGAGCTCATCTCGGTGGTCTGCGCGTTCGGTGCGGTCCTGGCCGAGTTGCCCAGCAGGAAGGCCATGTTGACGGTGCCGCCGCCGAACAGCGGGCTGCTGGGGTTGTCGGAGACGCCGATGGAGGTGGTCGACGTGATGTTCTGGTGCGCGATGGCGTCGCGCAGGATGGTGTTCGGGTCGTCCAGGATGTCCTGCGTGATGGATCCGTCCTTGATGAACCGGGTCAAGTCCTGCGGGATCCGCGCGGTGCCGGAATTGCTGGCGGTCTGGCTGTCGAAACGCCCGATGTCGGGAGTCATGCTGACCGGGGGGATCGACGGCGGGCCGCTGAAGGTTCGCGACGTCCCCTGGGCGCAGATCGTGGTGCCGTGCGGGATCGAGGCCATCCGCACCAGGGTTTGCTCTTCGGCGGGGTCCGTGGTCGGCGGGACGCACATCCACAGGCCGGGCTCGAAGTGAATCCCGATGGGGTCCTCCGGCCGGGTGACGTCGGTGACGGTCAGCAGGTAGGTGACACCGTTGAGAAAGATGTCGTGCTGGAACTCGCCGCGGTTGGGCACCGACCCCAGCGGCCGGGAGAAGGACAGCGTGTGATGGGTGAGGTTCAGCTCCAGCAGGTTGTCGGACTGCACCGGCTTGGCCAGCTTGGTCGTGGTGCCGAGGTCAGGCCGGAAGATGCTGTTGAATCCGGGTCCGGTGAACGTGCCCCTGAACGCGGTCAGTGGTCCCAGGCTGGGCGTCTCCGGAGCGACGGACGACTGGCCGGCACTGCCCTCCGTACTGGGCACGGCACCGTATTCGAAGTCACTGGGCAGGAACACCGCGGGTACCAGAGCGCTCGATTTACGGTTCGGTTCAGCCATGGCTCAGCCCCAGGACGCGCATTGGATTCTCCCCGTGATCGTTGGGTCAAGGGCGTCTTGGCGAGTAAACGTTTGACCCGTCGCCAAAGTGCAGAATTAAGGTAAAAATCAGGTAAAGCATCTCATGGCTCAAAGTGTGAACACTGCTACTCAACGCAGCCGCCGATTCTCTGGCGGCACAGTTTCCCCAGCATGTATCGCCCGTCTCGGGGCAGGGGGTGGAGGCCAGGCAGGTGGCGCGGCGCCAGCACGGCGCAGTCACCGACGGACCACGATGAGGAGACCGGCATGACAGAGGGAAAGCTGCGGCGGACCGGACACCGGCCGCTGCGGGCACTGACACTCCTGGCCGCCGCGGCAGCGCTCGGCGCGGGATTAATGACCGCCGGAGCCCAGACCGCCCTGGCCTCGTCGCCGGGCCGGATCGACGGCGGCGTGGAGGACGGCACCTTCTCGCCGAACTGCCTCAAGGGAGCCGGGACGGCGGATCCCGGCGTGCTGGACGCCTACGGCTACCGCCACCCGATCGGTGACGTGGTGCGCATCCTGGTGCCGTGGAACATCGCCACCGTGGGCGGGACCCCGCTGACCTGCCTGCAGACCTACCTGGCGGACGCCAGCGCGGCCAGCGTCCCGGTGGAGGTGTCCCTGAACCGGGCCGCCGCCGACGCCAACGGGCCCACCCTCGACAACTACACCGCGGCCGTCGGCGCCCTGAAGACCGCCCTCGGCAGCGGGGTATCCGCCATCACCTACCTGAGCGCCTGGAACGAGCCCAACAATCCGGCGTACCTGAACAATCCGGGCTGGGCCACCCTGGCCGGGAAGTACTTCGCCATCGCGAAAAGCACGTTCGCGGGCCTGGGCATCCAGATGGTCGCCGGCGACTTCTCCTCCGCGGCCGTCAGCGCGGCCAACCTCAGCAGCTACATCACCGCGGCCGGCGGCGTGAACGCCAGCGGCATCCCCACCGGCGGCATCTGGGCCACGCACCCCTACAGTGACGTCCGCGAGTTCGAGAAGCTCATGGCCAGCGGCAGCTACACCGAGGACCAGGCCGGGGCCAAGGCCGCCGCTGCCTCCACGGTCACCGCGCTCGCCGACAACCTGCACACCCACACCTACGGCCCCGGCACCCGCATCTGGATCGGCGAGGTCGCCATCTACGACAACTACCAGGGCCAGACCTTCAGCCCCGCCGTCCGGGACGACGCGGCCCTGTTCCTGACCGGCGCCCTGGGGGCCGACTCACTGCCCGGCTACCTGGACGGCCAGACCGTGCCCCAGGTGGGCCGCTACATCTACCTGCGCGCCGACGACGCCACCAGCAACCCCCCGTACGACAGCGGCGGCGAGCACGTGCTCCAGGTGAACTTCCCCGACTGCGTCTACTACGCCCTCACCACCCCCTCGGCCAGCTGTCCCTGAGCCGCCGCGGCGATCGTCAGCACCGCCTGGCGGCCGCCCTGCGGCCGAGGGCGTCTGGGACGTCCACCGTGATCTTGAATGAGCCGGCCCGATCCCGGTGCGCGAGCCGTGATCAGGCGGGCCACAGCCGGGCCGTGGCCTGGATCGCGGAATGGATCTCCTGCGCGAACCGCTGCGCGAGCAGGGCCTCGCCGCCGGCGGCCTGGGTGGGGGTGCCGACGAGTTCGGCGTGCCTGGTCCCGGCGGCGAGCAGCGGCGGGCTGACCGTGAAGAACTGGTAGGGAGCGTAGATCGCGCTGGTGACGACGAGCACGCGCTGCCTGCGGGCGGCCGGGATGCGGCGGGTGAGGTAGTCCACCGCGTCCGCGGTGTTGGCTCGCCGGTTCCGGTCGCGGGACGGGGCGGCGAGGATCCTTATCCGCCGTCCGGCCGGGTCGCCGAACTCCTGGTCCAGGGCCGTCAGGAAACCCGCGGCGGGTGCCTCCGGGCCGGGGCGGGCGGACGCGGCGACGTGGAACGCCGTGCTGATTTCCCGCAGCAGGTTCTGCCATTCGGTGTGTTCGGCCGGGGGGACCTGCTCGGCGGTTCGCTCGCCGGCGGTGATGAGACGGTGGGCGGACAGCCCGGCGACGACGTCCATGCCGGTGCCCTGGCGCGCGAACTCCGCGGTCAGGGCGACGCGCAGCCGGTTCCCGGTGGCCGTCCCGCCCAGGATGACCACCGTGTCGTAGGCCCTGAGGGCCGGCGCCCGGGTGGCCAGCAGCCCCAGGTCACGGGCCGCGGCGGCCAGCAGCCGGATGGCCGGCTCCGGCAGATCGCCCCGCCGGGCCTCGTGGCGCTCGGCACCGTGGCGGGTGTCCAGCACCCGGCGGGACCACTGCGCGAGGGCGGGCAGGTCGCCGGGGATCCGCCGGACGACGGGGCCACCGAGCGCACGGGACAGGGCGGACAGCGCCGGGGTGGCCAGCCAGGCGGCAGCGGCCGACGGCACATCGCCTGGCTGCTGGGCCAGCCAGGCCGGGGGTACCGGATAATGCTCGTTCATGGGTACGGATGAGCTCCCCGGGGCAAGTGGCACGACACATTTACCCTGCCAGCCGGTAGCCGCGACGAGGACACCGCCCGGGGAGGCACCTGATGGAGCCAGATGAGCTGCTGGTCTTCGCCGGAGCCGGGATCTCCGTCTCCGCTCCGTCCGGCCTGCCGGTGTTCAACTGGATCCGGGACGAGATCCTGCGGCAGCTGAAGCTGGACCGGTACCTCCCCGCCCCCGGCAGCGGTGATCCGCGAGCGGACGAACGGCGGGCGGCCCTGAGGCAGGTGGCGGCGGGCCTGATTCCCGAGCCGTTCATGCTGGAGCTGTCCCGGGCCGGCATCGGCGTGGAATCCTGGCTGAGCGAGGTGCTGTCGGCCGAGTTGCCCAACGCGGCGCATCACGTGCTCGCGGAGCTGGCCGCAGCGGGAGCCCGGGTGTGGACGGTCAACTTCGACACGCTCATCGAGCAGGCGTCAGGGAAGACCCTCGATACCGTGGCCTGGCCGGAGGACCCCTCGCCCAGCGCACAGCTGCTCAAGCCACACGGATCGGCCGGTCACCGCCTGATCGTCACCGCGGAGCAGGTGCTGGCCGGTCTCGGCGCCCGGTGGCTGGACCGGCTGCGCACCGACGCCCGCGGCCGGACCGTGGCGTTCGTGGGCTACAGCGGCCACGACCTCGATTTTCAGCCCGTCTGGGACGACGTACTCGCCGACGCCGCCGACGTGCTGTGGTTCGACACGTGGACGGGCGGTGCAATGCGCCAGGCCGCCCACAAACAGCTGCTGCTGCGGCGGACGGACGCGAGCGGCCGGCTGACGCTGGTGCGGCCCGCCCCGATCCCGGCCGGGGCGCGGCCTGGCGCCGAACCCAACCCGTCCTGGGATTTCATCGCCTGGTGCCAGGACCGCCACCTCATCCAGGCCGGCCCCACCCGGCTCCGGCAGCTCTTCGACCAGCCGCCCGCCGTGCGGTACCCGCCGCTGCCGGGCGACACGACCTGGGCCAGGCCCGCCGTCGAGGGCCTGCTCGGCGACTACAACGGCGCCCGCCGCAGCTACCTGCGAGCGGCCTGGCGGCCCGGCCGTCAGCGCAGGGCGGCGACCGAGCTGACGGCTTCGCTCCTCAACCACGGCGGCAACACGATGGCCGCGCTGCTGGCCCCCGCCGCGTTGCTGCCCAGTTCCGGGCGCCTGGCGACCGCGCGGGAGGTGGCGCACCGCAAACGGCTGTCCGCCTGGTCCCGCACCGGACGCCACGACGCCGTGCTGCGTGCCACCGGGACGCTCCCGCCCGGAACGGTATCCACCTACCTGATCCTCCGCGCCGAGGCGCTGCGGATCACCGGTTCCCTCACCGAAGCCGCCGAGGCGGCCCAGGCGGCACGGAAGCAGGCGCGGGCCGAACAGCACCCGGTGCGCGCCGCGAACGCCGCCTTCCAGGAATGCCTGGCCCTGCTGTGGGCCGAGCGGCTGGCCGAGGCCCGCGAGTGCCTGGAGAACTACCTCCGGCCCTACGCGGAGCTGGCCGCCACCCGCTGGGTCGCCTGGGCCGATTTCGTCGCCGGCGGCCTCGCCGTCCACCACGGCCAGGCCCAGGAGGCGCTGCAGCACTACCAGGCCGCCGAGATCAGATTCCGGGCCGAGGGCCTCCTCGACGGGGTGGTCAGCGTCAGAACCGCCCGGCTCACCGCCCACCGCCTCCTGGGCGACTCCGCCGCCTACCGCGCGGAGCTGGCGGACGTGACCGAACCGAGCCCTGACAGCGGTACGCACCAGCGGTACTACACCCGCGGCAGCACCTTCACCACCGACTCCATCGACAACGACCGCGCCGAATTCGAGCGCTGCCTGTCCCAGGACCACAACGCCGCGTGGGACCTGTACGAGCGGACCGCCGCCTCCCGCTACCCGCTGCAGGCCAGCCTCGGGCACCTCGGCCTCGCCCTCCTCCAGGCCGGGCGGGGAGACTCTCCCACCCACGCCCACCCGGCCGCCGGCCTGGCCCGCCGCATCGGCAGCCAGCTCATCGCCGGCCGGGCCCGGCAACTCCTGGCCAGCCCCCGGCCCGCCGACGCGCTGCGCCAGCTCTTTTTCTGCTAACCGGATGGTGGCGCGGGCGGGGTGAACTGGGAGAGGTCGTAGCGGCCGAGGGCCTGCTCGATGGTGGCGACCCTGGTCACCATGGTGGTGAAGCCGCCGGGGCCGAACCGGGCGCGTTCCAGGGCGGCGAAGTGCTGGCCCAGAGTCACGATTTCGGCGGGGGCGAGGAGGGCGCGGAAGGCGGGGTAGATGACGGTGTCCTCGCGGGCCTCGTGCGGTTCGTACATGCGGGCGAAGGCGGTCAGTGCGGACGACAGCGAGCGGGCCGCCGGGCCGCGGGCCTGGGCGCCGGGGCTGGTGGCGGCCAGGATCTCCTGGGTGAGCTGGCGGCCGCGGGCGTGCTGCTGGAGCAGGATGCCGATCGTGCTGGTGAGCTGGCCCGCCTGGCGGAGGCGGGGGAAGACGTAGCCCTCCTCCAGCGGCTCGTGGAAGCCCTCGATGTAGGTGTGGACGATCGTCGCCGCGGCGTGCAGGGGGGCGGCGGAGACCTGGCCCTGCTCCTGAATCTGTGCCGCCGCGTAGCGGTAGACGAGCAGGATGCGCAGCAGCAGGCCGTGCTCGCGCATCAGGTCCTCGCCGGGCGGCGGGTCGGCCTCGTCGGTGCGCAGCCGGGCGGTCGCGGCGGCGGCGGTGGAGGGGGTGAGCGCCACCGTCAGGCCGGCGCCGGCCCCGGCGGCCAGGCCGCCTGCGCCGAGCAGCATGGCCCGGCGGGTGAGCGGGCGCCGGGGCGTCATCAGGGCAGCCCGGTGACCAGCGGGGCGCCGGACGGGCGCACGAGGTACCAGGCGCCGCCGTTCAGGTCGATGGCCTGGCCGGTGATCTGGCCGGGCTGCACGTCACCGGTGTAGGTGTACAGCGGCCAGCCGTTGTAGGTGACCACCCGGCCGCCCGCCGGGCTGGTGTCCGACCCGAGCAGCGACTGCCTGACCCCGGGGCCGGCCGCGAGCGTGGCGCTGGCGGCCAGCCGGAGCGGCGGCCAGGTCGCGGCGCACAGGCCGGTGCAGGTCACCTGGCGCCGGTTGTCCGGCTCGAACATGTACAGCGCGTATCCGTGCGCACTGACCAGCACCGTGCCCACCCGCGGAAGCTTTCTGGCCAGCACGCGCACCGTGCCGGCCGGGTGCGATGCGGCCGGGCGGGACGGAGTGGAACCGGCGCACCCCGCGCACAGTGTGGCCACCGCCAGCAGCGCCGCCCACCAGGCCAGGTGCGGCGGGTGGGACGCGGGCCGGGTGGGATGGGCAGAGGTCCCAGGGGCCGGGTGCGCCGCCCGGGCCCGGCGAGATGTGCGGGGCAACGAGCGTCCTCCTTCCCGTCCGCTGGCTCCAGGGCAGCACGATGGACCGGTGACCGGGAATCCCCCAGCCACAACGGCCACACCAGCGGATAATGCCTACTACAGTTCGTAGTGCGGACTGCCTGACGACGCTAGCAGATCCGCGGGCCGGCGAAACGACCGCCCACCGGCCCGGGCCAGCGAAGGACGGCACGCGGCTATGCCAGGGATGAACAGCGGGCTGAACATCAACGACCCGACCGTGGTCGCGGCGTTCAAGTCGGCGTTGCTGCACCAGGGGCTCATCGCCCTGCTGATCTTTGGCCTGCTCGGCGCGGTCTGGGTCAGCGTCAGGGAGTGGCTGCCCGGCGCCAGCGCCGCCCGCCTGGCCGACGGGCCGGGTGAGCCCCGGTGGCGGCAGACGCTGCGGATCGGCTTCGGCCTGCTGTGGGTACTCGACGGCGCCCTCCAGGCCCAGCCCGCCATGCCGGTCGGGCTGCCGTCCCAGGTGATCGAGCCGACCGCGCGCAACTCACCGTCCTGGGTGCAGCACCTGGTCAACTGGGCCGGCACGAGCTGGTCCTACCATCCCATCCAGGCCGCCGCGGGCGCGGTGTGGATCCAGGTGGGAATCGGCCTGTGGCTGCTCACCGCCCGGCGGGGCCGGCTGTCCCAGCTGGCCGGGGTGGCCAGCGCCGGGTGGGGCCTGGTCGTGTGGGTGTTCGGCGAGTCGCTCGGCGGGATCCTGGCGCCCGGG
>Ga0070737_10004267_pt1 | contig 14484 bp, 9 predicted proteins | sample Coa_R1_10_FD_66438 | JGI IMG/M metagenome (GOLD analysis project Ga0070737, IMG submission 66438) | Surface soil microbial communities from Centralia Pennsylvania, which are recovering from an underground coalmine fire - Coalmine... | ecosystem: Environmental > Terrestrial > Soil > Unclassified ...
TGGTCGGCGGTCAGCGGCGACACGCCTCCCCAGTCGTCGATGCCCGCAGCCAGCAGGCCGGCGAGGTCGTCGGACAGGTTGGGGGGGGCCTGCACGTGGATCTCGGCAGGCAGGATCGTCCTGGCGAGGGCGATCGCCTCGACGAAGTCGTCCGCCGGGCAGGGGGGGTGGCGGTGCATGGCCGTGCCCGGCTTGGGAAGGAAGTTCTGGACGATCACCTCCTGGACGTGGCCGTGGCGGGCGTGGGACTCGGCGATCGCCTCGAGCGCCTCCACCCTGTCGGCTCGGGTCTCGCCGATGCCGACCAGGATCCCGGTGGTGAACGGTATAGACAGCCGCCCTGCCGCCTCCAGCGTGGCGAGGCGCCGCTCGGGGGTCTTGTCCGGCGAGCCTCGGTGGGCGTCGAGACCGGGTCGCAGCGTCTCGAGCATCATCCCCTGGCTGGCCGCGACCGGCCGCAAGGCGGCGAGCTCGTCGGTGTGCAGGGCGCCGGCGTTGGCGTGGGGGAGCAAGCCGGTCTCCTCGACGACCAGGCGGCACATGGCCGCCAGGTAGGCGACCGTCGAGGGGTATCCGTGCTCGGCGAGCCAGGACGCCGCCTGCGGGTAGCGCTCCTCGGGGCGCTCGCCGAGGGTGAACAGCGCCTCGTGGCAGCCGGCCTCCGCCCCCGCGCGGGCTATGTCGAGCACCTCGGCGGGAGTCAGGTAGGGGGCGCTGGCCAAGCGGGCCGGGGCCTTGGCGAAGGTGCAGTAGCCGCAACGGTCGCGGCAGAGCATCGTGAGGGGGATGAAAACCTTGGGGGAGAACGTCACGGTGGTCCCGTAGACGTCGTCCCGCACTGCCCTGGCCCGGCGGAGAAGCTGCTCCATGCGCTGCACGCTACATCGACCCCTCGAGACAGACCTCCCCACAAGATACTTGATCAACATCAAGTAATCGGCTAGGCTGGTGGCATGGACAGGTACGTCGTGATCTCCGCGGACACCCACGCCGGCGCCGACCTCCGTGACTACAGGCCGTACCTGCCCCGGGACCTGCACGACGAGTTCGACCGCTGGGCCGATAGCTACCAGAGCCCATTCGACGACCTGGTCGTCGCCACCGCCAAGCGCAACTGGGACTCGGAGTTCCGCCTCTCGGAGATGGACGCCGACGGCGTCGCCGGCGAGGTGCTCATCCCCAACACGATCCCCCCCTTCTTCCCGACCAGCCCCAACATCACCATCAGCCTGCCGCGCACCAAGGACGAGCTCGACAAGCGCTGGGCGGGTATCCAGGCCCACAACCGCTGGCAGGTCGACTTCTGCTCCCTCGCCCCCGAGCGCCGGCGCGGCCTGATCCAGGTGTTCCCCAACGACGTCGAGAGGGCCATGGACGAGATCCGCTGGGGCGTCGAGCAGGGATGCTTCGGCGGGGTTCTCGTCCCGCCGGTATCGCCGGGCGACCCGGTGGTGCCGCCCCTGTTCCACACCCGCTACGAGCCGCTCTGGGGGCTCTGCCAGGACCTGGACCTGAGCGTTGTGCACCACAGCGGCCCGGGCAGCCCGCTCATGCCGATGGACCAGCCCGCCTCCAACCCGGTCCTGATAACCGAGATGGCCACCTGGGCGCAGCGCACCCTCGGCCACCTCATCCTTGCCGGCGTCTTCGAGCGCTACCCCAGGCTGCGCTTCGTACCTACCGAGCAGGGCACCATGTGGGTGCGGATGCAGGTCGCGACCCTCGACGCGATGGTGCCCAGCATGAAGTCCGACGCCCAGAACCGCACCTACGGGATCTTCGGCGGCTCGTCGGTGGACGCGCTCACCATGGCGCCCAGCGACTACGTGCGGCGCAACTGCTACTTCGGCACGTTCCTCACCCCCTACGAGAAAGGCATGATCGACTGGCTGGGCGAGGACCACGTCATGTGGGGCACCGACTACCCCCACGAGGAGGGGACCTGCCCGCACACCAAGCTCGCCATCCGCTGGGCGCTTCACGACCAGGCGCCCGAGCGGGTCCGCAAGATCGTCGGGACCAACGCGGCGCGCGTCTACGGCTTCGACCTCGACGCGCTGGCCCCGATCGCCGAGCGGATCGGGCCGAGCGTGGAGGAGATGTCCACGCCGCTCGGCGACACCGGCTTCGTCGCTCCCATGGCCTTCGCCGCCCGCCCATTCGAGGGGGGCCTGGCGCTCGCGAGGCTGGCGCCGGCGAGGACCTGAGCCCCCCACGAGGGCGTCGGCGGGGGGGCCTGGCGCTCGCGAGGCTGGCGCCGGCGAGGACCTGAGCCCCCCACGAGGGCGTCGGCGGGGGGGCCTGGCGCCGGCGAGGACCTGAGCCCCCCACGAGGGCGTCGGCGGGGGCCTGGCGCCGGCGAGGACCTGAGGGCGCCGGCGGGTCCAGCCACCACGGGGTGGGTCCGGTCCGCTTACGATCGGGGATGTGACAACCCGGCCAGATCCCACGACGGGAGCGTTCCAGGCGGACGCGATGCTGTCGCCCATGGGCGGGAGCGCCTTCCCCCCCATAGCCGACTACGCCTTCCTCTCCGACTGCGAGACCAACTGCCTGATAGCGCCGAGCGGTGCGGTCGAATGGATGTGCATTCCCCGGCCGGACTCGCCCTCGGTCTTCGCGGCGATGCTCGACCGGGGCGCTGGCAGCTTCCGGTTGGGCCCCGACGACGAGATGGTGCCGGCGGCGAGGCGCTACCTGCCGGGCAGCCTCATGCTGGAGACCACCTGGCAGACGCGCACCGGCTGGCTGATCGTCCGCGACGCCCTGTGCATGGGCCCCTGGCACAACCTCACCGAGCGCTCCAAGTCCCACCGACGTTCGCCGACGGACTTCGACGCCGAGCACTGCCTGCTTCGCACCGCGCGCTGCGTCACCGGGACCGTGGAGCTGTCGATGATCTGCGACCCTGTGTTCGACTACGCCCGAGCGGAGCCCGAATGGGAGTACGACGGCGAGGGCTACGGGCGGCTCGTCGCAACCGACCCCTCCAAGGGCACGACCCTCCGTCTCACCACCGACCTCCGCCCCGGGATCGAGCGGCGCCTCGTCAAGGCCCGCACCAGGATGGTGGAGGGAGACTCGCACTTCGTCGCCCTGTCCTGGTCGCACTGCGCGCCGCCGGAGACCTTCGAGGAGGCGATGGTGCGCATGGGCCGGACCGCCGAGCACTGGCGCCAGTGGATCACCGACGGCGACTTCCCCGACCACCGCTGGCGCAGCTACCTGCAGCGAAGCGCCCTCACCCTCAAGGGGCTCACCTACGCCCCCACCGGCGCGCTGCTCGCCGCGGCGACCACCAGCCTCCCCGAGACGCCGCATGGGCAGCGCAACTGGGACTACCGCTACGCCTGGGTGAGGGACTCCACGTTCGCCCTGTGGGGCCTCTACACCCTCGGTTTCGACATCGAAGCCGACGACTTCTTTTCCTTCATCACCGACGCCTGCCCCGAGGGCCAGCCCCTGCAGGTCATGTACGGGATCGGCGGTGAACGGGAGCTGACCGAGGAGACACTGCCCCACCTGTCCGGCTACGAGGGGGCCTCGCCGGTCCGCATCGGCAACGCCGCCTACAACCAGAAGCAGCACGACGTGTGGGGGGCGATGCTCGACTCGATCCTCTTGCACGCCCGGTCGCGCAGCCGCCTGCACGAGTCGATGTGGCCGTTCATCAAGCGCCAGGTGGAGGAGGCGGCCGCCCACTGGGAGGAGCCCGACCGGGGCATCTGGGAGGTCCGCGGCGAACCGCAGCACTTCACCAGCAGCAAGTTCATGTGCTGGGTGGCGCTCGACCGCGGCGCTCGTCTGGCCCGGCTGTTCGACCAGCACGCCTACGCGGACAAATGGGAGGCCCTCGCCGAGCAGATCCGCGCCGACATCTGCGCCAAGGGTGTCGACGAGCGGGGGGTCTTCGTGCAGCGCTACGGGTCAAAGGCGCTCGACGCCTCCGTGCTCTTGATGCCGCTGTTGCGTTTCCTGCCCCCCGACGACCCGCGCATCCGGGCCACGGTGCTGGCCATCGCAGACGAGCTCACCGAGCACGGCCTGGTCCTCCGCTACCGGCCGGAGGAGACCGACGACGGCCAGAGCGGGGAGGAGGGCACGTTCACCATCTGCTCGTTCTGGCTGGTGTCGGCGCTGGTGGAGATCGGCGAGGTGGACCGCGGCCGACGCCTCTGCGAGCGGCTGCTGTCGCTCGCCAGCCCCCTCGAGCTCTACGCCGAGGAGATCGACCATCACAGCGGACGCCACCTCGGCAACTTCCCCCAGGCGTTCACCCATCTGGCGCTCATCAACGCCGTGATGCACGTGATCAGAGCCGAGCAGACCCAGGATCAGGTCGCGCTCAACCTGCACGGCACGCCGATGGGTGTCGCGCCCTCGGCGAGCGAACCGGCCGACGGGCACCCCGAGGCCGACGAGCCGCTCGACCCCCGCTAGCCCGAACTTCCCCCCGCTGAGGGCGCGAGAGGGGCGCTGAGCTGGGGTTATGGTGGTTGGGAGGTTGGGGGTTCTGCCTACGCGGCGCCTAGTTGGGGGCTGACTTGGAGCAGTTGGAAGGCTCGCTGTTGGAGGGGGGTGGGGCGGGTGATCTTGGTGAAGGCCGGAAGGCTGGTGTCGGTTGGCTGGATGCGGTTGAGGCAGATGGTGGCGAGGTCAGCGAGTAAGGTGCGCAGTGAGTGCAGTGGCTGGCCGGCGGCATCGGTTTTCTTGGCGTCTTTGGCTTTGGCGGCGGCTGAGCGTGCTGCGGGGGCGACGGGCGAGGGCCGCTGGGCGTGGGGTTTGTCCTCGTCGACGAACAGCAGCGGCGAGAGACGGTCGTAGAGGTGCCATTCGATGTAGTGGGCGAGCATGCAGATGAAGAAGTGGGCTTTGACCCGGTCGGTCTTGCGGTGGTGGATGGGGCGCACGTCCAAGTCGCCGTTGAAGATGCGAAAGGCTCTCTCCACTTTGGCAAGATGCTTGTAGGAGGTGACGACTTCTTCGGCGGCCAGGGTTTCGGCGGCCACGTTGGTGCGGATCACATAGATGCCGTCGAGCGCGGCCTCGGCTTGGATGGACTCCTGGTTGGCCTTATAGGAGAACGCCTCGTCTGAGATGGTGATCTCGAAGTGCTTGCCCATCTTGTATTTCCAGGCGTCTCTAGCGACGCGCATGGCGATCTTGTCCTTGCCCCTATAGGGGCGGCGGTCGCGTTCGACCGCGGCTTTGATCTTGGCCAGCTCTTTCTCGGTTGCTGCTAGCAGCTCATCGCGCTTGCGGGTCCGCTCGGCGGCCAAAAGCGGGTTGCGGCAGGCCACCAGCCGTTCGCCGGGGAAATCGGGATGGGAGATCTCCACCAGATCGGTCTGGTCGAAAAGCGACAGTTGGATATGGCCGGCTTCGGCCAAGGAGCGGATCGTCGGCGCTCTAAGAGCGGTGATCCACTCCAGCCCGGCGGGAGCGACGTCTTCATCGATGCGGGCCATGGTCAACATCCCCCGGTCGCCCACCAGCACCACATGGGACAGGCCGAAGCGCTGGCTGATCTTCTTCACCTGATCGGCCACAGTGTCAGGATCAGCGGTGCTGCCCTCGAAAACCTCGACCGCTACTGGGATCCCGACCTTGTTGGTCAACAGCCCATAGACCACCTGGAGGCGGCCTTTGACGCCGTCTCTGGCATAGCCGAGCTTGGCCAGGGGGCAGGTGCTGCCCTCAAAGGCGGCGGAGGACACGTCGTAGAGCACCAAGGTGCCCTCCTCGAGATGACGATCGGCCAGGGCGTGTTCCACTTTGGACTGCCTGGCGAGGATCCAGTCCATCGCCTCATACAGGTCGTCCTCGTCAGCTCCCGACACGCCCAGCACCTCTCCCAACGAGCTCGAGGCCGTCTCGGAGCGCAGACCACGGGCGGTGGCCAGCTTGGGGCCGGGACAGATCACCCTCGATATCACCAACGCCATGGCCAGATCCCGCAGCCGAGACGGTTCGGGCTCCAACAACTCGGCCAAACCGAGGTGTCGGGCCGTCCCCCACGTGGCGGCGACGTGGCCATGAGGCAGGCTGCGGACCACCTCGAACGCCTCCGCCAGCTCCGCCCAGCCAGGTCCCCGCCCGCCGGGCTGGCCTTTCAACCCAGCCTCGAATGCGGCCAGCTTGTCCGCCGACCAGTGCGACAGGTTGGCCAGGGTGCGTGTCTTGACCCGGCCGTTCTCCCGGTAGCTCTCACGCAACAAGATCGTCGGCGGTGAGCCCCGGTTGGGCACCCGGGCCACGTACATGCTTACAAGCATAGCCGCTTATCCCAACAACATCAATGATCACCCCCGCTACACATGCCTACAGATCCGCAACTCCCCAAGCGCAAAACAGCAGGCAGACCTATGCGTTCCGTCTCCACCCAACTGCGGCTGGGGGGAAGTTCGGGCTAGCCGCCGCCCCGGCGGCTACAACCAGCCGGCTCTCACCCCGGCCTGCTCTTCGCCCCCGTCGCCGTCTGGCGCCCGGCCGAGGTCGCCGGCGCGCACCCGGGCGAGGAGCCCGGCCACGGCCTCGGCGATCTGGGGGGCGGCGGCGGCCATGTCGGCGGCGTCGCCCGGCCCGGCGAGGTCGGGGTCGAGGCCGGCGCCGGCCAGCAACCCCGGCAGGTCGGCTAGGCGCGACGCCAGCCAACCGATCGGGTCGGCGGACAGCGCCTCGTCGTAGGTCCGCCCACCCGGCTCCCAACCCCGGAACCGGGGGTGGTGGTGGGTGCGGTCGTGGCTGCCGGGCTCGCCGTCGACGGTCTCGAGGAGGTCCGCCCGCCACACCGGGCGGTCGATGACGATCGGCTGCGAGGCGTACACCGAGCCGGTGAGCGGGGGGCGGTGCATCATCCGCACCTCCAGGCGCACCCCGTGCTCCGCGCCTTCCTGGCCGGGCGCCGGGTCAGGGTCGAGGAAGTAGAGGTCCCCCGCCACCACGCCCACCTGATCGAAACCCCAAGCGAGCAGCATGCCCGAACGCTACCCCAGCCCGTCGCCCTCGAGGCGGGCGGCGCGGTGCTAAGCACGGGTTGTGCAGCGAATCCTCGTGACCAACGACGACGGCATCGACTCCGAAGGGCTGCAACACCTCGCCCGCCGGCTCGGCGATCACGGAGAGGTCACCGTCGTGGCACCCGACAGGGAGTACTCGGGCGCGTCGGCTTCGCTCGGCGTGCTCGGCGAGATCCGACCCGAGGTGCGCCGGGCTCGCCTGGACGGCGTCGGCGAGGCGTGGGCGGTTACGGGCCCCCCGGCGCTGTGCGTCATGTTCGCCGCCCTCGGCGTGTTCGGCCGGCGCTTCGACCTGGTCGTCTCGGGAATCAACCCTGGAGTCAACGTCGGGCGCGCCGTCTACCACTCGGGCACTGTCGGAGCGGCCCTCACGGCGAGGATCAGGGGCCTGCCCGCCGTCGCGGTCAGCCAGGCCGTGGAAGGCTACGGGGTGGAGGGCCAGGGCTGGGACGACATGCTGAAAGGGGTCCACTGGGAGGCGGCCGCCGAGGTGGCCGCCTCCGTCGTCGCTGCGCTCATCGGCGCTCGGGCCGTCGGCCCGCTGGTGATCAACTTGAACGTCCCCAACATGGGCGTATCCGACATGGCCGGCTGGCAGCGGACCTCCATCGGACGGGTGCCGCCGCGGGTCGTCTCCGAGGCCCGTCTCGAACCCGTCGAAGGCCACCCCGGCTCCTACCGGGTGGTCATGCACTGGGGTGACACCGTCTCGCTGCCCGAGGGAACCGACGGCGGGGCGGTGGAGCGCGGCCGGGTGTCTTTGACCCTCCTCGGCGGCCTCGCCGACGTGGACACCAAGCCGGACACGACCGCCGAGGAGGCGGTCTACCCGGCGGTGGCCGCGGCGCTCGACGCGCTGTTCGCCGGCGGATCCTGAAGGACCGGGCTCCGCGCGGCTAGGCCCGCCGCCCCGCAGGCGAGCAGGCAGGCTCCGACAGCGGCGCCGGTGGCCCTCACCCCCACCACGCCGACGATGACTCCCGATGCGGGGATGGTGGCCAGGCCGGCGATCCCGTTGACGGCGCCGACGGTCGCCATCACCCGCCCGTGGTTTCGCGTCGGCGTGGACCGCTGCAGCAGGGTGCGCATCGGCGGCAGGAAGAACCCGGTGGCCACGCCCCAGAGGAACACCCCGGCGACAGCGACGGCGAGGCGGGACGTCCCCACGTAGACGGCCGCCGCCAGGCCCGACACCGCGACCGACGCGGCGAGCACCCGCAGAGACGCCACCCTGTCTCCGATGCGCGGCAGGGCGGCGGTGGTGGCGAGCAGGCCCACCCCGTAGGAGGTCTGCAGGTAGCCGAGCACCGCCGGCGAGCGGTGCAGTACGTCGCGCACGTACAACGGCTCGAGCACCATGAAGCAACCCCACGAGGCGAAGACGGCCAGCGCCAGGGCCAGCGTGCGGCGCACCGTGACGTTCCGCCAGGCGAGTCTCACCCCGGCGAGGACGTCGCCGGCGTGGGAGGCGTGGACGCCGCCGTCGACGGGGCGCAGCCGCAGCGGGGCGAGGGCGGCGGTGCCGGCCACGAACGTGGCGGCGTCGACGAGGAACGCTGCCCGCAGCCCCCACAGCGTGATGGACAGGGCGGCGACCAGCGGCCCGCACACGATGGCCAGCTGCTGGGTCATGCTCATCAGCGAGTTGGCGGCGAGGAGGTCGGCGTCGCCGACGAGCCTGGGCGGGAGGCTCGCCGCGGCCGGCTCGCCGAACGCCCGCACCGCCCCCGCCGCGGCGGCGAGAGCGGCGAGGGCGCCGAAGCTGCCCGCCGCGGCCATGGCGAGCGCCGTCGCCATCCCCGCCAGGTTGGCGGCCGCCAGAGTGGCGCGGGGTCCGAAGCGGTCGATCGGCCAGCCGCTCACCACGCTGAGCGCTGCCGCGGGGACCGTCCACGCCAGGCCGATCTCGGCGATCGCCCCGGGACCGGCGTGGAAGTGGTAGGAGGAGAAACCCCAAAGGGCGATCAGCGTCGCCCAGCTGCCGATCTCGTTGAGGGCCCCGCCGGCGAAGAGGAAGGCCAGACGGGGCCGGCGGAGCAGGTGCACGTGGCGAAGGTAGCGGCCGCCTGGCGCGGGGGCTCCCCCTTTTTCCGGAAGAGAGCTCAGAAGGCCACGACGCGGAGGGTGACCACCTCGGGCCGGGGCACGCGCAGGCTGATCCAGCCCCGCGGGGAGCGGGCGAGCGAGCCGGCGCCGGCGGCGATCCGCCAGCGCGCCGCGTAGCGGATCCTCAGGATCAGCGTGCCCGGGCGGGGGGCGAGCAGAGACACCTCGTCGTCAGAAGCCGAGAGGAGCCTGGCCGGCGCGTCGAGGACCCCTGGGCTGCTCTGCACCCGGTACAGGCGCCAGAAGCGGTCGGACCACACGGGCGCCAGGCCGGGCACCTTCCCGGAGGCAACCAGCTGCGCCTCGGCGCCGCCGGCCATGTCGAGCGGGGCGCGGGGGAGGGCGACGAAACGGACGCCGTTGTCCAGCAGCCAGGCGCGGTAGGTGACGGGGGTGAGGGCGCCGGGCCGGTAGAAGATCGGGTTGTCGGAAACGTCCAGCTGGCGCTCCCAGCCGCGGGCGAGCGGCGCTACCTGCGCGACGTACAGCGACTCCCAGTGGAAGGCGGTGGGGACCACCTCCACCCGTCCCGCCGGGCCGGCGGCCCCCAGCGCCCGCAGCTCGTCGTCGAGGGGAGCGTAGAAGGCGGCGGTCGTCGACGGCTGGGAAGGTGCCGAGGCGATGGCGCTCCACGCCGGCGTCCACTCGGAAAGGGCGAGCGGCACGCCGAGCGCGACCGCGAGGAGCACTCGGGCGACGAGGGTGGCTGCGGGGCGGATGACGGTGGTGGCGCTCGCGGCGAGGGTGCGCTTTATGGCGCGGCGCAGCACGGGGAGCGGCGGGAAGCCGCACGCCAAGCCGACGGCCAACGGCAGGGCGACCGAGTCCTCGATGCGCCCCACGTTGCCCCCGAGGGGGCTGGGCACCGCCACCGCCACGCTCGCCGCCGCCACGAACAGGCCGGCGCCGCTAACCACGGACCAGTATCCCTCCCGTGCCGCTCGTGGGGCAGGGAGAGCCCCCGCCAGGGCGAGGGCGGCGACGGCGGCGGCGACGAGCACTTCCCACAGGTAGTCGACGAGCGGGTAGGGCATGACGCCCTCGGCGGGGAAGAGAGCCGCTGTTGTCACGACCGGGGCGACCGCGACGACAGAAAGGATCGCCGGCGCCAGAGCGCTCCGCCGGGCGGCCAGAAGCCCCGGAAGGGACCATGCGCCGGCGGCGAGGGCGACGAAGCCACCGGCGAGCGGGCTCGTCAGCGCGGCGCAGACGGCGAGCACCCCGGCGAGCACCCACAACGCCGGGGCGGTCCCGCGGGGACGCCATGCCGGGTGCGAAGGGCTGGGTGAGGACCTCGCCGAGGAGGCGGCCCACAGGGCGGCGAGGCCGAACGCTTCGCCGGTCAGGTACGTCAGCTGCCCGATCGACGCCGCGACCAGGGTGCCGACGGCGAAGAGCAGCGACGCCGGCCACCCCCCGGCGCCGAGGCGCGGGCGGGCGACCCTGTCGAACGACAGGGCGGCGAGCGCGGCGGCGACGGTTGTCACCGCGCCGATACCGAGGACGCCCGCCAAAGCGGGATAGAGCACGCTGTAGTCGAGGGTCCAATGCCCGCCGTACCAGCCGAAGTCCCACAGCTGGAAACCGGCCCGGCGCCACATGTCCACCCGGTAGACCTGGGCGGCGAAGTCCACCCCTCGCCAAGCGAGCAGGCGCCCCGCTGACACGACCGCTGCCGCCACCAACGGGGGGACGAGGCCCGCTCCCGCCCGGCGCCAGACGCCTCCCCGCCGGGGGCGAGTGTCGTCCTGTCCGGCTCTGGGCGCGCGAAGCGTCGGGAGCACCTCGGCAGGCTAGCCCTGGCCCGACGGCGATGGACTGCGGCCACCTCCCGGAGGAGCCGCCGGCCCCCGGATCTCGGGCTAGTCGACGATCGCCTGGTAGACCAGCTGCTTCAGCTGGCTGCGGATCGGGTGCGTGCTGGACGGCAGCAGCTGGGTGAAGAACATCACGGTGAGCTGCTCCTGCGGGGCCACCCAGAAGGCCGTGCTGAAAGCGCCCCCCCAGCCGAACTCGCCGAGGCTGGTCAGCACCTTGCCGGCGGCGGGGTCGATGACCACGGAGAACCCGAGGCCGAAGCCCACCCCGTCGAAAGTGGTCTCGGCGAACAACGGCCGGCCGAACCGCTCCAGATCGGCTCCCCCGGGCAGCTGGTTGCGGGTCATGTACGCGACGGTGCGGGGAGACAAAAGGCGGTTCCCGTCCAGCTCGCCGCCGCGCCGGAGCATCTCTGCGAAGCGCAGGTAGTCGCCGGCGGTGCCGAGGAGACCGCCACCGCCGGACAGCGCCGCCGGGGGCCGCAGCGCGGCCGACCCGTCCATGGGCACCGCCGGCTCGGAGGGTCCCGAAGGGTTCGCCATGTAGGCGGCCGCCAGCCTGTCGGCCAGGTCGCCCCCGGCCCAAAAGCCCGTGTCGGTCATGCCGAGCGGCTCGAAGATGCGCGTGCGGAAGAACGTGTCGAGCGTCTGGCCGGAGATCACCTCGACCAGGCGGCCGAGCACGTCGGTGGCCACCGAGTAATTGAACTCGCTGCCCGGCTCGAAAAGCAGGGGCATCGATGCCCACAGCTCGCAGCACGCTGCCAGGTCGACGCCGGGAGGGTTGCCCCACTCGAAGCCGGCCGAGCGGTACATGGCGTCGACGGGATGGGTGTGGTGGAAACCGTAGGTGAGGCCGGCCGTGTGGGTGAGCAGGTGCCACACCCTCACCGGTTCGGTCGCCGGTCTCGTGTCCGGCTTGAGGGCGCTGCCCGAACGGTAGACCCGCATGTGCTCGAACGCCGGGATCCACCGGGAGATGGGGTCCTTGAGCTCGAAGCGGCCTTCCTCGTAGAGCATCATGGCGGCGACCGACGTCACCGGTTTGGTCATCGACGCCAGGCGCCACACGGTGTCGCCTTCGACGGGCAGGCCTCTCTGGCGGTCCCGCCAGCCGTGCTTGGCGACGTGGGCCACCCGCCCCTCCCTGGCGACGACCAGCAGCCATCCGGGCAGGCGCTCGTCCTCCACGTAGCGCTCGAAGTGCCTGTCGAGCCTTTGAAGGCGCTCCGGGTCGAGGCCCACAGCGGCCGGGTCGACGTCTGGTTGCAGCTCTCCCACCCGGCGAAGTCTAAGCCCGCCGGGCCGCCGCCGCCCCGGCGCGCCACACTGTAGGAGGTGAAGATCCTCATCGTCGAAGACGAGGCGGTCATGGCGCGCTCGCTCGCGCGCGGCCTCGAGGCGGAGGGCTACAGCGTGGACGTGGCCGGCGACGGCGAGGAGGGTCTCGCCAAGGCGCTGGCCGAGCCCTTCGATGCCGTGGTGCTCGACCTCATGCTTCCCAAGCTCAACGGCTACGCCGTGACAGAGGCGCTCAGAGCCAAAGGAGCCCGGGTGCCGGTCCTCATGCTCACCGCCAAGCAGGGCGAGTTCGACCAGACGGAGGCTCTCGACATCGGGGCGGACGACTTTTTGTCCAAGCCCTTCTCCTATCCGGTCCTCCTCGCCCGGCTGAGGGCGCTGATCCGCCGCGGAGGAGCGCCTGCCGGAGCGGTGATCTGCTACGGGGACATACGCCTCGATACCCGCGAGCACAGGTGCTGGCGCGGTGATGAGGAGGTGGTCCTCACCCGCCGGGAGCACGCTCTGCTGTCCTACCTGATCCACCGCCGTGGCCAGGCGGCGTCCAAGTCCGAGCTGCTCGACCACGTCTGGGAGTCGGCGGCCGAGCGAGACCAGAACGTCGTAGAGGTCTACGTCGGCTACCTGCGGCGCAAGCTCGACGTGCCCGGGGAGCGCTCCCACATCGAAACGGTCCGGAGCTTCGGCTACCGGCTGGCGGAAGTGACGTCGAGTCGATGCTGAGACGGCTTCTCACCCGGCTCTTGGGGAGCGTGCGTGTGCGGGTGACGGCGACGGCGATCCTCGCCGTCGGCGCGGCCGTTGCGGTGTCCGCCGTGGTGCTCGACGCCGCGCTCCAGCACGACCGCCAGCACATCTTGGAGGCCACCGCGGAGGAGCAGGCCAACAACGTCGTCGACTACAACCCCAACCTGGCTGGCCACCTCTTCCTTCCTCGCGACGCCACGATCGAATCCGGGCTGCTCCAGGTGCTGCGCAACGGCCGGGTGGTGGCCGCCAGCCGGCCGCTGCGGGGGCTGCCTCCTTTGTGGACAGCCGATGGTGGCGCCCAGCTGGAGGCGGCGTACGACTCGCTGGGCAGCCTCGCGAAAGACGTTCAGGTCGTCGCCGTGCCGGTGCGGGAGAACGGGGTGAAGGGCACGGTGGTGGTCGTGGTGTCCCTCGAGCAGTACGACCACAGCATCGCCTACCTCCAGCGACTGCTCTTCGACGGCGCCCCGATCCTGCTGGTGATCGTCGGGGTCATCTCCTGGTTGGTCGTCGGCCGCGCGCTTCGACCGATCGAGATGATGCGGCGCGAGGTGGCCGAGGTCGCCGGCGTGAGCCGTGAGTACCGGGTTGCCGAGCCCGACGCCGACGACGAGGTAGGAAGGCTCGCTCGGACCCTCAACTCCATGCTCGACCGGATCCAGGCAGCGGCGGACCGGGAGAGGCGTTTCGTCTCCGACGCCTCGCACGAGCTTCGCTCCCCGATCGCCAACATCCGCACCGATCTCGAGGTGGCCCTCCACCATCCGCGCACCGCCGACTGGGGCCAGGTGGCCGCAGACGTGCTGGCGGAGAACGAGCGGATGGAGAAGCTCGTTTCGGGACTGCTGCTGCTCGCCAGATCGGACGAGGGGACGCTGCCGCCTTCGTCGGGACCGGTGGACCTCGTAGAGGTCGTCGCGGCCGTGGTCGACGCCCCCGGGGAGGGTCCCCGCCCGCGCTTGGAGGTGACCTCTCGGCCGTGGGTCTGGGTGCCGGAGGTGTACCTCGAACGGATGGTCTCCAACCTGGTGGACAACGCACGGCGTTTCGCCTCGTCGGCGGTCTGGGCGTCGGTGGGCGAGGAGGGAGGCTGGGCGGTGGTGCGCGTCCGCGACGACGGTCCGGGCATCGCCGAAGCGGATCGGCAGCGGATCTTCGAGCGCTTCGTCCGCCTCGACGAGGCGCGCGACCGCGGGGTAGGCGGCTTCGGGCTCGGCCTGGCCATCGTCGCCGACCTGAGCCGTTCCTACGGGGGGACGATCACGGTGGAGCCGACGTCCCCGGGCGCCGAGCTCGCCCTGCGCCTTCCCCTGGCCAACGGACCGGGGCGCGTCCAGCCCAGCGCCGCGGCGGCGTCAGCCTACGAGGACGCGCCGGCGCAGGCGGGCGGCGTCGGGGGGTGCACCACCGAAGCCGACAGCTCGACCGTCCCCGGCGTCTGGGCGAGGATGGTCGTCCACTGGAAGGGCGGCGTCCCGCCGGCCGCAACC
>Ga0070737_10004268_pt1 | contig 14475 bp, 12 predicted proteins | sample Coa_R1_10_FD_66438 | JGI IMG/M metagenome (GOLD analysis project Ga0070737, IMG submission 66438) | Surface soil microbial communities from Centralia Pennsylvania, which are recovering from an underground coalmine fire - Coalmine... | ecosystem: Environmental > Terrestrial > Soil > Unclassified...
AGCCGCTGGTGGTCGATCTCGATCTGAGCGGACGCCTCAGTTCGAGCGAGAAGAACGCGGGCGGCGTGCGCGCGACCTGGTGGCAGCCGGTCAACATCCGGCTCTGCCGCGACTCGATTCGGTATTACGAAACCATCGCGGCGGAGATCGGCTTCCGGCAGCGCGGTTATCTCTGGCTCTACGATGAACAGACGTGGCCGAAGGCGCTCGAGCATATCGCGCTGCAACGCGACCTCGGCCATCCGATCGAAACCCTCACCGCCCGGGAGGTTAACCGGCGCGTGCCGGAGATCGATCGCCTCGAGGGCATCGCCGGCGCGACTTTCTCCCCGCGCGACGGTCTGATCAATTCGAATCTGCTGAAGGAGCACTATCGGACGCGATCGCGCGAGCTCGGCGCCGAGTATCTCGATCGCACCTTCGTGATCGCGATCGATGCAGGTGCCGACGCGGTCAGCCTGCAATGCTGGCGGGCCGATGATGCGATACCCGACGAAATGCTAATCCGCCTTCTGACTCAGGACGCGCCGGGCGAGGCCGAAACCGGACATCTGTTCGAGTTGCGCGCCAACGCGATCGCGATCACCGGCGGTGCATGGTCCGGGCAGGCGCTGCGGCTCGCCGGCCTCGAGAACCTGAGCGAACCGATTCGCCGCCAGATTTGTCTCGTCGACAGCCGCACGATCGATCTCGCCCGCTACGGCATGATCGTCGATACGTCGGGGCTCTATTTTCACAGCGAAGGCCAGCACATCCTGGCCGGTTACTCGCCGCCCGAAGAGCCGCCCGGCTACCATTTCAACTACGACGGCGAAGCGTTCTTCATGAACGAGATCTGGCCGCGTCTCTATGCGCGGATGAGCGGATGCGAGCGATTGCGGCACGTCACCGGCTGGGCGGGACTCTACGAGGTCAGCCCCGATCGCAGCGCGATTCTCGGCGCGGCCGCGCCGCGCATCTTCGAGGCGCATTCCTTCAGCGGGCGCGGCGTGATGCAATCCTACGGCGCGGGACAAGCGCTGGCGGAACTGATCGCGCTGGGCCGCTTCGATCGCTTCGATGCCGCGGCGCTCAATCGCCGGCGCTTCGCCGAGCATCGGCTGGTGTGGGAAGAATTGCACATCTGACGGGGCGCGCCGCGCCCGCCGATTCTGTTATTCTATGAAACGATCCTCAGGCAGGGGAGGGTGGATGTTCTCATCGATTGAAGACGTGATCGAGCGCTTCGCGACGCAAAAGTACATCGCCGGACGACGCATCGCGACCGTGGTGTTTCTCGCGAGCCGTCTCCAGAAGCCGATCCTCGTTGAAGGTCCCGCGGGCGTCGGCAAGACTGATCTCGCCAAGGTGCTGGCCGCCGCGCTCGGCCACGAGTTGATCCGCCTGCAGTGCTACGAGGGACTCGACGAAGCCAAAGCGCTCTACGAATGGGAGTACGCAAAGCAACTGCTCTACACGCAGATTCTGAAAGACAAGATCAGCGAGGTGCTGTCGAACAGCCGCGGGCTTTCCGAAGCCGTCGATCGGATTGCGCGCGAGGACGAGGTCTTTTTCTCCGAGCGATTCATCCTGCCGCGGCCGCTGCTGCGTGCGATCACCAGCGATCGCCCGGTGGTGCTGCTGGTCGACGAAATCGACAAGGCCGATGCTGAGTTCGAGGCCTTCCTGCTCGAGCTGCTTTCCGATTTCCAGGTCACGGTCCCGGAAATCGGCACGCTCAAGGCGCGCAATGTTCCGTTGGTAGTCCTGACCTCGAACAACGCGCGCGAGATGTCCGATGCGCTCAAGCGCCGCTGCCTCCATCTTTACATCGATTTTCCCGATCGCGCGCAGGAACTCGCGATCCTGAAGCTCAAGGCGCCTGAGGCGGGCGAGAAGCTGGCCGAGGAAGTGGTCACGATGGCGCAGTCGCTGCGCAAGCTCGATCTCAAGAAGACGCCCGGCATCAGCGAGACCATCGATTGGGTCAAGGCGCTGACGCTGCTCAACGTCGATACGCTCGACAATGCGCTCGTGACCGAGACCCTCGACACCATCGTCAAGTACGAGGGTGACGTGCGCAAGGCGCAGGAGGAGCTCAAGAATTACGTGCGGCGCGCACGCGCACGGCGTCCGTCCGATACCGCGAGCGACAAGGACCTGCTCAACTGAGCGCGCCGGCGCGATGGATCAAAAGCTGATCGAATTCTCGAACCTGATGCGCGGCAACGGCGTACGGGTCTCGACCGCCGAATTGCTCGACGCGGTGTCGGCCGCTGGCGTGACCGGGCTCGCCGATCGCGAAAGCTTTCGCGCCGCGCTGCGCGCCACGATGGTCAAGCGGCCGGGCGATCTGCCGGTCTTCGAGCAGCTCTTCGACATTTACTTCTCCGGACTCGGCGAGATCATCAAGCAGGCCGATGAAGCTTTGCGCGGCGCGATGGCGATGTCCGAGCGCGAATTCCAGGAGTTCCTCGAACGGATGCGCAAGCTTCTCGAGGAGCACGGCGGCGAGCTGTCGGAACTCGCGCGCCGCCTGCTGGAGGACAACACCGGCGCGCTCGAGCGGATGATCGCCGAGGCCGCGCGCGAGCTTCGTTCGGCGCAGAACGGGCAGAGTATCGAGGAGCATCATTTTGCGCGCGCCCTGGCGCGGGCGCTCGGGCTCGATCGGATCGCGGGCGAATTGCGCGAGCTGCGCGATCGGATCGAACGCGAGCTGCCCGGCGCCGCCGATGCGCGCTTCGACGAATACCTCGAACGCCGGAGGCAGGCGCTTGACGACATCATCCGGCGTTATGTCCGGATGGAGCGCGCCAAGCGCGACGTGCGCGCGCGCGAGGCGTCGCAGATGAACGACATCGGCGACAAGAGCTTTTATTATCTGTCGGACGAAGAGCTCGAGCGGATGCGTCAGGCGGTGACGCGGCTCGCACAGCGCCTGAAGAATGTGATCGCGATCCGGCGCAAGCGCACCCAGCGCGGCCGCTTCGACATCAAGCGCACGCTCAGGCATAACCTGCAGAACGGCGGCGTGCCCTTCAAGCTGTATTTCGATCGTCGGCGCCGCGACAAACCGCAGGTGGTCGTGCTGTGCGATGTCTCCGATTCGGTGCGCAACGCATCGCGCTTCATGCTGCAGTTCGTCTATTCGCTGCAGGACCTCTATTCGCGCGTGCGCAGCTACGTGTTCGTCGCCGAGATCGGCGAGGTCACGCCCGAGTTTCGCGATCGCGATCTCAACCAGGCTCTCGACGCGGCGCTCAGCGGTGATATTATAAACGTGTACTCCCATTCGAATTTCGGTAACGCCTTCCGCGCCTTTGTGCGTGACCATATCGGCGCGGTCAACCGGCGCACCACCGTGATCGTTTTGGGCGACGCGCGCAACAACTACAACCTGCCTCATGACTGGTGCCTGCGCGAGATTCGCCAGCGCGCCCAGCGGCTCATCTGGCTCAATCCCGAGAGCCGCAGCACATGGGGATTCGGCGATAGCGAGATGGAGCGCTACGCTTTGCATTGCGACCTGGTTGAGGAATGCCGCAACTTAAACCAGCTCTATCGGGTGATCGATCGGCTCGCGCCGCGTTGAAACCATGGCTCCAGGCTGTCATCGCGCATCTTCGGTTGACGCTAAGCCGCCTTTGGTCCAAGATATTAAGGCGAGGACCAACGATCGCAGCCTCGGGCCGATCGCAAAAGGAAAAACCTCTCGGGTTGTCTATGGCGGGGCATAGAGAAGACTTCATCCTCATGATGGTGAGCGGACTCACGCTCGATCCGACCACCAAGATGCCGATCGTGGTGCTGAAGGACCCGGACAACAAGCTCAACCTGCCAATCTGGATCGGTCCGCTCGAAGCCGCTTCGATGGCGACCGAGCTCGAAGGCATCAAGCCCCAGCGCCCGATGACTCACGATCTGCTGCGCAACGTGCTCGGCGAGCTGAGCGCCACGGTCGAGGCGGTCGAAATCACCGAGCTCCGCGACAATACCTACTTCGCGCAAATCCAGATGCGCACGCGCGACGGCCGCAACCTTCAAATTGATTCCCGGCCGAGCGATGCAATCTCACTCGCGCTGCGCACCAAATCGCCGATCTATGTCGCCAAGCAGGTGCTCGAAGTTTCGAGCGAGCTGCACGAGGCCGCCGCCGATGCCGGCGCGACCGATCAAAACCTGGCCGGCGTCTCGCGCGACAAGTGGTCCGAGATTCTCGAGCGCATGTCGCCTGAGGACTTCAAGTACAAGATGTGAGTAACGCGAGCCGGGCAGGGCGCTTTTCGGGCGCCGCAACCGCGCTCTCCTGCCGATGGCTTCGACACATCGCAAGCTGCGCCGCAAGGATCTGAAGCAGCCCGACGAGCTGACGACGCTGGTCGAGGCTGCGCAGGACTATCTCGCCACCCATCTCGGCGAGATCCTCTCGATCGCCGCCGTGATCGCTGCCGCGATCATCGTGGTCTTCGCGATTCGCTTCTATCAGCAGCGTCGCGCCGCCACCGCCGCCAACGATTTCTACCAGGCCTTCACGGCCCTCGACGCCAAGGATTACACGCGCGCCGAGGCCCGCTTCCGGAAGCTCGCCAACGAAGCGCCCGGGCTCCAGGTCGGCCGCCTCGCCTACTTCTATCTCGGCACCTGCTACCTCCAACAGAACCGACTCGAGCCGGCCCGCGATGCCTTCAAGGCCTATATCGCCGGCGAGCACGATGAGATGTTCGCGAGCCTCGCGATGGTCAACCTCGGCGTCATCTACGAACGGATGGGCAAGCTTGCCGATGCCGAAGCGGCCTATCGCAAGGCCGCGGCCACGCCCGGCCCCGAGCAGACCCGCGCGCAACTCTCCGTCGCCCGCATCCTCGATCGCGAGGGCAAGCGCGAGGCGGCGATCGACGAGTACCGCCGCTTCCTGAACGAGCATCCGTTTTCCAGCGAACGCCAGCAGGCGATGGAGGCGCTGGCGCAGCTCGGCGCATCGCAGGTGGCGCAGCCGCCGGCGTCGGCCAGCACTCCGGCCGGCCGCGCGCCATCCAAAGCGGGCGCGCCGGCAGGCCACTGATTATCGTCCGCGATTAGCCGCCCGCTGCGGCGGTGTGGCCGTCCTTCAGCTCCGACTTGATCACGAACTCGAACGACTTCTCTTCCGGCAGGCCGACCACCGGGATACCGTTGATGAGGAAGGTCGGCGTCGATTGCACGTGCGCGAGCGCGCCGTCGCGGATGTCCTGGCTGATCACCTCTTCGGCCGACTTGCCCATCATGCACTGGTCGAGCGCCTGCGTGTCGAGCTTGGCCGCCTTGGCGTAGTTCTCGACCCGCGAGCGCAGGTTGTTGGGATCGATCTGCGCCTGGCTCGAATAGAGGATTTGCGCGAATTCCCAGAAATCCGCCGGGTTCTGACGCCGGATGCATTCGGCGGCGATCGCGGCCGGGCGCGCCCACGGATGCATCGAGAGCGGGAAATTCTTGAAGATCAACTTCACCTTGCCCTTGTAGCGGTTGTTGACGATGGTCTCGATCTGGTCGAAGGCGCGCGCGCAGAACGGGCATTCGAAGTCGGCAAACTCGACGATCGTGACCGGCGCATTATCGGGACCCTGCGTCGCGCGATCGGTCAGGCGCAGCTTGTCGGTGTCGATGCGTCCCCAGGGATCTGTCCTGAGGTCGATATACTGGCCGATGATGATCTTGTCCTGGGCGGCATCGGTATAGATGTAGGTCTTGACCGAACCGTTGGGGGTCGTGACGGTCAGCGTCCGCGTCCAAAGCCCGGGAAAAGGGGAGGGCGTCGGCGCGCCGAGCGCGATATCCTTGATGCTCGCGATGTGAAAACGCTTCTGCAGGAAATCTTTGACGCGTGAATCGTGCGAGAGGTCGGGACCGGCGGCGGCCAGGGCCGCACCGGCCGCGGCGATACTCAGGCACAGGATCATAATCGACAGGAACGCTCTCGATGGTCGCATAGTGGGCATATCCTAGCTGGAGCAGACGGCTTCGGCGACTGAAAATTCGATGGTTCCGGGAAAAAATTGCGCGTCCCCGGGCGGGGCAGCTCATCCCCCGCCGCGCCGCGCGCCCAAGGGACGGACTCGGGACCGCTTTCGCGATCCACTCTGTCCCTGCCTCAGCGTTCAGTTGCGGCTCAGGACGACAAACAGAGGCGACGAGGGATCAACGCGAAGCACATGTAAATCAGCAAATTCGATTTCAAATGGACGTTCGCTGTCGCAAGGAATCGAGATAGCGCCATTTCACGGTGTCCAGAATGAGCACATGTGGTCGCTCGCAAAACCGGTCTCGGTTTGGGGGGTTGGAGGCAACATGGATTGGATCTGCTGGTTCGAGCTATCGAATAAGGGCCATTCTGGGGCATCGGCCGAATTCGGGTCACCGCTTGCGGCGAATTGCGTCCAGTAGTTGATCATTATGTCGGATAGCTGGTGCTGGTCCGGGTCGAGTTGATCGGTCCTCAGCAGATATAGAATTTCGGCCGTGTGGTATGCCCCCAATGGAAAGCTTACAGGGCGGTCGAAGAACGAAGGCGCATTCTCGTCGTTGAACTCGTATACGTACGTGGACACCCATCGTGCCAGCGACTCATGGGCGGAGAGCGCCGGACAGGCGAAAACCCGGTCGGTACCCGCCGCACCGAGCGCGATGGATGCGTCGTTAGCGTAGTTGCTCAAGGGATACAGGTTGATGACAAGATTCACGAAGGGATGAGCCTCGGGCAAATCCAAAAGACCAGCGATCGCCGCTGGATACCCTGCTTCGGTCAGCGGACCTGAGCCAAAGTCAAATTGGATCGCCACCACGAACCGGTAATCATCGTGACTGGTACCCGCAATAACCGGCACTTGGTTGAACTGGCCGCTGGCGAATGCTGCGCCCGGCGTTTGTCTCAGCACAATGCCATCTATGACTGGAAAAAAATCGCCCGTCTGCTGAGCTAGCACGATCTGCGCAGCCGGAATTTCCCGCAGGCATCTGGCGGTAATGCATCCGAACTTGGCCGCGAAGCTCTCGCCTTCCCCTTCTGCTGTCGCGATCGGAACAATCGACTGCTGATAACGCGTGAAACCACCTTCATACGACCCGCTCACCGCAATGGCACGCTGGAATAGTCCGGCAGCAGTGGGAGATGCGAGTTGAGAATAGACGCTGAGCGCGCCCGCGGACGTGCCAAATATCGTTATCCGTCGAGGATCGCCGCCGAATGCGGCGATGTTTCTGCGTAGCCATTTGAGCGCGAACTGCTGATCCATAAGTCCGTAGTTGCCATTGAGATGACCTTCATCATCGAGCGCCGGGTGAGAAAAAAACCCAAGAGTACCAAGGCGATAATTCATCGACGCGACGATGACATTCCCGTTTTGCAGTAACGCCGGCGTGACGTTGTCGAAATTTCCGTTCAAAACCCTCAATCCGCCACCGTGAATATAGACTATGACAGGGAGGTGCTGGGGCGGCTTTTGGCGTTTCTGTTGATGCGGCCGGAAAATATTGAGAAATAGACAGTCCTCGCTTCCGCCAACCTTCCCAGCTGAGGAGCCCGGCTGCGTGCACTCATTGCCGAACGCGACCGCAGAGAGAGGTTTAGTCCAGCGGCGATGGGCCCGCGGAGGCTTCCACCGGAGTTTTCCGACGGGCGGAGCGGCATAAGGAATGCCAAGAAATTCATCGATCAACTGGGTTTCGATCCCGCGCACCGGACCGTTGTCGGTCATGACGACATGCGTGAGTGCAGCATCGCTTGCCTTCGCGCCGAAGCTGAGCAAAACGACTACGATCAAAATTGCGCCCAGATAAGCCAATTTCACCGACATTGCTCACCTCCGTGAACACGCGACCAGAGTTCTCAGCGTCAGGTTCACTGACTGATGGCGCACTTTTTAGCGCGCGCCGTTTCATGCAGTCAAAGAGATGGATGCAGACAGCAGCTCTCGCACCATTCACAATTGATCCAGGCCGCCGCAATTTTCGTTGACTTTCCAGACAGACTAAATCCCGCAATCTCATCTAGTGGGGACTAGGTGAATGTTGACACCCACTGAAAAAGATGGCATATTTAGGTTGGTTTTGCCGGTTCGACCTTTCTGGTTTCGCGACCCCTTGAGGCAAAAGAGAGGGGATATGGAACAAGTCGATCAATATGCGTACTACCAACTCGGCGTGGCATTAACGCATTTGTCTTTAGCCCTACCAACCCGTGAGGCATCAAAATTCGGCGCGATGATTTTCCCATTATGGCGGGCGCAACAGGCCTTGAACGATTTTGTAGGTGCACGATTCTTCGTTCATTCAAAATCGGTCGCCAACGAACTGCTTCAACGCATTGGCAACTTGGAATCGGAAGCGCATTCTGGGGACGATAAAAATCCTTACGACTTTGAAAAAAACGTGCAGCCGTGGCAAGTGTCTGGGATCAAAAAACTGATCGGCGAACTTGAAACCGTTCTGGCGCGCGAATGTCCTACTGTGCCGATTTTCTTTATCCCGCCAAAGGGAATTTACAAAACCGACGATCTCATCAATCAAGCAGAGAACATGTTCTCGGAAGAGATTCGGAAAGCTATACCACCGCAGGCAATCACGGATGTTCATGAAGCTGGACGATGCGTGGCGTTCGAACTGCCAACAGCCGCAGGCTTTCACGTACTGCGGGCAACGGAGGCGCTCACTCGCGAATACTATAAATTCGTAACGACTAAGGATTCGGGAAAAACAGACTGGGGGACGTGCATTGAGGAATTAAGAGAACAAGAAAGCGCCGACAAGGGGCTTCTGGATTTGCTCGACCAAATCAGAGAAGAGCGCAATACGGTCATGCATCCCCGACGGAACCTGACGATGGACGAAGCGATCGCCGTCGTGAATCTCGCGCAAGCGGCTATTTCTCGAACCGCAATTGACATGATGAAAAAGGCGCCGCTGCAAATACTTGCTCGCGAACAGTCGGCTGTTCCCACAAATCCCGACGGGCAACTCCAGAGAGGGAAATCTAGCACTTAGCCTTTAGTCTCGGACGAAAACGGAAAAGCGGTTTGACCAGGCGCTTGAACTTTTCGGGGTCGGCCTTTTCCAACTCCTGCCTTAAGCGCTCGTCTTCGGCGCGCGTCTTCTCGCTGACGGGCCTTTTCTCTGGCGATTTCTTTTTGCGCACGCTGAAAGCATAGCGCTTTTAGATCGGCGCTTCTACTGAGCGCACGTCGCAATTAGGTCGGCGAACATCTCCTTGTTGTTCCGATTATTAAACCGATAGCTGAACTCGTTCAGGTAGAACGGCAAATATTTCTTGCTGACGTTGTGGTAGCTGCCGATCACGCCGCGTTTGAGTAACGCCCAGAATGATTCGATGTTGTTGGTGTGGATTTCGCCCCGCACCCATTCATTCGCCGAGTGCTTCACGGACTCATGGCGAATCTTGCGGTCGATGTAGTTGTAGTCCTTGTTCTCATCGGTCACGACCAGCGACACCTTCTCGTTGACCGCGCGCCGCACAAACCCCGCTAGGGTGGGCGCATCCTGACTGCCAATGACGCGCGCCACAACGTTGCCCTTGCGCTCAATCGCGCCGATGATGCCAACCTTGCCATAGCCGATCTTCTCGCTGCCTAAAGGGAGTTCACCAGCGGCAGCGCGGCGCTGGGCGCTTTTCTTGTTCCAGTGTCGATTGCGGTCCTTCCCGCCGATGTAGGTCTCGTCGGCCTCTACGATGCCGCTAAGCGGCTGATACATATCGCCAGCCATCGCGGCGCGCCAGCGCATACACATATACCAGCTTGTGTGGTAGTCGTGCGTGGAATCCTCGCCGAACATTACGCGATGAATCTGTAGCGCACTGATACCTTTCTTCGCGGTCAGCATCAGATAGCCGACCTTGAACCACAGGTTGAGCTTAATCTTGGTGTCTTGAAAGATCGTCCCAGTGATCACACTGAACCGATAGCCGTTGCGTTTGTGGCACTCGGTAATCTCGCCGGTCTCGCGGTCGCGAGTCTGAGCGCCGCTCTTACACACCCAATTGAACGGGCGAGCGGGCAGAGCGAAGACCTTATCGCTACCGCAACGAGGACAAGTCACGTTAACCGGCCAGCGCATCCGCGCCAGAAACTCACGGCACTGCTCATCGGTTCCGAAGGCTTTATCGAATTCGGTAATTGTTTCCATACCCTAGAAGATAGCGCTTGTCGAGATTGGTGTCAATAGCCACCTAATCCCCCATCTAGTTTACATAATGTTTCTTATGCGAAGTAACTCGCAGGTATATCGATTGGCCGATTCTATCCGATGACGCTGATGACTCGGTCGATGTGAACGTTACGGCCGTGCCGGCCCGAGTCCGCTTCGAATATTCGACCTGTTGAAAGAAAAATTCTCTACGACCTTCGCCGATGCCGCGAGGCGCCGCCCGGTTCCGCCGCGGCCTGGTCGGCCGCGGTCTCCGCGCGCGGCTTCCGATAGCCGAGCTGATCGAGCATCCGCAGCACCTGGAAATCATACGGCGCAAGCTCGACTGCCGCGCGCAGATAGGCGACCGCGCTCGACTTGCGATTCATCGCGAGACAGGCCCGCGCCAGCATCCGCAGCACGTCGGCTGAATCGCCGCCGATTTCCCGCGCCCGCCGGAGCGCCTTCAGCGCCTCCTCATGGCTTCCCGCTTCGAGCATAAAGCGGCCGAGCGTCGCCGCGGCGGATGCGCTTAGGACGTCAAGTTCGATCGCGTCGCGAATCATGATCAGCGCCGCCTTGCGCCCGCCCGAAGCCCAGATTTTTTCCGCTTCGATTCGCAGCCGTTCCGATTCATCGCAAAAGCATTGCGCGCCGACGTCGACCGTCGCCTGCTTCGCGCCGACCTCCGCCCTGATGAGCGTGAGGCGCGGTCCGAGGTAATCGTTGAGCCGCCGCAGAATCTCGCGTTCGTTGCCTTCGGCGGGCTCGAAGAAGATCGCGCCGAGGGCGTCTTCAAGATGGTCCTCGCGCCGAAGGGTCAGCCTGCGCCGTTGTCTCATCGCCCTGCCCCGCTCTCACACCCGCTCGTCCGGATCGAACAGCTTGCGATACTCGTCGAGCGCGAAGCGATCGGTCATCCCCGCGATGTAGTCGGCGACCACGCGCGGCAGCGTCTCGCCGTCGCGCTCCATCCGGCTCAGGATATGCTCCGGAATCTGGCGCGGCTCGTTCATGTACGCCTTGAACAGCGCCTCGATCACGCGGCCCGCCTTCTCGGTCATCCGGGTGACCCGGTAATGACGATAGAGCCGCTCGCGCATGATTTGCCGCAGCCCGGCGACCTTCGGTTCCATCGCGGGGCTGAAGGCCGACAGCGTCGCGCCGGCGCGCCGGACGTCATCGACGCTCCCGATGCCGCGCCGGGCCAACGTCGCGTCGATATTGCGCAGCAGATCGTTGACCATCAGATCGATCATGCGGTTCACGGTCTGATAGCGGAGCACGCGCGCATCCGCTTCAGGAGCGGATTTGCGCGCCATCTCAGCCGCTTCGCGATAAAGCTCGGAGGCTTCCAGATCGGCGGCGGTGAGCATCTGCGCCTTCACGCCGTCGTCCACATCGTGGGCGAGATAGGCGATCTCATCGGCGAGGTCGACGATTTGCGCTTCCAGGCACGGGTACGACTCGAAATCGAACTCGCGCGCGGCGGGGCGATCGCGAAAATGGGAATGCTTGATGATGCCCTCGCGCACTTCGAAGCTCAGATTGAGGCCGCGAAAGGCCGGGTAGCGCACCTCGATCCAGTCGACGGTGCGCAGGCTCTGCGCGTTATGATCGAAGCCGCCATGCGGCGCCATCAGCTCGTTCAGCACGCGCTCGCCGGCGTGGCCGAACGGCGTATGGCCGAGATCGTGGGCGAGCACGACGGCTTCGGCCAGATGTTCGTTGAGCGCGAGGTTGCGCGCGATCGTGCGGGTAATCTGCGCCGCTTCCATCGTATGGGTCAGACGGGTGCGGTAGTAGTCGCCCTCGTGATTGACGAACACCTGGGTCTTGTATTCGAGGCGGCGGAAGGCGGCGGAATGGATAATCCGATCGCGGTCGCGCTGGAACGCCGTGCGCATCGGATGCTCCGGCTCGGGAAAGCGCCGCCCGCGGCTCGCCCGCGAGCGCATCGCATAGGGCGCAAGCGTGCGTTCCTCGATTTCTTCGAGCGCGTTACGATCGCGGAGCATCGGCGTGAACAAAACCGATCCGGATGCTACCACGACGCGATGACGCCTCGAAGCCGGATTTGGATGCTCTATGCACAGCGCCCTTCGGACACCCGGAAAGGCGCTGTTTGAGTCGCTTCGCCCGTCTCGCGTAGCGGCCGCCCCGGTTCAAGGGGCGACTTTCTTGAATCGCGTCCGCGACCCTATAATCAGCGCCTTGAGGGGGGTGAGGAGGGTCGGTGGAACGGACGCGGATGCGCCGGCGCATCGCGTTGTTGTCGATCGCGATTATCGCGGCGGGATGCGCGACGTATCGGCCCGCGCCGCCGCAAGCCTCGCTGCCCTCGCCGCGCCCCGCCCATCCCGGCACCATCGTCGGCGTTGCCTCGTGGTACGGGCCCGGTTTCACGGGTCATCGCACCGCCAGCGGTCACATCTACGATCAGAATGAGATGACGGCGGCGTGCAACTCTTTTCCACTCGGCAGCCGCGTCATGGTCACCAACCTGGTCAACGGGCGCTCGGTCGAGGTGCTGATCAACGACCGCGGGCCGTTCAAGAAAGGCCGCAAGATCGATCTGTCATACCGGGCGGCGCGGATGCTCGGGATGATCGGGCCGGGCACGACGCGCGTCAGCCTCGAGGCGCTCAACGGCGCGATGCCGGAGGCGTCATTTCGCTATTACGTCCAAGTCGGCTCGTTCGCGCAGGCGCAGGCGGCCGAGGAGCTGCGCGAAAGTCTGATCCGGCGTTACCCCGACGTGCGGATCTACCAGCTCGACACGGGCGCGCGGCGCTATTACCGTGTGCGGATGGGCGCGTTCCTGACCCGCGAGCAGGCTATGGAGCGAGCGCGGGAGGCGGCGGAACTCGGCTTGCCGATGATGATCGTCAGCGAGTAGCGGTCAGGCGCCAAGAATTGCGCGCGCGCGTTCGATCAGCCGGCGCTCATTTTCATGCGTAAGCAGCCGCGCCGCATCGTCGATCGCGACCCATCGCGCTTCCTGGATCTCGTCGTCGTGGTCTGCGAGCGCGCCTCCCTGGTACTCCATCAGGTAGAAATGGACCCGCTTGAAGATCGTGGTTGGCCTGCCGCGGTCGTGGCCGCGTTCCGAGAAAATGTACGAGACCTCGCCCAGGGGCTCTGTGAGGGCGGCGCTTACACCGGTCTCTTCGCGAGCTTCGCGGAGCGCCGCTTCGGTAACCGTCTCGCCGCGCTCGACATGGCCTTTCGGCAGCACCCAGGAATCGCGGCCGGCCGGCCGCACTACGACCACCTCGAGCGCGCCGGCGGGCGTGCGGCGCCATATAAGTCCGCCGGCCGAGATTTCCCTCCGGACCGTGCGTTTTGGGGGCGTTTTTGAAGATGACTTCCGATTACCCGGCATCACTCTAATTATCTTATCAGTTCCGCTAGCCGACATCGCCGAGACTGAAACCTTCGCTCAGGAGCGCCCTGAGCGCGGCGCGGCATCCCGCGGACTCTTCAAGTTCTAGTTTAGGATCGTGAAGGAGCCAGTCCTCGGCCATCCGGCGCGCGCGATCGATCAGCGAGTAGTCGGGGATGAAGCGCGCGAAACGCAGCGGCAGCGCGCCCGACTGGCGCGAGCCGAGGAGGTCGCCCGGGCCGCGCATCCGCAAATCGGCGCGGGCCACGTCCTCGCCATTGCGGCTCGCGGCGAGGAGTCGCAGGCGGGCGCCGGCGGCATCATCGACTTTGTCAGAAACAATCAGGCAGCATCGCGAGGCGGCATCGCCCCGACCGACTCGTCCGCGTAACTGATGAAGCTGCGCGAGGCCATAACGCTCTGCGGCGATGATCGCTATCACGGTCGCATCGGGGACATCGATGCCGACTTCGACCACAGTGGTCGAGACCATGAGGTCGAGCGCACCATCGCGAAATGCGCGCATGACGCGCTCCTTCTCGAGCGCCGAAAGCCGTCCGTGCAGCACGCCGATTCGCGCGCGGGCGAGAACGCCGTTGCGCAGCCGCTTCACGATCGCTTCGATCGAAGGGAGATTATCGTCATCGCCGTCGATCGACGGCACAACGAAGTAGGCGCGATGGCCGGCATCGATTTCGCGGCGCACGATCTGCTCGACTTCACCGAAGCGGCGCTCCTCGAAAAGTTCCGTCGCGATCGGAGTGCGCCCCGGTGGCTGCTCGTCAAGAATTGAAAGATCGAGGTTGGCGAACAGCAGCATCGCGAAGCTGCGCGGGATTGGCGTCGCGGTCATCAGCAGGATGTGGGCGTCGGGGCTCATCGCTTTGAGTCGCGCCCGCTCGAACACGCCAAAGCGATGCTGCTCATCGACGATC
>Ga0070737_10004270_pt1 | contig 14470 bp, 13 predicted proteins | sample Coa_R1_10_FD_66438 | JGI IMG/M metagenome (GOLD analysis project Ga0070737, IMG submission 66438) | Surface soil microbial communities from Centralia Pennsylvania, which are recovering from an underground coalmine fire - Coalmine... | ecosystem: Environmental > Terrestrial > Soil > Unclassified...
CCTGGCGCGGGTCAGCGCCAGAAACAGGACGAGCACCTCCAGGCCGTTGGGCAGCACTATCGAGACACAATCGCCGGGCGCCAGGCCGGCGCCGCGCAGCGCCGCAGCCAGCCGTTCAACCTGCTCAGCCAAGTCGTTGTAGCTGAGCGCCGCGCCCGAGGACGGCGCGATTATGGCGCGCGCCGGCGCGCTGGGATCGGCGAGCAGCTCAGCCAGCGTCGTTCGTTGTGGCATAACCAACCTCGTGCGACCCAGTCGATCTTACGCGCCCAAGCGGGCTCGACAAACAGTCTGGGGCGCGTCAGCCGCGATGCGCAGGCGGCAACACCGGGCTCGCCATCGAACGCGTCAGCGCGAGCAACTGGGACTGCATCGCGGCAAGTTGCAGGTCGAGACTGGCTTCCGCGGCCGGCACGAACGGACGCGCCGCCAACTCAAGAGCGGCAAAGGGCGGCGGCAGATGACTGCGATCCCACGCCGGCAGGGTGATACCGCGGCGCGCAGCGGTCGACGCGAGGAAGACTTGCGCATCCGCCAGCGCGGCAATCTCCAGCAATCCGGGCTTGGCCACGCAGCACGGACCGCGCGGCCCGTCGGCGGCGATTATGCCGACGTCGCCCGATCCGATGCGCGCGATAAACTCGCGCGCGCCGCTTACTCCGCGCGCGTTGCTGCTCCCGAAGACGTGCTCGATGCCGAAATGCGCAAGCGCGGCCGCCAGCAGCCGTCCATCGAGGCTGGGACTGACCAACACCACCAGGCGCCGCCCGCGGCTTTGCACCAGCGGCGCGTAGGCCAGCAGATGCAGGAACATGCCGTGCCAGGTCGCAACGAGCAGCCGCGGCGCAGCCAGGGCCGCGGCCACGTCGGGATGCTCCGCGCCGCGCGGCCGCCAGCTTCGGACCAGCATCTTCAGGGGATGAATCGCAACGGGCAGCACGACCTTCTCCAACGCGAAGAAACGCGCGCGGCGGCCCCGGTTGGCCGGTAACCTCGCACCGGCCGCAGCGCCCATGCTACACACCCCACCCGCCATCCACCGTGATCGGCGTTGCATTGATGTAGGAAGAGTCCTCGCTGGCCAAAAACAGCGCCACGCGTGCCACTTCCTCGGGCATCGCCATCCGCCCGCTGGCCGACATCGGCATCCGGGTCGTGGGCCGCAGTTCACGCCCGGTCATCCGCCGATGTATTCCCTCCGCCATCGGCGTGAACACCGGCCCCGGACAGATGGCGTTGACGCGAATCTTGTGCTTGCCCCATTGCAGACCGGCGACCTTGGTCAGGGCAACGACGCCGGCCTTGGCCGCGGTATAGGCCGGGCTGCCGCGAAAGGAGGTAAAACCGGCGATCGAGCCGGTGTTGATGATCGCGCCGCCGCCGGCGGCGATCAGATGGGGCAGCGCGTACTTCATTCCCAAATAGACGCCGCGCAGGTTGACCGCGATTACGCGGTCGAAGTCGTCATCGTCGAAGTCTTCCAGTTGGGTCTTCTCTTCGATGATCGCGGCGTTGTTGTACACGATGTCCAGGCGCCCAAACTCCGTGACGGTGCGCGCGAACATCTGCTTGACATCGGCGCTTTTGGAGACGTCGGCCCGGATGCCGAGCGCGCGGCCGCCCTGGGAGGTTACCCGCTGCGCCGTGTCCACGGCCGCCGCCTCGTTGATATCCACGGCGGCTATCGCGGCGCCCTCGGCGGCGAACAGCAAGGCTGCCGCCCGGCCCATCCCGGCTCCTGCGCCCGTGATCAACGCAACTTTGTTCGCCAGTTTCATGATTCAACCCGGGCGCCAATCGCAATTCCGATCCCGCCGCCTGTCCCCACTGCCCAGATGATCGCCGGGGCAGCGCCCGTTGGTGCACCGGTGCCCTCGACTTCCACCGCGTACACCTCCGCCTCGCCCAGCACCTCGACCGAAGGCACCGGATACCAGTTGGCGACCGCACAATCGGCTTGGGTCAGATGATCCATGTCCAGACGCTCCTTGCCGAAATCCGCCGAGCTGACACGGTCGTCCAGTTGCGGTTTCACGGTACACGCACAAAGCCGCGTCCCGGGCGTCAGCTCCTCGGCGCTCAACGGCGCGCCGTGTTCCAGGAACACGGTCTGATCGGGCGTCATGGCGAAGGAACCCTTGTCGGTATGCACCCGGATTACCATTTTGCGGCCGGTGGCAGCCGCCCTTGCCGGCCGGGCAACATAGCGTCGCCTCTTAGGATCGAAGCAAATCGCTTCAAACCCGGCGCCTTTGGCCAGGTCTTCGACGGCAACGGCGCCCTTGCTGGTACAGACCCGTTGTCCGGCCGCAAGGCAACCTGCAGTCGGCCTGACGGGAGCGCTGGAGTTTTCAAATGCCATAACAGCTCGGTCCGAAAGATTATGCTCCTGAAGTGAGGTTCAATTCGAATTGGCGCATCGATGCTCCAATCGCGGCGCAATCCTGCAATTTGTCATTGACCCGGCCGCGTCGCAAGTCGGCCGGCGCTGCCATCACGCCGCCGGCTATGGCAGGCTAGCGGGGACACAACAGCCGCGGACAAGTACAATGAGGCGCAAACGGTTCGCCATCGCCCCCGGCGCCGTGGCCCCGCGCGCCCCGGGCGGACTGGCACGATTAACGGAGGTTGGCCCTGAACGACCTGCTGCGCCGTCTTATCTGGCTCCGAATCTTGGTCCTGATGGGCTGGGTGGTGATAATTCCGCCGATAACGTCCGACATGCAGGGTTTTTACGTCGGCACCGACGGTCGCCCGGCTGATGTTGCGATTGCCGACCCGCTCTTCCTGTGGACGGTATACGGACACTATCAATCAGGCGCTGAATGCGACAAAACCAGCCGCGAACTGCGCCGCCGCAGCCTGCACCTCGACCCCGCCAGCGCCACGGCGGTCGCGTGGTCGTTCGCCAAATGTCTTGACGACAGCGACCCGCGCCTTAAACCCGATCAGGGTCCCAGCGAACAACTGCATTCGGGCGCCTCAAGCCAACCGGAACCGCCCGCGCGCTGACGCAGCGCACGGGCAATGCCTGGCTGCTACTGCCGCGGTGCGGGCGACTGGCAAGGCTGCCCGCACCGGCCTTTCCTACATACCGGTGCCGCTAAGGCTCACATTGTGCGGACTATCCACATCCGGGCTGTCGGTGACGGTCAGCGTAGCGCTCCGAGCGCCGGTGATGGTCGGCTTGAAGGTTACCGAGACGGTGCAGCTCGCCAGCGCCGCCAACGACGAACCACAGGTGTTGGTCTGGGCAAAGTCACCCGGGTTGGCCCCGCCGATCGCGACCTTAATGGAGACCGACGTGCTCAATTGATTTTTGACGGTTACCGGCATAGCCGCGCTGGTGACGCCCACCGTTACGCTGCCGAAAGCAAGGCTTGAGGGAGACACTAGGACCGGCTCGAGCGAAGTACCGCTCAACGGTACCGTCTGCGGGGAGTTGCTGGCCGTATCGTAGATGGTCAGCGTCGCGGTCTCCGGCGTCCCGCCCGGCGCGGTGGGCATGAACAGCACGTTGATGGTGCAACTGGCGCCGCCACCCAGCGAGCCGATGCAGCCGTTGTTCTGTGCAAAGTTGGTGCGATAGGTTCCGAGTATGGCCACCGAATTGACCGTAATCGCAGACCCGGCGGTGTTGGTTAGCTTCACCGCCTTGAGCGAGCTGAAGGTCCCCTTGGGAACGCTGCCGAAGGCGAGGCTGGTGGGACTGACGGTGGCGGGCAGAGGCGTCGGAGTGGGGGCCGGTTTGGCCAGCGGCGCCAGGTACACCAGTGCCCGGTTGTTGAAATTGTCGGCGCAATAGAGGTTGCCGGCGCTGTCAACCGCCACCGATAGCGGCCGATTCAAGCCCTCGGGGCTGGGGCCTCCGCCCAGGTTGGGCTGGCCGCTGCTGAACAGACCGCCTTGGCCAAACACCAGATTGGCGGCCTGTCCGTTGACCAGCGGATGGGTGTATTCCAGGATGCGGTTGTTGTTGGTGTCGGCGATGTAGAGGTCGCCGGCGCCCGTGGGTGCCACCCCTTCGGGAAGACACAGATTCATTGCGCCCGACCCGGTGCCGTTGCAGGTATTGGTGGAGAAGCTGAGCCCCTGTCCGAACTCCTTGTCGGCGGCCTGGCCGGTGGCGAGCGGAAGCTTGTATTCCAGCACCCGGTTGTTGAAACGATCGGCGACATACAAAAAGCCGGCGCCGGCGTTGACCGCGATTCCGATCGGATCCCACAGGCTGGTGGCGCTGATGCCGCCGTGGTTGGCGTCATTGGTCGTCGCCGCGGCCTGGCCCAGGACCGCGTGCGCCGATGCCCCATTGGCCAGCGGCGCATTGTACTCCAGGACCCGATTATTGGAACTGTCCGCCACGTACAAGTTGAGCGAGCCGTCGATGCCTACCCCCGCCGGGCCGCACAAAGTGGCTCCGCCGACCGAGGGGTTGTTGCAGAAGTTGTTGGTGAAGCTGGTCTGGCCGATCACCAGATTGGCCGCCTCGTTGGTGGTGACCGGCGCGGCGAATCGCAGCACCCGGTTGTTGTTGGTGTCCGCCACATAGAGATTGCCCGCTTTATCAACCGCCACCGCCGCCGGACCTGACAGACCCTTGGCGCTGACCGCGCCGCCCTGATTGGCGCTGTTGGAAAAGAAGTCGGGCTGGCCGATGACGATGTTGGCCGGTCCGCCGTTAAGGAATGCGGCCGGACTATTGTAACCCAGCACGCGGTTGTTGTTGGTGTCCGCCACATACAGGCGCGGTATGCTGTTGTCCATCGCCACCGCATTGGGAACCCACAGGGCGCTGGCGTCAACCGCGTTGGGCGAGCGGTGCGTGAAATCGGGCTGTCCCAGGACCACGCCGGCCACGACTTGCGAGACGGCATACTTCAGCACGCGATTGTTGTTGGCGTCGGCTACGAACAGGTCGCCCAGCGTGTCAAGCGCCACCCCCCCTGGAAAGCATAGAGTACTGGCAGTGGGCATCAGGAAATTGCCGTTGTTGCACGAATTGACGGTCAAACTGCTCTGGCCGTAAACCCGGTTGGCAGTCTGACTGGTCAGCGGTGTGTTGTACACCAGCACCCGGTTGTTCTGTTGATCGCCGACATACAGACGGCCGGACAGGTCCAAGGCCACCCCCGCAGGCAAACACAGGGCGTTGGCGTTTATACCCGAAGCATCGCAACTGCCCAGGTTGAAGCTGCTCTGACCGAAGACTCGATTGGCGGTGTGATTTTGCACCGGGGTGTTGTATTCCAGCACCCGGCTGTTGGAGCGATCCGCGACGTAAAGATTGCCCGCGGCATCGCTGGCCACGCCCTCGGGAAAGGACAGGCTGGTCGAACTGATCCCCCCGTTGTTGGCGGTGTTGCTCAACAGGTTGGGCTGGCCGAACACGAAATTGGCGCTGGTATTGATCGACGGAAAGATATAACCGAGCACCCGGTTGTTGCCGCTATCGGCGATATACAGCACGCCCATCAGGTCGATTCCCACTCCCAGCGGATTGCACAGGGTCTGAGCGTCGGGGGTCGGACTGCTCAGATTGCACGAAACGGAGGTGAAGTTGTTGCTCTGGCCGAACACTTCATCGGCGATCCTGTCGCCGCTGCCCGGCGTGCCGTCGGCCGCGAATGGGCTGTTGTATTCGAGCACCCGGTTATTGCCGCTGTCGGCGACGTAGAGGTTGCCCGAGCTGTCGACCGCCACCCCGGCCGGGCTGTTGAGGCTGGCGGCGCTAATGCCGCCGTTGTTGGCCAGATTGCTGAAGAAGTCGGGCTGGCCGATCACGATGTCGGCGGGCTTGTCGTTGGTCAGCGCCGACACACTGGCCCATCCCAGGACCCGGTTGTTCAGCGCATCCGCCACGTACACGCGATTGGGAATGCTGCTCTGATCGACGGCCACTCCGTTGAGCAACCCGGTGTTGAGGCTCAGGCTTTGCGGGTCAACGAAGTTGCTGGAATTGTGAAAGAAATCCGGCTGGCCCAATTCGTGGTCCGCGATTGTATCGCCAGGCACCACCGGTTCGGTGAAATCGGGATTGGACTGCAGCAGCGCGCGGGCCGCCACCTGACGGTCCGCCATGAGCGCGGAGCGGACCCCCGAAGCCTGCGTCAAAACTATAGACGCAATCGCGGCGATGGCTACGCCCACCACTGGCCGGCGCATGCCCCAACTTGGTTTCATTGTTTGCCCCTTTGGCCGATTTCGCGGCCATAATTTTTATCAACGCATCCCCACGGCGAAAACTGAAGCTTATCATATTTTTAAGCATAATGACAGATATTTTTTCCAATCGTCATAACTAACATTGATATATTTTTATCTGATTAGTGATAGACAAAACCGTACAGTTCTCCGCCAAAGCGCGGCCAGCCGCCTTTCTTGACATTTCTACCCGCGCAGTTCTAAGCCTACGCGAGATCGAGACTGCATCGTTTTGATCCAAAAAGGGGGCTCCGATGCATTCCAAATCTGCTCGGCCTTGCCTGGCGCGCGTGCGGCGGCTTTCAGCCGGTTTGATTGCCTCGATGTTGTGGGGCTGCGTGATTCAAACTCCGGCCCCGGACACTCATGTGCAATACCCGGTGCTCGCAGCCAGCCAAAACGCCACTTACGCCGGGACCGTTGACAACAACCTGGCGACGGGTACCGCTTACGTCGACCTTCAGGCCGCCGACAGCGACACGCGATGCCGTGGCGAGGGACATCTGCTGCAGCGGCCCGCCTCAACCTGCGCCGGCGGACAAGGCGCCTGCAGCCTGCAATGCGACGACGGCAGCATCATCGAGTGCCGCTACCAGCTGTTGTCGTGCGTCAGCGGGGTGGGTCTGGGGCTCAGCCAGGATCACAAATGGTTCGCGTTCAGCTTCGGTCCCACGATGAGCGGGCTGACCGCTCAAACCGCGATCGCGAAGCTCAAAAACTACGTTGCCAGGCTGCCCTCTGCTGTCCCTCCCGAAGAAGAGCGCAAGCAAAAGGGTTACTCCGCCGGCACCGGATTCTTTGTCTCCCGCAACGGATACATTATCAGCGCCTATCATGTGCTCCGGGACGCCGGGGAGATCGCGGTAGTGCTGCGTTCGGGCGATACTGTGCGGGCCACCGTCAAGGGCGTCGACGAAGCCAACGATATCGCCCTGCTGAAGGTGGCGCGCGGCGCCAACCCGTTGCCGGTGGTGTCGAGCAGAGCGATCGCGGTCGGCGACCAAATCTTCACCATCGGCTATCCGCTCATCGATATCGAGGGGCAGGAACAGAAGACCACCTTCGGGCACGTCAACGCGCTGTCGGGAATTCAAGACGATGTGCGCTTCATCCAGATAGACGCGCCAATTCAGCCGGGAAACTCCGGCGGACCGCTGCTCGATTCCCATGGACGCGTGGTCGGCGTCGTCACACATACGCTCGATCCAGCCGCCCTTCTCAAGCAGTTGGGAATCGTTCCGCAAAACGCCAACTACGCGGTCAAGAGCGACTACATCCTGCCCCTGATGGCGCGCTACGAAGTCGACCCCCGCGTCGTGAGCGTGAGCGCGTCGGGCGGAGAGCCGGGATTGGTCAAACGCATCCGCGACTCAGTGGTGCTGATCGTCGCACGCTAGCCGCGCGTCGGCCCGCAGACGTCGGCAATTGGAATCGCTCGCAGTGAGCCGAAAATAAGGCGGCGCGAGCCGCACGGCTCACGCGTCATCGACAGGCAGGGACGCCTGTCCTTCAGCCATCCCTATGTGCCGAACTACCTATGGCAAGGGCGGGTTGGGCGGGATGTTCTGTTCCCAGGTGATGTTGAGCGTGTAGTCGCGCACCTTCCAGCCCGACGCGGTCCGCACCAGGCTGTGGGTGTAGTACCCGCCCATGTCCCACGGCAGCCGGATGCCTTCGGACTCGGCGATAAAGTGGCGCGCCTGCATGTAGACCAGCGTCTGCGCCGTGTCGCCCTGGATGTCGATTTGATACACGCTGAACAGATGCTGCGTTACGGGGAAACGGCTCAGCGCCTTGACCACGTTTTGCGCGAACTTCTCTTTGGAGAGGGTTTGTTTGCGCCCTGCGCCGAAGGAGCCGCCCCTGATCAACACGCTCAGTTCGTCGGTGAAGACCGACGCGAACAGCGCCGCGTCCCTGCGGTCGGCGCCGATCGCGTAGCGGTAGATGACCTCGGCAATCTCGGCGCGCTCCAGTATCAGTTGATGCTTGTCCTGATCGGCCACCTCAGTACCTCAGTCCAACATGATATGTTCAGGCCGCCGCGGCGCGCGCCGGGGTGAACCTGACCGGCATGTGCTTGATGCCGGCGACAAAATTGGAGCGCAGGCGCTCGGGCTTTCCAGCCGGCTGCATGTCGGGCAGCCGGGTCAGCAACTCATCCAGCATCACCCGCAACTCAAGCCGCGCCAGGTTGGCGCCCACGCAGAAATGCTCGCCGTGCGCGAAAGCCAGATGATCGTTGGGGTCGCGCGCGATGTCGAACTTGAAGGGCTCGGCAAAAGCCTCATCGTCGCGATTGGCCGACACGTTCCACACCACCACCTTGTCGCCCTTGCGGATTTTCCTGCCGCCCACTTCGGTGTCGGCGGTCGCGGTGCGCATCAGGTGCGTGATGGGCGACGTCCAGCGCAGGAATTCCTCGATCGTGCTCCTGATGAGCGAGCGGTCCGCCATCACGCGCGCCTTCTGCTCGGGATGCGCCATCAGTTGCAGCATCCCGCCCGACATCGCGTTGCGTGTGGTCTCCTGGCCGCCCAGGATCAGCAGCAGGCAGTTGGCCAGGATATCCATGTCGCTCATCTTCTCGCCGCCCATGTCGCCATGGACCAGGGCGCTGACCAGGTCGTCGCCGGGATTTTTGCGCCGCTGCGCAATCAGTTTCATGTAATAGTTGTACACCGCCACGCGTCCGCGCTCCGCGGTCTGGCGCGCATGTTCGCCCTCTTCGCGATACTCGGGATCCTGGCTGCCGATCAGCAGGTTGCCCCAGTGGAACATGTCCTCCCAGTCCTCGCGCGGCACCCCCATCATCTCGCAAATCACCGCGGTCGGCATCCGCGCCGCAATATCGGTGACGAAGTCGCATTCGCCGCGCGGCGCCACCTGGTCGATAATCGAGCCTACGATCGCGCGGATATGCGGCTCGTGCGGCAGCACCTGGCGCGGGGTAAGCCGCATGCTGATCAGGCGGCGCTGGCGGTTGTGCAGCGGCGGATCGGCCGCGATCATGCTGGTGCCGTATTGATTCTCCTCAACGTCGTGATTGGTCAGCGCCAGTCCGTGATGGGAACTGAACAGCTCGGGCGCTCGATACACCGTCAGCGCGTCCTCGAACCGCGTCACCGACCAGAAGCCGTAGGGATAATCGCGATGGGTGTAATGGACCGGATCCTCCCGGCGCAGCGTGGCGAACGCGTCATGCGGAATGTCGTGCTGCTGGAAGTAGTCCAGGTCGGTCAGTATCGAATCAATCTCGGCAAGCTTCATTTAATCGTCCTGCCTTCCTTGTTGTTGACGGCTTATCAAACTAGAACATTTCACGCGGCACGGCGAGCGGAAGGGCGGCCGGTTTTGAATCTGATCGGCAGATGCTTGACGCCGGGCACCACCACGCTGCGTGTGCGGCTGACCGTGCCGGCCAGCTCGATATCGCCCAGATAGGGCAGCAATTCCTGGAACAGCACGCGCAATTCCATCCGGGCCAGATTGGCGCCCAGGCAGAAATGCTCGCCGTGGCCGAAGGCCAGATGCTCATTGGGCGTGCGGCCGATATCGAAACGGTCGGGCTCGGGGAAAACTTCCTCGTCGCGGTTGACCGAGCCCAAAAACAACGCCACCAGCTCGCCGCGCCCCAGCCGCTGGCCGCCCAGCTCCGTGTCCCTGGTCACGGTGCGCAAAAAGTGGGCGGTGGGCGCGATGTAGCGCAGTATTTCCTCGACCGCCGAATTGACCAGCGCCGGGTTGTTGCGCAGCCGCTCTAACTGGTCGGGATTAACTAACAAGGTGTACAGCCCGCTGCCCGACGCGTTGATCGTCGTCTCCAGCCCGCCCGCGGTCAGCAGGCTTAAGTTCTGAAGCGTCTCCATCTGGGTCAGCGGCACGCCGTCGATGTCGCCGAACGCGAACCGATCGATCAGGTCGCCATGCGGACCGCTGCGCCGGCGCTCCTCGATTAACTTCGTGTAATACATCGCCATCTCGCGGTTGGCGTAGATAACCGTCTCCTGCGCCATCTGCGCCAGCTTCTCGGGCGTGGCATCCTGCACCTGGGCGAGGTGGAATTCGGGATCGTCGAGCCGGGAGATCATGTCCTCCAGGTGCGCCAGGCGGGCGCGGTCTTGCGGCGGCACGCCCAGGATCGCAAAGAACACGTTGATTACCAGCCGCGTGGCGACGTCTACCGTAAAGTCGCATTCGCCCCGCTGCGCCGCCTCTGCGAGGGCCTCGCGCGCGGCTTCGCGCACCAACCCCTCCCATTTGGCGACTGCGCGCGGCGTGAAGCTCCATTTGACGAAGCCGCGCAGTTGGCGATGGCGCGGCGGGTCGCTGACGATCATCGACTGGCCCACACCCGAGCGGTCGGTCGGAATCGACATCACGATCGGGCCCTGGCTGGAAAACGTCGCGGTGTCGCGATAGACCTTCAGCGCGTCGCCATATCTGGTCACCGCCCAATACGAATTGCCCTGGCGGTCGGAAATCCGCGACACCGGCGCGTTGTGCCGCAGCCATTTGAGCAGCGCGTGCGGTTCGCCGCGCACAAAGCAGTCAGGATCGGTGAGATCGAAATCCGGGCGTTGGTCCATGGTTGCCTCCCCGCCGGCCCCCCGAGGCCGGAACCGAAATCTGCCGCATCGCACGGCCTGGCTACGTCCATCACCATCGCAAAGCCCGGCCTCAAAGTCCAATCAAGCCCGCCCGCCTGCAAGCGCTTTGAGGTCCAGCCATGCTATGGTGAAAGCGCGAAAATCAGGCGGAAGGGGCGCCCATCCATTGGAGGCCGCGATGAAACGCGAAGGCGAACTGGTAATCGACGCCGACGGCCATATTCTGGAGCCGCCCGACTTGTGGGAGAAGTATCTGGAGCCCAAATATCGCGAGCGCGCCATTCGCATCCGCACCGCAGAGGACGGCTGGGAATTCCTGGAAGTCGACGGGCGGCCCGCCAAATACCTGGCGCGGGGAATGCTGGGCCGCATCAGTTGCATGGGGCTCAAGATGCAAGAGACCAATCGCCTGCGCGAGCAATGGATCGCCAACGGGCGCAAGGGTCCTTTGCCGTTCGTCGCGGTGACGCCCGACGAAACCTATATAAAGGGTGCCGGCCGCGGCACCACCGATCCTAAAGAACGGCTGGAGCGCATGGATCAGGAGGGACTGGACCGGGTGGTGCTCTATCCGACCCTGGGGCTGACGTGGGAAATCGAAACCAGGGACGTGGAACTCTCCCAGGCCTACTGCCGGGCCTATAATCGCTGGATCGTGGAGTTCTGCGCCGGCAGCGGCGGGCGCCTGGTGCCGATCGCACATCTGTCGATGGGCGATCCGAAAGCCGCCGCGCGCGAGTTGGAACGTGCGGTCAAGGCCGGATGCAAGGGCGCTTTCATCGCGCCTCAATCTATTACCGGCAAGACCCATGGCCATCCCGACAACGATCCGGTCTGGGCGGCGGCGCAGGACCTCGACGTCCCCATTGGACTCCATCCGACCTTCGAGCCGTCCGAGTGGATCTTCAACCGCTTCGATCGAATCAAGGGACCCGAAGGCCTGTGGTTCAGTTACATGGTCAGCAATCACACCGAAATCCAGGCCTTCACCAGCCTCTTCGCCTATGGCATGTTCGACAAATTTCCCAGGGTGCAGGTGGTGATCCTGGAATCCGGCGCGGGATGGATCGGATGGTGGCTGGATCGGGCCGACGCGGTCTTTACCGGCACGCTGATCGGCGGCGGTGTGCCGCTGGCGCACAAGCCATCGTATTATTTCAAACGTCAATGCCTGATCTCGGGCGACCCCGACGAGACGGTGATAAGCCTAATCGCGGACTACGTGGGTGCCGACCGGTTTTTGTGGGGCAGCGACTTTCCCCATGCCGACCACACCGCCAACTACATGCAAGAGCTGTGGGAACTGACCGAAAAGATGAGTCCCGCGGCGCGGCGCGCTATTCTGGGCGACAACGCGGCGCGCGCTTACAAGCTGGGCTAGCGATGGCAACCATCAACAAGGGTCCCGACCGGATCGAAGTCGGCGCTGACGGCACGCGCATCGAGCAATGGCTGCGCGAGGGCCTGTTGCATCGCATCGGCGGGCCGGCCCATATCGAGGTTCGCGCCGACGGCGGACGCAGCATGGGATGGTATCGCGAGGGCAAGCTGCATCGCGCCGATGGCCCGGCGTGGCTGGACATTTATCCCGACGGCACGCGGCGCGAGCGATGGTACATCGACGACGTGCCCCATCGTGCCGACGGCCCCGCCTGCATAATCGTGCGTCCCGACGGCGCGCGGGTCGAGGAATGGTGGATCGGCGGCCATCAGGTAAAGGACAAATGCTTCGTGCCCGCCCCTGTACAGGTCGTAGCCAAAACCTGACTCAGCAACGCCGGGGCTTCGCACCAGGGCGGCGGTTTTGTTCTCCGGCGCAACCGCCTCCCGTGCCGCTCCCCGCGCCGGATAAAATCCTGCTATAGAGGATACCGCCTTTGCTATCGGAGGATGGAGAACAATCATGGCGACACGACCCGATCCGCGCGAGGCCCTGCGCGCGGTTACGCCCAAGCTCAACGAGCTCACGGAAAAGGTGCTGTTCGGCGACGTATGGGAACGGCCCGGCCTGTCCAAACGCGATCGCAGCTTGATCACCTGTGCGGTCCTGACCGCGTTGTATCGTCCCGAGCAACTGCGCGGCCATGTTGCGCGCGCACTGGCCAACGGCGTGACCAGGGACGAACTTGGCGAACTGATTACGCATGTGGCATTTTACGCCGGATGGCCCAGCGCGGTGACTGCGGCCTCGGTGGCCAAGAGCGTCTTCGACGAGCAGCAGGAGTAAGTTCAACGCGGGTTGTTGCCCGCTCTTGTGCAAAACAAAACCTCAGCGGGGGATGGCAATCATGCAATACCAACTGATTTCGGCGGATTCGCATGTCAATCCGCCCCCTACAATGTGGCGTGATTACCTGGGCGCCGAGTTTCGCGACCGCGCGCCGCGCCTGGAGAGCACCGACGAGGGTGACTTCCAGGTCTTTGAGGGACGCCGCACGCCAATCCTCGGCATCAACGCGATGGCGGGGCGCAGGTTCGAGGATTACAGCCTCAACGTCCGCCGCCTGAGCGAGCAGCGTCCGGGCGGATGGGACCCGGCCGAGCGTCTGAAGGATCAGGACCTCGACGGCGTGCAGGCCGAGGTGATGTACGGCGGCGGTCCGCTGCCGACCCAGGATGCCGCGCTGCGCCGCGCCAGCTATTTGGCCTACAACGACTGGCTGGCCGATTTTTGCGCCGTCGCTCCCAAGCGCCTGCTCGGCATGGCCTACATTCCCTGCGAGACGGTGGAGGGCGCGGTCGCCGAAGTGCGCCGCATGGCGCGCAAGGGACTGGCGGGAGCGGTGATTCCGCGTTTTCCGCCCGGCGCCGGCAACTGGTTCGACCCGCAATGGGAACCGCTGTGGCACGCGTTGGTCGAGGTGGGATGGCCCGCCGGGGTCCACGTCGGCGGACGCGGGCGCGAGTCCGCCATGCCGTCGATCGATTCCACCGGCTTTCTGGCCGATTTGCTGATGAGCAAGTTCGCGATGGGCGAGGCCATCGCGATCCTGGTCCTGTCGGGAATCCTGGAGCGCCATCCGCAACTGCGTGTGATTTCGGTCGAAGGCCAGATCGGATGGATGTCGTTTGCGCATTACTATCTTGACCACCTCTGGGAGCGCCACCGCTACTGGACCAAAAACACGCTCAAGGAGCCGCCCAGTTACTACTTCCGCCGCCAGGTCTACGCGACTTTCATGGAAGACCCGGTGGGGCTGCGCGAATGCCGTCACATCGGGGTGGACCGCATCATGTGGTCGAGCGACTATCCGCATTCGGAAACCACCTGGCCCAAAAGCAAGGAACTGACCGAGGGCTGGTTCAAGGACTTCGACGCGCGCGACCGCGAGCTGATCTGCGCCGGCAACGCGCGCCGGCTTTACAATTTGTAGGGAGGGACACCGCGATGGCATTGGCAGCCAATCAGGAATCGACCACGCAATCGGAGCCGGCGGCCTGGGCAATCGACGCCGACGGGCACGTGCTGGAGCCGCCCACGGCGCTGCCCGATTACATCGAGGCCAAATTCAGGGACCGCGCCCCGCGCATCGTCGCGCGCGGCGGCCAGGAGTTCTGGGAGGGCGACACGTGGCTCAAATACACCGCCCCCAATCTGGGTTCATCAGCCGCCGCACCCGCAACCGCGCTGCCCGGATGCGCCGGGATCATGCGATGGA
>Ga0070737_10004271_pt1 | contig 14467 bp, 7 predicted proteins | sample Coa_R1_10_FD_66438 | JGI IMG/M metagenome (GOLD analysis project Ga0070737, IMG submission 66438) | Surface soil microbial communities from Centralia Pennsylvania, which are recovering from an underground coalmine fire - Coalmine... | ecosystem: Environmental > Terrestrial > Soil > Unclassified ...
AAACTCCGCTGCACCGTGAAATTCCACTGCTGGTTGTATTCGGTTTTCAGAGTCTCGGGCCATCCGCTTGCGAGCGTCGTTCCAACGCCGGAAAGCAAGCCGGGCGAAGCGCCCTGCGGATAGATAAAACCCTGGGGAAACGGATTGCTCAAAAGGGCATTTGGCGTGACGTTGTTCAGGGTGGCGAGCCAGGGCGTGCTCGTCGAGAATGGAGCGCCGGTGAAGTGATCGGTGGCGGCGGATTGCGGCACTCCATAGAAGATGCCGTAGCCGGCTCGGATCACCGTCTTGTCGTTGAGCAGGTAAGCGATTCCAACACGCGGGTTGGGTTTGTATTCGATGGGGCGGAGCGCTCGCCGGCCCAGGCTATCTGGGCCGCTGCCTGCGAAAACGTATCCGCCATACACGTTGAACCCCACATCTTTGGAGATGGGGTTGAGCACCGTGGGATCAATGGCCGTTAAGCGGTTGTAGCGCTCGGTGAGCGCCGTTTCCTCTTCCAGCCGGAAACCGAGATTCGTGGTGAATTTTGGCGTCCACTTGATATCGTCCTCGACATATTGAGCAAAGTAGCGGTTGGCTGTGGCTGGCTGGGGCGAATAGTAGGATGAGCCGCTATCCCCCGTTCCCAACAGAAAAGAAGCGAACCCGTCACCGGCGGCGCTTGATACCGCAAGCGGATTAGGTCCCTGGGTCATGTTATTCGAGAAAGTCCCCGAGAACGGCCAAGTAGGCTGGTAGAAGTTCAGCAGGAAGAAGCGGGCGTCGCCGCCGGCTTGTAAAGTATGCCTTCCCATGACTCGCGCGAAGCTGCCCAAGAAAGAGTAGTCCGTATTGTGGCTTGTGTAGTAGGAGCCTCCAGGAGGCCCCAGCCCTGAGTAATTCTGGATGCTGAAGGTGGGAAAGAGCGGTTCGGAACCCTGGCGAGCATACAGTGCAAGGCTGGCCGGCAGACCGAGCGATGTGAGGTCGAAACCATAACCGAAGCTCGGGCGGTTGGCGACAAACCGGTCAAATCCCGCTCGCAAATCCAGGACAGAACCCGTGCCGAACGTCTGCGTGTAGCCCAGGACTCCATTATGCGAAGTCCACACCATGGTTCCGTTCGTCGGCATGGCGGGATTATTCCAATAATTGAAGTCTCCAGCGGTCTGGCTGAGATAGTCATAACGGGCGAAAGAACGCTTGGCGCTGCTGAAGTTGTGATCAATTTTAAAATCGACTTGCCTGGCTGGGTTCTGGGCAACGCTGGTAAGGCCCAGGTTATTCACATGCGTATTCGGCAAGCCGGGCAGGTTCGGTTGCGGGTAAAAAGCCGCAGCCTTGAGAGCCACAGGATCCAGCAGACTCTGCGGAATGACGTTGCCGAGGAAAGGGTCGCGGATGTAGGTTCCCGGGCTGGCAGGGTTAGGGCGGGTACTGAATGGGTTATAGATGATCCGCTGCTTCCCAGCGGCGTTCAAGTCCTGGGAGAAGTCGCCTTGGCGCTCCGCCGGAGTCGGCACAGTGAATAGAGAAAAGGCCCCCGCGTGCTCGCTTACCCCTTCAAATGAAACGAAAAAGAACGTCCGGTTTTTGATGACCGGTCCGCCGAGCGTGGCGCCATAGTCGTTATGCTTAAGCGGCGTGGGTTTGCCTCCGCTTCGGTTGGAGAAAAAGCCGTTGGCATCCAGAGCGTCGTTACGGAAGAAGTCATAGACGTCGCCGTGAAAAGCGTTCGTCCCGGATTTGGTGACCATCATCACCAGGCCGCCTCCGCTCCGGCCGTATGCAGCTGAGTAATCGTTGGTCTGGACGCGAAATTCCTGAATGCTATCAACCGAGGGCAGCGCGGATGAGGCGTAGATGCCGGGAATGTTACTCTGGGCAAGAGCCGAGATGCCGTCCAGTTGAATGTCTGAAGTCGATTCAAGGCCCCCGTTCAGCGAAAAGCGCACAGGATTCGTGAAAAAGTCGCTGCTATCGTTATTGGGAAGCGAAGGCGCAACGCCCGGCAGCAGAGCCATGAGAGTGAAAACGTTGCGGTTGACAAGCGGCAGATCCACAATCGCTTTGTTCCCCACAATTCCGCCCAACGTGGCGTTTGAAGGTTCCACCATCTGGGCCTGGCTGGTCACCACCACCTGCTGCATCACACTTCCCAGTTTCAGCGTGATGTTCAGGGCGGCGCCCTGCTGCGTGGCCAGCGGGAAAGAATCAAGCCGGAATGTGTGAAAGCCCTGCTTCTCGGCTGTAATCCGGTAAGTGCTGGGGATCAGCTCCGGGATTCGGTAAAACCCTGTCTGGTTGGTGAGCGTTTGATACGATTCGCCGCGTTCAGTATCCGTCACTGTCACCTTCACGCCTGGGATCGCGCTGCCGCTTGGGTCGGTCACGACTCCCGAAACGGAAGCCCGCGGCGTCTGCGCATCCAGGAAGGTCGCAGCGGCCAGGGCCAGCAAAAAACCTATCAGAACCGCCCGTACATTGTGGGACCGAGGGTGTCTGCTCATAAATCCTCCTTAGTTCCCGAGTGACCGGCGGATGGTAAGCTGAGTCAAAATACCGACACAACCTTGAAGACACTGAGATCGGATTGTTCCGCAATACGAACCATATGATTATGAACAATCATCAGCGTTTGGCTGGAATTATCAGGATGACTCGTAAATATTTATTCCACATAACGGAACGGTGGATTTGATTTCTGTCCGGGATTTGAGAGCTTGGCATGGCGCTTGCGGAGTCGCGCGATGCGCGGTCGCAGACTGGGCTACAGGGATTGGGCGTCGTGGACTTACGTCAAAACACATAGCGCAGCATGAAGGTGGAATTTGCCGCAGCTTATCGCAGGAGCGCAAGATAATTATTTGTGTAGTCGTTTCAATTTATTGCCAAATAAATATTGGTATGATTTAACTATCTCATTCAAAATAAATTAGATACGTAAATTCTATCCATCTATATGAAACGTAAATATAAAATGCTTGACAGCCCTATGCATGTATGCTACTCTCCCGCAACATTGGGAGATAAAGTTGGCTCGCAAGGCTTCAGCGCTCGGAGAGCGCGATCACAGCACGGACTGTGTTCAATATTTGCGACGCTCAACCGGGGGTTGCCATCTTGTTTCCGACATCTCGTTCTCGAACAGACAAATTGCAGGAGGGATGAGGCATGAGTACATCGGGTCAAGAGAAGCGCTTAGGTAATGTTCTTCGCATGGTGGTGCTTCTGGTATTGGGACTATTCGTAGCGGGAAGCGGGGCAAGGCAGCTTCAGGCACAAGGCTCTATTGCCAATGCCTCTCTGAGTGGCGCTGTCTATGACAAGAGCGGCGCTCCCATTCCCGGAGCAAAGGTAACCTTGTTGAACTCCACGGAGGGCTTTAGCCGAACCTTCACCACCTCGCCTGACGGTCGCTACAGCTTTGCCTCTCTGCCGCCCGGCACGTACACGCTGAGTGTTGAAAAGTCCGGCTTTGGACGTTATCAACAGCAGGGGATTATCTTGAACATTGCTCAGGCGGCGACCCAGGATGTCAGCCTGCAAGTTGGCGCCATAACTCAGACGGTCACCGTCACCGCCGGCGCTCCGCTATTGGATACCACCACTGCCAATATCGGCACCGAAGTCACGGACAGGCAACTGACCTCGCTTCCACTCAACCTGCGCAATATCTTCTCATTGCTATTCACGAACTCGATGGTCAACAACAGCGTCCAGTGGCAAGTACTGAGCGGCGGCAGCGCCCGAGGGATCCAGGACGGCGACATTGGCTTCCTCAATTTTGGCGGAGGACGGTTTGGGACCACGGCCTACCTGCTCGATGGACATTGGGACAGCGCCAACGATTGGGATGCGCCCATCTGGGTTCCGGGCGTAGACGAAACTCAGGAAATGAAAATACAAACCACGACGTTCTCAGCGCAATACGGCTGGAGCACTGGCAACGTGGTGAATGTCGTAACCAAAGGAGGGACCAGCAGCTTTCACGGCGACGCCTGGGAATTCCTGCGCAACAGCGCGATGGATGCCAACACCTTTTTCAACGATGCGGCCGGGCTGGCAAAGCCGGCGTTTAGAAGGAATCAGTTCGGCTTTACGTTCGGCGGACCTCTTGATATCCCCCGCATTTACCCGCAGCGCGATAAGACCTTCTTCTTCCTCAGCTACGAAGGCAACCGTGAATCCACTCCGGCAACGGCCATCGACACCGTGCCGACCGCGGCTTTTCGCCAGGGCGATTTTTCGGCCTTGCTCGGATCTCAGATCGGGACCGATTGTCTGGGCCGGCCCGTGCTCTCAGGACAGCTCTACAATCCCTTTACAACCCGAAATGTAACCGCCGGGCAAGTCGATCCTGTCACGGACGTGACGGCCTCATGCAGCGGCAAAATCCGTGATCCATTTGCCGGAAACATCATCCCCGCGAGCATGATCGACTCCGTTGCCAAAAATCTCTCTCAATACTGGCCCAACCCGACAAGCTCCGCGCTCTTCAGTAACTACGCTGCTACCGGACCGCTCGGAGTGGGATACGACCGCGGCAATCTGCGCGTGGACCACAACATCAGCGACAAGTCGCGCATGTTTGCCCGCTTCTCCTTAGAGCGCGAGTTCAAAACCGAGTTTCCGCCGCTCTATGGCGCGAACGATATCGGCGGCCCGGGGGCGCTGAGAGGCGAGAATCGCGGGGACGCTGGCGCTGGTTATGTCCGCACCATCAATCCCACAACGGTATTGACCGTGACCGGGGGCTGGAACCGCTGGCTCGAGACCTTGGTTCCTCAAGGCAGAGGATTCCTGCAATCCAGCGTCGGGCTACCTTCCTACCTGGACAGCATCGCGCCTTTCTTCCCGGGAATCGGCATCTCCGGAACTTCGGGATTGGGCTCGGGATCGGGCGTCTTCAACCCGCGGGAGGTCCGAAGCGTTGCGGCAGACCTCACCAAAATTCATGGATCGCATACGATGCTCGCGGGGTTTATGTTCGTCAGCCATCAGACGCCCAATGAGTACCAGAACCAACCCACTTTCGGTTTCGGCGCCAACATGACCCAGGGGCCGGATCCCACGGCGGCCAACCCTCAAACTGGCTGGGGCTACGCTTCCTTCCTGCTGGGAACAGGCAACGGCGGCGGGATCACCGTCAACGCGGATTCAGTCAACTCGAACGAATGGTACGGTCTCTACTTCCAGGATAACTGGAAGACCACCCGCAAGCTCACCCTGGACCTGGGGCTTCGCTACGAATATCAGACCGCCGTCTCCGAGCGGTTTAATCGTAATGCGTGGTTTGACTTTACGGACGCGAACCCCATCAGTTCAGCCGTCGGCTTTAACGTGCCCGGCCATCTGGTCTACGAGGGAGGCAGTCGCCACGGGCTCTATCAAGTGCAGCCCACCAACTTCGCTCCCCGGATCGCTTTGGCTTACAACGCCGCCAAGAATCTTGTGATGCGCGCGGGCTTCGGCATTTTCTATACGCCGGCGATCGAGATTGGCGGCTATCAGGGGCTGGACCTCTACGGCTTCACACAAACCACTCCATACGTCGGCACGGTGGATGGCATCACGCCTGTCAACTTGCTGAGCAATCCCTTTCCGGGAGGATTGATCCAGCCTCCCGGCAAGTCGCAGGGCGCTCTGACGAATGTCGGTTTGGGCATTGACGCTGTGGCGGGCTACCGCCCCACTCCTTACGTGGAACAATGGACCTACGGACTGCAATACCAGATCACGCCCAACAATATGATCGAGGCGGCCTACGTCGGCAATCACGGCGTCAAACTCACCTTTGGCGGGCTTCCGGGCGACCAGCTTAACCCGCAATATCTTTCGATGGGCAACGCTCTTTTCAACCCTGTCGCCAATCCTTTCTATGGACCCATCGCAGCCAGCGCGTGCGGTCTTAATGAACCCACAGTTCCACAAGCTCAGTTGCTGTTGCCCTATCCGGAATATTGCGGCGTCAACCTGGTCCAGAACCCCGGAGCCTCTTCCAGCTATAACGCGCTGGAATTGACGTTTACCCATCGCTGGAGTCAGGGATTGCAATTCGTCGCGTCGTTCACAGGCTCCAAATATCTGAGCAACTCCGAGGGCTGGGAAGCATGGACCCTGCCCGGCTCGGCGACGGTGCGGAATTATTACGACCTGGCCGCGGAAAAATCGCTGGATGGAGATGACATCCCCAAAAGCCTGGTGCTGAACTACATCTATCAATTGCCCGTAGGGCGCGGCCGGCATTTTGGAAGCGCAATGAGCGGCCCGCTCGACGCCATCGTGGGCGGATGGCAGGTGTCGGGCATCACGACATTGAAGGATGGCTTCCCGCTGAGCATTGGCGCCGATGTGAACAACACCGGATCGTTCGGAGGCAGCCAGCGACCTAACCTTGTCGGCAACCCGCACGTCCCAAATCCCACGCTGAATCGATGGTTCAACATCGCCGCCTTCGCACAGCCTCCGGCGTTTACGTTCGGCAATGTGCCGCGGGAAATGCCCAATCTGCGCGCGCCGGGCACGGACACCACGGACCTGGGCCTCGAGAAGTGGTTTAACGTTTGGGACGAGAAGCTGCGGCTTGAATTCCGGGCCGAGGCGTACAACGTTTTCAACCAGCCTCAATTCTTTGCGCCAGACACCAACCTGGGAGATCCCACGTTTGGCATGATTACAGCGGCTTATCCTGGACGCTCCATCCAGTTCGCGCTGAAGGTTTACTGGTGATCCCAGTCTTCCCTCGCATCGCGAGGGTGAGCCTGAACCGTCTGTGTGAATACCCGTGCTGTAAGGGACAAATACGGGGATTCTTCGCCGCCTTCGGCTCCTCAGAATGACAGGGTCCGACAGTTCCTCCGCAACCCGCGACGGGTTTGTCATTCTGCGCATACGAAGAATCCCCTGTTGTAGTCTATCCAAGTCAAGATGCGACGGAGACCCGGCGGCGCACAGTTGCAAACAGCGGCGGGCATGCGCCGCCTCCACAGATACCCACTTGTGCTTCCCATTGCAGATTAATGTCCGACCACCTCGAGGATTTTCCCATCAGGGCCTGTCCAGGCCGGGGCTCCCGCGTGGCTGAACTGATGAGTCGCGTCGTCCCAATGCAAGCGAGTGATCTTATAGTCTCCTTTTTCGTAGGTGTAGGTTTTTCCATCATCCTGATAGAGCGTGAAATCGCCATCCGCCCCCGCATAAACCCGTATCTTTGCGATTTTCTGGACCTGATCCGTGCTCTCGATAGGCTCACCAAGAGGCACAATGGAACCCGCGCGAACAAAGAGCGGCAATATATCAATCGGCGCCTGCATCTGAATCGTTTGTCCGCCCTCGAAGCGCTGGCCGGTCCAATAGTTGTACCAGCTCGTTCCAGCCGGCAAGTAGACCCTACGGCTAGTCATACCTTGCTCATACACAGGGGCGACCAGAAATGCCGGGCCGAACATATACTCGTAGCGGAGGCGGGCAACTTTCGGGTCGTTGGGAAAATCCATGAAGAGCGCCCGCATGGAAGGCGCGCCGGTTTTGTAAGTGCGATAAGCTAGCGAGTAAATGTAAGGCATCAGTTGGTAGCGCAGCCTGAGGTATTTCTCCAGGATCGGCTCGGCCTGCTTCCCGTAAGACCAGACCTCGTTATACCTGCGGCTGCCGTGCGTTCGGAAGATGGGCATAAAGGCGCCGTACTCAAACCAGCGAGTGTAGAGCTCAGGGTAATCGTCGTAGCCGCCCACATTGTCTCGGCAGTCCGAAGGATCAAGCAGCGGAGGGCGCGCGGGGTGGTGCACGGCGGGCAGATATTGCCAGCCGCCCACGTCATCGGTCCAGTAAGCCAGGCCGGAAGCGGTGAAGTCGAGACCGGTGGGGATCTGTCGCTTCAGCGTATCCCACGTGGGATAAATATCGGAAGACCAGAAGAACGTCCCGTTCCGTTGCGCCCCCAGATAAGCGTCGCGCGAAAGAATGAGCGCTCGGCGGTGAAAATCGCGCCGGTAGCCGTCGTAGATCGCCGCCGTGTGCAGCAGCGGATAGACATTGAAGTAGCGCGTGCCGGGCCCGATAGAGAAGTAACTGCCGTTGGGCGGCAGGTCAGGCTCGGTTTCATCCGCCCAGATGTAATCGAAACCTTTGTTGAGGATGTTGTCGCGGATGACATCCCAGAACCAGCGCGCCGCCTGAGGGTTGGTGGTATCGATGTCCGATCCTGCGCGGTCATAAGGCAGACCGTTGGTGGGTGTGCCGTCAGCCAGATGCTCGAACCAACCCTTGCGCAAAAGAAAATCGTAGTAGCGCGAGCCGGGCGTGAAGCGCGGCCAGACGCTGATCATGGTGTGGAAGCCCATTTTGTGAAGCTGCCGATTCATCGCGGCGGGATCGGGCCAGTAGCGTGAATCGAAGTCCATCTGGCCCATTCTCGTGTAATAGAACCAGTCCACCACGATGATATCGGCCGGCAGATGTCGCTCCCGATAACCTCGGGCGACAGCCATCACCTCCGCCTGGCTGGAATAGCGCTGTTTGCACTGAATGAACCCGTAGGCGGCCTTCGGCAGCAGCGGAGTGGGGCCGGTAAGCTTGCGATAGCCCTCGTAGATTTCATCGGTCGTATGGCCGGCAATTACGAAGAAGGAAACGCGATTGCCTACCTCGGAGATCCATCGTGTTTGCCCATTGAAACCAGGCTCGACCGTGGTTTTTGAAGGATTGTCCCAAATCATCCCGTATCCGCGATTGGTCACGACAAAAGGCACGCCGACGCTCGGGCCGCCGGTGGCGTTGTAATCGTGCCAGCAATCCACGGTGTGGCCGCGATGGTCGAGATAGCCTTCCTGATTCTGCCCCAGGCCGTAGTAGTGTTCATCATCGGGCGAAGCAAAGGTGGCGCTCACCTGGTAAAAAGGCTCATCCGAAGGACGCTTGTCATAGAGGATGTCTGCATTGCCATCCTTGTGGTTGGGCACAGACATGGACCAGCCGGTCAGCTCCAGCAGTTTTCTGCCTGCGGGCGTGCTGATCGTAATGTGAGCGCCGGGAGTCGAGCCGCTGAAAAATTTTGCAATGTCCAGCTGCGTCGCCAGGGGCTTATGCGGAGGGCCGGAATGACTTCCTTGCACCGTAACCACCAGGCGCGATGAGCGGTAAATGTCTCCCTGGCTGGTTTGCTCGTGAGTCCAGCCTTCGGCAGAGGGCGTGGCGATGAAGCCGTATCCGGGCGGCGCGGCGGCTTGCTTCCGGGACAAGCTCAGGCTGACTCGGATCATATTCAGGGCATAAGGTTCCAGCGCGATCGTGCTGCCGCCTCGATTGAGAACGATCTGGGATGGAGCCGCATTGGCAACGCCCGCCGATAGAATTGTTCCGGTCAGGATGAGCGCCAGGAAAACGTGATGGAAGACACAAACGGATTCCGCATACACAGACCGTGTTTTCTCCACACCAGGTTTGAACACAAACCTGGTGAAACATAGCTTCTGGCATTTTTCTCGCATTTTTTCCTCGTCCCCAAAATGATTCTGAGATTCTACACGAATGAGCGCGTCTTGTTGCATCAGCAAAACAGCAAGCATCCGCCGGAGCGGGCAAATCCAGAAATCAAATTCGCGGTTCCTCCCGTCTTCAAACAGAGCTGGCCTGCCAAAAAAGTTGTCCGGTTCACACGCTTTCAAACGTCGTGAGAATGAAAGTAAGAATGATGAGACCAGAAACCGAGGAGGATCACATGGATAGGACACCCATCCTGGAGGGAAAGCATGCCATAATTTTCGGTGCTGGCGGTTCCATTGGCTCCGCGGTGGCGAAGGAATTTGCGGCTGAAGGAGCCGAGGTCTTTTTGTCTGGCCGGACGAAATCGAACGTAGAAAACGTGGCGAAGCAAATCACGAATTCAGGCGGCTACGCCCACGCCGCACAGGTGGACACTCTCGATGACGGCGCCGTCAACCATTACATCGACGCCATCGTGAAGCAGGCGGGGAAGATTGACATCTTACTCGATGTCACCGGACCACTCGCTAAAGAGTATGGCAACACAAAACTCGCCGTGGATTTGCCCGTTGAAGAGTTCATGGTGCCGCTCACTACGATGGTGAGGTCACGCTTTATCACCGCTCGCGCCGCTGCGCGCCCGATGATCAAGCAGCGCTCCGGAGTGATTATCTTTGTGACAGGCAGCCCCGCTCGGCCGCACGTGCCTGGCGCTACGGCCATTGGGGCGGCATTTGCCGCGATGGAGAATCTCACCCAGAATCTGGCGCTCGAAGTCGGTCCGTTCGGTGTTCGGGTCGTCTGTGTTCGAACGACCGCTAACGTCGATAGCCGCTCGATTCAGGACACTACGGAGTTGATCGCCGGTCAACGGAACATCACGAAGGACCAGGCGATGGCGCAGATCGCGCAGTACAATTTTCTGAAAGTCCCCGCAACTGTTCAGGACACAGCAAATGCAGCCGTGCTGATCGCATCCGATCGGGCGCGCATGCTGACCGGCACCGTCGTGAACGCGACCGCCGGGGCTGCGCTCGACTAAACAATAAGGAAGCAGCTACGGAGTGCGAGAAGACAAACGGTGAGGCAGTAGCCTCAGGAGGAAGCGATTATGGCAAAGGTGATTCTTGGAAATCATACGGCGGTTTTTGCGGCACGATCAGAACAGGACAGGATTCAAAAATTTTATTGCGATGTCCTTGGCGCAAAAGTCAGGGTAAAGAACGATGAAGTGGACCGCTTTCAATTGGGTGACGCGCACTTCTGCTTTGTCTACCAGAACACCGCTCTCAATGAGAGCGATTTTTTGAAAGCCATCTATCTGGAACTCAAGACCGATGAGACCGATGAAATGAAAAAGAAAATCCTCGCCTTCGGCGTCAGGAAGCTCGATGTGCCCGATCCGCACCTTTATTTCCAGGCTCCGGGTGGACAGGTGTTCCGGCTCGTGGGCATCGACGAAGACCTCTCGGTATATGAAGGATCGCCTTCATCAAAACCTGGATCGTCGGCGTCGTAAGCCGGGATTTGGGAGAAGTCCTGGATACGGGATTGTCTTAGCCTTGATCCAGCAAAAACCATCAAAAACTCGAATTTAATGTCCGGGAAACAGAAGGCCAAACGTCGTAACAATGAAAGGCAAAACTCAACTCACGGAGGCAGACAAAAATGCAGGACTACACATCGAGCATTACCGCAAAAATCAGCGCGAACGAGGCATTTGACAGGATCGCTCGCATTTCCGACTGGTGGACCGCCGGAGTGCAAGGCAGCTCACGAAACCTCGGTGACCAGTTTACGGTTCGGTGGGGAGAGACGTTCGTCACTTTCAAAGTAACCGAGCTCGTGCCGGGGAAGAGAGCCGTATGGTTGGTCACCGATTGCAATCTTCACTTTATCGCTGACAAAACGGAGTGGAAGGACACCAAAGTCGTGTGGGACCTATCGCCAAAAAATGGCGAGACCAACGTGACGATGACTCATGTTGGACTGGCGCCGGGTCTCGAGTGCTACAAGAATTGCGAGGCCGGCTGGAATTTCTACATTGGCGAAAGCCTGCTGAAATTGTTGACCGAGGGCAAAGGATTGGCAGACCAGCAGGGAAAGAAAACTCAAACATCTCAGGGTTGAGTTGCAGTCTGGCGAGTGTAACGCCAAGTCTCCGAAAAATGTCCGGTTTCGCGGCTTTCAATCGTCGATCGGGTAGAAATCAGAAAGCCATAAACATTAATGAGACCTGCAAATTACCGTGACAACATTTTCTGTAGCGGCGCTGTCCGCACAGCGCCGAAAAATCGCCGGTGAGAGCCTGTCCTGAGCGGAGCGAAGGAACACCGGCGCTACAGCCGAGGTTGTGACGGTCATTTGCAGCCATCAACAGGAGGAATCACAATGAGCGAATTCACATTCTTGTATCGCGGTCGAGACACCACAGCCTCACCCGAGCAAATGCAGAAAACCATGGAAAAATGGCGCGCCTGGTTTAAGGAACTGGGCGAGAAGGGTCACCTCAAGGACATCGGGCATCCCCTGGAGGATGCGGGCAAAGTGGTCAAAGGGAAGCAGAAGACCATCACTGACGGCCCGTTTGCCGAAGCCAAGGACGTAGTAGGCGGCTTCACTCTGATCGAGGCCCGTGATTTGCAACAGGCCACCGAACTCGCCAAAGGCTGCCCGATTCTGGACGTTGGCGGCTCAGTGGAAATCAGACCGATCCAAAAGCTGAACATGTAAATGGAACTGAGTGAGCATCTTTTTCGGCGTGAAGCAGGGCGCATGGTCGCCACGCTCACGCGCATGTTCGGCGTGCACAACCTCGCGCTGGCGGAAGACATCGTGCAGGACGCCTTCTGCCGCGCGCTGGAAGTGTGGAGGTTTCGCGGCGTGCCGGAGAACCCCTCCGCGTGGCTCATGGCGGTGGCAAAGAACCGCGCGCTGGACCTTCTGCGTCGCGAACGAACCGCGGTCACCTACGAGCCAGAGCTTGCTCGGTACCTTCAGAGCGAATGGACCCTGGCTCCGACTTTGAACGAACTTTTCGCGGAAGATGCAATCCGGGATGACCAGCTTCGCATGATGTTTTCGTGTTGCCATCCCCGATTAGCTGAGGACGCGCAGGTCGTGCTGATTCTGAATATCCTGTGCGGTTTCAGCATCGACGAAATTGCCGCCGCCTATTTGAGCAGCCACGCCGCCATCGAAAAACGGATCACGCGCGCCAAGAAGGTTCTCGCCTCATCGAAGAAACTCTTCAACATCACTGACACAGCGGACCACTTTTCCCGCCTTCCCGCGGTTCACCGCGCGCTCTACATCCTCTTCAATGAGGGCTATCATGGCGCCTCGCCGGAAGCTGCCGTCCGTGCTGAGCTCTGTCATGAGGCTATGCGACTGGCCGCTCTTCTCCTCCAGCGCCCTCTCTCCGCCACGCCTGTGACGCACGCGCTTTCCGCCCTGATGTGTCTTGACGCCGCGCGCCTTCCGGCTCGCCTGAGTGGTTCGGGAGAGCTTCTTTCGCTGTTTGAGCAGGACCGATCCCTTTGGGATCGCCAGTTGATCGCGGACGGTCTGAAGCTTTTGGAGCTTTCCGCCGCGGGACCGGAGCTTTCGGAGTATCACATCGAGGCCGCAATTGCCTCGGTTCACGTCATGGCCCGCAGCGTTGAGGAGACAGATTGGGGACAGATTGTCTCCCTTTACGATCAGTTGATGGCGACACGCCCCTCACCCGTCGTTGCTCTCAACCGCGCCATCGCCATCGGACAGCATAGCGGCCCAGAGTGCGCTCTCGAAGAGATTCGTGGGATCGCCAAAGCGGACCACCTCGTTCGTTATCCCTTTTACCATGCCGCGCTCGGCGAGTTTGAATTGCGGGGCGGTAGAAACGAAATCGCGCGCGAGCACTTCGCCAACGCGCTTACGCTTGCCCGCAACCCCATGGAACGAAAATTTTTCAAACAGCGCATGGATGCTTGCGGAAACTCCGCCCAGCGGGGAGCCTGAACTTGCTTTCGAATGAACATTCAGGCAGCGACGGACCTCCGACCGTTGCGATTTGACGCCAATGCCTGAGCGAATTGAATTCGTCGGCGCAGGCGCGCTGGCTGAAGGCGATGGAAGTCTTCAACGATCCGGGCGAGCGTCGGCAGTTCGAAGCTGTTCCCTTCCGAGGTTGAGCCGCCCGGTGACGACCCGCCTTCGTAGCGCCGCCGTCTCGGCGGCATCTTTCGAGGCCGGCAAGATGCCGGCGCTGCCAGAAAATCGTCACCTTAAGATGCGAATCTCAGTAAATGGCGGCGTCCCAATTGTTTTCAGCAGCCTGTTGATTAAGCCTTGATGCGCGAGGAAGCGAAAATTTTGTCGCCACTTCCAATCGCGATTGCCCTTTCCCGATGCCGCCAGGATGATGGCGCGATAAGATGGAGCATCAGCGCAATCTTAATGATTAAGGGTTAGACTGGCGGTTGGATGCAGAGCATTCATGCCATGCGCAGGGAGTTGTGATGAGACGACGTTCCTTCCTTAAAACAGTAGCAGGCTCGCTGAGCGTGGCCGTCTGTGGCCCGGGCGCCAACAATGCAAGAGGAATGGCGCTTTTTCAGGAAGCCGCAGAACGCGAAACGGACCTCGGAAATAAAGACTTTCTGGCTTTGGCTCGTGAACTTGCGACGGAGAAGCGAACAGTCATCGGGGTGCTACGCGAGCCTAACTTTTCCGGTCACGAAGCGCCGACGAGTTTGCGTCCGGAACATTTCCAGGAAACGTGGGGCGCTCGGAAGGATGTGCGGGTGGTCTTCCTCGACAAAGACCAAATCCGTTCTTATTCCATTCTTTTCAAGGGCCGGATGGATGTTCTGGTCTACCCTTACGGCCCGATGTACCCCATGGATGGCTTTTCACTGTTTTCCGGCGACACGGTGGAGCATTTCCTGAAGCGCGGCGGGGCAGTGCTTACTACAGGAGGCGTTCCTTTTGGAATGCCAGTCAGCGACGAAGGCAA